>Ga0065711_1038762_pt1 | contig 18442 bp, 10 predicted proteins | sample Hoacrofraction12_FD_59098 | JGI IMG/M metagenome (GOLD analysis project Ga0065711, IMG submission 59098) | Hoatzin crop microbial communities from Cojedes, Venezuela - Epithelial fraction 12 v2 (version 2) | ecosystem: Host-associated > Birds > Digestive system > Esophagus > Crop | place...
TTCGCACCCTCACGCCCGGACGAGGGGCCCCGGGCGAAGCTCACCTGCCGGGCCGCCCGCCTCCAGCCGCCACACGGCAGCTGCCGCCAGAGCCCACAGGGCCAGGGCCGCCCGCTCCATGCCGCCGCCGCCAGCTCCTCTCTGCGCATGCGCCAGCCGCCGGCGGCGGGCAACGGGCGGTGCCCCAACCAAAGATGGCGGCCGGCGCAGCCAGTCCCCGCACAAAGATGGCGGCGCGCTGTGCCGCGGTGGTTGATGGGAGCTGTAGTTCCCGAAGCAGCGCCGTGGAGGCCTTGTCCCTCCCCACTCAGCGGCTGCGGGGGGGGGGAGGGGGCGGAATATCGTCGTTACTGTATAAAGGCTTAGACTGATTTGTAGAATCTTCTCTGCAGCTTCAGGGATGTGGACTGCAAGAAAGGAGAGAAATGGCTGGGCTGAGAACAAGTGGTTGAGTTCTATCAACGTAATGCGTCAGACCTTCTCTTTGCACCTCAGAAAAAAAACCAAAACAACTGCCCCCTCCCTGGCAGTGTTCAAGACCGGGCTGGATGGGGCCTTGAGCAACCTGGTCTAGTGGAAGGTGTCCCTGTCCACGGCAGATGGGTTGGAACCAGATGATCTATAAGGTCCCTTCCAACCCAAATGATTCTATGATTCTATGAAATGGTTTCTAACAACACAGTCTTCAAGACTACCCTCCGCTTAGTGCTGGAGTCAGCCTTCAGGAGACAGGCTCATTAAACCAGTGCTCGGTGTCATAACCACGCTGATAAACAGCCAAATTAACGTAGGTAAGAAAGGCTGGGGCTAAGTAGACACTGTCTTAACGTGAATCCAGACCAGACGATCGACCTTTCTTCCCTAGGTTGAGTGTGGGAAGGCCTCTCCCCTCTTCGCGGGATCTATGTATTCAAACGCAAACATTAAACCTTCGTCTGTCCTAACCCAGATCCAGCTTGGTGGTTGGATTCCAGGAAGAGGAGCTGCGGCTGCTCTTTAATAAGAATGAGCCACATTTAGGTTCAGTTTGTACCTACAGTGTGAAGGCTGAGTGATCAGCCCCAAAAGCCACTGAAGAGACTGATGACACAGACTCCGATATCCAAAACGAAGACCCTATATTTATCAAAAAGCTGCGTTTTATACCCTTACAAAGCTGTCCACGTGTTCCAGCCCAAATGCTTATTGGTTAACATACGTTGTTTATGTGCCTATTCTAAACACTCAGTTGGCTAGCTTAGCTGTGCATGACTTCTTGGTTTGCTTTGGGCGTTCTGCCAAAGTCCTCCGTTGCACCTGATAACGTCCTTATTTTTCTCTTGTTCAGAAACTCTCAAGGACAGCATGACCTTCATTGATATAGAATGTTCCCACAAGCCACCAATGCAACTTCTCATAAAGGCCTCTTGTGTGTGAAACTGAATTGGTCCTGCAGGTATCCATAGGTTTGGATGGAGAAGCAGTTACCAGGAAACAGACCAAAGCACAAAAGCATGTGCCGAGAAGGAGCACGAAGGTTTCCCGAGGACTGATAAATTCCAGAGACTGGTAGTCCTGTTCAATCTGCAAGGGCTGATAAACTCCGGGCACCACGTGTCTGCTCAGTCTGTGCAAGGCCGGTATCAACGGTGGGTTGTGAGACTGTAGGGCAGGGGCTGCTACACGCAGGCAAAGACTACAGGAGTCTGTGTACATCCGTCAAAATAAATGACTTTGCGGGACTTTCTGAACACCTGCTTGGAACCCGCTAGTGCGTCAGCACAACCCCCTACTGAATACACAGCTGGGGTTGTCCTTCAGCTGGGTAACTGGCTGATTGTACAAGTGAACTATGAGGGAATAAGTGAATGCTCTGTGTATTATCTGCTCTTAATAGTAACAGCTTCCTAGAGTGAAAACCCTGAGTGCTTCTGGCCGTCTCTTCCTAAACTCCTGTTGCTTAACCAAAGAATTTTTAAGCAAATCAGGGGAATCTATCCCTTCTTTCCATCTTCTCCAAGAGCCCCTCTGTCCTCCTTTTGATTTCTGCATAGGGTCTACTTTCCTCCTTTTCCTTTACAGTCTCTCTCACAGCTGTAGTACTCATGGATCCAAAGCTGGAGGCTGGTCTGAAAGCTCTCCTGAAAGTGTGAACCTTAAGTAATGTAAAAGCACAAACTGCTGATACTCTTATACATCTATATTTGCCTCCACTGGCTTCACTCCGTCTTAGCCATCTCTACGTGGCTAATCTACTCATTATTTCTAGCAGAGTTTTCTGTCTTCCCTCTCACGTTCCAGACCAGATTTCCCTGCTTCTTTCCCGGTTGACTGAGTAGAGACATCGGCGCACCGTTCTGACACCATTTCTTGTTGCTTCTTGCAGCTCCCCGCTAGTCTCCTACACAGCTGGTAGAGCTGTAGTAGTTCACTCCATAGCAAAGGTTATTTCAGGTGCTTTCTCTGAGGCAAAGAGTAGGAGTGGTAGTCAGCATAAATGTTTAATAGGCCCTGAAAGCGAAGACTTTAAGGTGAAGCTCCTTTTGAAGCTACATTTACAGCCTCTGCTCTCCCAGGCTTTGCACAATGAAAGCACCCCGGGCCACCGTGGTGTGGTTTTGGCATGCGCGGTAGTTCCCCCCGAGCACCTTGGATGGTTGTAAACTTCAGAACCCCTTGACTCTCACTTCAAACACAGCCTTTGCCTCACCTTCTCTACCTTCTTAATTTCCTGCAAATCCAGAGCTCTGTGCAGGAGCATCTGGCTCTGATCTTTGATACTCTCCCTCAAACATAGTCCCTCCCTCATTTTTTTTCTCTGCCAAATCAAGCACAAACACCCACATGTTTACTTTCATCATGTTCCATGTGCCTGGAGTGGAATATCACTTGGCTGTAAATCTGGTGTCCTTGCTTTACATATTCAGCATAGGTTAGAAGAAGGGTGCTTGGGAAAGAGTTTGGTTCTCTAAGCCAGTTACAAGACTGAACTAAAGGAATTATGCTTTCTAGGTCTTGCGTTTCTCTCAGAGCTGTGGTCTGCCTTTTCTAATTGCTACCATCTGCCTATGTAGGGGTGCTTGTGGGGGCTTTTCTCCCTTAATTACTCCTTTTGTACTAAATGGAAGTTCTAGGCTTTCTGAATTCCTCAAAGAATGCCAATTTTTTCTAATGAAGAATGGCCTACCTGCCATCTACCTGCACTGAAGTTCTCCAGAACTATGGACAGCTAGAGAAGGTTTATTTACAGATAGAAAAGGCGGTGCTAGTAAAAGGGGAAATACCCAGACTATAAACGAAGCTTCCAACAGTTGTGGGGTAGCTGATGTGTGGCTTTTCTTATTGCTTTCATGCTTCATGGTCAGTGGGGCTAGGCTGCAAAAGGCTTGGGTAGTCTCAAAGCAGACGGAGGAAGGGAGCTATACAGGCTGCTGAGGTTCAAAACCTGTGATTGACATTGCCAGGGCTTCTGGGGCTGAGCCCAGTTCTCTTCATAAGAAGCCACACAGCTTCTGGAGAGTAAAGATTGCTTCCTGTTGGTGAGCTCCGTGTGGAGCTTCTTTTCCCTTTGGCTCTGAGCTGTGTCCTGTAACGCTCAGCCCTGCGGAGGTGTTGGACTGTGGCTGGAAGGATTCAGTAAAGCTGGACACACCTTCAGTACTTGGCTCAGGGATGTTTGGTATTGAATATTCAATTATTTTATGCAAAGGAGGCTAATTATGAAACTGTTACAGCAACTGAAGCACTGCATGAGAAGTGTAGTACCGGAATACGACACCCAGTAAGGGCTGGGGTCATGAACTGAGGCTCGGAACAAGACTCTGCAGGGCCTACTGAGTTGGACTGCGCAAACAAGTGCAGGAGATCCCTGGGTTTGGTCTTGCTGAAAGCCCATCCGACTTTGCCAGCAAGGGAAATCGGTAACCCAGCTCTCAGCGCAGCCTGAGGGTTTGTGAAGGCAATGGCAACAGTGGAGGATCCAACAAAAAGTGGGCAAGGCGTCTGTAGCTCAAGCCTGGGGTCAAAGTTTTAAGTACTTGTGCGTGCTATGGGAACAATGCAAACCAACTTCTTCTGGTGCCTGAGAGAAGATGCGAGAACTGCAGTGGTTTCATCCCTTGAGGAATTTGTATGTGCCAGGGGATGCCTGTGCTCGTGGCAGTGATGACAGTATTATAAAGAATTTTTCATAAGGGCAATGGAGTGCAGCAGCCCCAAATGGGAAGAAGGACACGTTTACTGTGAATTGTATGTGTAAGCATACATATGAATGTGGGGCTTGGGCTATATTCAAATATTTTTATTTGTACCCCTAAAAAATGGGACAGGTGAATCCACCTTTCTTGGAGGGGTTCAGAAAACATAGGATTCTTGTTTTGTACAGAAGAATGAACTGAGGGATTAAAAATCATCAACAACCTCGTACTACCAAGAAACTGGGAAAGGCACAGATTTGTAATGGTGGAGCATGGGGAGATCTGATAGACTTGAAAGGTACCAAGCCCTTTGCCTCATCAAAAGGATGTATTTAACATTTGTACCCATTTGCCTTTGCAGTTGCATCGCAGGGCACCAACACAAGCTAAAATTGAGTATGTTCCTATAGAAAAGGCTTTGGTGTTAGGCCATGGCTGTAAAGGCTTTTTAAAATCTGTTTGAGAGGCCATGTTACCTAAAACTGATCATAAATCACTTTTCACCATTGCCAGTGGGGATCTGGCAAACACCTTCCTGCAAACAGAACGTCTCTTTCTTTAGTTACAGTTGTATAACTTGCAAATTGAATGCGAACCTGAGAAAGATTTAGTAGTTGCAGGCATACTCTCTGGTGCCTTTGACAAAAATGCCGTGGAACAAAGTCCCAGGCTAGATTATGTATACGCCAATTGGGGAAAACAAAACAGAAAAACCCAGCCCTGTCGGTTCCCAAATGAAATGCAGACTTTTATTGCTAGTGGTTTGCTGAGGACGAGACACTGCAGGATGTAATTAAGGTTCTACTAGAAAATGATTTGCACAGCTTATTCTGTCCCTGTTTCAGTTTAAAACGATTTAGATACCACTTCTCTGAGGCATGAAGAAAACTGATCCTTGAAGTGTTGCAGGAAAATAAAGATACAGAAAGCCATTTCGAGCCCGAAGGCAGCGCGAGACATCTCTGCCTCCCTCAGCAGTCAGAAACGCAAGCGATGTTAAATGGAGGGGCGCGTGCTGGTGGAAGACACTCACCCTCTCGAAGGAAGCTAACGCAGTAGGCTTGCGTCAGCTTGATGTGGGAGCCCTGAGCAGCCATTTTCATACCGCCGGGCAGTCTTCACCAGAAGGCACTACAGCACGGCAAGGGAGCAGGTCGCCTGTGTCTGCTAACTGTGGATCTCATATACGTAACAATAACGGCTGTCCGTGGACTGCACCTCAGTACAAGCTTACGTGTCCTGCAGCTAATCCCCAGCGCCTAAACCTACCAAGCCGGTGGAAAGCGATGTCGAAACACTGCCAGAAAGGGGGCACTGTCAATCTGCTGCTCTTCTGGCACTACTCCGTTGCAGTGGATTGTCACAACTGTGCTAGCAGAAACTGATATCGTACATGGGTGGGCTGGCTGAGATCAGTAAACAGAAAAAGTGGAACGAAAACGTGGCATGATTTTGTAGCCTGGGATTGGCAGTGTTTCACAAGTGGTGTAGATGCATAGTAACAGCAAGAAATGATAATTACAGATGGGGTGTGCTCTGTGGAGACTTCGTGATCACGTGAAGGGGTTGCTGTAGGCAGTGTGTGCTGTGGAGAAATAAATTCATGTTTTCCCAAATTCCAGAGGGCAGTGGGAGAGTGTAGACTGCTGCCTTTCACAGTGGTGTTGTCAGGTTAGCGGGGCTGTAGTCCAGAAAGGCAAGCAGCTAGAAGTAGCGGGCTTTTTGCTGCCTAACCGCGGTATGAGTTTTCCAGAGGACACAGGTGACAACACAGGACATCTGGGACAACAGGGCATTTATTAGAGGGCGCAGACAGCTTGTATGTTCTTGCCGTTGTTCGTTAGTTGGGTGTAGCTGGACTTGGCTCCCCAGGGAAGCTCCGGGGACCTGCGCCTTTCTGAAGCTCTCAGAGGAGGTGCCACTGTGCAGGAGCTCACGCTGAACAGCATCGATCAGCTGGAGCTCGGACAGTGGTTAATGCAAAGCTCTTGGGGTTCCTGGTCAGGAGTAGTTCCTGAACAACATGGAATATGGGAGCTCTTATGTGCTAACTTATGGCTCTTACAGCAACAAACGGCATGTTCATGTACAAAGTGCTGAGTGTTGAGAGGGCTCTAGTTCCTCCTACAGTCCCAGCACTCGTATCTACCAGCGTCATTGCTTCAGCTACTTTGTCTCCTGAAGGCCATAATCAGTGGAGAATTCATTGATGTTTGTGACTCCGAAGATGTTCATTCATTCAAGTCATTAAATCATTGAAGCACTGAGCTGTAATTGTGAGCAGCTTTGTTCCAACTACTTTTTTTGCAGAACTGCACAAAAATTGTGCTTTTCTGTACCTTAGCATTGCTTGAATGTAATAGAATTTCCTTCTGCTAATAAACAGAGGCATTAAGTTTCTAATTTAGGGATGGGATAAAATGAGTTGTGCTGTGATTTCTAATCATGGGAGAACTCTTCTAATGTGCACACGTTCAGTGTTTGTCTTATAAAAATGGTTTCTTAACAATGCCCATTGCAGCTAATTTGTAACTACATAGTGTAAACACTGATTTCTGAAGTTTTTTTAATAGATTCCCAAGCTACTTAATTATCACTTACTGACCCTTGTTTTCTAATGGTGATTAGTTTAGTTTCTTCAAACTTTATAAGAGCTGGGTCTCAAGTGGCAGTAAGATGGACAACTTCTTATTCCATATCTAATAGGATAGGAAGGTCTCCAAAGCATTACTAGTTCATGTTTTCCCAGGAGTAGGATCTCCCCTTCACAGTGATACCCCTCTTAGCTGGACATCTAGGATGTTCTTTCTGGTTCAGCTAAAGCTTGTATTAAAATCAGAGAGAAGCAAATTCAAATCGGAACTTCTCCAGGGTTTAAAAAATCCTGTCTCTCACTAAGCTTCTTGCTTGTGGTGGGCTTCTTCCAGGTCTGGCACACCTTTTGGTCTATGAAGCAACTGGATTCTTCAGTAGCTGTGTTGAGGGGAGAGAGCAATCTGCTTTCTGAGAACAATTTGCCGTGAGGGAAGTCTTCACGCTAACTTAATCCGTCTTACAGTTCCATTGACTTGAGCAGTTATCAGAGCTGAACTTCTCTTTCAGAGGTTTGAGTCTTCCACTGCAACTTTGCACCCCGCTACACTGTTAAATGACTAGCGCATCGGCTGGAATGTCAGAGCATCGCATCTTACTCTGATGTTCTTACGGAGCAGATGGTTAGAGAGTAGTTCAGGTACTCGGCCACCTTGAATGAGCTGTCACCAACAGGAAAGGGGATGGTTGTATTAAAAGTTCATCAGTCTCTATCCACATTAGGAAAAATAAAAGGAGTGACACATGGAGGGAGACTGGGAAAGGATAAGGAACTTACAGAAGGGTCATCAGAGACACCAGAGATTTCAAAATTTTTCAGGGCCATTGCAGACAATAAGGTACATTCCTTATTGAATTTGTTTCACTGTAGACTAATCATCAATCTGTAGCGGGCACTCAGCTAGCAACCCTGACCTCAGAGTATCCCCTGCACTGCCTGCGCTTCAAAAATATTAGTGGTGCTTTGGCTGTCAGGTAAGCCTACCATTCACAAAGGGTGAGTAATTACCAGCTATCGAAGGTCTGAGGAGCAAGCAATGCATGCATCCAGAAGAGGTTTGAAACTGTTGGCACAGAGTTCAACGGATGGCTTGTACTCCTCTACAGCAACCTGGGACATCTTCTTGTAACAGGACTGGAAAGTATATCCTTCATAAAGGAATCCAGGCCCTTGGACCATGTGCTGCAAGCAGCTGTGCTGTGTGCAGTACCCACGAGGCTAGAAGCACGCAGCTTATTCGGTCCTCAAAGCAAGATAAATCCTGTCCTGATAGCACTGTTGGTTACTGGAATATATTGCAAAGACTACAAGGGAATTAGAAAGCATGGGGAAAAGTGCTAATTAAAGTAAGGCGCATAAAAGAGAGAAGGTAGAGACTGATCTTGACTCTGTTTAGGCAGAAAACTTGAGAAAGACTTTTACTGCTCAGAGAGCAGAGCTTCTGGAACAGACTTCCAAAAGCTGTAGTTGTTGGTTTTCTTATTAGCTCCTGTCGTCAGAAGGCTAGATCTATCTTAAAAGGGATACTGAGACAGTCTGTCAGTGATGCTAGTGCATGAGAGATGCCCACCAGTCTGAAACAAGCAGGGAAACTTCTCTTATTGTCAAATGAAAACTCATAAAATAGGACTGAAAGATGCATTGGGATGCCTTCTAGTCCATCCCTCTATCCGACAGCATGGCTAGCTGTATCTGTCACTCTTGACCAACATTTGCCCTCTTCTTAAAAATACGCAGTGATGGAGCCTGCTCAGACTTGCAGGAATTTTTGGCTCATTTTGGGCTTGCTTCCATGCGGAGTCCAAATCCTGCCTTCCAATGCTGGCATTGTAGCTCCCATGTAGCTAGTGCTGCCCCTGTCTACTACATTTGAATAGCTGATTTTTCTTAAGTAACTGTAGAATTTTGCATGTCTTCTTTGAATAACATCTTTTTTTTCCCCAGACTTCCTCAGAAAATCAAAGCTGTTTTGAATACTAAGTCTGTTTTCCAGCATATTTGCAGCCCCTCCCAGCAAGGTGCCATCTAAAAGTTTAATAAGCTCAGCCTCTGTTCCTTCATTCTTGTCATTAATGAAAATATTGAATAATACAAGTTCTGGGAGAGTTCTCTACAAGAATCTAGTTTGATGCATCTCTCCAGTTTGATGGAGAAGTAGCAGTAACTTCACTGGGTATGAAATTTCCCCCTCCCCCAATTGACAATCAAGAAGAATTTGCTTTCACAGACTGTGAAATGTTCCAAGTTTAAAATCTGTTACGAAGAAAAGTCTCCAAAGGCTGGGGAAGTGTAGAATATGCCTAACAGCAGAATTTGCTCATAGATTGTAGAAGATCCATGCTCTAGCTGTAAAATCCATAAACATTTAAAGGGAGATGATCTGCTCAGGGAAATTCTTTAAGTATTTATGGCACCCTGCCAGGCAGCTCCCAGGCCAAGACACCTCCTGGCCTTAAACCTGGAGTGTTACAGAAATAGACTCAGTAGATTGTTGAAAAAACCCCGTGGATTGAAGTCTTTTGGAACAGGTATGACCTCTGTAGAAAGCCTGGCCATTCCTTAAAGGTTTTATTTCTTTGAAAAGATCTCTTGTGATTTGCTACTTTTGACTCGAGTCACACAGTGATCTCATACTGATCTGCATTGATCTGCATGTAGCTAAGTACTTACCAGACATACTTCTAAGGGTGCTTAGACCTTCAAATGTCCAAGAGGCTTGCTTGAATTTTTCAAGGTAATGATGCCTTGTACCTTCAAGTTTTAAGCCAACCTCTAACTTCTTGGTATCAAGAAGAGTGCTCTGCAGAAGGCAGATTATTCCAAATGGCTGTGCTGCTGTTCAAAAAGACCTCAACAGGCTAGAGATATGGGCCAAGAGGAGTCTCATGAAGTTCAATGAAGGGAAATGCTAAGCTCTGTCCCTGGGCAGGAGTAACCCTGACGCTCCAGTACAGTCCGGGGGCTGAGAGGCTGGAAAGCGACTTTGCAGAGAAGGACCTGTGGGTCCTGGTGGACACCAGGTTGAACATGAGCCAGCAGTGTGCCCTTGCGGCAAAGAAGGCCAGTGGTGACCTGGGCTGCATGAGAAAGAGCATCACCAGCATGCCAAGGCAGGTGATCCTTCCCTTCTGCTCAGCTCTGGCGAGGCACATCTGGAGTGGTGTCCAGTCCTGGGCTCCCCAGTACAAGACAGACATAGGTTACCGGAACAAGTACAGCAAAGGGACAGAAAAACCATTAAGGGCTTGGAAGGTTTCTTATATGGGGAAAGGCTGAGAGGGCTTGGACTGTCCAGCCTGGAGACGGGAAGTCTCAGGGGGATCTTATCGACATGTTTAAATGCCTGATGGGGGGGCAGTAAAGAAGACAGAGCCAAACTCCTCTCCATGGAATACAGTGAAAGGACAAGAGGCAACAGGCACAAGCTGAAACACAAGAAGTTCTGAGTTCTGTCCAAACATAAGAAAACACTTTTTTTCCCCTCTTTTTTTTTTTTTACTGTGATGAGGGTTTGAACACTGGAACAGGTTGTCCAGAGAGGTTGCAGAGTCTCCATCCATGAAGTCATTAAAATATCTGGCTGGATATAGCCCTAGCAACCTGCTGTAGTTGACCCTGCTTTCACCAGGGTTGGACTAGGCAATTTTCAGAGGTCCCTTCCCTCCCCAATGATTTTGTGATTCTTGGAGACATGCTTACATGTTTCTCTGAAGCATCCATGTGTGGCACCATCATGAACAGGGCACTGACTTGAGTCCTAGTTTGCACAGAAGTCCAAAGGTGGAATTTGCATTTTGATGTAAGGAAATCCGAGAAAGGTGTCTGTTCCCTGTGTCTCTCACACTTAGCAGAGACACCTCTACGTGTGCCAACCGATGCCAAATTAGCATTTTGCACATAGCTAACTCTGGAAAGCCACAAGGAGGCAGTGAAGAAAGCCCTGTGTGATATGAGAGCAGACCTTTCTATACGTACAGGTCTGGGTAAATAATTAAGAATGCTCTCACTCCGTTACTCAATTTATTCTTTATTATTATAGTTAATGTTTTTCTATCATCATGTTTTTAATTACAGGCATAGATGGATATGTAAATCATCCCCAGTCTGACCTAATGACAAAGTAATTGCATTTTCTTTCCCGTAGTGGGAGAGGACACAGATGAAGCCTGTGCCCCAGGCCCCACCCCGAGCACGAGGTGCCACCAGTTTCAAATTACCTGTTTGAAAAACAGAGGACGGGGAGATGTGGAGCTGCCACCGGGCAGGTCCACGGGAAGAGCTTGACCATGGCCTGGTGAGGGACAAGAGACAGCGCTTGCTCCAAAGGCAGATTCCAATTTCTGTATGGGGAAACTGCCTGTCTGTGCACTTCCCCAGCGTGTAGGGAAACAGGACAGGAGTGAAAGACAGAGGCTATGCATCAAGAAATGCTTTGCTAATGCCACTGATTTCTTCTCCATATAGAAACAACCCAGCAGAGCCTCAAAAGCTAGGCAATGAGCAAAGAACATATTGGATTTTTCTGTAAGGTATATTAACAGTGTGTATTTTTCTCAGCTTCTCAGGTAGACCTTTTCCTGTTCTGTCTATTTCTCATTTCAGTATCCTTTTTTTCCAAGTTATACAGTCTTTGTGTGCACTGCAGAGATGCTTCTGTGAATATAGTCTGTCCGATAGGCTCCAGATATGTACTTCAACGCAGCTTTCTGAAGGCATCTGAGAAAGAAATAATTCTTTAATTTGTGAGTAGGTCAGAGAGCATTGCCTGTTGCTCAAACATAGGATTCCCCTCTTTGGAGTGCCGAACTTGGAGCTATCCTTGTGCTCTGACTTCAGGCTGTTCTGTGACAGAGCTGCCTGGGTTACCCTATAACAAAAATAGAAGGCAAACATTGTGAGAAACAGTTTAACACGGACATAAAGTCTGATCGGCATTTCCATACTGCTTCTCTATGTCAAGTGCAGCAGTGGTCCAGTCTTTCTACACTAAGATCCAGTAATTCTGGACTGAGTTCGAGGGCTGGCCTGTTACTGGGATGTAACTGGTGCTGTGTGAGGGACAGTAGCAAAACTATCACTGCACCTGGATGTCACATACTTTTTCTCAATGACCTGTCATCAACAGCTGGCCTGCGTAACCAGGTGGTTTAAACTGGAACTGCAAAGCGCTGCCATGATGCTGGTATCAGCAAGTTCTGGCTGCTGAGGCATCAGCCTCTGAGTGACACCTTCTGTGGAGCTGAACTGGCTTCTGCGAGGGCTTTTCCAACAGAATCCAAGCTGCTGTGACAACAGCTGTCTGCCACTGTGACACCCAGACAACATAGCGCACTCTCTCTGGCAGAACTAGCTGCTGAGCTCTCTGAATCGCAGCCCTGCCATCCTCGCAGGACCTCTGCAGTAAAATAGAACGGCCTGCAGCTCTGGGGTGAGGCTGCTGGAGCTTCTCCTCTTATCCCAAATGTGAGACTCCAGGAAGAAGGAAGAATTTCTCCTTCCCAGAACACTGTTTCTTATTATCCCTAGTTTCAGGCAAACAGTTTTTGGATGAACTGGTATCCTTTAGTGAGACAATAGTATCTTAAATGCGCTCCTTTCAGGGCTGTGTGCTTTGTGTGTTGGTCCCTTCTGCCTTGCAAAAAGAGATGTCTGTATTTACAGATTTATCTAGACAATGTTGTTGTATCCATGTGGACTAGCATACACTGAAACTTTAGAACGTGCCAGGCTCCCTGCCTTTTTCTCCTTTAAGCCACAGGGTGTTTCTGATCTGTTCTTCACTGTGCCCTCCTTGAAAGGGGGGAGTGTTGTGTTGCTGCAGTGGCAGCCTTGGGCAAGATGTGGTATGTGATTTCTCTCACCAGCTCAGGGGCTAAGCGCCAGCATCAGGGTACTTTGCCTTGCTCTCCCCTCCTGTCCTTGTTTCCCTCCCAAGAAGGAGGGAGAAAATGCTGCCCCTGTCATTAACCTGTATCCATTCGGGACAACGGGGGCTTCTGCCTTGGTCTCCAGGAGGAGTGGAAGCAGTCCCTACTGCTGGAGCGCCTGCCACCCTGCTGGGGTGCCCCTCCTGTCGCTGAAGTGTAAATCCCCAGTAGTTCTTTTAACCACCCTCCTCATAGGACTTGAAAAATAACTTTCTCTTGTCATTAGGGCTGATCTATAGCCGCATTAATGTGTGAAATCACTGGGTGTGAAAATAGTGTACTAACTGCTACTTAATGTAATATTACCACAGTAATGTCTCTAAAAATATCTTGTCCACTTGATTGCTTTCATTGTGAACTAGAGATAATGTACCACTTACAGCTGATGATTAAAATTCATAAAGCTTTGGTTCTTAATTACAGCAACTCGCAATCAAAGTGAAATGTCAGATCCTGAATGTTGTTTATCTGTATACAAATTCACAAAAACAAGAAAATATAAGGACCGTCTACACAACAAAGCTGAGCTGTTTTGCTTTAAGGTTAAGTAAAAGAAATACCCATGTGGGTACTTATTGAGACAGGTTGGAATCGGTGAGCATGAGATCTTTGACGTGGCAGAACTCGTCTCTTATGAAACGCGTATCTTTGGGAATATTCAAATGTTTAAACTACGAAAGAGATTTGTAAAACATATTGATGAAGATGGAAATGTAAACTTGGTAGAAAATGGTTGTGGGTGTATGGCAGTAACTAACTGATGTGCTACAAATGGAAATTTTGCAATGTGGGTTCAAGGTTAAACCAAAGAGGCATCCAAAGAGGGAGATATCTGACAATGCAGAGATGGATTCCCTTTGCCTTGCGGCATACCGTGGCGGCTGGCAGGAGAGGGCAGGCTCCTTGGCTTCAGACATCAACATGACTTGTCAATAATCATGCTCTTGGTCAATAGTGGCACTGCAGAACAAAATCACATTCTTTCGGGTGCCCTTAGCTCTACATTGCGAGAGCTACGGTATTTCTTTTTTCTTTTTTCTTTTTCTTTTTTCTTTTTCTTTTTTTTTTTTAAGTTAATGCTAAGCTCTGAGGGTTTACAGCACTCTGGGATGTATCTTACCCTAAATTTACCAACACATACTCTCAGCCCTTACTCCACATCAACATAGCTCCGCCCTCACTTTTTTTTTTCCTGTTGTTGTGGTATGTGAGATACAGGCGTAACTAACTGCAGAAACTAGAGTTCTATTCCATTTATAGTCCTACTGGCGTTCTTCATTTGTTGTATCATCTGTCCTGTGCCAGTTTGGAAAAATCCAAACTGGAGGGAGCCAATTTCTCATAACATCAGTAAAACAAAATAACATTAAAACAATAGGATCACTTCCTCACTAAATCTAAGTAGCTGCATTTCTTTCTTCTGATTAAATGTCACTTTGAAGGAGATCTGGCCCATTGTTTGGAAACTTCTTTAGAAAAGCTAAGAGTTTTTTTCCACAGGATATTCCCACTGTCTACACACTGATTATTTTTTTGCATCATTTTTGCTAGTAGATTAGAAAAAAACCTAATCATTGCATAAATGGGAAATCAAACCTTGACAATGGTATTCGTTTTCCTAGGGTTTCCACATCACCTGTCCCTTCAGGTGTTACTCTGCCTGCTGGTTTTTGTCAACTTTGCAGTGATGCTGGTGACGAAAGTTCTCAGTTTTAGAGGTGATCCAGTACACCCAAGTGTTCTTCCCTTGGCGGTTTGTCTCATAGATATTTGCTATTTGCCTGCCTGTGTTCCAGCTACACTGGCGAACGTTTTCGACACAGGAAAACCATTTCCTATGCTGGCTGCATCATGAAGCTCTGATTCACCGTGACTTCTCCTGGCATGGAGTCTGTCCTGCTGGCTGTTGTGGCTTACGACAATTTTGTAGCTGTCTGCTGCTGTTTACTCTACTTGTGTGCCATGAACAGGATGGCTAGTTTGCAGCGGGGAGGTCTTCTATGGCTGTGTGGCTCGGTGAGCCTCCTTGGTACACGCTTCCCTAATGCCAGCCTTATCCATCAGCAACTCCTAAGAGCTCAGCACGTCTGGGGCGTCCCGCTGCTACTGAAGCTCTCCTGCTCGGGCAGCTGCTGCAGCAAAAGCTGTTCTCCACACGGACTGTGCTTCGATTGGAGCGAGCCTGTTCCTTGTGCTCTTCTGTCTCGGTTTCATGGGTGCCATCCAGAAGACATACTCAGCCACAGGCAGAGCAGAAGCCTCTGAGCAATGCAGAGGCAAAGGAAGTCACCTTCCCTCCCCACTTCTGCCCCTTCGCTACTTCAGGCTGACCCCTTTGCCCGCGGCATGGTACGAGCTTGCTGGGGTGTTCGCTCTTTGTAGCAGCTTCAGGAGGTCTCTCACCGAGTCCTGCTCAGAGCTTTCCCATACTTGGTACCTGATCCTGTTTCAGTGTATAAGGTGTATGTGGCAAGGTCCAGGCCAAAAAGGAAAATTCTTGTAACAAAAAAATACCGTCTTGTTCCTCCTCTTGACATCTCAGCCAGAAAACTAGCAGCACATTCCATCCAAAGGTCCTGTTCATCTTTATGTTGCAGACAACTTGGCCCCTCGCATTTCAAGCTACGGGTTTGCTATGTATTACTTCCTGCAAAAGCCATAAGGCAGTTACCCTCCCTTCTCAGTGCCATCATCTTCCATGCCAGGTGGCTGGCAGCTGCAAGCTGCACCTGCATGCACCTCTTTGGCTGCGTCCAGAGCCTGAGCAAAGCAAGTTCACGTGCACGTAGCTCAGGTATCCCTCCGCACCACGGCGGTGTGTGGTGTGGACATGCCCCTCTCAGCTTACCTTCCAGTCCCACTCCTGGGCTGTTCATGGTGCCTGGGAGCTTTAGGTGCTTCTCTTGGGAGTTCACAGCTGTGGCAAAGATGTGAAAAGAGATGCACTCAGCTAAGCTGCGTCTACGCTGAGCACAGAGGTACAGAAAAGTGCCCCCATTGTCACATTGCCGTGGCAGCAGGGAGAAGCTGGCACAGCGGTGCGGAGATGGGTAACCAGGAGCTGCCTGGCTTGGGGGAGGAATCCAGGATTTTCTGAGCAGCCCGAGCCCGCGGAGGAACGCGTCCTCAAGAGGCAACGTCTGACAGCTATCCTACTCGCACGGAACACCACATGTCGAGGAATTTAACGTCAGCAGAGCGGGCCAGGTTTGCGTTTCGCCTGTTGCCTCTTCACGCTTCCCGAATGCTGCAAAAAGGCCCAAGCGTCAGAGGGAAGGCAGCCCCTGGCAGCCGTGCCCCGTGCCACTGCAAACCCTGCGGGGTCCCGCTGCCATATGCTGCAGGTTGCTCGGGGAGGGAAGGCTTTCTCGTGCGTCTCACGTTAGCCTTTTGTTCGGCGTAACAGGTTCGGGGCTGGCGATGACAGCTCTGCACCTAGGGGTAAGGCAGTTAATTTAGATGGGGCACCTGTGGCTCCCTTGTCCTCTCTGGCTGAGGACAGCTCTCCTTTAAACACTGTGTTCATTACCTACGCTGCGAGCAAGAAATCAGGCGGTGCAAAGGGGGCGAGGAGGTACAACATGTGAAAAACATGTCCTCCCACTCTCCCTCTTCCCCAGGATAGGCGATGTTTGACTTCACACTCGAGGAAGCAGCTGAGAAATCCTTCAGATGGTTAAACATTTCAAACGGTTTGGACGGGTAAATGTCCTAGATTTTAAAAATTTCGCAGAAGTACTGGAGTGACAAAGTGGACCACGAAATGTTTGTGGAGATGTTCTTACCCTCCTGCTACTGACATCAGAACAAATAACGGGGTAAGGGAGGGGAGGCGGGAATTTTAGGGCAACAGGGAAGCAAAGGGGTGACGCTAGGTTTCAAAATCAAGTTCTCATCCATGCTACACTTGCCTCGCTTTGGTTTCCCTTGTTTCAAAGAATATTTCGTTTCTGTGAAACTCCGCCATTTCAGTTTAACAGCGTTTATGTTCTGAGTGATGCTTTCCGTCTCAGAGGGCTCCGGTTCTGGTGACCCTGGGCTGAGGCTTGGGCTAACCGATGGCCACCAGGGAATCCAAAAGGGCAAGTCGCCAGCGCTGCTCAATTACCATTCAGTAAGAGGAAAATGTGCTTTCTGGAATACGTAATGCTGCTCCTCAGCGATGCTCGGCTTCAGCTTCTCATTCAGCAGCGCGGACGTGAGTGATTTTTCTCTCCCTCTGCAGCGAATATGATGCTGGTGAAAGGTCCTGGCCTGCCCGCCCCAGGAGCTGAGCCCTGTGGAAGCCCTCAGCAGAGAGGCAGAGGATCCCGGCTGCAGGCTGCTCTGCTCATCCGGTTTCAATGATGGAAGAGGAAACGGAGTTTATACAAAACCTAGCCCATCCCCCAGAAACAGCTTGCTTTGTTTATGTTGCGAGCTAAGCCTGCGACTGTGGCTGTTCGGAAGAGCTATCCGGACATTTCTCCATCTGACTGACTTCACATCTATTCCTTGATCTCACCGAGAGATCTGGCTTTGAGCTCCCGCTCCTGACATCCCACTTTTCTCTCTCTCTCTCACGCCCTGCTCTCCAGCATCTGAAAGATCCCTGTATAACGGGATTATGCAACCATGCAAATGGACATGGTTCTTTTCATTTACTGCAAACCACGCTTCGGGTCTCCCGTTACAAAAATAAAATCATCGGTGAGAGGCACGCTGTAGAAGGTGGCAGAAAGGGGGTTTTAGGTGGCTGGATTCGAATGCTTGAAGGTGGTATTAGTGACGGAAATGGCCTATTTGAACTAAACTGGTGTGCCACCATCTCTCCACAGGAACCAGCATCAGTTAATAGACTCCGACAGTTCTCCTCCGAAGCCTTTCCCCCTAGGAAATGGCAGACACGCGCCTTCCTGGCTGTTTTCCTCAGCTGGGGGTCTCCCCCCCTCCCCAGCCCTGAGCTGCAGGGAAGCTGGCAGGGTGTCTCTCCCAGAAGGCTGATCTGCACCCTCCCGCTGTAAACGGGCAGTCACCGCCTTCACTTTGTGCCCAGGCGGGAGGGGCGGGGGGCAGGGCAGATCCCCACGCTGCCGCTGTGCCCGGCGCTGGGCACGAGGGCACCCAGCACTGAGCTGAGGGTGACTGAGGAGGAGGAGGAGCAAGGGACTCCCTTACACAGGGAGGGGAAAAAAATTGGTAAAATAAAACGCGCCAAGCTTGTACTCTTTGGTTAATGATTCGAGACACCTTGGCCACCTCTTGTTACCCCTGTAAGTGAAGATGTCCCTCTCCACCACGGCAGGAATTAAGACCTGTTCTGCTCTGGTGGCCTTTCTCATGACAGTGCCTAAGTCCCTTGATGGGGCTTCACAGCCCTTAACCCCTGGGATGATCATCCTCACGTTACATGGGCTGAGAGCAAGGGTGTGGGGCAGGCTGAGGTCTGCCACGGGTGGGGGATGCAAGCTTGTGTCATGGAATCACGGAATGCTTTGTGTCAGAAGGACCTTCAGAGGTCATCTAGCCCAAACCCCCTGCAGTGAGCAGGGACATCTTCCACTGGATCAGGTTGCTCAGAGCCCCGTCCAACCTGGCCTTGAATGATTCCAGGGATGGGGCCTCCACCACCTGAGGCAAGCCCTTCCTTGCTTTCTGGCGGTGGTGCTACGCGGGGCTCGGCCGTGGCCGGTGGGTGCCCGGGGTGGGTGCCCGGGGTCGGGGATCGGCGGGGGGGGGCTCGGCGGTGCGGCCTGGCCGCGCCTCGC
>Ga0065711_1008146_pt1 | contig 18440 bp, 8 predicted proteins | sample Hoacrofraction12_FD_59098 | JGI IMG/M metagenome (GOLD analysis project Ga0065711, IMG submission 59098) | Hoatzin crop microbial communities from Cojedes, Venezuela - Epithelial fraction 12 v2 (version 2) | ecosystem: Host-associated > Birds > Digestive system > Esophagus > Crop | place...
TGCGGGGAGACCTGATTGCAGCCTTTCAGTACTTAAAGGGAGCCGATAGGAAAGATGGGGACAATCTTTTTAGTAGAGACAGCAGTGACAGGACGAGGGGTAATGGTTTTAAACTAAAACAGGGTAGGTTCAGGCTAGAGATAAGGAAGAAATTCTTTACAATGAGGGTGGTGAAACACTGGAACGGGTTGCCCAGAGAGGCAGTGGAGACCCCACCCCTGGAAACATTCAAGACCAGGTTGGACAGGGCTCTGAGCTACCTGATCTAGTTAGTGGTGTCCCTGCTCGCTGCGGGGGGGTTGGACTAGATGACCTCTAGGGGTCCCTTCCGACCCAAAACTTTCTATGATTCTATGATTCTATATGGATGAAAGACCATGAACCTTCCAACACTCAGAACTGCAGTAGCTATCTCTTACAAACCTTGCAGTTATAACGGAAGCAGTAAACCTGAATTTAATACTATGACTTCCTTGTCAAAAAAAAGCCTTAGAACAGCTGCGTACCAGAGAATTTGATTCACTAAAATATTTTTAGCTCACTGATAGCAGAAAGTAGGATTCAAAGAGATGTACTTTAAATTTTTCTTTTCTCCAGGAGCAGAAAAGAAGAAACTTTTTCCTTAACTGCAAAAAGGTATTTCTGCCTCTCTACGATCACTCTTCCTATCTTTCTCCTGAAGCTAGGCTTTAAACACCTACAAAACAGTGCAATGATTGATCAAGAGCTCTTCTCAAAACAATAGTTCCAGTTTCAGACTTCCGGGAGATGTGGAGTCAGCCTTTTTACTCTGGTTGAGGGGTAGAGGCTGTCACAGATCTGAGCTTATCTCCTCCATTCTTGAGGATTTGTCTTCCCAGTTTAGGGCCAATTTAGAAAGACCACAGGTAGTGACCCTGAATACAGCTGCTCGCAATAAATCTCGAAGAGAGCTACCATGCCTTCTCCAGGAAGCTGTGTTTTAAGCCCAGGCTCTTACTCTCACCCCCTGCCTGCACTAATTTTTTGGCTGCCTCATAGCCAGTCTTGTGCTGGAATATGTACCTTGTTGATCCAGACCCTGACCTGTATACTGAGGACCTCATCACTATGGATTTGCCAGCTGATCACTGGACTGTGGTTGACCTTGATTACTGTTTCCAGACCTGATCCTGACTTGCTGACTCAACTTTCTGGCTTGACTTTGGACCTCTCAGCTGAGGCTAGCTACCATCACCACTCCTGGCCTGCTTGCCTTGCTTGTGTGCTGCAGGATGGGGCCCTTGCTGGTGAGGCCAGTGCCTCTGCTGCTGGTGTTACCATGCTTGCCTCCTGGTTCCCCCTCCCTTAGGGAGCAACCTGCCCTTGCTGCTGCCAACACAGACTGTACTCCATTTGAGATTATACACACTTCCAAAAAACCCACTCCCCACCTCTCAAAACACCCAAAAAGCAGCTTAGGCATCAAGCCATAAAACTCCTTTGGAACAAGTTGGTTTCAGTGTATTTTTCAAAAGCGTGTAAATAAGGATGCTCCTTTTTCAGGTGAAAACACCAAGCCATAGAGACAATAGATCAGTCGTCTTTTTAGCTCAGCTTTATCCCAGTACTCTGTTAGCATTTCCTCTAAAAAGAGTTTCTCTTTGCTTCAAAGCTGATAAACAGTTTTAAGGTTCTAAATGTCGCTCTTAAGAATCTACGGAGGCACTAGGTATAATCTTAGACACTGACTGACTGCCCTTTCAGGTGAAAGATATGGAAAATCTTGCTAAACAGGGGAGAAAGCTTGAAGTCTTTACAGGAAACAACAACTTTCTTTCATATATACATGTTCAGTGATGTGTGCATTTGAACTGCCTATGCAATTCCATAAAATTAAGACGGATGGAATGAAATAGCTTCTGAAATTCCTCTCTCAGATGGAAAAGTGATTGAGAACTCGTATTAAGCAATCTTCTATACAAAATAGTAATTCCTCTGTAGTGTACATTTGGAAACTGGCGTTTAGAAATCTGGAACTGGAAATTAAATTAAGAATAAAACTAGTTTTTACTGATTTCTAGATGGAATGGTATCTCCCAACGTCAATAAGCTGTTGCAAGTATTGAATGATTCTCTACACTCAACACAGCAGTTTCACTGATGCCTTGAAAACAGTCAGCAAACTATGTGTTATTTCTCTTTCAGCTGTGTAGTAATGAATCTCTCTCAGAAACACAGCAATTCTGTGGTTTAAGGCATCACTGACCTTTGAGATAAAAAATGGACATTTCAACTAATTTTTAATTGCTTTCTCAACAAGGAACTACTAAATTTTAAGATATAGGGAGCTATGGCTCAACCTTTAAGAGAGAAAACACAGCCTTTGCTGAGACAATCAGATCATCCACAAGAATTATTACAAGTAATAGTATGACACATTTCCGATACCTCTACAGCAGTCACCTTGCTGTTGCATGTAACTTCCCAGTCTTTACCAACACAAAGAATCAAAACTGTCTGCCTAGGAATTATGATGAAATTATTTTCTGATCTTTTCCAATGTACATGCTTACTTCAGACAGTCATGAGAAGCTGAAAACCTGTAAAAACTACAGTAAACTTCAGTACTTACTGTTACCCTTACCAACTTAATAAAAATTATTTTTCTACTCAGAGCAATCAAAAGCCTTTTTAGGGCATGTAGTCTGGCCTCATGACGGAATGTTTCTGTCTCAGCCACAGACACTGTCACAGTCACGATCTGCCTTGAAGGTGTAAATTAATAAAACTAAAAATTGCACAGGCAACACTTAGGTTCAATATTAGACCATGATAGGCTTCGAACTATGAAATCTCAGCAAATTTGGACAACAGTTCCTAGACACTGGGTTATATTTAGCTATAAATCAACCTCTTGTAAAACTTATTGATTAAAGTGATCTTTAGCATTCAAAGGACATTATCTACATATATATATATAAACTCCAGTATGAAGCTCTTCAGGTGGATTGAATAGTACAGATATTTTTCAAGTATATATTAAAATAATTTTATAGCATTTCAGTGATGAAATCATTTCTATCTAAAGTGTAGAAGGAAATTTAGAGATTTTTTTTTAAAGGTGCTGCATAAATGTAAACTATATTTTTCTGAGCTGAAGTACGCAGGACTTGGTCTGAAAAAACAGTGCATCTGAGTGATTTCCTGAAGGCAACTAACTTTACGCATCCAGTTCCTTTCAGCTACCTTGGAGTCCTCTGTGGGAGTAGAGAGCTAAAGTTCATACAACTCCTTGTATTCCAAGCAGGTTCATAAGTCAGAAGTACCAGTCTAGGAACTGAGCAGTCATCACTCCTGACTTCTTTAAAAAACCTTTTCATCTGAGTTCTCTGTTGACAGTCTCACCTTATTTTTGCCCCTGAGATGCAAATAAACCGTATTATCTTTCCAAATCTATACCATGGGTTGTGGAACTCTTTCTGTAAATTCCTGAGAAACTCCTGACATATAGCAGCAGTACAAAAAGGCCTTATCAGAGCCTGGATTTGAAACTTTGAAACCTATCTACTAAATCCATCCACAGACAATTTCAAGGCCTGCAAGAAAGAGCTGGCTTTGTACCAAGTCCCAAGGCCTAAGAGCGCACACTAAATTCTTCCAATAAACTTTACTAATGGCAACACATGGCAAATATATACAATTTGCACAATCACTATTAAATATTTCAAAATATTCTGACTCCTCACAGGACCTTTCCTTAGCAGAATAACAAGTAGAAAAGCAGAGGAATCAGATAATATCATACTTTAACAGGCACAATCGCAAACAGTTACATGGCTGTTTTCAGTTCAGGTGTGCAATTCAGTATATTCTCTCAGCATTGCAGAAAGCAATTTTTCTTCTTTGTGTTTCTTTTTTTTGTTAAAGAACAGGTTTTCTATGGGTAAACTCTACACTCAAAGTTTAATCAAATCTTACATTAGTAAGGACTGCTCTGAAAAGACTTGATCCATTCAATGTCTTCCCTTTATTTGCAAAACACATGAATTAAATAAGAAACACTGCCTTACACAAAGAGTCAGGAAATCACCCCAACCCTGAGCCATTCCAAATATTACCAATTGTCTCTTAGCTCAGTAAAAATTAAAGTTACTTGGCTTTTTTAAAAGGCAGCTGTATTTTAAGAATGTTCTCTGTGCAGGTGTTACAGTTTCACAGAAGGACACCTACCACAGTTCTTAGGATTTTAAAGGAAAAAGAGAAGCCAAACTGGAAAAACTGAGAAGTAATATTTGTCCAGGTGTTTTTCTTCCATGAAGTAAAATTATAAATATTTGTTAAACAAAATATTTTGTTTCCCCTGAAATGGAATCTTTTGTTTGCTAACCTTAATAAGCCTTTTTTCAAGTTTTTAAAGTACTTCGCTTGAAGAATAATTGCTTTACACACATGTGTACTCCTGTATTCTAAAATAAAACTTAAGAAAAGTCAAGAAGAAAAAAAAATCAGGTTTTTTGCTTTTTTCTGAGACTGCTGACTTGAAGTCAGTATTTGTATTTTTGTACTCTGTCATAGCTTTCTTTTTCAGTTAACTTACTGTTTATGGAGGAAAAATGTAATCCTATTCATCATCAGAAATGTGTTGGGTTTGTGTGGCAAGGTTATGGTAGCAGGGCGGTTGCATGGGTGGCTTCTGTGAGAAGATGCCAGAACCTTCCCCTATGTCCGATAAAGCTAGTGCCAGGCGGCTCCAAGACGGACCTGCTGCTCACCAGTCTGATGGTGGTAGCACCTCTGTGATAACACATTTAAGAAGTGGGGGAAAAAACCCACAACTGTGCAGAAACAGCAAGGGAGAGAGGAGTGAGACGATGTGAGAGAAACAGCTGTGCAGACACCAAGGTCAGTGAAGAAGGAGGGGGAGGAGGTGCTCCAGGTGCCGGAGCAGAGATTCCCCTGCAGCCCATGGTGAGGACTGTGGTGAGGCGGGCTGTCCCCCTGCAGCCCATGGAGGTCCATGGTGGAGCAGATACCTGCCTGCAGCCCATGGAGGACCCCATGCTGGAGCAGGCAGATGCCCAAAGGAGGCTGTGATCCCATGGGAAACCCATGTTTCCCATGGACCCGTGGAGAGAGGAGCCCACACCGGAGCAGGTTTGCTGGCAGGGCTTGTGACCCCATGGGGAACCCACACTGGAGCAGCCTGTTCCTGAAGGACTGCACCTCATGGAAGGGGCCCACTCTGGAGCAGTTCATGCGGAACTGTCCCGCGTAGGAGGAAGAGGAAGAGCATGAGGAGTCCTCCCCCTGAGGAGCCACAGAGACAACGTAGGATGAACTGACCACAACCCCCATTCCCTGTCCCCCTGCACTGCTCGGCGGGAGGGGAGGGGGGAGGAGGTAAAAAAAGTCGGGACTGAAGTTAAGCCAGGGAAGAAGGGAGGGGTGGGGGGAAGGTGTTTTAAGATTTAGGGTTTATTTTCATATTACTCTACTTGGATTGACTGCTAATAAATTAAACTAATTTCCCTAAGTCGCGTCTGTTTTGCCTTTGCCTGTGAGGGTAATTGCTGAATGATCTCTCCCTGTCCTTATCTCAGCCCACGACCTTTTTGTTTTATTTTGTTTCCCCTGTCTAGCTGAGGAGGTGAGTGACAGCAGCTTTGGCGGGCACCAGGCTTCCAGCCAGGGTCAACCCGCCAGAAGGAAAAAGAAAAAAAGTTGTTTTTTCAGCTTGATCAGCTCATTTCTACTTTTCCTGCAGCTATGCAAAACGTGTTTTGGCACAACAGGGGACAGAATGGGGACAAGAACTTGTGGCTGAGGATCCTGGGTTTATGTAGTTTAAGAAGTATTCTGGGAAGAAATTCTGATTCAGTCAAACTCCTTCGCCTCTATGCAAAGGTATTTCATTTCGTCTCTGTATACCAGGGTTGTATTTTGGGAGCTTTCACCTGCTTTCTGTCATGGCACATCTCTGTTCCTCACTGGCTGCAGCTTCCCGTCTTCACCACCCATGCATCTGCACATTCTCTCATTCATGGTACGTTCAGGCACAGAGCCTGGTTTGTGGGCACACACAGACAGTGACATATTCTGTCACGCTGTCCATGCTCATCCCCATTCTCCACTTTCTTTCAGGAAATACAATGCACCTGATCGTTTGGATTCATCCTGCGCCACACTGAATTGCCTGTTGCTTAAAGAACCTTATTACAGCTTCATCAATCACATTTAAAATTTTTCTAGTGCTATAATTCTTTTCCACTGGAAAATAATTACTACTTTCTAAGGAACTGTGAACTGATAAAACTGTCTCCATTCTAGAACTGTTTTTATCACTTAAGTTGTATTAACAGCATCAAGAAATTCTAGTGTACAAATAAGGGCCTAAGGATCACGCTCAATATGCTTTATGGTTACTTTTCAAACATGCCACCCTATTTTCTTCTCCAGCAACCTTCAAGGTCAACAGTATTAAAATACTTCATACAAAATCCCAAACAATAAAGAATTTGCCACTTTAGTACTAAAGAAATGTATGCTCATTGACCTAAGGAAGTACTGAAAATATATGAAATATTTAAAAAGCCCACAATAATGACAATTACAATCAACTCCACCACTAAATTATGGTGGTCTGGATCTGACTGGCAGAAACTTGTGTTTTACAACAAATTTTGATAATTTTTTTCCCCAAGAAGTTTTCATTTAACAGTACTGTTTCGTGCATCATACTAATTCAAATTGTAAGTGAAAAACATGGCACAGTCACTTATGGCAACAGATGCAAATCATAAAGATCAGGAATTCAAGGGAAAATATTAGATTCTGCAATTCTAACAGAGATTTTTTTTTCCCATGACACACTTCAGGGTGTTTTGGGGCACAGGAAGTCCACCACTTCTCTTAAGAAATTATTAAAAAAAAATTTAAAATTGCTCTCTAACTGCTTTCAGTCTCAGAAAAATGTGTCTATCATCCAGCCAGTGCTTTACTTTTTATAGTAATTTCTCTTAGTTATCACATTTTATATAATGCTGTTCTATTCTTTTTTTCTTTTCCTGTCCGCATCTATTCTCATGCCCTTCCCTGCCTCCAGGCATTGCTTAGCCAAGCAACACATTGCAAGATAATGCCTCCAGCTGTTATTAAATAATCTGTTGCTATTGTATTTAGATTCTTATCTGTCAATACATCTTCTGCAAAGAAAAAAAAACCCTAAACCCATATATTCTAGGTATGTTTATATTAAAGTCACATAAATGGAATTATTACTGTGTTTTCATGCAGTAATGAAGCTCCATGTGAAGGCAAAAACGAAAACTTCAGATTTCTTTCCACATATGTAGAAACCTTCTTTAACAAAGTACCTACTGCTAACTTGAGCTTCATTATAATTTCTAGAGTCACCCTCCTGACTCTCACCTATGTGGAAATTATCAGTATTTAGATCAGTTGACAATGTAGTACCTAAAAATTTGTTTATTACCTCTTCTAGGTCATTAATGAAGATATCAAATAAGTTCAGTAGGTGTCACTCTGGTGTCCTCAGGAAGTCTGTATTTTGCTTGTTATGCTCTGTTTTATAGCAATTGTCACATTTCACTTAAGCACGTTTCAATTTTCCTTCTGTAATGTAGGTCAGCACCTGTTCCATTCAATATTTTGATTTAAGTCTGGGGCTTATTGCCTCAATATACTAAACACGCTGATCACCTTCATCTCAAAAGTTACCATTCCTCGTTCTGGTATCTGCATGCTTAGTTTCAAACTTGAGATTGTAAGACAGCAGTGGTTGGTTTTCAACCTGCTATGTAAGTGCTCATATTCCCATTTCACATTAAATTAACTTCAAGATGACTACTCAGATGAAAACTGAACAGTTGAAGATGGACTTCCAACAACAAAGCAACTCTAGAGTAATAAGCAAGAAAATGAAAAGCAAATCTAAACTATATTGCATTGCCTGACTGATATAGAAATGAAAAGTTAACACTTCCTTTTTCTTATAATATCTTAAAAAAAAATTCTAACTGGCTATTTCAGGTGCATTTTTGCTTCAGCTGCCACATAATGATCATCAATGATTGCTGCAGGGTAAAGAACAATATTCAGAATGAGGTGTACAAAAAATACTCATAAGCATAATCTTTCTGCTAGAGTTATTGACAATCACAAAAAATCCATCGGGTGTAAACAGGATGGAGTGGTTATGGGCTCATTTTATAGACTTTAAAATAGGTTGGTGTAGCATAGGTGCTTACTATGTGTAACCTGTGGGGTAGTCACAGTAGCAACAGTAGCCCATTTTTGCTTCCCAACCATGGCATTCATTACCCAGCAATACTGTCAGGGAGCTATATAAATAAAACCACTTAAAATTGCCTCTAGCATTATGAAGATCAGTTTTATAACAAAACACTTCCAAAACTTGTAAAAAATATTCCTTTGCTTGAAAAATTTGCATTTATTTTTATTTCCTTGATGATATTTAGAACCGAAAGATTAAGGTCTGAAAGTGACTCTCCCTTAAGATTAACGTGTTTGTTGTACTTAGATTGCAGCATACCAGAGAATACTGTTAGAGGAATTTTTTTCAACGATCTTTGTTAGCCCTGAGATAATCAAAACTGCTTGAAGTCACTCCTACAAACCAAAATGAAGCCGAGCTGTCTTTCATGAACAAATAATAGGTATGACAAAACTGCAGGTATCTATGGGGGAGCCAGAGAGTTTTTCTGTAGAAATGTAAAGGGAGAGAAGTAGCTCTGCATTGTTACTCAGGTTTCCCCTTGTCATTGTGGAGAGAAAATCACGTATTGCGATTCTTCAATTACGGAGAAAAAGATTATAAGAAGCTGGGGAAGAACAAGTATGTAGGTCACAGCAAAAGTTTAGGCATTACTAATGTCCTTGCTCCATGAATGTCCTGTGCACAGTATTGTGATTGTTCAGTACTTTGTGAAGCCATAAGGAGTCTTCACAACACAGTTCATTTACTTTCAAATATCACATTCCCTGCATTTCTGGTTCTTCTGAAATGCTTGGGCATAGGTGGCTTTTTTTTGTTTTATTTTCCCGTTGTTCTAACAGGAAACTGAAAATACTCCGTAGAACTTTGATTTTCTGTGATACTCACCAATAGCCCCATTACAAATGTTTAGGTCAGGATTAAAGAGACCAGAGAAGTTCAGCGGGAACCGGGACTAAGCTCGATGTTAGGAATCACAGCTTGGCCTAAGCTGATTTTTCACTCTAAAAAGGTAGATGTGCTGGTTTCATTGCCTGGTGCGGCCTCACCTCGCGTACTGTGTGCTCTATTGGGCACTTCAGTATAAGACATTAGACTGTTACAGTGTGTCCAGAGGAGGGCAATCAAGATGGTGGAAGGTCTCAAGGGCAAGACTTAGGAGGAGCGGCTGAGGTCACTTGGTTTTGTTCAGCTTGGAGAAGGCTGAGGGGTGACCTCATCACAGTCTACAACTTCCTCAAGGAGGGCAGCAGAGCGGGAGATGCTGATCTCCTCTCCCTGGTGAGCAGTGATAGGACATGAGGAAATGGAATCAAGCTGCATCAGGGGAAGTTCACACAGAACATTAGGACAAGGTTCTTCACGGAGAGGGTGGTCAGTCACTGGAACAGGCTCCCCAGGGAAGGGGTCATGGCATCAAGCCTGTCAGAGTTCAAGGAGCATCTAGATGCTAGATCTCAACTTGAGATATTCCATGATTCTAATTTTTTGGGAAAAAAAGAAGGCTTGATTTCAGGGCTTAGCTGTCACTGAACTACAAATGTTTTCAAAGGATCAAAGTCTAGAAATCTTTTTGGTATGAACCTTCATTTTCTGAAGAAAAAAAAAATTAAAAATTTACATCCTTTTGTTTTTTTTCCTTCCAATTCAAGAAAACAAATTCAGTGCTGCAGTATACCTGAAAGATGTATTAGAAGCCAGTTCCAAGCACAGTATGCAGCCGTATCAGTTAATATCTTCTCCAGTTCCAATGTATAGCTAGTAATGAGCTATATGTATTCATTCCATACACAGGTCTGTATAAATGATGAGTGATGATTTTCACACTGAAAAAAAAAAAATCTATCTACTTATATAGAATAGCTTCATCCTGCGATTTACATGCCACCACACTCGGGAGAGGCAGGTGTGAAAACCTCTCAATGCTCAGCAGTAACTGTTAGCTTTGTCAACAGCAGCAGAGCAGGAGGTAGCACCTGGCCTGCCATAGTAACACTAACATTTAAAAAGGAGAGGCTGGATCACAATGGGGGAGTGAGAGCATCACCGCCACCTCAGGAATCAATAATCTATGTAGAAAGCTAGAACTGAATTGTATATAATCCTAGAAAAAGACTGGATATAACAGCTAACATCCCTCTCTAATCCAGGATTCTCTCCTGCAGAGGCTAAGCACAATACTGAGTCTCTGACCATGTTGGAAAATTAGCTTTTTACCTGGATAGAAAAGAGAAATGATTTGGATTTGATCTTAGTGTAAGTAGATTAAGCATGCCTTTCTTTCAGTTCCACTACTTTAATCTTTATAAATCCTTTATAATTTTTTTACTACTTCGGAGTGGATAATTTTCTCTAGAACATCATCAACGGTAAGTTGGTACATTTCCACTCATCCAGAAAGGCAAATTTGAGAACTGGTAATACAGGAGTGGGAGACTATTTTTTTCTCTAGCCATCTTTACCTGTGAAAGCTCTGTCCTTTATTGGAACATAGTTGAGAGCACACATGAATAGGAGAGTTTAGAATAGCATAGATGAAAGAGTTTGTTAAAAGGCAGGAAAAATTTTATCATTTATCTTCCTGTATAGCAACAAAGTTCTGTCACCAGCTCAAATCTTGAGCAGTATTTAATTTCTGATTGTATATGGTGTGGTTACTTCACACAATAGAAAGCTGCATGCAAGTCTTTCCTCGCATTCATCCCGTGGATTCATTTTGCGTGCCCAAACCAGCACTCCAGAGCATCATGAACATTTTTCTCTCTCTGGTCCAATTAATTTTTCATTCTTTTCTGCCTAGTTACACACCCTCAGCAGGGCTGAACAGTTTGTAAGGTAAATGTCTTTCCTGGGAAATAACAGAATGTGTTTGAAGTTCCTTAGGCAGGCAGGAAATGAAACCTGGATCTCCCACTGTCTGGCCAAGTCTCTGACCAATACACTGTTAAAACAAAAATGGACAGGAAATTTCACATGTCATATTTGAAGAAGGAAGAGCCCAGGTGTATTCTTTGGAAGAAATTAAAATATCAGACAACTCCTCGGCCATGCATCCCACAAGGCAGATACATCCCCATGGGAGATGAAAAATTTAAGACAAATCCTGATAAATCTTCAGAATTTCTGTATTAACTAACTACAGATAGCTGAATCACGATTACTTACTGAATGTTCAGATAGCAGCTGGCTCTTGCTTCTTCTGAAATCCGTGCTGAGACATCTATTTCTATGTTAACACATGTTTCTGGTTTCCACCCTGGATGCTGGTACCTAAGACTCAGATGTTGCTGTAGCCCAGGGATCCTTCACTTCTACAAGATTTCTTTCCTACCTATAAAAAAGAAAAAAACAAAAAGAAAAAAAAAAGAGATTATAGTACTTCCCCACTACACTGATGTGCTATCATTTTAAATGCATCAAAAATTAAAGAAATGCTTGAATATGTAGGGGGAGGAGTCACATAACTGCATGTGAGACATAGGTATTACTTAGACATAGGTATTATTCAGTGAAAGAAAGGGACTTTTATCAAAGGACTTCTGTAGCAGATGAACAAATTTGCAGGTGAACTCCCACAAAACCATTTGTGTTTTCTTACTGATGCTTTCAGAGGAACAGTTCTCTTCAGAAGTTTCTAAGTGCTAAGCACATCATGCTAGAACATAAAATCAATTTCATGCCATACTTGAACTGAGATACACCCTGAATATGTAATTTATTCATGGTTAGTTTAATGAAATTAAATATAATTAGGATGCTTCTGTAACTGAGAGTTTGCTATTATGAACACTGGCATTTTTCTATGTTTCCGTGAACAGCTTTCTATGAGAATTATTAATCTTAGTAGCAGAGACACTTTATTAGTAAGATACTGAGTTATTGCACAATAAATCTGACAAAATGAGCTGTCAACACATAAGAAAAAGATGCCATTAGCTACAAACATAATATTTAATGGTAGACAGCATAACAAGAAAAATATATTCAAATACTGCGTAATTAAGTAATATAATTACTAATTTTAGCAGATGGCTGCTCTAAATGGGAGACAAAGTATATTGAGGAGAGGAAGGGAAACAGAGGAGAGAGAGGAGAAGAACAGTAGGTACAGAAATTAAGACAAGTTAGCTTTGAAATATTTCCAATTACCATAACACTGAAATTCCAGCCAAATGGTGTTTTATAACTGAATAAAAAACATAAATTAAATGTTTGTTCTCATTTCTATATTAGCACTTTCCATATGTATTAGCACCCTTTAGATGAGAATCTTCGAATGCCATGGCAAGGACTTGATGAACTAATGTTTGGGAAAGCATCATTGCCCTCTAACACCTAGAATAAGAACTATTCTGTTACATGCTGTTAACTTGTGGTGCTAAGCAGTAAATTTCCTTCAAATTAAGGTATATTGCCTTTTCTTCTCCTGTGGAATAAATTCTCCTCATTCTATAATTTTAGGTTTTTTTTATTTGCTAAAGATACCACTGTATTAATAAATTTAAAGACAAGATATTTCTCTACAAATATTTTTGTCAATAATCACCTCCTCCTTATAACCCTAATTGCCACTGGATAGTTAGAGTCCCAATTTCTCATTTGGGCTATTAAAACCATAAATACATTGCATTTACAGGTTCAGCATTTTACAGTGTCTTATTTACAATTTCAAATAGACAGTATGTGATAAATCTGTGGGTTTCTTGCAGCAATGTCTATTCCAGCCCATATGTGTTGTTAGATACAAACCTTAAAAAAAAACCACATTGTAATTCTGTCCACAGATATTAACAGTAAGTATCTTGCCATGAAGCCACCTATTTGGGCTATTTCAAAATGAATTTGGAAGGTAATTCTACATTCTCGGACAGTGTTCTGATAACCCAGCTTAGTTAACCAAAAACTTCAGGTTTGTGTCAGGACACAAGAAAGAAACATTCCTTCTAGTAACAAAGTAAGAGTATGATTGTGTTGTGGTGTCCTGGTTTCAGCTGGGATAGAGTTAATTTTCTTCCCAGTATCTGCTGTGTTTCGGAATTAGTAGGCAAAGAATATTGGTGGTAACACTGACATTTTTATTTCTTGCTATGAAATCAGGGACTGTTTTCCAGCCTCTCATGTTTGGCTAATGAGCAGGGGTGTGGGAGCTGGGAGGCAGCATAGCCAGACTTGCTTTTACTTCAACAGCCTGGTTGGTTCACAGCACTTTCAGTCTCTCAGCAGTGTCTCCCTCTTAGGATGACAGGACTTTGTGCAGGTTTTTCCCCCTCATTTGCAATTCAGCAGTTTTGTTGTTTGGTTGTATTTTTTTGAAGCACATCACTGTTTCCACAGTTAAGCAAATACTGATCTTAAAAACTTAGGTCAAAAGATCTGGGGAACTCTAAGAGGCAAAAAAAAAAAAAAAGAGAACGAAAAGGAGTTGAAAAGAAGCACAGACTGATTAATAAGTAACTAAAACTTCTTTAGTAGTTCCTTCCAGACCTCCTCACCATTGTTCCTTGTCATGGCCACACAACAGCCACACACTTCTTATGTCACTACCACCAGAAGCCTTTTCAGATCAATGTTTTAGTCCAGCACAGATTTATGGTTACTAACAGCTCAATAGCCTCATTGGCCTCTCACATAGAAGAACATAGAAAAAAAGAAGAAAAACAAACCTTCTTGATCAAAAAATAAGAATGTTAATGAAAAGTGGATAGGCATATAAAAAATTTCAAACCAGTGAACAGGTACCCTATACTTCTATGGTAAAAAAATCAAGTAGAAACAAATGCAGTTTTTGTAGAGAACGCTACTATTGGCAGACTATACAGTACTAAATTGACTCTTAGAAAAAATTATTATAAGTAAACTAGAAAAGTTATTTCAAAGTTTGCAACAGAGGGGATTAAAATCTCCTGCTACGTCTCTGGGAGGATGGCATGACCAGCAGAAACACAAGACAGACCTAGGCAAAACTCATTTGAACCCGAGTAAAGTTAAGGGACAGAATCTCATCAATAACAACGGTATTTGAATATGGCCCAGGAATTCTAGCAAGAAGGGTAAAAAACAGAGTTCTTGTGAGCTCTCCATCTGCTCCAATACCACTGGGAAAAATGTTTTTTAATTTTAAAATTGCATTTTAGCATCTGGCCTTTCCATCTTCACTAATATTTACATATGCCTTTGAATACTTCACATTCCTTACCCATATCTGCTGTATTAGGTCATTTCCACATACAACATTTCCAATTGAACACCGAGAAGTGCACCTATTGTGTCAGTGTCCAGGGAGTGCGAAGCACAACTGCCGGATACACAGTCATTTTTGAAGCTCTTTCTTTCCACGTACATTACAGAATACTAATATATAGTAATAGTTTACTTGCATTATAATGTCTTATTATTAGTAATTCCCTCGTTTCATCTGGTTATCAAATATTAACTCAGTCTAAAATTCTTTCTATTCCCAATCAACGTATAAGGCGTGCAGAATTTAGACAGTATTTTTATGAAACACACAGAACTATTCTTAATTTTTTCAGAACTTGTACCTTACAGGATTCTGAAAGTGGGGGGGGAGGGGAAGGACGACCCACACAAAACTTAAACATTCAAACTGCGGGAGCTTATGCTCCCAACTTCAGGTTTTGGTGTGCAAGTTGAACAGAGCTGACAGTTCTGGAATTCCTTTCCAATTCTCTAGTTAGTCTTGCAGTTGACATCTCCATGCCTCTGAAATAATGTCTTTCCAGAAAACTACTCATGCTAATTTAAACCTGGGATCTGCTTCCAGCTCTCCAGCCATCCTTTCTTGGCAAGTTGAAGCTTTTCGTAGCACCTTCCCTGAGAGTCTGAGGTACAGCAACACCCTCGCATTCAGAATCTGCGGTAATGCACAACCACCAGGAGGAACTGTAACCGGGATCTGTAACCACTAACAGGAACATAAACGTATCTAAAGCCTGCAGAACATTCTGGAGTGACTACAGATGCATTTTAGGGGTGGCACAATGTAATTTCCTGAGCTGTTACCACTGAGTATCAGATTCTTGCCTGGACATGCTCGTTTGCCTTCAGAAAAGCACTCCCTAAGCACCCGCCAGGAGCAAAACAGCCCAGTGTGAGGGAATTTTACTTCAGTGCTGCTTGCCAGCACAAACTTCCCAACACTGATCGCAGTGTTGAGGAAAAAAAGAACACAAACAACTAGAGAAAAGAACACAAACAACTAGAGAAAAGAACACAAACAACTAGAGAAAAAACTTACCCTTTCCTCTCCCCAGTCCGAACTTCCCTTATTGCCATGGCAGGGAGCACTGCTGACATGGCGGTCAGGGCGGCCTGCGTCGCTGCCGCTGCTCTTGGCAGCACTACGGCTCCCGCCATCCCTCCTCTCCCACAGACTCCACGCCGGCACAGCCCTGGCTCCCGGCTGCAGCTCCCTAAGGAGCCCCGGCTCCCCTTCCCTGGCCGGAGAGGGCCCGCGGCCCCTGGCAGGGCACCTGCGGCCGCCATGCCGCTGCCCCGGGGCTGGCAGGGACCGGTTTGCAGTGGCACAGGGAGGTGTGCGGTGCGCATGTGGCCCCCCACACGGCCGGGAACACGGTTAGTCCCCACCGGTGGCATCCAACCCCAACAAATTCATCTCCTCACTGCTGCAAAACACGCCTTTAAGACTACAGGGCTTGTAAGAGCCTGAATAGGTGTTGGTGACAGCGCCCTGCAACAACTCTGAGGTTCACTCTGAGGGTGACGGAGCCCTGGCACAGGCTGCCCAGGGAGGCTGTGGAGTCTCCTTCTCTGGAGATATTCAAGCCCTGCCTGGATGAGGTCCTTTGCAGCCTGCTCTGGGTGACCCTGCTTCGGCAGGGTGGTTGGACTAGATGACCCACAGAGGTCCCTTCCAACCCCTAACGTTCTGTGATTCTGTGATTCTGTGAACTCCTGACGGTGTAACCAAAGCAGAGGCAGAAGATCACCTCCTTTTATTTCCTTTTAGCAACCTGTAACAATTATAAAGAGGATTTTTCTCCCCAGGGAATGCATCGTTCAACTGTACTGTAAGTAGGCTTTTTGCATCCCTCACACCAATATTTTGAGCTAAGGACTATGGTGAAATTTTGTTTCTTCGTATGTGCCGGCACAACCAGCAGCGTACTGAAGCAGACCTTGTCTTCCACTTCAGGACCATATTCAAACGCGACATTGCGATGAGGTGACTGTAAACAAGCTCCTTTCTTGGCAAGGCAGGCGAGCAGGACGGGCTCTGCCTCGGCATTGCAGGGGGACTGTGTGGGCTGTAGGAGGGATGGAGGAGATGGAGGGAAAGGGGAGCTGCACCAAAAGTCAGCTTCCTTCAGGCGGGCCTGAAGCACAGAAATAAAACTACGTGTTCCAGCTTGGGCGTAACGGGTAAATTAAAGGGATCTGTTAAAGACAAGCAGATGCAGCTTCAGTGAGGGGATGGGGTAAAAATCAGATGAAGGGATCTTGTGGCTTCCATCTACATCTGGCTGAAAGCAAAACGCTATTAGGCCTCTGTAACCAAGATGCGTGGGAAGTTTTAAAAGGTGTAGGTAAAATGTCTTTATGTATTTTAAAAATGAATATAAGGATTTCTGGCATGGGCAGTAAAATAAACATAGGATAATGAGATAGCTATTGTGGTGACAGAAGATGAACTGACTATCCATAAAGCAAAACTTAGAGATGGCTAAGAAAGCAGTAATGACTTGTTACATTCACATAAATCGACACTTCTCATTTGGTGGTGGGAGCAGCTGAGTAAAACTGGAGACTGAACTTATGTCAGACTGTTACTGGAAAGCGGCAAAATAATTCACTCTCTGAAACTGAAGTCTGGAGTTTTAGAAAGCAGGCGTTCTTTACTGCAGCGCTGGACACACAGGGGATGGCTCCGCCGAAGTGTGAGAGCTGACAAGACACAATTACTTGGTATTTATGATCTGTTAATATACATATTCATTACATTCCTGAAGAATGCTTATCATATACATGTTTTTTCTGAGAACTCATTAGGATATGTTAATGTCCTTCACGCATGTTTGTTGGTGCCACCAGGTGGTCTTCGGGGGTCCTCAGATGAAGGCTCATACTCTTCATCATGGTGTCCGCTGGTTGACCTTTGCTTCTGCGCAAACTCAGTTCTAAGATCACGTATACCATGTCCTTCAAGGTTGCTTCGTTACAGTCTTACGGTCACTTTGTAGCCTCCTTATCTTCATGGTCCTGCGCATCTGCTCTCCCAAGGCCGAGCTGTCTAAGTGTCATTATTCAGGAGTCTCGTATTTTACAACCTTCCCAATTATTCACAGAGAAGCAAGACTTGCTTTGCTTTTAATTAATCTGTTGTGCAATGACTCTGAGACCTAAAGTGATAACTTTTATCTGCATCCGCTACATCTGCTACCTTCACTACATTCACAGGTATCACACCTAACATTTCAGTGTCAACGCCCGTATCTTACAGGGCTAGCATAGTTTTTACAGGTTCATCCTGTTCCCCCATCTTTTTCAGATTAAAAAGAAATGGTAGTTTAGACTTCAGAACCAGCCAGAAAACATTTGGAAGTGTCCAGCCAAAATAAGTTCAAGGAAAAATTAAACCAGCAAAGGCACGCATCCAAGCTGAAAGCTGCACTGCATTGCTGTGTTCTAGGCAATGACTTTGTATTGACCAAGATGAGGATATTCTGACCTCTTTGCTTATAAAATAAAATGCTCCTGAAACTAACTTTCTGTCTTCCCTGCCAAGGCCTGTAACTATAATCAGGGTGAACTTACCAAGGGAGAAAAAGAAGGTAATGCATCTCAGCCTGACATTAAGCTCTCCAGGCTAAGAGAGATGGATTATTTAAAAATAGACATGTAAAGCGGGTTGGCCTCACTGCTTGCTTTTGACTTGAGAATGCACTGAAAGTTTTCCCAGTGGTGGGCTTTTAATAGCATGTAAGCATACCGAGTGGATTTTAATAGCAGGTAAATGAAGCAAATTAAATGAAATTTTAAGAGATCAAGCTAATGAAACATTAAAAAGCGTCAATTTTTAGATGTCATGGCTTTCTGAAACTACCTTCTGATCTGCAGCAGGCACCTTGTTTCACAAACAGGTTCCGTAGTCGGTGCGGGTGCCCGGGTGCCGGCAGCAGCAGCAGCAGCGGGGCAGGGGGTGCTGCCGGGCCGGGCCCTGCGAGGGGCGGCCGGGGCTGCCCCG
>Ga0065711_1038763_pt1 | contig 18440 bp, 6 predicted proteins | sample Hoacrofraction12_FD_59098 | JGI IMG/M metagenome (GOLD analysis project Ga0065711, IMG submission 59098) | Hoatzin crop microbial communities from Cojedes, Venezuela - Epithelial fraction 12 v2 (version 2) | ecosystem: Host-associated > Birds > Digestive system > Esophagus > Crop | place...
GTTGGGCTTGTTCAGCCTGGAGAAGAGAAGGCTGTGGGGAGACCTGATTGCAGCCTTTCAGTACTTAAAGGGAGCCTATAGGAAAGATGGGGACAATCTTTTTAGCAGAGACAGTAGTGACAGGACGAGGGGTAATGGTTTTAAACTAAAACAGGGTAGGTTTAGGCTGGATATAAGGAAGAAATTCTTTGCAATGAGGGTGGTGAAACACTGGAACGGGTTGTCCAGAAAGGTAGTGGAGGCCCCATCCGTGGAAACATTCAAGACCAGGTTAGACAGGGCTCTGAGCAACCTGATCTAGTTAGTGGTGTCCCTGCTCACTGCTGGGGGGTTGGACTAGATGACCTCTAGGGGTCCCTTCTGACCCAAAACTTTCTATGATTCTATGATTCAAATAAGGAGTCAAATATATGAAAGAACCTCAAAATATGTTATGCTTCTTACAAAAGTCATAAAGCAGTCTTAAGAAAGATAGTGAAGTCATGGTTTTTTCTGCACAATTAAATTACTTAAACATGTATTTGTACATGTAAACATAATGATCTTTCATATGTTTCAGACTGAATATCATCCAAAATAATTAATTTATATGTGAGGTTTTCAACTGCTGTGGTGTCCACTTAGGCTAAAGAAATTCTCCTTTTTTATTTTTCCTTCTTGTTCTACCCCCCCCGAATCTCTTAGGGTTTTTTCTCTCGACTTACAGAGTTTTTCCACTTCTCTTTAGGAGCTGTATGGCATTATAGCTAAAGTTTTAGAAAGGGAAGGTCTCCCCAGATAACAGGCAATTATTGCTGCTAAAAGTAGCAGTCATTCCCCTGCCCCACTCCCTGTTAGATTGGCTCAGCCAACTTATGAAATTTCACCTTAAAAGGACAATTACTCCTTTGACTCAATAAAGTTGAGCCCTTAATCCATATAATATCACTTCAGGAACTCAGTTACGCTGAACTGTTCAAAGAACTGTGATCCAGTCTTTCTTCATTCTGACACCTTTTCAGTTAATTTACAGTGAAATATTTGGACAGCTTGTTACAATTATCTACCTTCTACTGACTATCAGGAGTTCTGCCTGCTGCTCTGTGAATGATTCCTTATATCCATAGTTCTTTATACAGCAAGTTTTACCTGTGTGCTTGCAAAAGCAGTCCTTCAACTTTGTTTAATATTCTCCCTATAACTGTAACTAAATTACTTGCTTTTATTGTTAACATGGTTTTCATTTTAATTCTGATTAGTAATTCTTGATTCAGCAAGCTATATAAACACAAGCTTAAATTTAAGCATCTACACTTACAGATTTGGAGCATTTTTGTTTACCATTAACCCTCAAACAGCGACAAGTAAAAAATAACAAATTTACTCAATAATAAAACTAATGTATTCCAAGCAGTCTCATAAACCAAAATAATACCTTACTGGTTTTAGAACAGAAAAATTTTAACCATCAAACTGAAAGAACAAATAGTTTTAGCCTGTCTTAGCCCACATGTGATTTTCTTGCATTAATGTTGCATTACTGTATTTATCACAGTCTTCGAGTTATCTGTCCATTTCATCTCACTTTAATGAATGGGACAACACCCACACTTGTCTCAGTCTTGGAGGTTTCTTGTTTCCCTTCATTTTCAGTGGCTTCAGAGTTTCATAACACACAAATCTGTACTAATCCTTTCTCTGGATCATCAGAAGCCAGGGTCAATAGCTCTAACAAACTCTACCACAGCAGCAATGCTTCTGTACTATTAAGTATCTTACTTGCTTCAGTGATTTGTGTCAAACCAAGTCTGTGTTTCTCACTTGACTATATAACTGGGAAAAGACAGAAGATAGAAATAAGGAATAATTGATAATTTTCTCAGTAGAGAGAAGTCACCACTAGAAACCTGAAGGAGTCTAAGTGGTTCAGTATATCTACTAATGAATTTTCATTACCTAAATTACTCTTGAAATGACAGTTCACAAAGTAGCCAATGATACAAAGTTATTCAAGGTAGTCAAGACAAGGAATAACTGCAAGGACCTGTGCATCTTCCTTTACAGTAACTGGTTGTCTTGGCAATAAAGTGACAGCTAAATTTCAGCAGCTAAAGTGATATACAACACTGTGCTAATACCATAGCACATCATTGTCTGAATGTAAACCTACTGAACACTGAATGGACTCATTGTTTTTTGCCTCAAAGCAGCTCATGATATAAAGTCACAAAATCTGTTATCTAATACGTTTTAACAACAGAAGAAATCACTTTCAGAGTTGCAAATCATTTTATTAGGTCAGAATGACACTACTGTGCCTGCTTGCTTGGTGTCCTGGACAGTGCAGCACAGAAAACCCACTCAGAAATTTCAGAGAGGCTTTGTGCTGAAGATATGTAAGGAAAAAAAAATAAACAAACTAGAACCAAATGAGCTAAATTAACTTTAGTGTTTTCTAATTAAGGCTGGTTGTATACAGTGACCATACGTTACAGACACTGTAATGTATTTGCAACTGGTATGTGTAAGTTTTATCTATATTCAGAGAAGAAAAGTTTGAGAAGCATGGTAAGCAGTTATCACTATCACAAGAAAATTAAAACTGAAGCAAAATGTACTCAGGGTATATGTGCACTCTATATATGTTTTTGTGATAGCGAAAAAAAAAATGTTTTTCATTGTTAAATGAAAATGGGCTTAACTGACTACACTCTAAAATAGCGTAATTGGAGAACTGCAAACTACACATATCAAGAAAAGAGAAACTAAGCTCAATACAGTACATTTTTAAGAACTAATTGCCAGTAATTATTTCAGTCTATGTGGTTGTATTTATTGAGAGTATGCAGAGTACTGGAACTACTTCTGTACAAATTAGATTGTCTCTATGATTGACAATAATTCAAGAAAAATTTCTGTATACTTTAGTACTTCTTTGTAGTCTTAGTATATGCTGTGCACCATTTTTTATTAATCAAAATCTAAACACATGTAAACAGCTTTCAACATACAAAAATTCAACTAACTCATATTTTGAAATTCACTTGTTCTTGCAATATGTATACTTGAATATGATTGAGTGATTATGCTTGTCTAGCACAACCTGACTTTATACACTTGGGTTATTTATTCCATATTTATCCTTTCACTAGGTTTTGACATGATAAGGATAGCAGAGAAAATGATGTGCAAATTCCGTGCACTCCCCTCCTTTCTGCTTAAAACTCCAATAACTCCAATAACCAATAATAGGTTAGAACAGCATTCCTCCATTATTCTGCAAACAGCATTACTTGAGACAAAATCAAGATCCATACAGTAAAACCATCAATTTGGATCTAAAAACTGACTTAGCAAAATAAGCCAAAATATAAATTTAAAACAAGTAAACAAATAAATTAAGGTTTTAAATAGCTTTTAAATCACTTTAAAAAGGAGTTAGTAGCAAAGACTTTCATGTTCTCAATCCAAGAATCTAGTCACTTCCAATAAAAGCATAATACAATCAGAACCACACATTTCTGAATTTAGACTCAAGCTACCGTTTCATTCTTCCATTGTAAACTTTACGTCCATGACATATCTCTGCACACACACTGAAATACGTCAAGAACAGAGATCTAAACTTCACTCATGGTAGTATGTTTGGGTTATTTCACCTTTCTTATTATTTTCTAGCTGCTTTTGCTGGACATGTGTTGGCATTCCCACAGCTGGAAAAAGCATGCTGTAGAAGGATAGAGGAACTAGAGAAAGTGGTTAAAACAGAAGAAAAGATGGATGGCTAGCAAAGCAGTGAATAAAGTAATTAGAAAACTTTATGCAAAACCACTCATAAAGTTTGGGATGGAAGAACGAAAAGTGATGTTCAGTGTATGTGTGTATACACATTGTCTGAGTCACAAAGTGATGAATTGTGGGAACGCTGCAACCATGAGAACGTAATGACTGGGAGAAAACACTTTCCCTAGCTGTGTACTTCATTATTTCTCCTCTTTACTCCAGTGGCTGTGATGCGCCAGAGCAATAAAGAGTCAGTCATGAGCTAGGAGACAAATACCGTTTGAAGACCAGGCACTAAAACAAGCACAGGGGAATGAGCAGAGTTATCTGATGAACCAGAAAAACTAGGCCTAGTAACAAAGCAAAACAGCTATGCTCTGTTTACTAGAAATATCTTCTAGAGACACCCCTTCCAAAGCAGTAGACAGTTTACGGTGTATTACTTAGATGTGCATTACTCTGCTTGGACTGACAGTTATTTTCATCTGCTGTTTTATTATTCGTTGCTTCTACTGTAAGTGTTACCGTAAGTTGTTTGTGGACTATTAAGCAAGACATAACTGGCTAAGCGATCCACCATTACCTACCTTAGCTGGGTTTATGGGGAGTCAACAGTGTGATTTAGAGGTGATATCCATGTTCAGATTCTAGTGCACCGCTCCAAATACAGAGAAAAATACTCACACAGAAATCTCTATAGATTTCAGAAGCAGAGGAGAAGTCAATAACTATTAAATGATAGCTGAATTGTGGCTCATTCTCCAGACCTGCAATATCTGCAATACAAGCTCTGAAGTGTATTCTAAAATAAAGGGATGCTGCCTTCCAGTGCAATCTGTGAATCATTCATGACACATATTGGACCTATTTATAAAGAACTTCTGGAGGATAGAGGAATGTTTGTACTGAAGTACCTAGACAAATGTATCACTGAAAACTTAAGTTCAAGCAACAAAATTGGGATGTGTCTTTAAATAAAATAGTAGACTCACTGTCTAATAACTTTGATTTTGAAAGTTATTAATGTTATTCTATATCCTATTATTATTTTGAACTATAGTATGTGAAAACTGCACTTAAAATAAAGCATTCACTAATGAAATGAATTAATTGTATTTAGAAGGTAATTAGAGATAATTGCTTGATGAAAATGATCCAGGAATCACAACAGGTAAGAATGAAAGTATTTATTTTGTCCTTAACTGTGCCTAAAGACAGAAATCAACTTGACAGATCTATACACAATCACTTCTTGAAGGTTTCCAAACTAGAAGCTCCAAAGCCTTATTATAGACTAATTTATTTCAGTTCTATATTATCTTTACCCTTAGCAAGTTTCCATTAATACGCAGTAGAAAACTTCCTTGCTGCAATCTGAACCCTTTAATTCTTGCCCAATCTTACCTCACTACGATGAACAATTCCCTTCAGTTTTGCTGTTGCCTTTTCTATATTTGAAAAAAATAGTGTTCTGTGAGAGTCTTTTTCTCTTTAGGTCAGATAACCCCTGTGCACTCCTTTTTTTCCTTCTAGAAAGAACTCATCATTTTGGTCCTATTTCATTCAAACTTTTTCTTCAGTTTTCAGGGTGCGGTATATTTCGTACCACTAGCCACTTTGGAGAGTGGTTATATATTTCGTACCACTGGCCATTTTGGAGAGTGGTTATATATCTCATCATATGAAGCTCACCTAATTTTTTGTGATGAAATCTAAAATACTGCGCATACAATGGGTGTCTCTGTGCTCAAAGTAATCCTACAGGTTTTCAGTGGCTGGATGACACTGATAAAATTATAAACTAAAAGTCCTTTTTCTTACATCAAAACGGATGTGTCACACAGTTCAGTAAGAAATCACAATTGCAGTGGCGTAGATGTTAATATATTGGAAACTGTCAATTTGATCTGCAATTTACAGGCATAGTTCCAATTCTCAAGCTAATTACAAGTGCCAATACTAGCAGTTTGACACCTCTATTTTACAGAGCTACCAACAATTCTAAGTGTCCCACTTATCTGATGCCTAAAGAATTACAGCCAAAGTTAATTAGATCACAGATATGGAAGGCAATCTACATCTCTATGGTCAACAATCATTTTTTTAAAAATACAAAATAAAAATAGAATTGTTTTCTAAAAGCTCACCCTTCTTCCTGAAATTGGCACTGTGCCTCAACAACTCTATCTAGTTCGAACAAGTTCTGAGTCTCTCAATCAATAACAAAACCAGAGCAAAAAGTTGTGGTCAAAGTTATCTTCAACGCAGATTATTTACTAACAACCATTATCAAGAGAAACAGGAAACCAGCCATTGAGAAAATGCGATAGATGAGTCTCACACAAACGAGTGAAGAACACAATAGGAAGCACAAGCTCTTTCCAAACTGAATGCTGAATCTTCCTTCGCTGTTAAAGCTACAAGTTTTAACAATTCAAATGTATGAAATGCTGCTTCATATTACGATGTAATTTGGGTTCATTCACCCAAACCACGTATTACTTACTCCTCGTAGCATGCATGTAACGTACCGCGACAGCATGAAATAACATGGCAAATGGGATCAGCACGAATCAAGTAGTTTGACTAAAAGGCTAACTGTCAACTGAAAAGGCCAAACGGGCATAGTAAAGCATACAGACATAAAGACAGTTCGGCAAAGAGATTCCAGTAATTTCTTCAGTCCCTGACTTCATTCTCTCAGCCCCATAAGCTGGTTTATGGAAGACTTCATCTAGAACAAATAATGACACTTGCCTGACTGAATTAGTACAGGAAAAAATACATCTTCAGAAAAATATATAGCAAGCAAATAAAAGTGATGAATGACATAAACCATCTACTTTTCTTGAAAAAAATAGCAAAGATTATGCATAAAGCTTCAAGCTTTCTTCATTGGGCTAACTATTCAAAAAACCCCTAGCAACCACAAAAAAAATGAAATTAATAATAAAAAAATAGTGTATCATCAAATGCAGAATCTTCTGCTAATGAAATTCAGATTCCTGACATAAAAATTGATCCCTTCAAGGTCCCTCACTTTGAAGGAACATATAGATGAGACATACTTAAAGAATATGTCATGATTTTGTCATTATTTTAGTAATATACTGATGCATCATAGGTCTTGAGATAAAATTTTCCTTCCCTCCTAATCATAGCTTATGTGATCTAATAGTTATTTTACAGAAAAGTATCTGTATCTCAGAACAGAAATTTTAAGTTTTATTAGATTGGTAATGACTGTAACACCTTTCCAGTATTGGCTAGGGACTGCACTAATGCACCTCTTGTCACAATACCCAACATCAAAAGATTATTAGGAACACTTTCCAAAGCCATCAATTACAAAAGTGATGGCACTGAAATTAACAGGTCCAGTAGTGTGAAAGTAGTTATGAAAAGAAAAATGCATACATGGAGTACAGGCTTTTGGATTTTCCTTCAAAAAATTCTTACAAAATGTCTTATGTCCATATAAATAACACTCGAAGTGGCATAAAAAAAAATGTAGTGCAGACAGAAGGCAGGTAAATGAAAAATTAAACTGATGGAATTTCCAAGGGGGATCTCAATTTAAAATATGGCAAAATTCTTTAGCATAAGCACAGATTTTTCCAATTGTAAACACTCATTGTAAAGACCAGCTCCTGCATAGTTCCGCACTCAGCTGTGAGGAGGCTCATCCATGGAGCAGATACCCTTGTTCTTCAACAGACCATGGTCAGAAGGTGTGTAAGTTTTAAACGGTGTGTGGTAGCAAAAATTAAACAAACTGCAAGTGAAACAATAAACAAGTGGTAAAAGCTTGAATCAATTACATTGAGTTATCTTGAATTAACATTAAAACATAAAGGCAGGAAAACAACAAAATATGACATAACAAACAGGGAGGTATGGAGTCAGTTTGGAAAAAGACATACAATAAGACAATGGGTAAACAGGTAAGCACGTAAAGAGAAGGAAAAGTTCAAGTATTAACAGACTAAATTGTAACTTAACAGGCATATGCTTTACACTGAAAAAAAATGTTCTTTCCTTCCTTAAATTAAGATAATGAGAAATATTTTAGAAAATAATATATGTGTACTTTTCATTTGTGTTTATTTCATACAAAAAATCTCATACCGTATGCTAATTACTAGCACTGGTGTATTCTGTTTCCCTTCAAATTAACAATCATAGCCTTAGTCTGGATCATAAAAATACTGGTAACATCATCCTTTTTCCTGAAGTTGTTGAACCTACTAGTTCTCCAACTGGCAATCCTCAATCCATTCTATCACAAACTTCCAAAATTCTGAATGCAATAAACCTTAAAAGAGGTAAAAATGTTTTCACAACCAGGATCCTAAGTCACTTATTCAGAAACAGAACACAGAAAACAAGACAGTCTGAAAGTTTCCATCCCAAACGTTGATGCTGGTGTTTGGGCAATCTGCTGGCAGAGGAACGGTTTGGGTTTCTATCTGCTCTGGGAGTAAAAAGAATTAAAATGAAACACAGGTTGTACATCCCTTCCAACTGAACTATTCTATATCCTTGAGGATACTACCAATAACTGGGCTATTGGGTAGATTCAGCTAACTAAATACAATAATTTCTAGACTGTAGGACACTATGCCCTGTTCTTGTCATCCTGTTGTGCACACTATAGACCTAATGAACCACCGCTCTGTTTCCAAATTTCAGCTGGTGGAAATCATGAAACAGAATGACTGGCCTAGCAAGGTGGGAAATACTTGGTCCCAAAGGTTAGATATGGCCTTCAAGACATGCATGTCATTAATTTTATGACTCTAGATCCTGTCTTTTGTAAAACAGTTCACTATCTGCTGGATTCTGAATGACTTTCAAATATTCCTAAGATGATGAAAATCACATTCTTAGGCCATTAACCATTTACTCAAATAAATAAATGTCTAGCTCTAATTCTGAGACTCCCTATTGCCTTGCAGCAAGAAGAAAATTTAATTTGCAATTCCAGAAGTATGGGATTTTACTTATCCTTATAGAAAATTTCAAATGGAGTATTGTTCTCAAGATTTATTAAATAAATACAAAACACAGAAATAGAAAGCAAAATTAAGGTCTGCATGCAGATAGGTTCCTCTTCCGTTACTATGGCAACCACAGTGGTGGTACTCAAAATAGACAAGGTACTTTATCCTCCTGTCAGATAACATTTAACATTTTATTTGGTTTGTACTAGTTGGATCATGGAAACTAAACCCTCAAACAAAATTAAGTTCATATGTGCAATAAAGTATATGAAATCCAAAATAAATTGACACATATAACAATGATAATTTCTAAAATGGGAAATAATAAATTGTATCTCCATGCTATAGTCTTGCATTTATCTATTTAAATTAGATGGAGAAAAGAGATTATAGGTATCTCACCACTGACTTAATATTTTGGAATTTCTTCCTGATGTCCTTTTAAACTTACATTTATCTATCTGTTCTAGAAAAGGAACTTATCAGACTTAGTCCCTAAGATAAGCCATTCCTAACAGAATGAGGCAAAATCTTGGGGGCAAAATCTTGCAGAAATGGTTGAGTGGGATTCTAAAGCTGAAATGCAAGTGTCCTCTGGCTTTGGACAGGTTAAACTGCAAGTTTCCTGCTAAAATGGTGGAGGGATTCATATTTAAAGTCATTCTATACAATTCTAAACCATATGATCAACTTCTCCAAAATGCTTCTCAGATGATACACAACCTTCTTAAAAAGCACTTTAAATTACTGCATCCAATTAGAATAATTCCTTTTGAAAACTAAAAGTGAGTTTTATCCGAAAAACACAGTTTAAATTCTGAGCCAGATTGGGATTTTGTCTGTTGTAGTTATTTTTTTCATAAAGAAAGGTGAAAAATATGCTAAAAACTTTAATGGTAAGCAAGCACTATATGATTGCTCAGTCACGAAATATGAAGAGCAAGAATAAACATTAACATTTACAGTGAATTACCCACATAGATGGAGTATGTTAAATCAGTATAAACAGAATACACTCCTAAGCATTGATAGAATATTTAAGGTCTCTACATTCCTTTAGTTCTCATCAGCATTTTACTTCTAAGATAACAGCAAAAACTAATTAAAATCCTTTGGCTTTATTTTCTTTTTTGTATCAGCCCTGAAACCAAAGCACAGTGTGTGCATCACTCTAACGTGTCACATTTCTTTCAACGTTTTTAAACATGCAGCAGCAAATAAAGATCACAAAAAATACATTCTTGGTGCTTTCTCCTCTCTGTTATGCCCAAATCAATCCTAGAACACTTTCAACAGTAATTTATGGCAATTTTGCTACCCAGCAAAATCACAGTGTGCTTGTACTATAGATAAGCACAACATATTAATTTTAACACAGGAATTTAATTGATAGTACTTGACATAGGACATGACAATAGGAAAGACATAGCAGCACTGGCCGCGACGCAGGGCGGTAATACAACACACACCAGCCCTTCCTGCCTGCTTCCCTGTACCACTGCACCCTCACTGCTGCTTCAGTCCAGAGAGCAGAGCGATAACAGCCCCGGTAAGCCTATTCCTGCCACCAGTCACACCTTCACTTTAGGGTGCAAAGTCAGAAACAGGGCTTTGTAATCGCTTCTGAAGGGCTCAGCATTTGATAATATCTGTTCCTGATGCTGTCAGTGGTAAAAGTACCTCTGACTGCAGTAAGAGCAGCACTAGGTCACTCTTGAGCTCTTGCAAGAATTTCATTCTGATGTACCAAGTAAACTGGATGTAAGCAGGAGGCAAGTAGAATACTTCTGAATTTTTTTATTGACAAAGGGCTTGAGTTTGTCTTATATATGTACGGGATGAGCTTAATGCCCCCAACAGGCACCATTTTGATTTCCTTTTGCAGACAGAAACAAATAAAAGAAATTAAAAAAATATTTTGTATCAAAAAAGTTGACACAGGGAATTTTGTCCAAGGCTGAAAACTTGGACAAATGCAGTTTTATGTTTAATCCTCATAGGATGAAATAAACTTGGTCATTGTTAGAAATCCAGTCAAAATAATAAAACAATTCACTGGCCTATGCAAATCTGTGGACACAATTCTCAAAACCATTCTGAAACCCTAAGCTCAGTTATCCAGTCTCACAGTACATTCGTTAGTTAGTATTCACACACTAAAATGTGAATCTTCCATCAAAAGGCTGAATACTCCAGGGTATCTTAGACACAGAAGAAAGTGTTTTGTTTGGTTTTGGACTATTCATCCTATCATATAGCCACCGGCCTTTCTGAGACTTTGCCTTTACAGCCAGCCTCAATGTACAAAGTCCTACTACCATCAATCATCTACTAAAGTTGATCGAAATCGCTTGCAGACTCCACTAGCAAGAAACAATGAATGGAGGAAAACCCTGATCACTGATAAATATTGAAACATTTCCGTGAGAATTAGAAATTGACATCACAGACATGTGGGCAGACTACACAAATAGGGACTATTGATTGATTATGATGATTTTGCCTTTCAGTGAGATTTTGTTTAGTTTACTACATAATAACATGCCTTAGGAAAAATCAGAATGAAAGAAACTGCCAAAGATACTGATTAAATATTGTCAAGCCATAAGAGAGAAATTAAGAAAAGCTAACACAGGACAGAGCTAGCAAAAGGCAGACACCAACTGAAAGATCAGATTTTGCTAAGTTGAAGAATGCCGAAGAAGCAATTTCACAAATCTGTCAAGCTCAAAAATAATATAAACGTCAGCCAGATGCAGAACTTCAGGAACAGATGTTGGATACCTACCTTATATCATGTCTTTAAATACTGAATGTTTTAAAATGCATTATAATAGCAAAAATCCATTTATACGTGTTTATTATGGTGTTTAAGAAGTTGATTGGATTTTTTTAATTATTTAGTCCTTAATGCTAACATACATCAGTAACCTATATGAAGTATATGCTTAGAGTTTACTAAAGTCTGTTCTATAGTGCTTTCTACCTAAAGTTACTCACAAATGAGCAGGCAGGAAATAAACATTACATAAAATTGTTAATGTGACAGCTAAATATTATTACTTATGGGCAAGAAAAGGTTTGCTTTGATATATTTTTGAAAGGGAGTAGAAGAAGCAGCAATATGTGAGCCTTCAAATCCCAGTTGCTATAGTAACCGGTTGTATTTTTAGCTATCATAAGAGCTTTAACAATTGTAAAGAGTATCAGTGCTGGTCTCTCCTCCTTTATCCAACTAGAATTCCCTATGTTGTTGCAGCCGAAGAAATTCTAAATAGTGTTTTGCACACATAAAATATTGTGCATGTTATTTTGCCAGCTTCACCTTATGGCAGAAAGAAAAAAAAAGGAGGACAGAATCATTTGGCCTTTTAATGAGATCAAAGAAAAATTATGACTAGGCTTTAAACCTTTATGGAATTCACTCCATTCTGAATCAGTCAGCCATTTTAATATTGTTTTCTTCTCCTTCAGTAGGCATTGGTAGTCACAAATTTCCCAGTTCTTTGTCCTTTTAGGTCACATTCGCTTCATTCCCTATTGCTCCCTTCCTATTTTCCAGCTCAGAATCTTTTTCTAAGTCTAAATTTATTTTATACTAATATGTCACCAGAAGAAAGCAATCCAAACCATGAAACAAAATTCCCCATTAATTTTCTTCAGGCTCAGGTATAAGTAAATAAGCTATTCCTGGTATAGGAAAAACTCTTCATTGTTTATGGAAAACCTTACAAAAGCCAAGTTTTCTTTTAGATTGGTTTCAGCTTCCTTCCATTTCTAGCCGTCCCTCTGTACCACATTCTGGCTGAAATCCTGATCCCTAACCCCTGCGAAGTAGGGCCAAGACAGTTGCTTCTATCTGTCTATTGCTTTCATATATAAAATGTGGGTTAAGTTCTGTCTTTTTCTTAATGTTACGATTTATTTGTTCTTAACCAAATGCACACAGCCCAGGAATCACAGCTAGGTAAGAGTAGAATTTAGCCAGTCTTGTTGTTAGTAACAAAAACTCCAGAACTGCAGTATAATCATGTAGAAGGTACAATCTGTATCTTCCACAAACCCCAAGCTAAAACCAAGGCAACCCTCATAAGCAGAGTGTGTTTACACACCACCTGAATCTTAAGCACAGTTAAAAGGTAAGATGCTGCCTTACCTGATGCTTTTTGCATTAAACACAACCCAACATCTAATCAAAACAATATCCTCTGAAACACAGCTTGGCCACCCCAGCTAAATTCCAAGAACGCAAATGACAGAGCCAAAGGGTACCTAGTACATGCAGTGGGCTGCTGTAAGAACTCTCGCTGCAGTAGAAACAAGTACTAATAGGTGTTAAGTGGATGTGTCATAAAATACTCCCTGTCTAGTTTCAACCAGAACAACTGTCCATCCGTTCTGCTGCACAGAAGCGTGGGCAGTTTTCCTTTGGGTTTGAGCCAGGAGCAGGAGTAGGAACCGCCTGTGATTCAGCTCCTGCAGGTGTTATGATGGAGGGTCAGTACTGGTGCATTTGGTTTTTTATATTTCACCTGTTCCGACAGAAAAACTGTTAATGAAATCTTGCAATCTATGTCTAGAAGCAGTAGCAGTGAAATATGACTGTCAGATGTGTCTTACCTAACTTTATGTTGTCCCATAATCTTTTTATAGATGATGCCACAGAAAGCAAAGTGCATTTTAAGACTTACATATATTTACTGTGGGCACAGAAAAATACAAGGTGAAAATGTTTTAGGAAAATATGGTTTCTTTTCAGTATCTGTTTTATTTTTAATGATATGAAATGCTATTGAAGTACAAAAGAATATATAAATACATCCAGTTTTATAAACAGTCACAGAGATTTATGTTATGAAATAATCTGAATAAGTCACAGGACTTGATGTTCTGAATTAAAATGAACAATTAAACACTCCAAGGGTGTCTATTAATCAAATTCCAGGATGAAACAAAGGCAACACAGGGTAACAATACTTTAGATGCCATCCATATGCCCTTACAATTCCCAAATTATTATTTTTTTTTAAAGTCTTCTAAGTAAGCAAAGCCAAGCTTAATTATGCAGATAATGCATAACCCAGACTGAGAGACAGCATGTCGTCATATTGCCCTAAGAGGCGGTGTGAAGACAGATTTATAGTCTTTAGTATCTCACAGTTTACTTTTGCGGGCGAGAAATGCCATGCACAGTGCAGAGGGTACATGGACTGCAACCCAGTCTGCACCCAGTAACATCATCTCCTTACAAAATCTGGTCAGCAGCCAAAGGTGTATTCTCATCACCCAGAACTCGTAACCAGTTATGCCCAAGCTGCCTTGGTCTTACAGCGGTGCTGAGCACAGCAATCTAATCTGTTCCAGAAACATTGGAGATACCCCACCAAAGTCAGTCACACCGTCCACCTGTTCAAGACCAATATCATATGCATGTATCTTGCTGCAATAAGCCAGCATGCTCAGCATCTTTCAGCTTTAAGCAACACCTGCCCTTTGCCTTTCAAATGTATGGCAAATGTAGGTCCGCAATTACTTTTCACTACCCTAAAACTGTATTGTCTGACTTTTCACATGGATTATAGAATCATAGAATGGTAAGGGTTGGAAAGGACCTTAAAGATCATCTGGTTCCAACCCCCATGCCACGAGCAGGGACATCTTCCACTAGACCAGGTTGCTCAGAGCTCCATCCAGCCTGGCCTTGAACACTGCCAGGGAGGGAGCATCCACAGCTTCTCTGGGCAACCTGTTCCAGTGCCTCACCACCCTCATGGTAAAGAACTTCTTGTTGTATCTAATCTAAATCTGCCCTATTTTAGTTTACAGCCATTCCCCCTTGTTCTATCACTACACACTCTTGTAAAAAGTCCCTCTCCATCCTTCCTGGAGGCCCCTTCAGGTACTGGAAGGCTGCTGTAAGATCTCCCTGCAACCTAGCGATTTTGTTGTCTTCTGTGCTGAGGACTACTCTATGTTCTTTAGAATAGGCATCGCTTGTTGGAAGAATTCTTACATTGGGAAGCTAGTTCTTTATCCCAGATGTATGTACATGAACAAGGCAGGTTTAGCAGGAGGATTCATGCACATAGCAGTAAATTAGTGTGGGAAGACACCACAGCATCACATATGATTCAATAAGCCACAACAGAATCTGACCTCAGACTTGACAATAAGACAGCTATACATGCAAATATACTTTTTTAGTTTTTTTTTCTTTTTAAGCTCTGAAGTCATGCTGCCTACTTAAAGCCACTTTTTGAAGTCATCTGGTAAGTAGAGAGCAGGAGTACCATATGATTTAGGCAAGAAGTCAGAACTAACAAGCATAATGAGGATGGCAAATACTCAATATTTCATTTTCACAGCAAGCTGTTTGCAGCCACATTTATGTTAAGCAAGAAATTAAATTCCAAAAATATGTGTTCAGTAGATTCTAATAAGTGTATTTGAGAAAGTAGTAACTCACATTTCTAAAGAAAAAACATTTCTCAAACCCTGATCTATCAAAATTTCTATTTTTCAAAGGATCTACCCAAATTACATTGGTTTTTAGTGGGTTTTGGGGTGGGTTTTTATTTTTTAATAGAGAAATAAATTCCACAGGCCTTATTTTCCTTGACTAGTATGTGTCCCAACCACATCATTTAAAAATACAACTAAAATGCCAGTAGCAAAGGTGCCTGCAGTTTTGTGACAGAGGTGAAGCGGGTGGATAACAGCTCTCATCAATGCTACCTTGAAAAATACATTTTCAAATCCTGAAGAAGTCAGGACCTGGATTCTAGCTGCACTCACCACTCTTCTGCTTTTTTCCTTTCCTCATGTTTTGAAACTGTGTTAATACAAGAAGTTTATAGATTTAAGCTTAATAACTAGATACCAGTCACAGAGAATCAAACATGAAATGCTACAATGATTTGTATGTGTTGTTAAATTGTATGAAGACACAATAAAATTGGATTTACTGAGCCTATCAAGGAACTGTGAGGTCTGATAGTCGTGGTCAGCCGTATCACCACTGTTTCTAGATGGTGTTGATCTATCATTGTGCATATGGGAGAAAGGTAAACAATCACAGGCAAGCATAAAATACATCTCTTCAAGGAAAAATACCATCATGGCACAAAACCTTTGACATTTATGTCTCATTTTTTCAGCTCAGATGTATTTGAAAATCTCTTCAACACAGATGAGAAAAACAGAAAGAGCAGAAAGGAGTTTAAAGCCAAGACAACAATCATTTGCATTAAAAAGAAGAAAAATCTATACATGTAAAGGCTTTAAAACAAGGCTCTGTGGAATAAGAAAAATCTCAATTTCCATAAATGACCTCCTTTTGTTTTCTTAAGCGAAAACAATAAATATATGCAAATAAAAGTCCTATCTGTTCCAGAAAAATATCTGTGATCCACAGCTGATTGCCAAACTCACATTTATCAGAGCAGCGTGAAGCAAAGCAGGTTGTTTGGTCTTGCTTTCACTGAATTTTGGTTAAGACTTTAGTTTTCCCCGAGTTGTCATGGAAACGTGCAGGACAAATTAAAGCAGATAAAGTACTGCTGGCAAAAACTCAGTTCTTATTCAGGCAGTGCTGATTAATGTTTTCTAAAATACCTAGGAAAATGTGGCACTCATATACCACTTGGTACTACTTTAAAAGTACTTTTTATGATACTAAAGCTTTATACAATCAGTTGTCCAGCTACAATCTACTGAAATGTTTATTACTATCCCAGAACTCAACAAGCCATTTCACATTTTAACATGTTTCAACATTTACAATGACTTGAAATGCACCTTCTAGAGAGGAACCAAATAGGAATAATAAAAAAAAAAAGACACTCAAAGACACTGAAAGAGAAGACGACAAAGAAAAGGAAGGACAAAAAGAAATAGAGGAAGACCAGGAGAAAGAAAGCAGCACAAGCTCATTGATTCTATTTATAAATTTTAGTATCTTTGTACATAAAACTTCTTCCTTTCCCTTACAACTTCTTCAGAAAAGGTCAAGTAACCTCCTCACTTTGCTAGTATGAAAAGACCCCAGACTCCCCTCTTTTATAGCAAGTTTTCTCTTTGACCTGTGAAAAACTGAAGAGGGGTGTGCATGTGTGTATACGTATAGATATATATATATAAAAGTATTTTTGTGGCTGTCAAGAAAGGTGAAGGTTGGACTACCTTCAATATTCCTGTTTGAATAGTTGTGGTGCAAAAACCTTGTTCATTCTGCTGTGCTAGATCTCTCCTGAGAGTTACCACCAGCTGGAGTGTCCCACATACATCTACAGTGTTAAATCGCCTCTTTCCCGAATGCCAAAACATGATACAAGTTACCCTGTAAGCATATACAGTACTCTTAGCACAGCCCTTGACCATACTGTGTATCCATCTGTCTAACCCCAACAGAACCCTCTGACCTCCTATTGAGGTCTCCATGAAGGACACCCCTCACCACTTTCCTGCTGTGTACACAGGGGTCACTCAGGACATGAGCAGGCTGTGAAAGTGTGCTACTTGCAGAGCTAGGTATGACAAAAGCTGGAGACTGAGCAACGGGTGGGCAGCAGAAGAGGCGTAAGAACCAACACATTTGTGAGGACAGCCACCCAAACTGTTTCCAGTGCTTTGTCTCCCCCAACCCTGGAAGGCCACCTCTACTACACCCATCTCTACGGAAGAATCCCAGTAAGATTTAACTCACCCCACCTTTGGCAATTCTAGGTATACTTCAGTAGTATCCCTAGTGGGATCACCTAACACCTTTCCTGTGGTATGATAAGCAGAAGTCTGTTATTATGTGGATATGAAATGACATTTCCTCTGAGAAAGATCCCTGCTGATACCAGCCCTGAAGAAGCTCCACTTTGTGTTCTCTTCTCAACTTCTACAGCTGTGCCTGACTCCCGTGTCAATACAGCCTCAGAGCCCTCACTGCTGTCTTGTTTGTTCTGGAAATTTGAGCATTTACACTGAGTCTGACTTATTGCCAATGAGCTACCATCCAGGATATCCTGGAAAATGTCACAACTTGGAGCAGGTGCAGCCTGACCAAAAGTAAAGGTGGCACAAGGATGTCATGACGTGGGCTACATGGTGCAGAATAGCAAGGTTCTCTGTTGCTTCCAGATATAAACTATCCCAGCTGAATGACAAGCTAACAGAGGGAAGGACTTCTTCAGGTTCTCACTTCTAGCATATCAGGTGTGACACTCACAAGGTGGACACGATAATAGAAGACATGGCCTGAAGAGCATTGCCTAAGGAAATCCGACGGGACAGCATAAGCAGATGGAAACAAGGCAACCCTTGTTTGGGTCTCTTAAGATCAATACAGTCAGTAGAGCCATGCCCTTTTCATTGCAGTCTCTTGTTTAAATCCAGCAAACAGGATTTTGCAGCTGGGTTTGATGCTTCCTATTTTCAGCGGATCATTATGCAGATGAACTATGTCACTCTCCATACCGGCAATGCTGCATTTCCCTGGTCAGCATGCCCTGATTAGTAAGCAACGCACTGTCACACTCTACTCCACCAGAGCACCTGGACACTTGAAATCAGATCAGAAAGCAACTTCATTTGAAAATGTCAGATTCCAGAACGAGCTTGTCTATATACCAAATATCCATGCAACATTAATCAAACCCTAAATACCAACATTCTAACTGGGGGGGG
>Ga0065711_1038760_pt1 | contig 18439 bp, 15 predicted proteins | sample Hoacrofraction12_FD_59098 | JGI IMG/M metagenome (GOLD analysis project Ga0065711, IMG submission 59098) | Hoatzin crop microbial communities from Cojedes, Venezuela - Epithelial fraction 12 v2 (version 2) | ecosystem: Host-associated > Birds > Digestive system > Esophagus > Crop | place...
CCCCCCGGGCTTCCCTCAGACCCGCCGGGACTGGTTTGCAGCCTCCTCCGGTCCTCTGAGCAGCGGGTTGTTGGCCGAGCCCTGCCCGCGGCTCTCACGTCTGCGGGATCTGTGCGGGGAGAGGGAGCTCCAGGCTCGCGGGGCCCCCGGGGATGGGGTGGCCCAGCGCGGCAGCTCCGGGGCTGCCCTCGCGTTGGAGTCGTTCCTCTCGAAGTGCGCGAGGAGCTGCCGAATCTGCTCTTCTGCACCAGCCACCCTCGACCACACGATTTTCATTAAGCAGTCGCGCAAATCGTGAGGGTCCTTCTGGGAGCCAGCACGGTTTGCATGTGTGGGCTGGTGACAGCAGATTGCGAGGTTTACTTCAAAAGTTTACTTTGTCTGATAGTGTTGTGCAAGCAAAGCCAAGATATCGAGGCTACCACGCAGATCCAGCCACTGCCACAGCCGTCTCTCGCGCCGGCTGCACCCATCCCAGCTCCTCAGGGCACTCCTTCCGTGGAGGAACTTATCCAGCAGAGTCAGTGGAACCTGCAGCAGCAGGAGCAGCATCTCCTTGCTATGAGACAGGTTGGTTCAAGACAAGCACTCACCTGGTTTATTCTGGGCTGCCAGTGGCTCTAGAAATCGGGAGCGAAGGGGGAGAGGAAGGTTTCCTTCTGGCCAGCGGTGTTGGCAAGGAGAGGGAGCGTTACTTTGCTTGTTTTTGTTCTGTGGAAACTGCCATCTTCTCCTTGGGACAAACGTATCTGATGTGCTGGCAAGCTTGATCTTTGATTAAAACAGTTTATTTACTAGATGAAAAACCTTTTTGGTTTGCAGGGTGGGATAAATTGTGACTGCTTTAATCTTTGTTTAATGCTGCAGGTTTGGAACTGCAAGACAATCCAGCTTGTAGTATTCTGAGGTGGATTCTGATTAGGGGTGGAAGGGAACTGTGTATGCTTTGAACTAGGTGGTTGTTGCAGGCAATGTTTTGCTGTGAAAGCTGCTGGGAACCAAACTGAGGAGTTTGGGGAGGAAAGCAGTATGCCTACATCATGTTCTATACACTTAGGAGCTTCCTGCGATTATTTTTTTCGTGATCGAGAAATTTTAGAGGTGGAAATTAACTGGACTTTTCCTGAAGAATGAGAAGTCTTTTTTTCTCAAAAACAAATAACCGAGACATTTGTATGTGGTATAAAAGGTTTTAGTCTTCAAGATAGCTACTTATGGCTAAGAGGATGGGGATACAGCAGCTTAGGTCTTTAAAAGAATATAGGATGTCATATAATTCTGTTTTTTCTACTTTTTTTCAGGAACAAGTCACATCAGCTGTAGCCCTTGCAATTGAGCAACAAATGCAAAAGGTTTTGGAGGAAACCCAGTTAGATATGAACGAGTTTGACAACTTGTTGCAGCCCATCATTGACACTTGTACGAAAGATGCAATCTCAGTAAGTGTTCTAAATCTGAACAGTTATTTGGTGGGGTTGTGGATTAAATACAGCTTGAATTTTGAGATTGTGCAGTAACCAGCAGCTTTATTGTTGTGTTGTGTGGTAGATGGGACAGTAGCTGTTACTTGAAAACTTCCCTTCTTGCAGTTATTTTGGAGTTCTAGAAACTCCATATGACTTGAACACATTAAACTAACTTAAAACATGTGAAATTTGCTTTTTCTAAGGCTGGCAAGAACTGGATGTTTAGCAATGCGAAATCTCCTGCACACTGTGAGCTGATGGCTGGGCACCTGCGAAATCGTATAACGGCGGAAGGAGCTCACTTTGAGCTTCGATTACATCTAATCTACTTGATCAATGATGTGTTGCATCACTGGTAGGAACTAAATTGTGGTTTTCAGTTTGATGTTTTGATTAATTAGGTGAAGTCTGTCTCTGCTGGATACATTGCTACTTTCGTTGCTTTTTATTTTTAATGTATTCGTTATTTTTAGCAGCTGTCCTAAGGTGTCTGTAGCTGGCACAAAGATCTAGTGCTTTAATAATAAATTTAGCTTTTACCAACTTTGTGTATTTGTCCTCCAGACAAGACTCTACAGTAAAAATGTGAAGGAGGGAACTCTCTATTTTATCAATCCAGTGCTTGTAGTATAGCAGAAGTTGGGATGCATTGCAATGCTCTTCGTGTTATAGTGAAAGGCAGTAACTCTTTTCTTTCCATTCCTTTGAAGTCAGCGGAAGCAAGCACGAGATCTTTTGGCTGCTCTGCAGAAGGTGGTTGTGCCTATTTATTGTACCAGTTTTCTAGCAGTGGAGGAGGATAAGCAACAGAAAATTGCCAGAGTGAGTATCTGGGTTTGGTTTAGCTGGGTGCTTTGCTTCATTATGTTAACGCTAGGCAAATTCATAAATACGAGGATGGAAGAGGACCCCTGAGAGTTTTCTAGTGATTGTCTTAAAGGCTATTACAGGATGTGCTTTAATTGATGTTTAAACTAGAACTTAAAAGTACCTAGGCTTTATTTAAAAGTTAGAATGATGAATGCATCTGAATTTCTGGTGATTCAAAGACAAGTGCCAAAATCCTAGGTCTGTTGACAAAGCTAGAGACATAAACCTGCCATGCCTCATTTTTTCTTTTACTGTTCATCATTTCTAAAAACGTTTCACTCTTGAATTTATGCAGCTTCTTCAACTATGGGAGAAAAATGGCTACTTTGACGAGTCAATTATTCAGCAGTTACAGAGCCCGGCTCTTGGACTTGGCCAGTACCAGGTTAGCCAGAAAAGAAAAGTAACAATTATCTTATTTATGTAAATATTGTGAAAATAAATTTGTGAAACATTTTCCTTTTCTGAAGGGTAAATAGTAATTTACACCCCGTCCCAAGCCCTTGGAGTTGTTTACAAGGGATTACAAAAATAATGTAAACCATAACCTTGTTATTTCAAACATTCAGTAATCCGGCTGCTGATAGGATCCCGGACAGTCTGTTTGCGTTTGTAACTATTACGGTCTTGTACATATTTGACAGTGTGTTCTCTTTTTATGGAAATGAATGTTTGGTAAAAAGGAAACTAAAGAAACCATAGCTTTAAATTGTGTACACTAGGCATAAAAAATTGTTGTGGCAGCAGGAACTATTCATTTTTAGCATTAATAATGAATGCTGTTGATTTTAGCTGTATTTGAAAGCCAGGCATTAATGTAGACAGCGGATTCTAGCCTGCAGAGGATGTTTTGGAAATCTTCACAGAGCTTCATAGCATATCCTGCTAGCAGGTTATCCTGTGTGCTCGTGCATTTCTTGGGAGCAGGTGGAGAGCAATATAGGAGAGCCTGAATGAGCAGATGGGATAACTGGTTTAAGAACAACAAATTAACGCTGTACCTAATTTAATTTTATCAGGCAAATTTGATCACTGAATATGCAACGGTAGTACAGCCTGTACAAGTAGCCTTCCAACAGCAGATACAGAACCTGAAAACTCAACATGAAGAGTTTGTAAACAGTTTAACACAGCAGCAGCAGCAGCAACAAATACAAATACCACCACTGGAGAATGAGGTGAAATCAACACCCCCACCTCAAGCCCCCACAGCAGCACCAGCCTCGGCTCCGCCGTCTGCTCCAGTTACGCAAGCAGGTACGAACCTGTTCTGGGGACCTGTGCGGGAATCAGTGGGTGGCAACACTGGGAGGTGTTTTTTTTTTTTGTTTGCTCCTTTTTCAGTAGTGAGTTACTGTGCTGTGCTGGTTTGGTTCAGGCAAAAGCCTGGAGCTGTTTGGAGGCTTGCAGCTGGTGCAGCCTGACGTTCGAATATAAAAAGAACCAAAGAGACAAATGTTAAATGGATCGGAAATCCTCTCTCCCGGTAATAGATTTCTGCAGAATGTTTACACATGTAACAAAATTCAGATGGAGCCTGTCGTAGGTGTGCTGGTGTTTCATTAGTTACCTGTGACCTGGATGCTTATAATGGTCTCCAATTTGCTGCAGATGATGGTAAATCTCAGCTGCCTCTAGCTGGTTCTACAGAGTATGACACGACAGGGTCTGGAGTGCAGGATCCTGCCTCCGGTGGACCACGTGGCCCTGGCTCTCACGATCAGATTCCTCCAAATAAACCACCCTGGTTTGACCAGCCTCATCCTGTCGCACCGTGGGGTCAACAACAGGTAAGTAACGTAGTTCTGAGACAAGCTGGAGAGGGAGGTGGAGGTTCAAAGTGACCATCTTGGTTGTGGAAGTGTGGTGGAAAGCTGCAAAAGGTATAAATCCAGATTCAAATACTAACCTTTCTCTTTCTGAGCCCAGTTAAAGGCAAAGTATAAATTGTATTTTGGTTTGTCAGCTGTCACACTTTTCCCTGTGAACAAGCAGAACAAGAAGTACTGTCTCGAGTAGAGCGCTGTTTGGTTCAGTAATGGTTTGGTGTTTTCCTGTCTTTTCTGTCGAGCTGCAGTTGTTCAGACCTCGTATTTGGAAAGTTCTTTCACTTGTGCGTGTTTCCTACAGGCTATATTTACTTAGAAAAAGGTGAATTGCATTCTTTATTTTTGTAGCCTAATGACCAGGCTTCTTTTCTTCACCACTAGGGACCACCTCATTGTCCCCCGTGGAATAACAACCATGAAGGAATGTGGAACGAACAGAGAGATCAAGGCTGGAACAACCAGAGAGAGACACCTTGGAACAACCAGCCCGATCCTTCTTGGAACAACCAGTTCGAAGCACCGTGGAACAACCAGCATGAACAACCTCCATGGGGTGGGGGTCAAAGGGAACCTCCATTTCGAATGCAGCGGCCACCTCACTTCAGAGGCCCATTCCCTCCACATCAGCAACATCCCCAATTCAACCAGCCCCCGCATCCGCATAATTTCAACCGCTTTCCACCTCGCTTCATGCAGGATGATTTTCCACCTCGCCATCCCTTTGAAAGGCCTCCTTATCCTCATCGTTTTGATTACCCCCAGGGGGATTTTCCTCAAGGTAAAGTGTGTACCAGGCCAGGTTTTCTTATGTCGCAATGCTGATTGCCATTACAAAATTATCTCGTGCTTTGGGGTGACAGCTTATTCTTGGTGGACTGTTTTGCTTTTCCTGTGAAATGCTGAGTTTGGGGGTTTGGGAAGCTACTGCTAACAGCTCAGTAGGAAATATGTGCAGAGTTGGTGCTTCCTTGCTTTTTGAGTCTTCCTTCCCCAACGGATGCAGATAACCAGAAGCTGTAATCCCAACTCAAGTCAGTATCTCTACAGGCACCCCTTTTGTGACTATTTCACTTTAAAAACAGTAAGCTCGAAGGTGAGAAGCAGCATTTGCTTGTACATGTGATCTCCTGCCCATCAGGCCATAGGTGAGGGATCTTCAGCTGTGTCCTCCATAGCTGGAGGAAGCCAGGCTGGGAGCATTTGTTCTTGTGCATACATTCGTCCATGACCTTCTTTTCATCTCTTTATTTTTACTGAAAAGCTCTCTAATTATCTGTCTTAATCAGGCTTGGCAGTGTCTGGTGAAATGATCCTTACCTTCAGTTCTCCTTTGTTTGGTTTGCTGGAACAGGGAATGGCTGAGAGTGTAGTCGGTGGCCTTTGTGCCGCAGATTTGGCTGCGGGCTCCCTCGTGAATAGCTCTGCCCCGAGGTAGTTTGTATTTCACATGAAGAAGTTATGATTATTCTGGAATGATCCTTATCACTATAAAGTCTAATGATCACTGTGGTTCTGTGTGACAAGCCACTTAAAAGAGCAATTATGTTGCTGTGTAGGAGTTGCTATTCTGAGCTTAAAAGATTCTCAGTTCCCCAAGTCCAAAAACATTGAAAGCCAGCAAATTAGAGCTTATATATTTAGGACTGTGATTAACTTATCCATTAGAGACTGTTCTTTGGGTTGTTTTTCCCTTTGGGTTTGTTGTTTGTTTGGTTTTTTTAAGAGTTGTGGTAGTGAGTAGGGAGAACAGCTTTTCTTGTCCTGGGGGAGTTAAGGTTTAAGCTCAGAAAAGATGCTCTGTTTTGGATTGTTGTGGTGATCCAAAACATCTGTTGCTTCATGTAAAGTGGTTGGAGGAGGGGATCTACTAAAACAGATGGCTAAAATTAGGGAAGCGGTGAAGCAATGACAACACAGACTGTGCTCAAGTTCTGCTGAAGATGAGTCAAATAGTACTGGCTGAAGATTGGGCAGCGGCTGTGATGGCTTTTGCTGGAAAAACTATTGGTCCTGCTGGAGCAGATGTTGATTTTCAGTCTTGCATTTTTCTCTGTGTACTGCAGTGAACTCAGCAGGATGTCCTGGTGCTCATGGCAAATGGTTTGTCCATCAGTCATTGGACGGGTGTCATTCACTTCTCTGTTTTAACAGGATATTATCTCTACCTCTTTTCAAAGCGCCTCTTTAAACAAAGTATTTTCTTGTCACCTACTCATGTGAGTTGATTCCTGCCATATTTACTTCATTATATATGATGATTTGGCATAGAGACAGAACTAATTACAGGTCCGTGCTAAGCCATGATTGTGTATTTAGGCTTCAGGAACAGATCTCATCAGTAGCTGCCCCTCTGCATCTGAAACCTTTTGTTCTTGAGCATATGTTTCTTGTGGTACTTTTTGACCACAGTATGTCCCAAAGCAAGCAGTGGCTTAGGGTTCAAGTGTCCTGTTGTCTTGAGACCAGTTGGTATGGCCAGGGAGGGAGATGCACTGCAAGATATTCATGAACGTGGACCTGTAGCCAGCCTCTAGTTCCTCAGTTCTGATGCTTTTCTGGATCTGCAAGGCTCTGGGTGCCAAGATTGATTTTTAGGAGAAACGCACCAATTGAAGTATCTCTCCAGTTGCCTTCCTTTCTCTATAGCTAAATAAAATGTTTTAACCCTCCCACTCTGTGCAGAAATTGGACCTCCTCATCATCACCCTGGTCACAGATTGCCTCACCCTGGAATCAGCGAGCATCCGCCCTGGGGAGGGCCACAGCACCCTGACTTCGGGCCTCCCCCACATGGATTCAACGGGCAGCCTCCTCACATGCGGCGACAAGGCCCCCCTCACGTGAACCACGACGATCCTAGTCTGGTGCCAAACGTTCCCTACTTCGATCTTCCTGCCGGGCTGATGGCTCCGCTCGTAAAAGTAAGTGCTTGTGGTGGGCCCTGACGACTGGATTAAAAGATCAAGATCTCACAGTCAGTGTTAGGGACAGTTTAATGTGGACATTTAGAATTTCAAATCTCTCCATCCAGCAACCATCAGCCAAAGTTGTTGTAGGGTGTGCATGGGCAGGAGTGGGGGGAGAAGGTGGTGAAAATGGTGACATTTTCAAGTGTTGTGTCCTAGTGAAAGCCATTTGAGCTCATATACATGAAAGCATAATTTACTCTTTAAACCCTGTTTTTAGAAAATAGCAATCCCCAGTGATTTTCAGATGGGCAGAGGGACCTTGCAGTTCTGATGTGGCCACTGTGTAAGAGGTTTTGGTATTCGGAGTTCTTTCTTACAAAGATGTGTTGCAACACTGTTGCATATGCAAACAGACTGACAGAGGACAGGAAATGTATCTGTATCAGCATCTTCGGGGATATATCCTATGCATTTCTGCATTTTGTCCTCGAGATATATACGATATAAATACGTCTCCTCCCTCTCTTAACTTTGTGTTACACTCAGCATACACCAGCTCTGCCAGGCTTCCATCCAGCCACCCTTATCACAAAGGTGGATAGATGAGATCTGCATTTTATCTACCTGGCGATCCAGTTAATGCTGCATATGTGTAGCATTGGCTTTTCTCATAGAACTCAAAATGGTACTGATAGCACAAGAAAGCACTGGGTCATCTGCAGAATCCTTATTTCTGGACCATTTTTTATCCAGTAGTGAAATGTGAGGTCCCTACACAGTTAGATCTATATTATTCTCTTCAGGTAGCCACCCCATGACACGTGACACGAATGTAATTTGTTTTGTTTCCGGCAGCTTGAAGATCATGAGTATAAACCTTTAGATCCTAAAGATATACGTCTTCCACCCCCAATGCCCCCCAGTGAGAGACTACTGGCTGCGGTTGAGGCATTTTATAGTCCACCATCTCATGACAGGCCTAGAAACAGGTAAGAGTAGGTATAGCTAACGATATGGTAAGGCAAATGCCCTAAGAAGCTGTCTCAAACCACGAAGTGCCTCTCTCTTCCTTCGCCTGTGTCTTGGTTCTTCTAATGCTGAAATGAGTGCTCTTGTTGTGTTTTAAACCGCACACTCTGTTTGATCTTACACTGAGATTTGCGAGACCTTTTTGCCCGGGCGCTTTGTTCCCTACAAAATCTAGCGGAAATCCTGAATGTCTCCGTGTATCAAAGTCGAATTTTACAGATGTCGGTTCTATGTGTGGTTGATTTATTGCAGTGAAGGCTGGGAGCAGAATGGGCTGTACGAATTCTTCAGAGCTAAAATGAGAGCGAGGCGGAGGAAAGGTCAGGAGAAGAGAAATAGGTGAGAGACCCTGTCTGCTGCCTTCTGATGCGTGCTGTTTGCCTGGAAGGTGCTGGGAATACCTTGGGCTAAATGCAGAGGGAAAGTCTGTTCAGCCACATGCTGATGGGGTGACTGAGTTTCAGCTTGCTGGAATTCCTGTCTAATCTCCAGAAAATAGTTTTTGCCACGCTCAGGTTTTCACTGGGTTGTCTGCAGAGTGCTTGTGTGTACTTTGAATTTGATCAGAAGTACATTTGCATTTCTCGTGCTCCCAGGAGTTTCATTTGAGTTTCTCTGCTTTTATCTGTGCAGCGGGCCTTCCCGGTCTCGCAGTCGGTCTAAAAGCCGAGGTCGCTCATCCTCCCGCTCCAATTCGCGATCTTCAAAATCTTCTGGCTCCTATTCGAGGTCACGATCTCGCTCTTGCTCTCGATCACGATCCTATTCACGCTCGCAGTCCAGGTAGAGTGCAATGGGCTGAAGGAAACTGGGAGGGTGGGAAAGACCAACCCTCGGGTTCTGGATGAGGAACCCAGGGTGTTGCTCTGGTAACTTGTGCATCTTGTCTCCTGTGCTCTCCCTTTCCAGAAGCCGGAGCAGGTCCCGCTCTTCTCACAGCCGCTCGCGATCACGGTCACGATCAAGATCAAAATCATACTCACCAGGAAGGCGGCGCCGGTCCCGGTCTCGCAGCCCCACTCCTCCGTAGGCTTTTCTTTGGTTATTTCTCTTTTTACCTGGGTTGTTTGGACAAAGTACCGACAGGGTACAAGGGGACTTTCGCAGAAGATGGGTATAATAAGCATTTCAACAAATAGTAGAAAAGAAGGTGGAAAGTAGATTTAGAAACTCTTTATATGCCATATGTGCTTATAGAGAGAATATTACTGTTGCGGTGGCTTTTTGTTATAACAAAACACTGTGCAACTGTGAAGACTTTGTATGCCTTCTGAGGAAGCAGGAGGAGTCCTCAGAGTATGCTGCGTCAGGAAGACTGTAGGGTTTGATTTCCCTTGTACTGAGAAGCAGGTAGGGTGTTGCTGGCACCTTTGTAACTCCATAATTGACAGCTTTACAGAAGAATAGCTTAGTAGAGTGGATGGGATTATACGGGGTGTTAATGTTTAACAGAATAAAAATGCTTTGTGTCAGAACAGTATCACTGGTTCTTAATCTGTTCTTTTTTATTTCCTTAGTTCTTCTGCTGGTTTGGGCTCCAGTTCTGGGCCTCCTATACCAGAATCAAGGCTGGGAGAAGAAAATAAAGGCCATCAAATGCTAGTGAAAATGGGTAAGATGCTGTTCTGGAATCTTACACAAGCCAGGAGACAAAAATCAGGCACCAAACTCTTGGATACAATTAATTAATCCATCCACGTTTGTTAGTGATTATCCCTTGCTATTCCCAGATCAGTGTAAGACTAGTCAGAGATAGACATATGTAGGACTTGGAGCAGTGGTGGTGGTCGCCTTTCTGGGACGGATATGAAAGACGAGGACGCGAGTTTGGTGTCGAATAGAGTTTACACCCCAAGGTGTTTCAGCTGCCTGCGGTGTATAGCAGCGGGGTTGGCTGCACGGATGGGGCTTGTGCTGGCTTTCCCCTTGCCCTCTTAAAAGTATTTAGGGATAGTGCTGATGTTCGTCAGCTCCCAGCATCTCTGCATATTAATGCTTTTGGAATAAACGGGGCCGTTCATCCGGTGTTGCAGGCTGGCTGCTACCATTCTGCTATATCAAACTGACGCTTTCTTTGGTTGTTTCCAGAAGGTCTATGCCTGTCTTCAGAATTCTAGTAATAACTAATAACTTCAAGTTACAGTATTGCAACGCTGTGTCCTTTCCGCAGGATGGAGCGGATCTGGTGGGTTGGGAGCCAAGGAGCAAGGAATCCAGGATCCAATTAAAGGAGGGGATATCCGAGACAAATGGGATCAATATAAAGGAGTGGGAGTTGCATTAGATGACCCTTACGAAAACTACCGAAGAAATAAAAGTTACTCGTTTATCGCACGCATGAAGGCCAGAGATGAATGTAAGTGGATGTTTCTATGCAATTTAAAAACCTGTGCAGAGCTGAATAGCGGTTTTGTCCTACTTAAAAAGAGCTTCACTTTTTAAGCCCAAATCAAAAGACAAGTAACTCTTAATTCTTTCTAGTGTAATGGATCCACTAAGCCAACAGGTAAGTAGAGACACATTGTGATTACCCAGCATACTTTCCTTTTCAGGGGTTCTATTGTATTCTAATTTCTGAAACATTAATTAATTGGCCTGTTCTGTGTAAGCCACTTCCTGGCTGCAATAGCAGGAGCCTGCATCTCTGACTGTTGCCCTTCAGAAAAGAGCAGCGATCCCCCAGGTAGTGGAGGGGGCCGTTCCACAGCAGGGACGGCTGCTGGAGCAGGAGCTCTTTATGCTTGGGCTTAGACCACGCTGACTTTGGCCCTGCCCAACTTCCAAGTTTCCTACAGTTAGCGCTGCGTTCTGCCAAAGCCAGAACCGGTAACAAATTCACTGTAGTGCAGGAAGGGTTCAGAAAAAGTGGAGGAGGTGCTGCGTAGGAGACGAAGACAATTACCCACATGATGGATTTTTGCAGAGAGTCTGTAGAACAACCGCACTTGCCAGTGACTAAAAGGAAAAAAAAATTGGCGCGCTAAATGAAAAGTCACTTCTGCCTCTGGCTTGCAGTAAATCTGTGTAGTAAAATGGGTTCAGATAAAAGCCCAAAGGAAGAATTCCTTATTAATAAGAGCCCTCATCCCATGAAACATTTCTGACAGCTTAGGTGACTGCAGAATGTGTAAGAACTCTTTTCCCTATTGTTTCAGCGAAGCGTGAAACGCAAGACCCTCCACCACCCGAATAAGACTCTCTGAAGAAAGATGTCTTGCATCTTCTACAAAACATTAAACTTCTATAAATCCGGATTAAAGTCTGGAGAAGTGACAAATGAATTACTTTTAAAACTATGGCGAAAAATGGAAAGCTATGACATGTACTTCAATACTTGTCGTTTAGTGTTTTTAAAAAGGCCAGTCATTACTATGACATGTCTAGCAAGTTTAAGAATTTCCATTTATTTTGCAAAATTTTTTAATTGGCTGCCCATTTTATACAAGAACTAAACCCCGGTCAGGCTGTCCCCGGTACAGGATTGTGATTCATTCATTCATTCCTGTGGAATACAGACGTTATCTGATGTGGTTTTATGTTCGCTAGTTCCATAATGTATGTTTATTTCTCTCAAAAGGTTAATTCTATTTGAAGTGGAGGGGTGCTGCCTTGGGATCAAGTCAGACTGATGCTGAGCAGTGTATCCTAATGTCTAAATGGGGAATGAAGCATCTAGTTCCAGTACAGGTGACCTATGAGCACTGTGCGAGCTTGTTAGAACCTACCACCCAACCTAACGCCCCTACACACCAGCTGCTGCAGTCACAACTCTGGTCAGAACACGAGGGTTAACTGTTCTAGCTTTTCAAGCGCTCTGAGGGATGTTCAATGCTTTGTAATGGAAGACACTCTTTAAGCTTTTTATATTTTTGTATATACCCTTTAATAAAAGCTAATTAGTTGAATAGAAGAGAATCAGTTTTCTCTGCTGTGCAAGTTCCTAACAATGAAACGTTCTTGGAAACTTCCTTTAATCTAAATGAGAAGAAAAAAAAAAAAATCCTTTTGTAACTGTTTCCAGAGTCCACCAGCTAAAGATGTTAGGCCCTTACACTGCACTTCCACTCCAGAGGTCTGCGTGGTGGTAACCTCTTCCAGTCATTTGTTTGTATAGCAGAAACCCTCTTAAAACCATTCAGTTACTATGGTGAAATATCAGTTTGTTCTAGATCTGCTGTAGTTGTGGAACTGTAACTGTCTGTGAATCAGCATACGACACCTGTATGTTATCAACTTGTGAATTTTATTGTTTTGCCTTCCAATAAACACTTTTTTTTAATAAAAATAAGATGGTGGCTCATTTCAGAGTAAACGGAGTCCTGTATGTTGGCTGTAAGTCTACCTTGTATTGAATTTATCTTAACTTGCGTGTGTGTGGTTTTGTAGTAACGTGACAAGGCCAATTACCTATCAACATGGTTCAAGTGTGGCATGAGAGTCAGGACAGGGTACTGTTCTACTGGGATCCCCCTCCTCGGGTGCTGTGGTACAGACTTTGACTTCTACCACCATCACAGATGTGCTCACAGCTGACATGATCCACGTGGTAACCACACATGCTGTGCTGACTTAGCACGCTGCCTTTACAGAGAAGTGCTTTCTTGGTTTCTTTTATGCTGAACACTGACAGGGTCTGGTTGAAGGCTGATGCCTATCCCTGTATCGGTACATGAGTAAAATATTCAGATATAGAAAAATACATTATGTATAATTAGATGGAGAGCAGTTAGTACAAATCTTTCCAGTATGTGGAATCATAGAATGGTTTGGGTTGGAAAGGCCCTTAAACATCATGGAGTTCCAACCCCTATAAAAACATAGTTGTTACAACATAGTTTGACTTATCTGTAAAATTTGGGTTTTCTGTTCCAGCTTGAGATCTGTGTCAACTTTACTTAAAATTCAAAGAGTCAGAGCAGTTTTTCCTCCTGTGCTTTCTGAATTTCTTCACATGCTTGCTCAATTGTTAGAGGTGGGGATTTGTGATTCTTGATGTACTGAAAAAAAGTTAATATGCAAATTTATTATGTAGATAAATACTTTATAGTATTTAATAAATAATAATATTATCTTCATGTCAAGATACCTGCACTTTTCTATGCTAGCAACAGAAACCAATACTTCTGTTGCAACATTAAGAAGATCCTTACTCGTATGAGGACAGCTAAGTGCTACAGCAGAAAGCTTACTCTTCCAAAACCATGGCCTCCGGTAAGACCTCAGTCTTTTTTACTGTATTAACTCCTGATGTGTTATTAATATGGGCACAAGCAGTACAGTATCCTTCTTCTATGAAGTAATTTATTCAATGATCATATGAACTTTATCTGACTAATGAATAATACGCAAAGAAAACCTGTTTACTGCAACTACTAGAAGCGTTTGGAAAGGAATATAGATGTATATCATAAATACCTCTTTCGCTTCTTCCAGGGTATGGTAGTGGAACTTCTCATTCTCTAATGACTCCACAAGGGATGAGTGAAGGTGGTGAATGTTCTCTACAAACTGCTGAGTCAACAGCAAGTGCTGTTTCAACATGGCGTTCAGAACAAGAACTGATGGGCTGTATGCTGTCAAGGCTGCAAGAAAGGGAGAGTCTATACATCAGCGATACGTTTCAGTCACGTAGTAAAGGCTACACAATCCGAGCAGGGGTTAGATGCGTAAAACAGAATGGTAAGAAACATGTTTTTCAGTACCTTCTACTGCGTCCATGCTGATGACGTGACTGGCAACGGGCACCGGATCAATGTAGCTGTTTCCTACAGATGGGCCGAGTACTGCGGTGGCGTCTGCTGTGTACAGGATAAAATCAGAATGACTGGGTTTGGAGGGTGGAAAGGTTTAGCGCTAGAACTCGGTTTGTCTTCAGCAGTGTCCTGGGACACCAGTTGCTGCAGAGCCTAACAGGGAGTTCTGTCAGCCAAAAAAATGCTAATGTAGTTCTCTGACCTCCACAGTTTGCTCTGACAGTCGCAACACGTGCTGTGTGGAAGGCATCTTTTCTAACCCTAGACAGAGTAAAAATAAAGGCTTTTGTACTCGAAGGAAGCTACTGTTTTCAAGCACATCTGAGTTTCTATTTTCTCCTCCGCTAGCGTGGCAAGAAGTGTATCTTGCCACTTTGTGCTTTCAGTACAGAGAGATAGGAAAGGAGCTACCCCTCAGAAACAGTTAAAGGTCGCATCTGCCTTTTGTAAATGGGGTCACAGTGCTTTCCCAAGAAATAAATACAATGCAAAAAAGAATGCTACGATGAGTGATCACTTTAGTAACACTAGAACAGCATTGTTTACAATAGTAAAGATACATAAAAATGTTGAATTCCACTTGAAATATTACTTGGGCTATTGCAAGCTCTGGCGTTAACACTAGCTCATCCACCCAGAGTTCCTGTTGGGTGGGGTTTTTTAAGCAAAAAATAGTTCCAAGTTCTTATCCTGTTGCCCAATCTTTTCTATGGATAGCAGATTAAAGTATTGAGCTTCAGAAAGTTTTTAGTTTAATGTCAGCTACGGGAAGCCAGTACTGAAGCTAAGAACTCTGTCAAGGCTGACTAGGCTAGCACATAAAATATAACAGGGCGGTATCTCCTGAACTTACTCTTTGACCAGCAATAGGTGAATGGAGAATCCACTGTCTGAACTGCAGTCTCTCTGACCGTTACGCCGTGTCCCTGGTCACGCCGCTCTCTGCTAAATAAAGGTGAGGATGCTGAAGATGGGCATTTTCCAGAATATGTGCAGCTCTCGGAATGTTCCTCTGACACTTCTGATACAGATTCTCTGTCTGTTGTAGACAGAGACCTTTCGAAGTCTTCGGAATATTCTGAATTAACAGTTGTCTCCTCATGATCAAGATAATCCTGTTTGTGTCTAGGAGAATCTGCAGAAACAACACTTAAGTGCTCAGAGATTTTGGCTTCAGTCACAGTTTTTTCAACATCCCCTTCAGCAGTGTCATTCACAGCAGCTACTGCACTTGTCATTGGAAAAGAAGCTTGGTCCCTTTCCACCAGGAACGTATCTGTTTTTGGATTTCTGTTTGATTCTTGAGTAATTTGAATGTCTGTCCCCTGTAAAACAAAACAGCCGTATGTTAGGAGAATCACAAAATATAGCATAGACTATGCCTCCGCTACTCTTCACCTGCTCTGCTGCGTAGCACTGAGAGTTAGCGACTACTTTATGAGAAAACAAAAACATTGCTCTTCTGTGTCACCTTGCAAACTGTGCACTGCTGTTACATTTAGTAAGGAAATGCAGACACCAAAAAAAGAATCTGGCCAGGTTTCAGTAGACTGCAAAATTTTGATCTAACCCTTACAGCCAGTGAGACACGCCCACCTCACAAAGTCTACGAGCAGAGCAGAATTACTCATTTTAGAATATCCACCCACCATCAAACAAAGGCAGAATGGAAATACAAGCTTGTAGGGAATTTCTACTTACGTTCTGCTCTCCTTCTGCTGCCTCACTGGGGATATTTGGTGCCAAATCATCAAGGCTCAGGATATTCAGTCTGAAGTCTGCAATCAGATGACATATTGTCATGTGAATTTGCATGAAAATTACAGTATGCTTTCCCTTAAGCAAGAAAAGTGGAAAAAAATAAAGTAGTACTACTTTCCTAGTTTAAAGTGTAATACTAAAAAGTAATAGAAGCCAATCACTCTAAGTCTTTAACTTAGCAGCAGCTCTTCCTGAAGTTTCCTCCTTTGCCTGTGGGTGGATCTGCTAACCCAAGTTCAAGAGATTCCTGCTGCCCCTCGCTCACCCCTGCTCTCGCTCAGACCATCAGCACATTGTCCCACTGACACATCAACACTATTCTGAAACTGAAGCCATTAAATCAAATGCAAAAAAGCCCCCAAACATATTACACTAGAAAAAAGAAACAGATCAGCATAACTCCTTTGATCGAGCCTTGGTTTATGTAAAATTGCACCAGTAAATCCTTTCTAAGTGTGTATTGCCCCTGTTTATTAGTAAATTTATCAGCAGATAATTAGTAGAATTCACCCCCAGTCTACTGAGACAATATTTCAGAACACTTACCATTTGAGCTGCTGCTAATCGAATCTTCTGCATCAGCTGCTTCCGAAAATAATTCGTCTAACGATTTTATTTCGCTTCTGTCACTTCCAAGTGATATTTGGCTTTGCTTGGTGTTGCCCGTTCTAGGCAGAGTCATCTTTACAGTACTGTCCTTCATGGAAAACGACAGTGATTGAGCTTGCACATTATGTCTTACTGACAGGTTTCTGCTGGCTGGTGAAGGTGTTGGTGAGTTAACTGTACCAAAAACATTTTTCTCCGAGTCTTTGCTACGAAAAGAAGATGTTTTAGATACCTCTGTCGGTGAAATTTCCTTCTGAGATGGAGGAGGCATTCCTGACGAAACTGGAGTCTCACTCTTTTGAACAACATGAAAAAGAGATTTATGTGTTACTTCATTTGCTATGTGTAGATCACTAAAACGGAAAAAAAATTATAATGGGTAAAAAAAGAGTAATTTTGAAATGTGAATTGAAGCTAAATCATATCTTGAGAAAGCCACAAATGCAAAATTAAAATATAATTTCTGATGTTATCTAAATAAAAAGTGACTACCAGTTAAAACAATTTCATAAAAGTGTAAATAAAAATACATAATCCAGCAAAGTCTGTATTTACCTTTCCACCCCATTTAGAATCACTTGCAACAACTCTCTGATTCTCATTTCCACTGTCAAACTCCAAAGAGCTCTCCAACAGTTCTCTCATCTCCTCTTCATCACTATCCAAACTAAGCTGCTGCTTAACCATAACGTTGTTTTTAGGGCTTGGGATGCTTTTCCCCTCCTCAGAACAAGCATTACCCAGGGTCATACTTCCACTGGCAGCAGCATAATTCTTCAGGTATTTCTTGCCCCTCGCACTGTGTTCGTGACTGGAAGCAGACGAGAAGGACTCTTCATCCAAAGGCTTCTGGCCCAAGTCAGCGTTATGCGATTCCATCTGCTTTTTTCGATTCATGATCTTGCTTTCAAGTTGTGCCACCTTCCTCAGAGCTGAGCTCAACCGCGCATGGGAAGCGCTACTCGGAGCGCTCTTTGCTACCTGCCTGCTCCCCGCCCGCACAGGGCTTCCCGACGCCTGGCACCACTGGTTTCCCTGTACGTTTTCGCTGCGCCCCTTTAGGAATCTGCTGCGGCAGAATGGAGCTCTTCCAGTTCTCTCCAACTCTGTGTCATCCGCAGAGAGGTCACCACAGGAGCGGGGAAGGACGCTGCGCCCGGCTGCGATGGGTGTCCCACGGGAAGCACGGCTGTGTCCCTGCCCAGCAGAGGAGACAAAGAGCCCTCAGAGGCGGAGGCAGGCGGCCCGGTTCAGCTCCCAGCTCCCCGGGCTGGGCAGACCCTCCCGCTCCCCGAGGCCCTGCCCTCGGCCCAGCCTGTCCCGGGCCGCCTCCTCCCAGTCTCCGGTCTGGGCCCTCCCCATACGCGGCTGAAACACCGGCCCCGGGCCCGCGGCTGCCCGGCTACAGGCCGAGCGCGGCCGGCGCTGAGGCACAGCTGGCGCCTCCTCACCTGCCCTCCGCCCGCCGGCGCCCGGCAAGCCCGAGCGATGGCGGCCATCCGGGACGGAGCATCCTGAGGCGGCAGCGGCATCCCCAGGCCGCGGAAAGATCGCTCGGCGCCGCGCCGTATCCCGGAGACCGCGACTCCCCAACATTCCGCCCCCTCATTGGCTCCGCGCAGAGCCCCCTAGCAAGCCGGCGAGGCTTGGGCGTAACCACCCAATCCCAAGAAGACATACTGCCGCCGGCCCGTGAGAGCGACGACTACAACCCCCAGCATGCATTTCGCCGCGCAGGCAAGGGGCGGAATGCTCCTCCTTCGGGGGCGCTAAACCAATCCGATTCCGTCGCATAATAAGCGGAGCCAATCAGAGCCCGCCATGGGAAGGGCGAGGCTCCGAAGGCACAAGGCTGCGGCCGGAGGTGTGAGGGTGGCGGCGGCGGCTGGGCTGAGTGGGCGCGGTGGCGGAGCCCCGGCTGCCGTCGCGCTGAGGCTGGCCCTGCTCCTCGGGGCTGCGCTGGGCTCTGCCCGGGCTGCGGTGTATTTCCAGGAGCAGTTTCTGGACGGAGGTGGGGCGAGGGCAGGGGGGCAGCTGCCGGTAATGGCCGTGCGTGTGTGAGTGGGAGGGGAGGGACTGGAACAGGCTGCTCAGGGAGGTTGTGGAGTCTCCTTCTCTGGAGATATTCAAGACCTGCCTGGACAAGGTCCTGTGCAGCCTGCTCTGGGTGACCCTGCTTTGGCAGGAGGGTTGGACTGGGTGACCCACAGAGG
>Ga0065711_1038764_pt1 | contig 18439 bp, 22 predicted proteins | sample Hoacrofraction12_FD_59098 | JGI IMG/M metagenome (GOLD analysis project Ga0065711, IMG submission 59098) | Hoatzin crop microbial communities from Cojedes, Venezuela - Epithelial fraction 12 v2 (version 2) | ecosystem: Host-associated > Birds > Digestive system > Esophagus > Crop | place...
CCCCGCCACCGCCCGGCCCCGCTCTCGCCCGCGGCCCCGGCCCCGGCGAGCGGCGGCGGCGGCTGCGTTCTTTCTCTTCGGGGCAGGGGGATGCTCGCCCGCGGGGTGCTCTGCTCACGCAGAACGCGGGTGCGGGGCCAGGCTCCCACAGGTCGCCCAGAAAATGGAGCGTGTGAGAAGCCCGCGCTGTGCCGGGCCCGGCCACCCTCTCCCTCCCTCCCTGCCTCTTGCACCCACCGCCGCGGTCCCAGGCCACCGCGGAGCTGCCGCGTTTCCCACCCGGTACGTCAGCAGCCCCACAGCCGTAACCCTGGAGAGAAACGAGCACAACTAGGATCCATTTAAGGCGAGATTAATTCTAATTAACCGTAACCAACAACCCGAAGAACAACGTTTGCTCAGCAAGCCGCAGATAACTGCCGCAGCGGCTCGCCGGTCAGGCGGGAGCGAGCAGAAAGACGGGGTGCGGAACGGGAAAATAAACCTCACTGCAGGCTCTGGGCACGCAGCCCTGCTGCAATGGGGTGAATCCACCCCCGCTCCCTGCCCGCCACCCTCCTCAACCCCTCTGCTGCCCGAGGCCGCTGTCCCCGCAGCCGCTGGGACCCCACAGACCCCTCTCGCCCCACCGCCGGCAGCTCCCCTCGCAGCCGCCTCCAGCAACAGCTGAGCGCCGGCGGCCACATCACTTCTGCTGGGGCCTTTTCGGGGCTTCGGCCCCCCCAGCCACACGGGCGAAGCGTGGGCAGCGTCGCCTCCAGCGCCTGGCAGCATCTGCCCCGGCCGCTCGCAAGCTGTCCCTCCTACGCCCAGGGCACTCTGGAAACTCCTGCCAGCGCTGGCGAGGAGCGCGGTTTTATTATGAATGGTACTTCTCAGCTCGCGGAGGCCTCCTGGCACCGCGCATGGGTGCTTTCCGCCACCAGCAGAGCCCAGGCACCTATTTCATGCCACTAAAACAGCGATGCTGCGCTAGTCGAGGCTCCGGCGACAGTGTTCAGCTCGCTGTGGTTGCCTCAGCAGGGGCAGGCTCAAATCAGTGCCTCCACGAACAGCAGCTGCTGTGAGCGCCCCGGCAGCGCGCCTCGCCAGCCCCCGTGGGAGTACGAGAGCGGGAGCCACGGGCGCACAGCCCTCCCACGACCACGGGATGTGCCACCAGTCCCCAGCTGCCACAGCCGGGCCAGCCCAAACTGTCTCACATTAGCAGCAAAAACGCTGGGAGCGGGATGCTGGGCAGGAGCAGGACACGCTTCCTTAAAACAGGAGCCCCCAGCCCCTCTCCTCGCCAGCTGCACATCTTGAGGTGTGCACATCATGCCCCGAAATCCTGGGTGAAGGGCTGCGCATCCTCTCCGTCAGGGGCGAAGGGTGGGAGGCTGGTGGGTCCGACTGGGGCTGGGTCCTGCGCGGGGCAGATGCAGGGAGGATTGCGTCGGACAAGGCGGCAGCGGCTGCGAGGGAGCTGCAGGATGGGTCCCTGCCATCGGCGGCCTCGCCAGATGGCCCTTCTGGCCTCATCTGCACAGGAAAGCTGCTCCGGCCTTGCCAAGCCCTGCTCCGAGCCAGCCGGTTGTGCCAGCCCCAGCTCCCCACACCCTGGCCGGGAGCAGCTTCTGACTGCCACCGGGTACCCAGGCCTGCCCCACGGCTGCCTTCAAACCCAGGCTCCTTCCCCCAAACTCGTTCAAGGAGACCCTGCACCCTGTTCCCTCCCCTGCTCCTCCCCCCCAGCTTTTTTCTGGTTTGTTTGGGGTTTTTTCCCCCTTTCCTTTTAATGTCTTCCCTACTTTCTTTTTAGCTGCGACCCTTTCTGCAGCCTGCGGCGGCTTTCCAGCTCAGGGTGTTGGGAGGCACCACCTGCAGCACAGCAACAGCAACCTCGGGAACCAGCACGGACCCCCACAGAGGACACACGCGTGCAGTCACACCCCACTTTAGATCAGCACAGCTTTCCTCGTGCACACCAGGCCTCTGCCGGCTCCTGGGAGGAAGGCTGGGAAGGAATTAAGTAGCTAAGTATCTCACTGGCAGATGAATATTTCTCTTTTATTTTCTATTAATTCCTCGACTTTGCTTTTATCGTGAACTGTGGAGAATATGCAGGCAGATACAGCTGTTATAGCACACTCTCCTAGGGTGGAAAAACATCTTTTCGCCACCAGACCCTATTCTGGCTATCCAAACTAAATAAAGCATCCTGGCAAAAGCATTTGCTGGAAGAACAACCTCTCTGCTAGGATTTTTGCCAATATAGAAATCTGTTTCATTCTGTCTTCCGTCCCCACTCCCCAATTTCCCACCTGCCGTCTACATCGCTGGCTGACAGGACAAGGATCTAATGCAAGAGGATCATCACTGGATTTTGTTTTTCAAACCCTTGCAGAGCACTGCTGAGCGCACCAGGAGCAGCCAGGGCTGCTGTGGGGCAGGGGGAGACCTGGGAGGGTCTCTGTGGGCCTGGAGGTTGGGAACTGAGCCTGAAGCCACTCCAGCCTCCCTGGTGAGAGGGGTCTCTCCTGCCTGGAAAACCCTGTGATGGTAGATGTGGGTCCAACAGGGATGGGAAACGGGAAAGAAAACCCTGGAGTGCAAGAGGAAGCGTGTCCTGTCTGCACGGAGACATAACCTCGGCGAGAACAAGTGCATGGAGGTGGGACTAGGTGGATACCACAGCGGGGTTCAGTCCCCTTCTCCTGTGGCTAAATATATCTCCACTTGCTCTTTTTATATATATGTACATATATGTATATATATGCATGTATATACATGTACACACACACACATTTTATACCTAGCTACTAATACTTGCTGAGGTGTCCCCTAGGCAGCCCCCTTCTGTCCCCCCACAGCCCAAGTTGGGGGGGGTGGGCACAGCCATGCGGAGACCCTCTACCACAGCTGGGTCCCCGGCTTCTCCCGCAGACCCCCCTCTTCCTGCTCTGCACATGCTGGGGAGATCATTCCCCACCCCACTACTGCTTCCTTTATTATCTCTGCCCAGCTGTGGTTTATAAATTGTTTAAATCTTTTCTAGGAACAGATAGAGATCGCAGTTACCTAGAATCCAAAAACGCAGACAGCTTCAAATGCGGTTAGACTCTGCCCTACTTTCATTGAGCTGAGAGCAGGGCTCTGCCAAGGTGCTCAGGGGAGAGGAGAAAAGGAGACAAGGAGAAAAGAGAAAGACCCACCTCAGCAAACCGCCCCTTCCTCCATCCTCAGGAAACAAACCTAACCAGTCCCCCCAGGCCTGCTGCGCCTGTTCGAACCGCACCGCCTCACCGTGACGCGCAGGCGAGCAGGGCACAGAGACACGAAGCCTGGGAGAGATGCTCTCCTGCACCCCAGCACTTCACACAGGCGCGGGCATCTCCCCAAGCTGAGAGGCGTGAGGGTTTCGGCGAAGCAGGGCCATGGGGACAGCAATGCCGGGAGTGCTGCAGATTAAGAGTGAGATGCGTCGGTAGAGTTTTTACCATCCACATGCTCACCGGTAGCTTTTCCCCACACTAAGTTGCTCTGAGGCCCTGGGGAACTGCAGAAGTGGAAGAGCCGCCTGGGACTTCCCTCCCGTGAGAAATCCCCTCCCCGGGAAGTCCGCGCTGGGTTGCAGAGCTGCTGCGGGGCGAGCACAGCTCCTTCGCACCGTCAGGTTCCTCCGGCAGCAATACTCCCAGGAATCTGCAGGGATCCGGAAAGGGGCACTATGGAAAAAACGCCGTGAGGCCTTTTTCCTTCTCTCAGTGGTGCCAGCCCAGCAGGCCAGCCTGCAGACAAGGACGTGTGTTTCCCACGGCCGTTTTGCCTGGGGTCTGATTCCGATAACGCCGGGCTCTTCTCACAAGCACTGATGGTGCGCAGAGGAGACGGGACTCAGGTCGGGGGAGAACAGCCTGCAGACATGTACCTCCAGCTCTATGCCTTTCTCCAAAACAGAGAATATTTGCTAAGTGATTCCACCTATATTCCTCCAGCTTTGGAGCAGTACATAGACAGACAAGCCACTTGCAGCCACTGACATTTTAAGGGCGTTACTTAACCCCGCTGGGCAGGGCACGTATCAAAGCAAGGATCAGAGCAGCAGTGGGGTATTTTTGCTGGTCTCACTAGTGGTAGCAACAGTGAGGCGTTTCAGGAGGGGGGGTTGCTGTAGTCCCGGCCATAAAGAGATGCTAAAGAAGGTATCGTCTGAAAGATAATACAGCCCAAGATCATTATGGTATTTATTAACACCATTTACAGGGACTGACTTGAACAGCCTTGGAAGGAAGAATGAAAAAATGCCAGCAAACACATTACGTTCTCCAGCAAGAAGTTTTTTCATCCTATTGAAAAGCTTTGTTAGAAAGAATGATGAGAATGGTAATAATAAGGCACTATAATTATACCTGATCCTTCTATAATCTCCCTCTCTGCAGAGTTTGGGAGCACTTTACTGCTATTATTGGATTTGAACAGTCCCATCTGGATAACATACGACTGATTTGTTTGCATGGCTTATTTTAGGTATTTCAGCACGTACATTAGAGCTGCCTTCGTATCTGGCCAATTCCCTACACAGTCTGTAAGAGCAGGAAAAGATCTTCAGCTCGTGCTCTCCTCCGCCCCGTCCTCCCATCCCAGTGCCTTGGAGAGCTCTTCACAGAAGCCCAAGGATAAAAGGAGCCATCAGTCCTTCGCCACGCAACGCAGTACCGCAGAACAAGGGTTACAACCTAGAGGATGGATACTACCTAGAACATCTGGATTTGCACCTGTATTATTTTAGGCTTGAGATTCAACAAATCCCAAAACAACCCCAGATGCACCTAAAAGTCTAGCGGCAAGGACCTGGCACATTCCTTGTGCTAATGTACACGCTCCACAGTCAGAACGGCTGCTGCCTTTCAGGCTGAAGCTTTCAAACGCAGGGGTCTGCTGCGTGCGCGTGTTCCTGGCGTGCGCAGAACTGGGGAAGGTGTGACGGATGCTGGTGTCTTTCCGGACTCGGCATTACTTGCAATGCCATCTCAGTTACAGCGACGCTGGCAAGCTCCTGCTGCAGCTTCCATTCACCCTGGTGTCTAAATGAGCGAGCAGCTCCATCAGTGTCAAGAACTTTGCTGGCCCCTTGCAGGAGCTCTCGGGTGCAAAGCTGAGCACTTGCTACTTCACTCTGCCAGGGCCAGGAGAAAACAGACACAGTTCGAAATAATTCAGCCCACATTTAAAAATGTTATTATAAAAAAATGAGATTAAAAAAATGAATAAAATCAGGATACAAAAACCATGGTTTACATGAACTGAACTGTTTTCAGTCTGAAATTCACAGCAATTTGTTGCTAGCTTACAGTACAGGGAACGTCCCTTTCAGACTGGATCCCCATAAACTTAACAAACACAAGTTGCCTAATTCTTTTACTGCTCTCACCGCTTCTTAAGGGATTTTTTTTTTCTCCTGTGAATTGAGCAGGGTTTTCTGCATCCCTTCCACTGCCCACCTGGCCTCACCAGCACGGACAGGCGGGGTTTCCAGGGCCTGCCCATCCCCAAGGCTGCAGGCACATTTTCTTGAGGAGTTTCAAAGGACTCCTTAGTCCTGCCTTAAGTTTTCCCCCAACTTCATTCTTCCACTTTGGAGCATTACATCCAGTAATTCATTCTCTTAGATTCTTCAGAGCTGCCTTTGTCAATTTGTTTACTTCTGGTTTATTTTTAAAAGGCAAACCCCCAATGGACATAAGCTCTCAAGTCCCTTTTGAAAATGCTGTCTTGTCTGTAAGTGCTTTGTTTGTGATCCTCTCCAATCCTTTAGGCTATTGTTTACGAGCTGGAAGGCATCTGCACTTGGGCTAATCATGCCGAATGCCAGCAATTCCCCCAGCATGATTTGTTGCACAAGCCAGTGGGAGCAGGGTTTGTTTTGATTAAGTTTAGCGTAGAAAACCCACACTTCCTCCCATCGGCCTGACAAAAGGGGGGGTGGGGGGGAGCGAATCCAAAATCTTCCAAGGGGAGCAACAATCTGGTCTTTGATTTCAGCAGCATCCGGGGCCAGCTCAAAGGTTGAGAGCTCTGACAGCAAGGGTGGTGTCTTGGGAAAGCAGGTAGCCCAGGAGCCAAAAAATCTTCCTTTCAAAGTGTATGCACATCGTTTGCTCTGGGTTGGACGAATCAAACGCAGATCGAAGGGGCTGCCAGTGCTATACTCTATTTTTCAAAGCTGTGCAGCTCCTTTCTGACATGAGGGTGGTCAGGCTGGGACATCCCAGCTCTACCCCAACCAGCACAGCTGGGCAGAGCTGTCCCAGCCATCACCTCTGGCTGACGCTGGCCTCCCCTGATGCCCTCAGCTGACAAGTCAGACTCTTCCACCCATTCTGGTCGATGGCGACGTTCTTCTCCCCAGCCTGTGCTGGTGCTTGCCTCAGGGCATCAGATGGGCATCGGCATTTTTCTGCTCACAAAAGCTGGGAGGAAGTGCCCGAAGGCTGCTCCCACTGGGGCTGCCATTAAACCGCTGCACACGGGTGGGTGTACGGGTCTGCCACGAGCAGACACCCCCTCTGCCTCGAGGGGCCCCAGCACGGGGACCAGGGGCTCCATGGGTGCCCGGAGCTCGGCACAGCTATCCCCTGCTGAGCTGCTGGCCTGCGCTGCACCCTGTGCTGTTGAGCCTAAGACCGGGCTTAGGCTGGCTTGTTCCTAGACCTCTGCCATAGCAGAGGTGTGCCCAGTGAGGCACAGAGCTCAAAGCTGCACCTGGATCCCACCTCTCCTGTTTCCCGGCTCAGCATTTCCAGCTCCAGAGCTGCTCCATTAATCACCAGTAATCCCTTTTTGCACCCGCAAAGAGGTTAGCATCTCCGGTGGCCTGTGGCAGGGACTTCCACAGCTTAAGCTATACGTCATGAGAAGAAAAGTCTCCTTTGTTTCTTCTGAGTCTTGCACTTGAGTATTTCATCGGATGCCTCCTCATTTTTTTTTAAGAAAACACACTTAGTCACCTGCTCCACGGCGTTTAGGCTTCACAGATCTCTGCCGCAGACCTCAGCTGTCTCTTTTTCCTGGCTGAAAAGTCCTACTCTATCGAGTCAGCCCTTAGACGGGAAGCGTTTGGAAGCACTCTGCTTTTCCTGAATCAAAACCCCAGCTCCACCAGCCCCAGCTAAGATCACAAGGCAGTGGGGAGCGCACAGAGACCCGGGCGGCTCTGCAGGGAGGCATCAGGAGCCACAGAGTGGCTCTGCCGCATCTCCCTCTACTTTGACACCCGCACTCTCTTTGAATGCTGCCCACAGTAGCCCTGCCTTTGCACCAGGCAACAGCACAGGGCGGGCACAAAGCTCCACTGCATGCGGTTATTGTAACTTTACAGATGCCAAACATCTAAGAAATTGGTACAAAATGAACTCAATTAGACAAAACCATCACTTTCCCCTATCCAAGGTATTCTTGTAAGGCTAACAATGCAAATACACATTTTGGGAGGGACATCAGGATAAGGGTCCAAAACGGAGACCCAGCTGTGTGTACACAGAATATTCGATTTTGAAGCTTGCGTACCTAGGAGGAGCTCATTTCCAAACACTGAGGATACCCAGATGTTATAAAATTTTTTAAAATGTGTTTGCATAAACTTGTGGTTTTCGGTGAATCCTGATCCATCAAGGCAGATCCCTAATGGCATACAGACCCTTATGTCAGAGGTAATCAAGTATTATTACAAGAGCTGCTGGCTGTGGGGCCCCTCCTGTGCACACACATGGGTACATATGGAAGTTATTAACAAGTTTCAGTGAAGGATTTTGGGAAATTAACCCCTGGGGCCCCAGAGCACCACTAACAGGCAGCTAGTCAGGAGCAGATGAAGAGCGGTTTCCTGCTGGATGCTTGCGGCGTATTGGGACCGAAATCCAGGCCCTTCGCAGCCCGCTGGAGGAAGCCCCTCTCACAAGGCCTAAACTTTTCAACTTCTGCTGTTAGGAAGAACAGCTGAAAAAAACCATCTGCGAGGCTGTATAAGTTTCCTCGACAAACTGAAACGAGTCAGCTGGAGAAATGTGTAACATAACATATAAAAATGCAAACAATTTTCTTCTATTCCCTGAACTGCACTCAAAACGTTGTGAGGAAGTTTGCAATTTCTTTACAAGTCCCTTTAGGAGCCACCAAAAGAAACGTTTGGATGCGGGCCACCAGGAGCTGCTCCTACACGGCAAAGGGACCGGTTCGGAGGCAGGGTGATTAAAATGAACATTTCCCACTCGTTAATGAAAGCAGCAGGGCATCGTTTGCAGTCACCCCATGGAAGTAAACTCCTGTGGTTTTACTTTGCACATCTTTTCCTCATGAGTTCAAGGAAAAAAGGTTTCTCTTCCAACGTCCAAGCAGAACGCGCAGGAGGACTCTGTAACGCTTGCCACAGCTGATGCACTTTCCACGTTCCTGTTCTTCCCGTATTGGTTTCCTTTCTTGCACCAATCCTGATTTGCAAAATGACCTCTCCTTGGGAACAATGAGGATACTCACCCATAATGTGCTTTAAACTTCCATAATATGACAATGCTTGGCAGTCATTCACTGCTTTTCAGCCACAGATCTCAAATCAATTTGCTACAGCCCTGCATGGAATTGACTTGCTTGTAAGACAGAGATGAACACTTGCTGTGCAATTAAAAAAAAAATATAAATGAGCAAAATAAAGTAGACTTCATTAAAAACCAAACTATTTCCTCCTCCCTTGGTGTGATTTTCCTAAGGCACAATCCTGGCCGCAAACGGGGCTCTTCCGCAGCCCCCAGCCACAGAACCCAAGATGCTCGTTTTCGGCCAAATGAGAACGGTTCACAGCCAGGTCAGAGCCGTCCGGTTAGAAAGCTCTTCCCTCAGCGAGCTATAACTGCGGCCATAAACCAGAAGCATTCCTCCACTCGGTTATAAACATGGAAGAAATTAGCCTGCTCGTTCCCCCCTCCCCGGTTTCTGAAGGGAAGACAGCCAAGGCACCTCGGCAACGACACCTCCAAGGAAGAGAAGGACCAAGGGGACAGGCAGGGTGCCACGGGCGGCAGAGCTGGTCCTGCTCCTCCCGCAGCGGACAGAGAACAAGGGCAGCCGTGCAGCTGACCCCACCAAAGCAGGGGCTCCACTGAAGAGCCAATGCATGGTTCCAAAACACAAGTGCCCGGAGCCACCGGAGATGCCGGCAGGGGCTGGTGGAGCAGGCGTAGGAGCTGCAGGAGACTTGCACTGTGCTGGAACAGCGGCACCCCGAAGAGCATCGAGGGCAAGCGATGGTATGGTGCCCGAGAGCGGGCCAAACCCACACAGGCAGCAGCACCCTGAGCACGCGTGTAGCCTGGGAATGCTCCACAAAGCATGGGGAAAGCAGAAGGGAAGTGGTTTTCCATCCACTGACATACCACAGCACTCGGCTGGTGCTGCCACCTTCCTGGTCCCTGCGCAGGTGGCTCTGCCTGCAGTGACAGCACCACCACCCTTCTGCCCCACCACCTCCTCCACAGCCAGTCCCACCTCCCTGCCCTTCGAAAACACAGGACCACAGAGCTGTTCAGGGCAAGGGACCGCGGGATGTCCCCGCTAGTCCAGCCTGGGGCTCACACCAGGGCCAGCTCTGAGGTCACACCAGGTGGCTCCAGACTTGACCCAGCTGCATCTCAAAAACTTCCAAGAGTGGAGACTGCACAACCTCTCCGGGCAACCTACCTCCCACCCAACCACCCACATGGGAAAAAGGGTGTCCTCACAGCCAGCCTGGACTTATTCCCCCTACGTCCGCTGTGTCTCATTCTCCCACTGTGGTGAGCCTGGCTCCTAGCTAACCACCTTGCAGCTATTGGAAGAACTCCAGGGACTGGAGCATCTCTCCTATGAGGAAAGGCTGAGGGAGTTGGGCTTGTTTAGCCTGGAGAAGGCTGAGAGGGGACCTTATAAATGCTTATAAATATCTTAAGGGTGGGTGTCAAGAGGATGGGGCCAGACTCTTTCAGTGGTGCTCAGTAACAGGACAAGGGGCAATGGGCACAAACTGAAGCATAGGAAGTTCCGTCTGAACATGAGGAAGAACTTCTTCCCTCTGAGGGTGACGGAGCCCTGGAACAGGCTGCCCAGGGAGGCCGTGGAGTCTCCTTCTCTGGAGATATTCAAGACCCGCCTGGACAAGGTCCTGTGCAGCCTGCTCTGGGTGACCCTGCTTTGGACTAGATGACCCACAGAGGTCCCTTCCAACCCCTACCATTCTGTGATTCTGTGATTCTGTGATTCTTCCAAATACAGTTTGTTCCCCAATAAGCCCCGTTTTGTGCCTGTAAAGCAAATCTCGCGGCACCTCCTCGTTGGGGTTGTCTATGGGTGTCATGCAAGTGCTCGCCGTAACTCTCAGGTCCAAGGTCTCAGCCACACAGAGATCTCAGCGTGGGGTTAGTCATCAAATATTACAACAGCCCGACGTGAGATGCACGTTATCACCCTAGGAGCTCCTTGGGCCAGTTATTATTTCATATTACTTCATATTATTTCATATTATTTCATATTATTTGGGTTTTATTTCAGGAGCCAAGCGTGGGTGCATCAATGAGAGCGGCTTGGCAGAGAAATCGCCAATCGGACAAGCTGAGCGTCTCTCATCAGGCTCGCTGGCCAAGCAGTCGCTCCTGACCGCATCTTCTCCAGCTTCTCCCTAGCCTCGGGGGAAATGCCACCACAGCTTTGCTCATTGGCGCTACATCGTCCCTTGTGCCCACCAGCCTCACCCCACCTTCTCCTGGTGAACCCATGTCTGAAACCGAGATGCAGGCACGAGGACCCATAGGGGAGTAGGGACGAGGAACCAGAGAGGAGCTTTTACCATAGCGCAGCTCATTAAAACGTCTTCGGAAAACCCTGGGGAGCACCTGCAAGAGGCCTCATTTCTCCCTCTCTTCCCACTTCCCCCTTCAGGCTTCCTCCAGTGCAGGTGACCAGCCCAGAGGGACCAGCCTCACCCAGTGTGACCGTTTCATGGGGCCGGAGAAGGTCAGGGAGCTCCAGGCAAGGCGAAAAGGAGATTTCCATGGTGGACATCACTTTGTGGCTTTAGCTAAGACACGTATGATGTTGTGTTTAGAGATGATTCAGGCAGCAGAGCTATTTGGAGCCCTATTTCACCGACCACTTCACCAAGCTGAACTTGAAGGTTCCTCCACTCCCTGTAGGAAGCAGTAGGTCCACGAAAACACATGCAGGTTGGAGAAGCTTTCCAACCACGAGGAGCCGGTGAGAAGGCTGGAAATCAAGGCCCTGGCTCCCTCCTGAAAATGATTAATGTTGGGGGTACCATTCCCTTAACGAAGGACGTGGTCATGCTCTCACACAGGAGCTGTCCCCTCTCCTCAAGGGCGGAGGGACCTTTACCCTCTACCGTCTACGTTCCTGAAAAAGGGACTTGGGAATGCAAAATTAAAAGCTTTCTCACTTAATTCTAAGTTCTTTATGAAGCCAGAGCAGGCTGGTCCTGGTATTGCTTATATGAAGAGTTCGCGCAGTTGGAGTTATAGCCCACGGGGTGGGTCAAGGGCCGACCAACTTGGCCTGAGTACCCTGCAAGACATTCTAGAAAGTACTTACGAGGCAACACTGCCAACGACACATCATAAATTATGGATAATAATGGACATTTTTTATGAAGGTCTGACAAAAGTCAGAAATTGTGTTTCTTCGGGGGAGCACAGAGAGGAAAACACAACTGGGAGAAGAGCCCTGCGCACCAGACCCCAGCACAAGAGAACCTAAATCCCTAATTACCGGCCATCCTCGTTTGAGTTCTGAGGACGCTACGCTGTCGCAAACACCTTTGCTGTTCGCGGCCTTGGTGGTTCAGACCGCAGGCAGCCAACTCTCGCCGTTCCTCGGACAGGGAAAGGCAGAACGAGAGAAGATTTACTCCCATCCTAAATTATTCAAAAGAAAAGGGACTGCGCATCTTTAACAAGCCATCGTTTTATGAAGCAAGGTTAACATTTTTACTTGATTCAGTAGAATATTATAAACTCTCCGGGGTCCATTTGAGGACTTTCTACTTTGAGCAAAGGCACGGACTCAGCACTTTTTATATTATTTAGAGAATAAAATTAACCCTTAATGGCCCAAGCTGGTATTTCTCCTCCCCAGTTAAATACGGCCCGCTCAGCAATTTCTCCCCATATATAATTACAGGCTGCTATCCATCATCTGTAGGAGAATGCTTTTCTGACACTCTAAAAGTGACACGGTAAGCACTTTTACTAATAGAATAAATATTCTAAATATCTCTTTTATATTTTCATTTAAATTGGAATATTTTAAAAATAATTGTAGGGACCCTGCCTGCATGGCTGGCGCTGGGCTGGAGGGAGGCGGCAGGATGCCCGTGCTTTCCTTCGGAGGAAATGTCTACCCTGCACGCAGTCCCCTCCACGCGCTGCCACAAGAAGTAATTAGGCACAGACAAATTTCTTAGCGCTTCCCTCCACTGCCACTGATGTCCTGCTTTCCTTAAAGGAAAAGGAAAAGCCATTTTTGGCTTTTTTCCGCTTCCTTTTTCCTGGTTTTTGCTCTGTAGAGGTTTCTCCTCGGGGAAGGATGGGTTTGCCTTGCAGGAGGCACCATCCACCATTGTGTTTGGGTTCTGGGACAGGCTCCAACTAGACTCAGCGCTGCTGATGACAACGCTCTGAGTTCTGCCATTCAGCCAGTTCTCAATCCACCTCACTGACCACTCATCCAGGCCACACTTCCTAAGCTTCCCTAGGAGGATGTTATGGGAGACAGTGGCTGGGTAGACGAAGGGAGAGCCGTGGATGTTGTCTACCTTGACTTCAGCAAGGCTTCCGACACAGTCTCCATCTTTCTTGTAGGCCCCCTTTAAGTCCTGGAAGGCTGCTGTCAGGTCTCCCTGGAGCCTTCTCTTCTACAGGCTGAGCAGCCCCAGCTCTCCCAGCCTTTCCTCCCAGCAGAGGGGTTCCAGCCCTCGCATCATTGCTGGGGCCTCCTCTCACCCCCCTCCACCAGCTCCAGGTCTGTCCTGTGCTGAGGGCTCCAGAGTTGGACGCAGGACTCCCTGGGGGGGTCTCAGCAGAGCGGAGCAGAGGGGCAGAATCCCCTCCCTCGCCCTGCTGCCCACAACTGTCAAAGGATGAGCATGGTCGAAGGACGAGCAGAAATCCCACCGCACAAGCCACCCCAAAAGAGAAAAGCCTCGCAGCTCTCAACTACAGCAGAAAAACACCACCTCCATAAATCTCAGAGTCCACCTTCTCTATATTCAAACCTGATGGCAAACCGACTGGCTGCCCCTCCTGAACTACAAGTGCCTGGGGACTCTGATGTGACAGCATCACCTCGCAGGGTTGAGATGGCAGCTGGAGAAACCAAGGGAAGGTGGCCCATATCTTGTTCATGGAATCCAAAAGAAAACCACGTGCTCTACTAATGAAAGAACGGTTCACACTAGGAGGCAAAAATATTATTAAACTAATGGAAAACAGCAAAAAGGAGTCAGGACGGTCGCTTCAATTCTCAGAGGAACACCAGCATGGCCAACCCTCTACCTTAACCACAAAGCAGGGAAAGGTGAGATCATGCAGCGCGGCACTGTGCCACCGAGGAACCAAACTTGCTGCCACTCCCGATGCTTACAAAGGAGCAGGGACCCACAAGGTGTTGGATAAACCCCCAGATTTCATTACTTTGCATGTAACAGCCCTAAAATTCCTTCAGAAACCAGCAAGTGGCAGTCAGCTCCAGGTCCCGCTCCAGGAAAGCTGCTCTCTCTTGAGCTCCGCGTGTTACGCAGGGTGCCATAAGCTTGTGGACAAGGTTGCAAGTCTTACCCGGGGTGCACCTAAAGTCCACGCGGGACTTCACTTCACTGCATTGATCTAAACCAGAGGGGCCCCAGGAACTTGGCGGTGGGTTCTACGAAGCCCCAAGGTAGATATCTTGGCGCAGCTTGAGGCTCGGTTGCTGCAAGCTGGGTGAGGACGGGTGGTCTTGCTGCTAAGACGGAGCCACCAGATCTAAGGCTCAAGTTTTAACCCGTCCAAGAGCCAGCGTGGAAAATAAGCGTTAATGTCTGTAGTTTTTCTATGGAAAACTGGGACTCATAAGGCTTTTGCTTTGCTTCTCATCTATTTAACTGAGCAGTTTTTGGGGCAGGTGCTATCAGCTTGGGCACCGGACTCCGGTAACAGGGACATCCCAGGGGAGGTTCTTCCTGAGGAAACACCAGCACCTTATAAATGCTTTTAAATATTTTAAGGGTGGGGGTCAGGAGGATGGGGCCAGACTCTTTTCAGTGGTGCCCAGCCACAGGACAAGGGGAAACGGGCACAAACTGAAGCACACGAAGTTCCAGCTGAAGATGAGGAAGAACTTCTTCCCTCTGAGGGTGACAGAGCACTGGCCCAGGCTGCCCAGGGAGGTTGTGGAGTCTCCTTCTCTGGAGATACTCAAGACCCACTTGGACAAGTTCCTGTGCAGCCTGCTCTGGGTGACCCTGCTTCGGCAGGGGGTTGGACTGGGTGACCCACAGAGGTCCCTTCCAACCCCTACCATTCTGTGATTCTGTGATTTGCAAGCTGCAGCCTTTCATCTGTTTCCTTTTTTTTCCTGCCCTTAAGGAAACCAAGCCCCTTTGCCCACAACCCTTTGGCAAGGCACAGGACTGCTGTTCATCACAGCCAGGTGTTGAAGAGCTTCCAGTTCTACGGCTCCCTTCGGTGCCGTGGCTCGCCGGAAAAACAGCTCGTGGCTTCAGCAAAGACGCACCCATCCCCGGACCCCGAGAGCCGGTCTCCCTTTTACCTTTTCTCCCATGGGGCAATAGCCTTTGAGGAAATCCTGGCATACTTCTGCCTTCCTGGACACGTAGACGTGGCTGTACGGGCAGTTGCTGTTGCTGCAGATCCCTTTCAAGAAGTAGGAGCACACCGGCATCTGCGAGGGCAGAGGATGAGAAACCCGTTAGCGCTCCCCCGCCCCGACTCGTGATTAGGAACCGTTCCAACACCCAGAACTGAAATAAAACCATGACACAAGTAAAATAAATATATGTCTTTTGCCAGCCGCTGGTCCCAGAGGTATTTTTAGTTCTTCTACTGGTCTCCTGCAAGGCAGCTCCCCGACATTAAGCAGTCCCAGTGTATATATGCACGGGGGGCAAACGCGCTTGCCTTGGTGTACTTCAGGATGCTGGAGAGAGGGTGGAAAGCACGAAACTGCCACCAAACTGCCTCTGTACAGCACGAGGAAGGCATGGGGGAATCGTAATAAACTCTGCTATCATGGGGGCTCCGCTAGCACGGCGCACGTGGCAGGTTCATCTTCTGCCAACGCTCCCAAGTTTGAAGGGGTGGCTGCTCCCCAGGCTCCTCGCTCGCAAAAGGCACTAAACCAAGTGTGGTCCTCCCCTGTTTGACTTTTCCTTGGGTATGGAGGTGCCTGGAGGACATGGATAAAGGCTCCGAAAGATGGGTTCCGGCAAGGTAGAAAAGAAGCGCTTGTACCTTCACAAGCATTTTTTGGAGGGTGGCATCACCCGAAGGCATCAGCCCGGCATCCCCCCAGGGCTGCGAGCGATGTGACGATGACTATCCCCGTGCGCCGGAGGAGCGATGCTCCAGGAGGGAGGGAAAGGAGGAGGAGAGCCCGGGCTCCTGGCGTGAGTGGTTGAGGAGGAGAGTGGTCGGATACACGGAGCGGAGCCCCTCTCCCGAGCTTTAGCAGCGCGACAGCCGACGGGGGAAACGCAAACGAGCAAGGATCCTCATCGTCCTCAAACCACAAACTTCAACCTCCTGCCAGCTGTTATAATTAAAAACAAATTACCAGCCTGCTGCGATATTTCAGCATCCTTAACTCACCGGCTACCGCAGGCAACTTCCCGACCCGACTCGGCAGCTGCCGACGGGAACGGGCGCTTCCCGAAGCCGTCGCGACGATCCGGCTCCTCCTGCTCAGCCCCTTGCTGCTCGCCTACACGCCGAATTTCCTTACCGCTCGGCGCAGTATCGATCCCTCCGTTCACTGGCAGCATCTCAGTCCCGCCGGTTCGAGCATCCCCAAACTAATATTTACAATTCTGCAAGACCGAGGCTATCTGGAAAAATCCCTCTCCCTGAAGGGCACGTTAGGATTTTAACTAAACTGGCTCACTTGAGGCAAAGAGAGAGAGAGAGAAGGAGGGGGAAGCAGAGAGGAAAGAAAACAAAGGGTGCTTTAAAAGAGAAGAGTTTATTTTTAATTGTCTTTTAACTGCAGACATTAACATAAAGGACAGGGCTCTGGGGCTATCTTTTTTGGTGGTGGTGGTGTGACCGTAAATGATTCCCTTAATGTAGTTTTTGATATAGAGCCCAAATTAGCTCTAATAAAAAGGGATAATAAAGGCAGCTCTTCTACAAAAATAAACTCCTCCTAGCTGTCAAGCCTGAGCCATTATCAAGAGGAAGCAGCGCTCTCATTTCAATTAACCTTGTTTGCACCCCACCACGTCCACACAAATAACAATAACATTAATTCAAGGCACTGGTGCGGTGCGTCCGTATTAGACAGCTTTGACTATGTACACGCTTTGGAGCCGGCGGCTAATGAACCCGAAACTCCACGTGAATTTCCAAATTGCTCACAACAGAGTTTTGAAGCTCTATTAGGGAGAAAAATGCTGATTCTTTTCGAGTTCCTCAAGGGGAAAAGCTGTTGTAGCAGCAGCGGGCGGCTGCCCGAGTCCTAGCCTCTCGCTAACCCTCACTCACAAACCCATTCATTGAGATTTACCGGTTTCTCTCAATCATCGGGACACGGCCGTGGCTCTGCCTCATCACGGAGAAATTCCCCGCTCATCACTTCGATGAAGATGCTCTTCGGCCGAGGGCTCTGCCCTGCATCCCCGGCGGGGCAAAATTCCCCAACTACCAGCTTTGCCTCTCCCCTGGGCTCCTTTTTCCATTGCCAGAGGGGTAGTTTCATTTTTGCAAGCATCTGCAAAGCATCGTACCCATCTGGAGCAGCCCTCCGCCCCGCAGAGCATCCTCTGCTTGGAGCAAAGCTTTTGCTGTTTAGGATGGGGAAAAACTTCCCGCTGCTGTGATAGCTTTCCCATAGAAAATAGATGGATTGTCCTTCTCTTTCGGTGGGGAAACTGAGGCACGGGATCACCCCCAAGTTGAGCAAGAGTTTTGTCTCAAACCAACAGCTAAGCCCTGTAAGCCCTTGGTCTATCACCTCTCGGACTGGGCACGTGGCCCCATCCTTGGTGACTTCCCACCGAGGTGAGACACACAACAACCCGAAGCTTCTCCAACGAGGAGTTTTTGGGGTTTCCCCCCTCCCCATCACCACAAAGTGGTCAACTACTGGGGCATGGGCAAACCTGGCAACCCCCAAACCACAGCCGACACCGCGCTGTCATTCACCCCCACGAAGAAAAGAATTCCACGTCTTCAAACCTCAACTCCAACAGCCAAAATCAAGCCGCTCCTGCAATCCGTCATCCTCAAGCATGCCTGCTGTAGGTGACCCTGCTTCAGCAGGAGGGTTGGAATAGATGACCCACAGAGGTCCCTTCCAATCCTGACCATTCTGTGATTCTGTGATCCCAGGAGCAAGCGGGATCCGCTCCACAAAACCCCACGAGCAGGGGGGAAACCGCTGCTCTCCTCTACTGAGCGGCTTCACCTGCCTTTCTCCGCCGCTGATAAATGAGGCGAAAGCCACCTTTGCTGGTAATCACCCGGGTTAACAGGGAGCTACGGGAGCTGCAAAGCAAAGTCGCCTCTCGCTTTGGGTAGCAGCATCCCCACAGCTATAAATCACCCTGAAACAGGCTGGAACTCCGCAGAGGAGGTTGTTTCTCTTCCAGCCCGTGCTGACGACGAGGAGGTGAGCGGAGACCTCCGAATCGCCCCCCCGGGGCACCTAATCCTGCGAAAAATAATCCTCCTTCCCCGCGGAGCATGACACGGACAGGCAGAAACACGCGCTCTGATAGCGTTTGTTTCTAAGGCTCATCAGAGAGTTGGTACCTGCCTGCTTCATTTGTGGGTTTGTTAATTAACAACTCGGCTTGGGTTTAGATGATGCTTCAGTAGCGGTGAATTGGTAAGGGAAAAGGTGAGATGGGCAGAGGCCAGCCACGCCCCACGGGACCCCTTCCCAGGGATCCAGTCCCTGAAACGCCATCGACAAACCAGCTCTTCTGCAGGAGACATCAGCACGGCCACCTCCTTTCTAATCCAGTTTTATTACCATGATGATACTGTAGTTCACAGAATCACAGAATGGCAGGAGTTGGAAGGGACCTCTGTGGGTCACCCAGTCCAACCCCCTCCCGAAGCAGGGTCGCCTACAGCAGGCTGCACAGGACCTTGTCCAGGCGGGTCTTGAATATCTCCAGAGAAGGAGAATCCACAACCTCCCT
>Ga0065711_1038765_pt1 | contig 18438 bp, 9 predicted proteins | sample Hoacrofraction12_FD_59098 | JGI IMG/M metagenome (GOLD analysis project Ga0065711, IMG submission 59098) | Hoatzin crop microbial communities from Cojedes, Venezuela - Epithelial fraction 12 v2 (version 2) | ecosystem: Host-associated > Birds > Digestive system > Esophagus > Crop | place...
TCTCTCGCTGCGGAGAGCCCCCACGCGTGTCTGCCCCGCGGGTGGGCGAGCAGCTCCCCCCCCCGCTCCGCAGCCAGCGGTGCCGCCGGCCCCTCCGAGCCCCGAGCGACCCCCGGGGACACCCCCCCGGGCTGTGGGGTGTGTGTGGGGGGGCTCAGCCCCACGGCCACGGGGAGCCCGAGCGGGACCCCCAGCAGACGGCTGGAGCGTTTATCGCCGAGAGCGCCGCAAAGCACCGCTCTGATGTGCGGGGAGGCAATTGGATTTGTTCCCTTCCAGCTCGTAATAGATTCTCTCGAGCATCAGAGAGATTATTTTATCAAGTAAATTCAAAGCAGGCTGTTCATCAGATCCCGTTATTATGAAAAAGGAACGATCAGTTGGAAAAAAATCTATCTAATTTGGAGCAAAAAAACACACATTTTAAATAATATCTGTAACTCTTGCTACCTTTGGCGTTTTTGGCAAGAGAACAAATAAAAACCCGGAGGAGTTAGAAGTGTTTTTTTCCTCTCCCTCTCTCTTTTTTTTCCTTCTCAGTGCCACATAACAGCCTTTCCTCCTTCAACTTCAAAGAGGACTGAAAGGACAAACATTCTGATACAGCTAATAATACACCGAGAGAAAGAATTTGCATTCCTTAGCAAATATAAGTGCTCATTAATAGCATCATGTATTTGGCTAACAACATCTTGCCAGCGCCGCTGGGAGACAGCAAGTGTCGGTGCGGGGAGGGTCTGAGGAAGAGTTTTGATTGATGTTGCAGGAGCCACATCTTCCCCCCCTTTCCACCAACAGCAGATATTAGGTCAACGATTACTATTAAAAAAACATAATAAAAAAATGAAGTAATAATCATAAAGGAACAGATGGGGACAGAGTGCCCCGCGACTTCTGAAAGGCACGGCAAGGACTCGCTGCCCAGAAATTCATCAAGATAATGCTAATTGCACTCTTAGGCCGTGCCGCAGCTCCGAGGCCGGGGGGTCCCGCATCCCCACCGCATCCCGCCCGCCGCCCTCCTCACCGCCTCCCAGCCCCGAGGGTTACGCGGAGGGGCGCGGAGGGGCCGGCGGGCAGCGGTGCTCCCTCCCGCAGCCTCCCCGCACGCTCCGGCGCGGTTCTGCCTGGTTTTAGGGCCAGGCTGGGGGGGTTTCTCCCCCCCCAGGCTGCTGCGAGCCCTGCGCTGCGCTGTGCCCGCACACGGCACGAAGCTGATTTACACCCGCACCTCGTCTCTGGGCCCTGCACGGTGCTGACACCCAGTCCCATCTTATGGGCGTGGGCACCAATTTTTTTTGCCTTTGCTGCGGGGTGCGGCGTATCGTCATAGCATCTCCCCGGCACCGTCGCTAGAAGCTCTCGCTTTCCAACTAGTAGTTTCTTCTGCTCTAAGTGGAGGTGATTCTAACTAATAGTTGTGGTGGGTATCGGTAAAGAGTATTAAAGTCGCTTTCTGATTGGAACTTTGTCCATTTGACTGGGCTGAAGACAAATCCAGCAATTAGCCAAAGCTTGTTTTGCTCTCGTGAGAAATCTAATTCTGTTCTCATTTACCCTACTGTAAATCTGGACGTAGTCTTCCCTGTAAAGAAATCTTCTCCAAGGGGGAACAAATCAGCTTGATGTGGACCCCAGGAAAGTTTGCTGACCCCCAGGTGGGAAAATCTTTCCTCTTTTCAGTACAATAAATTGTATAAAAAAGATAAAATCTTAGAGAATTAAAAAGCAACTTTGCCTTCTAAGGTTATTATCTGGGAATCTCTCCCGCTTTCCTGACTTTTACCTACGGCCACTGATTCACATCTTGCTACTAAGAAAGAACATAAAAATATCTGACCAGTGCAGAGGGAGTAGGTGTGTCTGCGAGGCGGCTCGCGGAGAGGAGACGCTGGGTCAGAACAGCAGCTAGACACAGGGACTGTCATCTGACCTCCTGGGTTTCAAGTATCAAGTTTTAAAAGTGTCATAATTAGCAGAATTTTAAAGGTGAAAAATATATCTTGAACTGTTATTTTGAAGGACCTGGTGAGTCTTTTATGGCTTCAGTCTTCAACATCAGGTTTGAATCTCCTGCTAGAAGCTAACCCTTAATTCAGCCACAAGGTTCAACGCTTGGTGTAAACACCGGGCAAGGATACGGCCCATCCGCTGAGAGTTCTGTGACATCAAACTCTGTCGCTAACAGTTCCTTCCTGGCTTTCACTCTTTTAGACTTCTTTAAAGAAGTTGTCTTTGCCTGGGAGTTGCGTCAGTTTTCATTAGATTTGGAAGCAGCTTTTTATACCTAGGAGTGAGCGTATCTGTATTACTCAAGCACAGCTGGACGTAATCTGCCTGTGACTTTGGTGGGACCGTATTTCATCAGAGATGCACACGAACACCAGAGGAACGGCACTAGGAAAGCGTCACATGTGGTTCTCCGGGACGGTTGGTGTACGGCAAGCGCAGAAACTGCCTCAAAGCAGTCCTGTATTTTATTAGCATAATCTGTAGAAATTGCCAGTCAGGGGCTTGCTGTTGGTTTAGGCCCAGCAGTCACTGGTCTAATAACCTTCTGGCTGAGTTTGGGATTAAAAAGTCAAAAGTTTTTGGCTCTTGCAGCAAGCGGGACCCTCCGTCTGAGCGCACTGACGTCTGCGTCGACTCTTTGTTCTGCCCCAGTGGTCCCCAGCCCACGCTGGCCCCAGAATAACAATATCAAGCAAGGAATGCACTGTCTTTTTATTTTTTTTCCCCCCCTCTCCCGGTCCTTTTTAACTCCTGTGGCGGTGAGCAGCCTTGGAGGGTCCATGAGGTTAACAAATTGGGAATTTTGAACCCCTTTGTTTCAGCCTCCCCTGAATCGCGTCTGTCGGCTTTGGTCTGGGGCCGTGAACCCAGGAATCCCGACCGACCGATGGCCCCCAGGCCCCCGAGCTCGCAGGGCCCTGAGCTGCCGGCCAGCCTTAGCAGGGGACTGCCCCAGGGTGAGGAGCGCAGATCTTCGGGGATGAAACGCGACGTTTCTGAGCCAATGAATTGGACATCTGTTTCATCAGAGGAAAAAAAGAACAAAAATTCTACAGCTCTAACGAGAGATGCTAAGATATTTGGGTATGTTGATAGGCTGCCTCCTGCTCCTCACAGCTGGAACAAACACGCTACCTAATCTATTGGCCCCTAGGAACGATTTTTTTTTCCCCAGATAATACCTTTTCTTCACATCAGAGCACTGGAGTATCAGTAGCACGCACTCGATGCTTTTCAGTGCACTCTTCAGCGGTTTTGGGTCATTGCCAGCCTTCAATTTACCTGCAGGTTCCCTTATCTCTAGGCTGTGGATCCATTCTATGCTGGATTTCTTAAACACAATGATGTCCTCCTGTGCAAGCTATTGTTTTTTAATTCAGCAGCTCTACCAGTGCTAAAAGTCTATTTTGTTCTCTCTGTCAGCATGGCCAGGGGGATCTGCTTTTACCCTGAGCTTGTCCTGTAGGATTCACCTCCTCCAAACCTCCTTGCCCACACTCTGTGCTGGACCAGGCATGCAGGGCTTGTTCTTTCTCGTACCGAGAAGATCTCAGCATCACCCATCACCTGCAGCAGCCTATGGCCCGGTGCTGGGTGGTCCAGCCATGAGCTCACTACTTTATCAAGAGATGTTATCCCCTGGTTCGTGGGATTTTTATTAACAGCTTTGTACGGGCTCTAAATGGGTTTATGGTACCTTCCTGGACCTGATCACCTTTTTCCCTGTGGATATAGGTTTGGCTTGTGCACAGATTCTGTTCTTGAAGGCAGAATGCTTCAGTTCTTTGTGCAAATTTATTTTTCCTGTATATACAATATTACTTCTGGAGTCCTCTCAGGGAAGAAATTCCTCTCCAGCTTCTATTTACTCCATTCCCAGGTACTACCTTTTTTTCTAGGTGCATCTCTCTTTTGCTTTTACTTGTACTTTCCTCCTGGCAGGAGATGTCAGGAGGCTGAGATCTACCCAACCCGTTTTGCATACCATGGGCTGAACAGCGCTGTGAAAGACTTTTCAGCTTCTAACACAAAATATCTGCTTTTGTTCTCAAAAGCAGCTACCAGAGATGGTGTAAGTACAGCTGGGATGTTAGCCAGGCACTCGCAGACGAACTTTATAGTATTGCCTGCGAGAGGACTGTGGCCTCCGAGGTGACAACTGCCTGCTCCTGGACAGTCCCCGCAAGGTCCTTGCAGCTGCCCCAGCAGTGGCCAGTTTCCAAAGTGCCGTCACCCCACGTTTATTTAACACTTGTTGTAGAACAATCTCTTCTGGAAGCAGGATCCTGTCTGGAGCTACTGACAGCAGCTTGTTGTGCTGTTGACACAGTTGCAGACCGTGTGACTTCCCATATTTCTTATTTTAGAAGTAGTACCCCCGCTCTATATTTTTTAAGCCTTCCTTTCGTTAAGTTGTGCTGATGCCACAGAAAATTGTCAGCTGTCCGTCCTTTCCCTAGACAGGGAATATGTTCTATATGCATATGTACATGTATATATGTATGTATAATCACAGCCGGAGGAGGGAAGGCTCAGGTGTTGCTATGGAAAGAGACTGTTAATCTATGACAGAACCGGTACTACAGAGGTGAGAGCCTTCCCTTGCACATAATAAACCTTTGAAAGGACGCTCTTGGTGAGTCCAGCATTTCTCCAGGGGATACCTGCCCCAAGATCAGTAATTTCGTCATTTGCTCCTCTTGTTGCTTGCCTTTGCTGATGGCTCTTCAACCTGATTTTCATTCATCTGAATGTATCTGAGTCTCCACTTAGAGAAAGGTTTGTGTGAGGTGTTGCCTTGAATGCGTTACAAAGAGCTTGACAGCTAGGTCCTGAAGACTATCATATGTTTCTCAAAAGTCCTGTGATGGTTTATGCCAGCCAAGCATCTATGTATATGCATAGAACACCTTTCACTTCTAATAGATGTATCCAAAAGGAAAGAAGGGGAGGCTGGAGGCAAAGGGAGCGGTTATCCCCTTTCTCATATATTCTGTTAAAATTACTTCCCTTGCAGACCCCAGATGCGTATCACTCTCTGGTCCATCATGGTCATGGGTTTCACGACTTTCATGTCAACCAGTCTGCAGCAGATGAAACCAGCTCTGCTTTTGTTCCTCAGCTCCATCACTGACCAGGAAGAGGGAGTGGAGAGGAATCCTCTGGTGCCTTTGCAGATATGGTTTCTCTTTGCTCTGTGCGTGGCCACCCAGATGCATTCAAGTGGCTTCAGCTTCCCGAGGCTCCCAGTGAGGATGGGATTGAAGCAGCCGCTCCTGACCCACCAACTGGTCTTTATCTGTGTGCCCCACAAAACATAGGAGACAAGTTATTAACTGTGGCACCCTGATTGCATTTAAAACTAAGGGGGTAACCGGTAGATTTGCCAGCTGAGTGTCTCATCTATTGAACCTAGGTCGCACTCTGAAAGTTTTTACATCATTAGAAGATTTCTGTCTCTGGGTGTATTTTTAGCAGCCTGTCTGATAGCTTCATCCTGACCTGGCTTAGCGATGGAGCTAAAAGTAGAGGGTTAAGTAAATTCCTTCCCATAAGGCAGGATTTTTCAATCCGTTTCACTTTTCCGACCTGTGCCATTTTTCTCGCTGACCACAGACCTGCCTGTTGATGTCATATCTCCCGGTCACTTGGAGGTTGCCTCATGGACCACAAGGTCTCTCCTGGCCGAAGGCTGAAAGCCATCGCCTGAAGGAACGTGAACGAGCAGAACGAGCCTCTCTCAGGGTCATTGGCCTGACACAATACTCACACACCCCACGTAACGTGCCACATGTAATGTTTTATTTCGCTCTGCCTGCCAGTCTCAATTTCAACTTATCTTTTTCTTTTTCCTTTGCCACAGGAAACATCAGAGGACTGTGGACTGGGCACCACCAGCCTATATAGAATAAGAAGAGTTGGCCTAGGTATTAAAGTATTAACATTTCCTTGGGTGTCCCTTATCGCTAGCATTTTTAGATTTTCTCCAGAAATAGTTTGATTGATTCTGATATTTTTGTGTTGCTCTGGAGCATTCAATTCTGGTAAGAAATCATCATTCTGGTAAGAGATCATCATGTCTAGCTCCTGCCTCTTAAATCTTTGCAACCTAAACACATCTCCTCACAGACACATGTGTCTGTGCGTATCCACGCTAAGACATGTGTTGATATGCAGAGAAACAGAAAAAGAGGTTTCTGTGTCTCTCTGGAAATCACAACCAGGAAAAGGGGGGTGGCTCTTTCCTCTACAGCATTTAGAAATATTCCATGACCCCTCTCCACATTTTGCAGACAGATTATGCTGCAGAACCAGCGCTCAGAGAAGGGCTGTGGCCCCGGCTGCTGCATTAGGATGATTTCTCCTTCCCCTCCAAGATCGGCGAGGTTTTCAGCCAAGAGCGGTGAACGCGGAGAGGCAAACGGCAGAACACTTGCAAATATCTGAAGGGTTTTTGCTGATCAGGGTTCAGAGCTCCAGTTAGTCATTATTTCATAGTGCAGAAGAAACACAGCAGCGGTCTTCTCGAAGTGACAGACACAGGGTAGCAATCAGAGGGGCTCCGGTGAACTTCCTGATATTAAGACAGCTAAAGTGCTGCTCAGACGTAATCCAATCAACAAGACACTGCTCCTGGCGAGCTGGGCGGCAAGGCAAACCGAGCTGACGGTCAGCCGGTGCACGGCACCGCCGACGTGCAGTGATGAGAGTAAAAGATAAAAACCCAGAGCTGGCCTGTTTGAAACGTCGGGAGAAGGGTCAGGATGTTTCCTGGCATGTGATTATCAGTGGCCACCTGTGACAAGAAGGAGACTGATGAGAAGGGGAGGGAGATGTTAAGTGAGAGCTCGTGGTGTGTCTGGGGCAGACAAAAGAAGAGTCAGGAAGGAACACTTATTTTTGGGAGCAATCAGATTAATCAACAAGAAGGGCTGGTTTTGTAGCACAGAGCAGGTTTTCTTCACAAATGGGCCTGAATAGCATCACTACAGTGGTGGGGTTGCATTTCTTCTCTTATGAATCCATGGTTTGTTTGCTGGTGATGGAAGATGGATGCAATCTCTTTAGTCCTACCGGTAAATCTATCCCCAATGAAAGCAAATCTTGGTAAATAAGAATGGCTTTTTTCATTTGCTTGGGTGTTTTTGTTTGCATGATAACATGTGCCTTGTTAAATGGTGTCCATCCACACTGCTGCAAGTGCTCCTTGAAGCAGAAAGTGTTTACAGGATAAATTTCAAACGGTGAAGGAACGGGTGCATCACCGTCACCTCACACAGTTGTCACATATTTTGCATCCAGTCTTGATTTAAACTAAACGACAACCTATGAAACAGATTGGCTGCTACACTTGACCTATTTGTTATGATCTTGACTTTTTTTTTAGAGTTCCCACCTCAGGAACATTTCTTTAGTGATAAGAAAGAGGGGCTATTGGCCGCTCCTATGCTGAAGGAGTGCCGTGAAGGGAGGAGAGGGGGAATGGAGGAAAAACGGGCAGTTGCAGAAGATGGGACTAAACAGATGAATCCGAGCTGGCATCACTGGTAAAAAGGAAACTGAGCTATAGTAAGGAAGAATGATATTAAAAAAAAAAAGAAAGCATCTGGGCATCTGGGAAGAGAGGTTAAGAAATACGACCTTGCTGTAGGATGGAAAAAAGGAGCGTAAAGGATGTCTGGAAGAGAGGCACAGGATGCTGAGAAAAGTGATTTGTCACTTAGTTTTGGGATGAGTGACAGATGGGAGGCTGCGGTGAAGCAGGAGACACATAAAGGAGGAGGAAGGGGCACACTGCAGACTGGGCTGGATCTCGGAAGGGCGGCAGAGGGAAGGTGACAGGCGGTGCAGGTCCGGGGGAGCCGGGGATGGCTGCCAGCCTGTGTGGGGATGGGGTGGCATTGTCAGCGATGATATTGTCAGGGATGGCAGATGACAGGAGTATGATATGGGGAATACAGGAGAAGAAAGTGCTCTCGGCCCCCACCGCTGATGTGGGAAGGGTGACTTCAGTCTTGATCTCTCCGTGCAGTTCCTCAAAATCTGGGGCCATCTGGACACAGTCCTGTCCCTCCTACAAGCTGTCACCGGCATCGAGGGATTGCCCTGGCAGCCGGGACTTGCTGGCGCATCCAACAGCCTCTGTGCTCATGGCCAGGAGGGCAGATGGCACCGGATCCACTCCGGTGGCTTTGCACCACCTGGTGCCCCTGCTCAGGGAGCCCTGCAGAGCCAGGTGAGCCTGGCCTCGGGCATGGCGGTGTCACTCAGCCGGGTGGGACAGAGCCACCCTGCCACATCGCAGTGAGTAGGCACCTAAACACCTTCAAGGATGTGAACCATGGTGCAAACCTTCAGGATGGCCATGTTTGGTTTTAGCTGGTTATGTTATGTCAGGCACTGCCAAAGCAGCAGCCGGAGGTGGGTGGCAAAGCAGGAGAGCGAGAACTTGGCTGACACAATGTCTGTAAAGCAACAGATATTTGCAGTGATTGGTTTCTTCAACCCCGTCTTCTCAGCACTTGCTTTGCTCAGCACAGACCTGATGCATAAATAAAAACTTGGGCTGGTGTTTTGAGTTGCCCCCATGATGGGTGTGAATAGGAGTCTTTGAAAATGTTGGCCATTCCTGCTCACTCACACCTATACATCAGGGATTATTTTATTTAAGAAATATTTTACTGGCCCTCAACCATCCCAGTAACAACACCAGTTTATTATAGCATATCTGATAATGGCGAACTGAAAAGTAAATGCTTTGGGGTAAGAAAGTGATGGTGTGTGTTTGCTACTGATCTTAGAGCTGCGGAAAATAATGCCAATGATTGCAGCTCTTCTATGAAAAAAAAATTAAGACTCCAATAAGGACAGTGTAAAATTGTGCATTAGAGGAGGTGACATGGGAAGCAAGCAGTGACTGTGAATTTGTTGAAGGGTCAGTTCGCCCTGGCTGAGGAGCTTTGGCCATTTCTCCTCTCACCTCGGGCACTGCCTCCTGGCTGATGCTGCTCCTGGGAGAGGGAAGGGGTTGCAGTCAGCTCATCCAATCCCCAGCCCTAACAAACTCTGCTGGCAGAGGAGAGCCTGAGACTTTTTAGCTTGAATCCCATGTGGGCATGTATTTCTTCCATTGGAAAACAGAAATGTTTTAAAATAAATTACATCCATTTCAGTTAAACTTTAAGACTTCTCAAATCTAGGTATGACTTTCTGGTTAAAGCCGTTGAGGCAGGGATCCTCATATAAAAATAACAAATTGACCCACAGTGAAGATATTCACAGGGTGAAATAGAAAGATAACTAGCAGGTTTGAACACAAGTTTCCTCCGCAGCATAAATGGATTGCCTGAGTGTTAATCTATTAGTCATGCAGTAAAGGGAAGACACAAGGAGAAAAAAGAAGAGAAAAAAAAAGATTCCAGATTGATTAATTTAGAACTGCTTTAGTTGTATTTTATCACATAACATGAAAATACATGTAATGAATTCATACACAAGCAAACAATGAAATATCTGTAAACACACAAATAACTGCCCATGTAGGCCGAGCAGAAAGCAGAGATGAGTCTCAAAAAATTACCTTAAACTACAGTAGACTGCACAGCTCTGTCACTTTAGCCCAGAAGAGCATCTCGCCCAGCATCCACTGTACGAATACACACTCTGCTTTGGGACTGCACTAGTGTGACAGTTTCGAAAGTGCACTGAAATGAGTGTTTGAAGTGTGTGGCACAAGTACCTGTAGCGGATCATCCCAACTCCTCTTGTAGGTAGGGAGAAAAGCTGAAAACCGCTGACACAGTAGCCTTGACAAGGGCACTTGAAGGACTGCTGGAAGTATGGTGAATGTGGTTTAGGAAAGGGATATATTAGCAGCAAATATTATTAAAGCAGCTACCAATGTAAAAATGAGTGAACTGCAGAAGAAAGGGAGCCATGGCAAAAACCTGTTAACGATAAAATTGGAAAGAGAAACAGTGCTTACCCACCTGGTTAAATCATGAAGGAGAGTAAAATCAAGTGAAGAATAAACACCAGATTTAGAAGCGCGCTCAGTGTATCTGGCAGCCTGGTGCCACTAAGGAAGATCGTTCTATAACCACATCAAAAGTGCCCAATTCTGTTTAGTCCTACACAGCCCTGTACACTGCAGAGTCTCCCAGCCACCTCCACTAGCGCAGCAAGCAAGCAGTGACCCAGCTCTACCTTTGCTCACCCTGCTGACAGACAAGACTGGACTTAGACTCTCAGAACAGATTTATCTTCATAGAATCACAGAATCATAGAATCATAGAATAGTTTGGGTTGGAAGGCACCTTAAAGATCACGTCATTCCAACCTCCCTGCCATGGGCGGGTACCCCTTCCACCAGCCCAGGGTGCTCAAAGCCCCATCCAACCTGGCCTTGAACACTCCCAGGGAGCGGGCAGCCACAGCTTCTCTGGGTAACCTGTGCCAGGGCCTCACCAGCCTCATGGTAAAGAATTTCCTCCTTCTGTCTAATCTAAATCTACCCTCTTTAAGCTTAAAACCTTAGCCCTTGTTCTATCACTACACTCCCTGATATCTCGGACGTCTATATCCCCTCTAAGGATCTAGAGAGAGCTTTACAATCATTAGCAGAATAAATTTCGGGAGTATGAGATTAATACATATTGGGTGACTTCATTGCTACATCCATTGATCGTAGAACAGGAGAAGTTTTAAAAACTTCTCTCTTTTTCTGATTAGCTCCTATAAACACAGCTTCCAGGTGTCCAAGCTCTCATGAAAAATCAAAGGAAGCCTTCCTGCATGCAAAGCAAAAGTACAGTTGTCACTTTAGTTTCCTCATGCTTGTCCCAGAAAACAAAAAGAGGCTTTTTTCACTTTTGTTTTTTTCATGCACTCCTGCAAGGTGGTTGTGTTTGGAGTTAAACTTCCTATTGTCATGTTGGAAACCCAAACTGTGAATTCAAATCCTCTGAGGGCTTAGTACCGGATTTCTGAGTCTCATTGCAGAGACAGCTTTGAAAATTTGGCCCCATTTCACAGTGATAACATGACAGATTCCTCTTGCACTGAAATTCTGGTGAGCAGTGTGCCTGGAGGTTTGGCTAGTTTGCTAGGATTAAAGTCTGGGTTTTAGAGACGGTAGCTTATTGTTCCCCCCCCAACTGCCATCAGAATAGAGATATCTGCTTTTAGAGAAAAACAGATCCATGAAGATACAAAATTACAGAGTTATCCCATCTGACTGGTGTTGAGAGCTCCCAATTAAGCCTGTGCTCCCCTGGTTAAATTCTTCTGCTAGAACCTGGGCCTGTTTCTTTCTGTTCTTCCATTGCCTTGAGCAGACAGGATTTATAGAGAAGCTCATGTTCACCTTGTTCACTCCAGAAACTAAACTCAGATTTCTGCCTCTTACTGATCCTGACCATATACGTTATATGACTTCTCATCTTGGGCTCCCTCTAAAGGACCCAAAGCATCGGGTATGATGGTTCTCCCTCCCCCATCCCGAGCTTGCCACACGAAATGGCATCCTCATGCTAGGATCAAGTCCACTTCTTCAAAGATAGCATTTTATGATATAAATTTTTCTCATGCCCTTGCCAATTAAATTCAGTTTAATAATTCTGACCATATATGTGACACATTTCATCTTGGAAGAGCTAATGAAGGCAGATTATCATTATCACATCCTCATTCTGTTCATAGGGAAACTGAGGCAATGTGATTTGTGTACGACAACAGACTGGAGTCCTTGCCAAACCACTCAGGTGAGTTCCATGCTGGGTGGTTTCCCATATGGGGCAAAATCGACTTCTGCTGCGTATAAATGGAGGAATACGTTGGTCTCTCCGGTTTTTCTTCTGGAGATCAGCAAAAGAAACAGCTGAGAGCACAGAGCTGTCAAGTGTTTGAGTCTCTGCTTCCTCTTCATGTTTTGATTAAACTTGCCGCTGTTGCCTCAACACCCTTGGCAAGAGCAGAGGCTGCTTTCAAAAGGCAGTGAAGTCTTTTGGGTATGAAAAGGATGCACCAGTCTCCCAGTGACCTCCAGGGGCTTTCTGAGCTGGGGCTGAGCGAATTCATCCAAGGACGTGTGCGAGATGAGCTATCCTTGCGGTCATGGCCGTGCTGCTGCACCAGACCTGTGTGACTGTCACCAGCATCTGGGGCGTTCGAAGGAAGACGCGAAGGTGAATGGAAAGATTCAGGCCATGAAAATGATGTCTGCACGTCTTTCAGTTCCCTGCTGGGCACCAAACTTACAGTGCCAGAAACTCTTTTCTTCCTTGTTCTCAAGAGGAAAGCTATATTTGGAGTAGGGCAACCTGCCTTAATTTGAGAAATTTAATGCCTTCGAAGCACCACCAAAGCACAATTAGCAAATAGAAAAAAAACCCCAGAAGTCAAAGCAGGAGACCTATGTATGTAGTTCCAACATCAAAGGAATATTACCCGCGCTTTCATCTCCCTTTCCTCTTGTGAGTCAAAGGTACAACATATTACTGCATATTTTAAGCATTTTTTATTTTGAAAGCTTAAATGTCAGTGCAGTTCTCCCAGTGGTAGTTTCTGTTGTGCCATTCCAGGCTGGTACTTCAACAGAACATCTCCCTGTTTTCACACAATTATCTCCGTCTCTGCCTATGATAGGTTTGTGTCCAACTGTTTCAGGTATTTACTCTGGATTTGAAGTGGTTCATATTCCTTGATAACTTGCTTTGAACACTGTCAGACAAGGTACAGTACTGCCTTTAGTGTGGCATTTTTGATGTCCTGCTTTCCCTTGGTTCCCCCATTCTCTTCTCTCTTGTGTGCAGGATCATCTGGTTGCATCAAGACCCTCTTGTTGCTCAGAGCAATCTATAATAGAACCACCTGGAAAAGAACATTTTTTTCCCACTTTTTCCATGTTTCTTTCTTTAGAATGAAGTTTGCATTTGAGGCTTATTGACAAATCTGTTTGGAAAAGACACGTGAAGAAAAACCTTTTTGGTCCATCTTGTGGTAATAAGCGGGTATTTCTTTGCTCATTTGAATGTTGGTGGATTATTTACGCTGGTGCAATGTTTTGAAGAGATAAAATACTCCCTACTGTGCTACATGCAAATCTCTGCAATGTAAACATAAATAGCATAATCAAAGACATTTTTTATAATTGTTGTTGGATAGTTCAGTCCTCTAACAGCATCATCTGGTGTAAATCAGCGTAGCTCTACTGAAGCCTCCAAAGCCCCTACCGATTTGTACCAGATGGGACTCCAACTCTTCACTCTAAGTTTAGTCCTTCTGGAGGGGAAAAAAAAAAAAAAAAGCAAAAAAGGCTGACAGTCCTTGAAAATGAAGTTCTTTGTTAATTCATGGAAAGCTAGTAGAGCAAGAGCGGCAGGGACTTCTCTTGATCCACACGCTTGCCTCAGCCCTTATCTAGGGAGAACATTTCTGAGATGAGAGAAAGCATAGGTTTCTGTGCCAAGTTAGTTCTTGGCCCTTCTGCTCAGACTATCGCAAAGATTTGCCAGATAATGTCATTTATAACATGAACTCCTTTCTGCTGAGATTTGGACGAAGACCACCAGCTCTTTAGCATAGACCAGCAGACCGCTGCCAGATGCTAAGAATTTTCAGTCGTTCACAACCTGAGCTGCATTTTTAGATACCTAAAGGTGAAGGGCCTGAAATCTGGTGTTCTGTCCCCAGAGCAATCTTGTTTCACTGCCATTGAGCATTAGCATTTCTCTGACGTTGTACACAGCACAAAGAGCTTTCTTAAGGCTACTTCGACACCTGATTCTACTCCAGCTGAAGACAACAACCTCATTTTCACCCTTTTGGTGCTCTGTAGGCAACCTTTGCTCTGAGTTAATACAAAATACAATATCCAGAAGCATTTATTTTCACCATTTAATTTAGACTACATCATCTAAATAGCTGCTAGTGGAGACTGCCCTTGCAGATTTTAGTGCTATAAATACACACTTATCTCCAAATCGTCAGTGCTGTTAACTGGCATACACAGTGTTCTATCCAAGAGACATGAAGCTAACTTTGTTTGCACAAAAAGAGGTGGACAATTAAGGGATTGTTCCCCATCTTTTGAATGTTGGTAGCAAAAAACCCCATTAAATACTGAATTATAGGTTCTTAAAAAATAATAGAGTGTTCACCTAAACTTCATGGAGGAGCAAGATTTTGCAGAAGTGAAAAGTACACACATACACACGCACACCATAAATGTATCCAGCTTTCAAACAGCTAAAAGTTTGCATTCCTATGATCAGCTCTTTCAGGTTTGCCTGTGAGTTTTTTTCCTGTTTTCTCCATTTTTGACGAGACCTTCCAAAAGAGTTGTTATTCTTATAGAAGCTTGATGTGGACACAAACTTTATTTGCAAGAAGCCTGAGCTACTGTTAGCAGCTACTGAAGAGCTCCAAGTCCAATGTGGGTTTAATGTTGTGATGAGTGCTGTGGCAGAACAGTCTAACAATATGAGTCTGTTGGACATGTCGTCTGGGCTGTCACGTTCAATTTGCACATGACCTCCTGGCCAAAAAATGGGAAAGAAGTGGTAGAATGTGGGACTGAAAGCTTATATTATTGCTTTGACAGCTTCACTCATCTAGAAGTAATGCAAAATGCAATTTATATTTATACTCTCTGACCTTCTGTACAGAGAGGGAAACTATCTAATGATGGGCCGTGGTAGCAGAGAAAGAAACAGATCTCAGTACAGCTGGAATTTGTCGACATTTTTTTGCTTTTCAACCATTCAATTACAGTCAAAAGATAAATGAAACATGAAGAGTGCCTTGGTTAGGTAGTGACACAATTATTTTATAGTGAATAGGTTCTGGCTTTGAGCCTTGGCAAAGGTTGCCAAGCACGCCTTGTTTCGCTAGAAACAGATAATCTGCCTGCTCCCACCGGACAAATCCCCTCTGCTTGGAGGTGTGTCGTCATGCCCATCACCGGAGAAGAAGAGAGACACCAGCGACTCGGTACCACTCTTCCCATGCATCTGAATATTCTTCAGAGAGGCTGACGGTCTAATCCTATTAACTATGATAAATCAAGTCAGGCCTAATTGTAAACGGGACATTATTTATTTTTGTTGGAAGCAGGCAGACAGGAAGAACGCACCGATTTCTTCTCATCTGAGGATGAGCACATGCACATGCGTTTGTATCTTCTCAAGGAAAAGAAATAAGTAAATCTGCCTTTGATTCTGACAGAACGGCTGAAGTAAATGGTGGGTTAAAACACTGAAAGATTCTTAACAACATGTCTCAGAGCAGATATCTTACTGCCATAACTCAGCAGCCTTCAGAGGGCTTCACTGCAGCCGCGACTGTTTACAACAGCATGATTTGGCTCAAAAATTCAGCCTCCAGCTGCATCTGTTTCTCCCTTTTCATTCAACAGAGACACAGCATTTGAAGGCAAAGTTATTTGCAGAAACGAGCATTAAACGAAGACAACTGGCACAGAAAACTGAAAGTACAGGTTTTACGCATCTCCAGTGTGTTTTGGACACTTACATCAATTTGAATTCGTCTCTTCACCCCGTTGATCCATTCTGCCTTACATAGGAGTAGATCCAAAGTCCATTGACATCAACAGTGAGAGTTTCACCAATGGTTGTAGGCTGTGAGACAAGCCTAGAATTTAGGCGTCCGTATAAACCAGTCGCTTGTTTTCTTTTCTGTCTTCATTGCTTTATTCTGGGCTGCCACATTTCAGTGAGTCTTTTTCGCGTTTGCAGACTGAACAATGAAAAAACATGTTCTTGGACAAAACTTTCAACTGATATCCAAATTTCTTAATGGAATTCCTTTTTGAAAAGATACTTGATGACAATAATAAACAACAAAACTGATGGTCACTATACAGTTAACTTGCCAGAGAAGAATAAAAATGCAGAAACAAAGGCTATGGGAAGGTCATGTTTCATAAATAAATGCAGTAAGATGAGCCAACCGAGAGAAAATAGTGTGCTGGTGAGAGGCTGGGTGAAGATTAATATGCAATTTATCTTTCTTTTGGTTTGTTTCCCAGTGAGAAAGAGTACCTTGTCCAAACTATGAGTTATGCTACAGGTTGAAAACTTCTTACCTCTGCACCTTTCGGAGCAGAATATATTTTCTAAATTATAAGGAAACTTGGAATCTGGGTGATTTATGTAGCTGCTTCTTCTGGTCCCTGGAGGCTGGTATAAACTCAGGGCTTTCCGGCGTGTAATGTTTCAGAACACGGGTTTAAGCCATGAGCTACACGTGAGGACTGAGATCTCCGGGGTGATTCCTCGGAGGCGAGGGGCACGTCTGAGTGCGAGCGTGGCTGTGTGAGGGGCACTTTGCAGCGTGAACCTTGCAGTTGGTGCACATGGTTAAATCAATACCCACCTCCTCCAGGGCTCCTCCAGCCAAGGGGCACCGCAGCCTGACCAGGGAGTGATCTAACCGGGAGGTCTGCTTCCTTTTCTTTCTTCTTTTTTTTTTTTTCTCCAAGTGGGCAGCTAGAATAGAAAGGATAAGTTAAAACAACAACATAATAACCCCCCACAACACAGCTGTCTAGGTCCGAAAACTTGTCTAGGTCTGACTCCTGCTGGTGTCACCACAGGCTTTGCCCTTGGTGGCAGGAGGAAAGGGATGAGGCCTTTGATTTGGGTGGGAGGGAGAGGAACCCCCCCTGGTAATTGCAAGGTTGCTTTTGCAACCTCTTGCCCAGCAGCTGGTCCAGTAAACGGTGCCTCCTCTCACACACTTTGCCGATCTTTTCCAGCTGAGTCACTAAATCTGGAAAAAAAAAAAATGGAGCAGCTGAGCTGGCATTTTGGAGGACAGAGTGGGTGGGGGGAGGGGAAGAAAAAATCACACTCCTTTGTCAGTGCCCTTTTTTTTTCCATGAAGCTGCTGGAGTGAAGCAGTTAATAGCATTTTTTTTTTCCATCGTTTTTAATCCACAGCCCTGCCCTGTACCTGCCCTTATAATCCCCTAGCATGTGCTGGTGACATCACACGGCCATCAGCTCCCAGCTCCGTCCCTGTGACTGTCATTAACTGTTGCAAGCAAATGAAAAATGACTGGGAGACTCGGTGGCTCCCACCAGTGACCTTGGGTATTATTAGAATGACCTCGCTTTGGCTTGACCATAAAAAAAAAAAAAGAAGAAAAACCTTTCTTGATATCATCACAGGGGCTGGGGCTGAGCTGAGGCTGTCTGCAGCGAGGAGCAGGGAAAGGAGCGGAGGGAAGCATTAAAGAAAGCAAAGTAAATGTCATGCAAAGATGCAGTGGCCATAAATACTTGATCAGAGGCGCAGACCCGTCATCAGCCCTGCAGCCTGACCCCTTGCCGGGACAAGCCGGGCAGAGCTGGGGTTACAGTGCACCTTGCTGGGTGTATTTTTAATCCACCTCCTGTTTGTTATTTGTTTGCTTGGTCTATAAAAAAATAAAAAATCACATGTAACCACTTCAGGGCTCATTGGTCCCACACAGCTTACGTTCTGGTCTGCCTTTCCAGTCCTACACACCCCCCCGCAAGCAGAGGAGGCAACAGACTGGGCAGCATGCGTACTTTCCCATGCAGCGTAACGCACTATCTGTCTATGTACTTCCACCTACTCCACGTGCAAACACACCTGTGTACACACAGTATATGTTTATAAATTTGCACATGTATATAACCATACATACATATGCAGCACATATTCATAGATGATCATATTTACGATTGTGCATTATTCTCAATGCATATGAATACGGACAGAAAGAGAGCAGAAATTCATCACAGGTGCCTGATGTTTCCTTCTACATAGTATATAATAGTATATATAGCATATAGCGGTCGTGTTCCTTCCAGTGTACTCTGATAATATCAGCAATAGTAACAGTAATAAAGAATAAGAGTAAGTAAGACTAAGACTAAGACTAAGAATGTGAAAAGAAGAACAGGAATAATAATAAGAAAAGAAGAAGAAGAACAGTTTGTGTAGCTGGGCTGGGCCACGGGGACGTGAGGATGCTCTGCTGTTCAATGTCCTCCCTGGCAGGCACCCACGGGCTCCGCCGGGGCAGGGGCTGCCCAGGACCCCCAGCCCTGGTCCCAGTGCAGTGCCGGGGGCTCACGATGGGCTGCGACGCACTACAGGGGGAGACTGGGGGGTGGGGGACCCAGACGTCGGGGTCCGGCTGCCCTCGGGGTGCCTGGCCGTGAAATGGTGACAGCCCCGGAGGCAGCCAAAAGCGATCCCCCAGCCGCCGTCCCCAGCTCCTCTGCTGTCAGCCGGGGATGGATCTGATGCCCTCTGGGCTTCAACTCCCGGCGAGCAGGGCTTTCCGTCGCAGGTTATGACAAGCTGCAGAGAGACGTCGAGAACTCAATAAGAAGAAACACCAAGTGGAATCAAAGCGGGGGGGGGGGGGGG
>Ga0065711_1038766_pt1 | contig 18438 bp, 9 predicted proteins | sample Hoacrofraction12_FD_59098 | JGI IMG/M metagenome (GOLD analysis project Ga0065711, IMG submission 59098) | Hoatzin crop microbial communities from Cojedes, Venezuela - Epithelial fraction 12 v2 (version 2) | ecosystem: Host-associated > Birds > Digestive system > Esophagus > Crop | place...
TGCCGAGTTTCAGCATCCATGCAGGGACAGGAATGACTCTCACACATTGATGCAATGCACAGTCGATTCGATTTATTGCTCTGCTTGCGTGGTTATATACATTTTTCATATCTGCACACACGATCACGCTTATTTGGATAGGCTACAGACATAAATCACACACTGTTCACGCACCCCACATCCCCTTATGATTGGTAACTATGAACTAACGCTAATAGCAACAGGCCGCCTCCACGTCCTTGAACACATCTTGTTTTTGCTAACCGACATCATGTGCACTATCACAACTTTCTCAATTGTTATTCTTAGCTTTCCTTCCCAGTGGCCTGTTCAGTTATGCTAACTGTTTTGCTTAAGCAGCCTAGTCATGCTAACTCTCAAGCTACATCGACCCCAACACAGTTTTTATTTTTGTCTTTTGCCTGATTTACACAAAATGGTGTGTTATATTTGATGTTGTATTTTTACCAAGTACACATTCTTTAATACTTCCAATGGTAATTAGATTACTCTGAAATTTTTTGAAAGTCTAGTAGACCAGAAACTTCACTAGTCAAAACAACTATTGACTTCAGTAAATATAACGCCATACCAGTACCAAAAAAAAAAGATTGTTTCTTCAGTGGAGACATCACATGCTGGTTTAGCTCATATTTGAACAATTGTTTTGAAATTCTCCTTCCCTTGGGAATCTAGACTACTCTCATTTCCTAGGGACCCAAGGATTGTTACCCAGCATATTGTAGTCCTAGTCAAAGTGAAGTACCTAGATGGCTTGTGACTCAAGGCTTGATGTGACGTGTTTGGAAGAAGACAGCTTTTGAAATATGCAATAATAAATCACAAGGCATCCTGCTTTTGCAAACAGATTTTTACAGAAATTTGTTCACTTAGTAGTTATATTCTGGTTCTGGTGCACCAAAAAAGAAATTGTCCCAGGTTTTTAATGAGTAATTTGAGCACAAGACATGTTGTCAGGTCTGTAGGGCAAAATACATGGCAAGACTGTCAAGGGTAAAATTGAAGGTGGTGTCTGATTTCCATTTTAACAGAATGACTTGCTGGTATGTCAAATGCAAAATGTTTAATTAATTTTATATTTGAAGAGAAACACTTAAGATTTAATTATCATATTGCATTTTCGCCACACAGTAAATCCACAGCCAGTTAGATTCTCACAGTGGCAAGAATGAGATATGCTTTGAGTAATGGTTTTAAAAACAGGAAGAGAGAGCGCCAGAACTTCATGGCAGGAATATTTCTTAAATGTTCACAGTGGCAAGAGAGTCAAGAAGAAACAAACCACACTTTTCACAAGTTATGACGTTTTTGACTTTGTCATAGCAAATTGGATTTGCTTGGATGTGGAGCAATTGGGCCTAACCACTGGAGGATTTTCAAAAGAGTAAATAATACACTTGATTAAAAATCAACAGCAGAAGCATAGGAAAGTGATTTTGGCTCAAATACTGAATTAATGAGGTAGAAGCATTTTGTTACAATCTCATAATGGCATCGTTTGCATTAGAAAATATGACAAGCTTCATGTTTCTCCTGCGCTGACAAGCAAGTAAGTTCAAGCACAAAAATGTCAGATCTGTAGATCCAGATTTGTTTTACCAACTATAAATTCATGAGCACAGTATAGTCCTAGGTAGAAATACGTCAGAAGATTAGTAAAAGATGGCATTTGTGTGAATCAACTACACCAAATAATATTGTTTCTGTTACTCAGACTGAGAGACACTTCTGCAACTTTTGAAAGATTTTGAAGCTCAAATATATTAATAGATTAAAAATATATTTTTTAAACAAAATATATTTTTTTCTTTCAGATCATCCCTGTTATGTACTCACACTTAAATATTTCAAACAAAATTAAAATGTTTGTCCTTACCTGTTGCCCATGAACCTGTGACAGCTGGACATTTATTTTAAATAAAAGTTAAGAATTTTGAGAAAGACATTGCTAGAAGCAATAAAAAATGCAAGACAAATTTCTGGGTTTACTGTAATGAATATTTATGAAATCTTTCTCAAAGGATTTGCCCTGTTCTTTCTGGTATATCCTTGTTCATATTTTTAAATATAATGTTCTTTGCTGAGATGTTTTTGTTCTTCATATCATGGAACTTTGACGAAATCATGTTTCTTACAGCCCTAGTTATTTTACAGTTTATGAGTCAAGCAGCTGAATTGTTCTTTGTAAGACAGATATCTGAGATGTAATCCAGCTTTAATATTTCTGTAGAAGGGACATTTCACTAGGAAGTTTTTGCTTTCCTCTCTGAGACAGCATTCAGTTAAAAACGTCACTATAGCGCTCATATTAACCAACCTTTTCTTTAGTGCCAGTGGCAAGAAGCAGCACCATTTTATGCACATCAGAACGCACTGTGAAGAAGCAGGAAGGAAAAGCTATCATTTCTGTGTTGAATGATGGCAGAGAAAGAAAAATGAAGAAGTATGGGGCAAACACAGTGCAGGAAAAAAATCATAAGGGAGATTAAAAAGTTTTGTGAGACCTTGTAAGGTCAGCAACTTCAAAAGAGAATGGCATTAGGTTATAATCCTTCCTTAACTTTAGATGACAGAACATGTGATATCAGAAGAAATTTTCAGTGTCAGAAAACGGTCTCAAATACTCTTCCATCTGAGTCCAATATAGCCTCAAACACGTGGTCCTGCAGGGTAAACAGTACAGAGAAAGACACCCTGGGAATGAGCCAGTTCTGGGAATTTCTACATCAGAAATGCAGGTAAGAACACTGTGAAGAAATTTAACATGTCTACATGTCTGCTAGAACCAGCTGAATATTTGCCCCTCTGCTTTTTTCTTTATGAAAATATCCAGCTTGTGGAAGCTGAATCAGAATTAGAATAGTTTAGGGTAGAGGGGACCTATGGAGAGCAGAGCTAGCTTCTCACAGATTCATATGTGTTAAGTGTGGAAAAAAAACCCAAACAGTGGGAGACGGTAAGTTGTTGGAAGTATTCTATAACAAAATTGTACAGGGAAAAAGAATTATAAACTAAAACTATCGTTCCAACCAGCAATACTCAATAGTTCCTCTCAGAATCCATTTACAGAGTTTAGCACAGACATACATGTTTCATCTCATCTCCTGAATTGGAAGACTTATGTATATAATTTTCAGCTAGATGAAAATGGTCCCAATCATGATGCTGGACTATGCACACTGTGGACTGGCAAGCAGAAAGAGAGACCTTGGTTAAGACTGCTGGGGAATCTGGTCTCCCCACATCAAAATTAAGGAAATTGGCAAACCGCTGGCAGGAAGTTAATCATTGTGGCTGCCCACATTGGGTTGAAATGCTGTGGAGCTTTTGGCTTCACTTCCCTAGCCTTTTCATGCCTTTGCTGAACCATGCCAGGCCTGTGACCATTGACGAGAGTTCACGCATTTCAGTACTCCTAATTCCAGAGGCAGAGCAAGAAAGTCAGTGTAAAGTGAATTCACCTAGCTCTCATTAGCACTGTCAACTCTCTAAGTTTAAATCCTCCACACAGGGAAGACAAGGCTTTGACAATGTAAGCTACCAGGATCATATCACACCTCATCAAATATCACCACGCCACAGCATATCATTGGGATAAAAAAATTACCTGAGATTGAAGAGGAAGAAATATAAATCTGGACATTGTTCAGATTGTATGTATTTATTTTCAAAACTTCTTATCTTTTAAGGGGAATCTTAAAAATACAGGCAGGGTTCCATTTTCAGAGACGGAGAACCGAAAGCACAGGTTAGGTCCAGGTGACACAGCAAACTCTCAGAGAAGCCCAATCCTTACGCGCCTCCTTTTTTTTTTAATAGCAGTACCATTAAAATACGCTACCTGCTATATGAAGCTGTTGTATTTGGCCTTTTAGATAGTAGGAATGCCACACAGAATCAGATATTTTATATTATGGGCTATTAGCTCATTTCTGAAAACTACAAGAAACATTTTTGGGTTTTTGTGACTTCATCTGTTTAAGATAATAATTTCCAGAAAATTTGTTTCAAATTTACAATCTCACTACTAAACTCTAAACCACTGAACACAAGACAAACTGTATTTCTTTTTTTACTAAGTTAACTCTAAGCATATATTCACAGCTTATTGTTATCTGCTAATTAATTAGGGCTGGGTCCTCTACCACCCACTGATTACTGCCTGACATACAATGATCTGTCATTAAAAATCTTTAACAGAAGTCCTGTAAATGATGCAACAGCAGTTCTTCAACAATTTGCAATTTATTTACTGTGTTCTCTGTGTCCCTGCATAAACAATGTGCATATTGTGTTCCTATGTACAAAACCTGTAAAAAGCAGAGTTTATTTAAACACCAGTGTACTATAAGCACCCAAGCTTATAGACTCCGGTCTTGCAGCAAAAAATTTGGACGTAACCATTTCAAATATATTGTGTCTGAGGTGTATTAGGAACTCACAAACACAGAGCAGGACACATGTACCTCCTCACAGAGTATATCTACAACCAATTTGAAATAAAACATAAATAAAAAAATGTGGTGATAGCTATGAGGCAAAACTACTTCCAAACTTCTACCTACTACTTTTTAAAAAAATTTAGGATAATCTTCCATTCTGTAGAAATCACAATGACTGATGTTTTTTGTTGCTAGATGAGCAGCTTTGTATCTGGCTGCATTTAATCATATTTTACACACATAGACGCAGCTTCCCAAAGTTCTGGATTGCACCATATGACTGTCCTGTCCCTATCATTATTTTTGGTTCTGTGAATTTCTATGTCATTGGCCTGTTTTATCAGCAATGACTCAACATTTGCTTCCAAATCATTGCTGAGAATGTCACTTTGCCTGGTGACTCTCTCTTCTCCATAACCAACACTTTGCAACTTGCACTTACACAAACAATTACATTGCTTGAGTAGTTAAGTTGGAAGCTCTTTCTTGTCATTGTATTTGTTTATTGGAACCAGGTTTCATTAGCATTTCTGTAAGACAGAAGACTGCATCAACAGATTTAAAGGCTGCCAAAACCATAAAATCCAATGAAGAAAATAACCCTTAAGGGATAAAATGATTCAGTGCCTGTAAAGGTACCAAGTTCTGTTACCCAGCTGGACTTCTTTTGTAGAATCCTCTCTACAAAGCTTCTTACACTGTAATACTGGCGCCACTGGGTGAGACCTCATTATCTGGGAGATAACTGGACTGTTTTACAAGGAGAGGGAGAGCTTGGGGCCACTGGGTGTGTTAGCAGAGTGTTTCATTTGAGAACTGTCAGGTTAAATTGCTTCTACTTCTTATGTTATCCAACTGTAAAAATATTAGTATGTGTGCTAGGAAGAACAAAAGCCTAAAAAAACAATTTTAAAAAGTTCTCTTTCAAGCTTAGGATTTTTAATCCAGTATTTGTGTTTAGCAGTTATAACAGATGAGATACCGACTAGGAGAACCTTTCTCATTAAAAGCCAGTACGGAAAGCAAAGCTTGAGTGAATGGAGTAAGCAACATGCATAAGTGTTGCCAGCCACCCTATGCAATACAGTGTGTTCCCAGGGTTGAGACAAATGGAGGAAGGAAGGAAAGGGAATATTCTTGACAGTATTGTAAATATTTATGTTACACCAAAGTATCCTCAGCAGCTTAGGCAGAGGTTCATAAAACATGAAGACAGAAAAGTCCAACCTCCTGCCAGATTGGGTTTGGCAGAACATGACCAAATAACTTACAGAATATATAAAGAGATTACCTCACTCATCCTTGAAATACAGCAATCTCTGGATTGAATAGAGGCAGCTCTTCATAAGATGCAGTTACTTAGGAAGGAAAGATTCATTTAGGGGGAAAAATCAATGGTTAGCTCCTCTGCTCTTCTGTACAAGATTTATTTTAGAATCTGTATTATTTCAGTATATCTCCACAGATCAGAAAGGAGGTAGATTCCAGATAAATATGCATATTATAACTGATATTGTTCCACATACTTATGTCGTGTGCTGCCCACTATCAGTGTCTAGGCTACATACTACAAAATGACAGCCTTAGCAAGAGGTCAGAGGTGGAAAGTAGCTAGAGAATAAAGAGGCACATATCTTACACTCCTCTCTGCATGTAAGGAAATGCTGTTACTGCTTGGGCAAGTACTAAGGGATCAGAAAAGTACATATAAAGATCCTACTGACCCACGTGGAAAACTATATTAAGTTCATGCCGAGTGCATATATTTTCACACGTGAACTGGCAGAAGTCCTGAACTACTGAAGGCAGGCACTGGCCAGATACGGCTTTTTGTTCAGTAGTTCAGGACTATTGGATCTCCCTCTCCCTAACTCCCTCTCACTACCAAGTGAGTGTTCGTGGTTGCTGTCTGGAATATTCTACCATTCTTACCAGGCCAACATATCATGATGATAACTGTAATGTTGAGATAATATATCTTGCTGTTCATTAGTATACTCACTAATCCTAACAAAAAATGGTTCATAACACTGTCTCTGGGTTTGAAGGGAGGACTAAGGCCATGTCTATACAAATAGACCTGCATGAGTGACAGGCAGCGAACGTTATCTCGAGCACCATGTTACCCAAATGCAGCCATATGTTTGTTTGCAGGCAGCCAGGTGACAGCACAGCTTGAGTTTTAAAGCCTGTTTGCAGACACTTAGGTAGGAAAAAGCACAGGAACCGACTTGAACCAAGTCAGACAAAGCAGAGAGGCAGAATCAAGAGCAGAGGCCTGACTCCAGGGCAGGGCCTGAGCGTTGTGGAGGGGGAGTCCGGTCTGCTGGCCTCCCCGGGGAAGCAGCTTGCCCCGCGCCCCTGCCCGGTGACACACAGCCTTGAGGGATCATTGGTGAGCACTCGCAGAGCGGGGTGCGGGCCCGACGGCCCCTCCAACCGCTCCCCTCCGCGGGGTCCCTCAAGGCTCCTCAGCGCCCGCCGCCTCCACTGTGTCACATCACGACACACCACGTCATGTCATGACACGTCACAGGGTGGGGAGAGGGACGCACACAGGCAGTCAGCCCAGCGCTTCCTGGAAACACCGGGGAAGTCCTGGCACGCAGTAAGATAAAGATGGGGAAAAGAGAAGGATATTTTCTGTGGTCCCCAAAATGAAAAAGAAGTGAAGCGGCCCTACAGAGAAGCAACTGCGCCGAGTGACTGGCACGGGCGCCTCTTACTGCCAGCGCCAGGGAGGTCTGTGCCAAGCGATTTGTGAAAACAGGCACCTTAGCGGAGATAGTTTGTTTGCTTTTGGAGTCTGGGTTACCAGGTACAGTGCGAATTCCTTAGGCTCAAATGCCATTAACCGAGCAAGACAGTTAATTAAAAGTGGTAAGAGGAAAGGAAAAGGCTTGCAAGTCAAAAATCTGTTTTGGAAAGACCACTTCTGTGAATAAAACTATTTCTATAACCGAATGTTTACCTTTTGCCTTTGCTCATTTGAAATGACTGTCTGTTCAAAAATGATCTCCAAACTTACTCGGTAAAACAACGGAAGTTCTGTAGTGACCTCCGTTCTCGCTCGCTGAAAATTGCTGATCAGCTTTTGTGAACAACACCTCTCAACTAAACGTTGCTCCTGGGAAGGCTAACGTCTAATCTCCGCAGGAAATTAGTACAGTGGGCAGCAAGCCGTGGCACGCACTCACAACGCCGGCATTGCATGCAGACGGCATTAACATGTACTAAGAATGGTTCTGTGGGGCGCTGATCGCTGCGCGTCACAGTGCGATGAGAATATGCACATAAGCTTTTAATACACAATAATTACATGCAGTAAATCCATACCCTTGGTTACCATGTATATGCTTGCTTGGACAAACAAACCCTAGAAGGAAAGGCACTGGCTGTGAAATTATAGGCCATTGCAAACAGGTGAGAATAGAAACAAACTTAGCCAAGGTAGTGGCTGTGATTTCCATTACGAACAGAATATGGCCTCCTTGGGGTAACTTTATCTGTGGTCAGATGGAGTCAGCCACGAAACAGAAAACATTTTACTCCTGTGCTACAATCTCTTAGCTAGGCTAGAGAGCTAGTTATGAAGAGTTTGAATAATTGGCCAAAGGCAGCAGCATAGATCAGGGGGGAAGGCAAAGTGGATAATGATTTCTGAAGACTGTGCATACATAGGAACAATATCCCAAAATTTTCTCAAATAGCTCACTAATACAGATTCATGGTCCATATCATCATTACATTTACGCTACAACTCTCTGCATTTTCCTTTTGATTGAAATCACTGAGAAATTATTCAGAATATATACACTTACATATCTTGTACCTGGTCCCTCATAAGAATGTTAAACATTTAAAAAAGTCCTGGTTTCTCATTATTACTATCTCCTTTATGGGTTTTCAATCCTTACTTTTCTCCTTCACAACAACTGTGGGAGGTTGCCAAAAGGATGATTTTTGACAGCTTTGGCTCTTTTTATTTATATTTATGAAAACTCACTATGCAGAACAGAAATCTTTTTTGTTCTGTAAATTATAATGAATATCTAGGAATGCAAATGAACATGTGGGTACTGTGCCACTAGAGCAGAAAGAACAAGATGTTCTTTCATTTAGAACTGAGAAGAAACTGCCTACCTGGCAATAGGAATCAGTACATAAACAAGTAGCAGTTTCCTACACGATTACAGAGGCCATAAAATAAGCAAACTCTGAATCTTTATACTTCCAAAACTAAGCTCACAACACAACATCTCACAGAAAAGCCATTTGATTTCGTGTTTCTCCTTTCTAGCTCAGGGAGCAATGCACTTATAATGTGCCTGTTACTCTTGCAAAACAACTGGTATATTTGAATACCTTCTTCAGATCTTCTTTTTATGAGCATAAATCATCAAACTGCACAGATTTTAGATATCTGATGACACATTTCATTGTATCATTTCCATGAAGAAAAAACCCACATTGTTCTAAAGCCCAAAGTTGGATCAGACAACAGTATCAGGTCTGCAACAACGCAGTCATGCTCAAGGGAATCATGATGCCACAACAGTTCTGCCAGGCACAAGGAAACAAAACACAAGGACCGCAAAACAAAAAATGATAAAAATAAGTTAAGCCATTGTAGAGTAAGGAGAAATAAAAGAATATTTAGCTGGTTCTGCTAGCAAATAAGAACACTCTATTAAAGGGTTATTACATCTTATCTGTACCATCTCTGATTTGTATGTGGATGTAGTGGTTGCCCTTCAGAAATCGGTGAGGGAAACTGCTGTTCAGGATTTATGTGCCAGTTACATGGACCACAAGGGTCTAACTTGTACATGAGATTCCAGCCTGCTCTTATTTTTAATTCTGTAGTGTCCCACTGGACAGAAGATGTATTTTTTCCTCTAAAAAGCCATAAAATCTACATCATATCAGACTCTATTCTTTATTCTATCACTCTTTCTTTTACATTTCAAAGCTTTGGAAGTCCACCCAACACTTTTGTCAGAGTACATACAGAGGTCTACGTTTCCACTTTCCTCTGCACCGATGCAAATAAAAAGCAGTGCTATTTAAGACAGGCATAAATAAGAGGAGAAACAAACAGAACTTTCAAATAAAAATGAATGGCACAATTTATTAGAAAAAAGAACCCCAAATCTCAGTATGGATAACCAGGGACTGTGGCCAAAAGAAAGAGATAAATAAAAGCCAGCGTGAATTTGTTAGGGAGAAATCGCGCCAAGCCAATTCCACGTACTTGTAGAGCAAAGTAACACGTCCTGTAGAAAGAGAAAAATTTGCAAAAGCTTTCAACATTTTTTGAGATGGTATTTTTATGAACAAATGAAAAGAGCCTGAACTTGAGAACTAATACAGGGTGGATGGAGAGGCTGTGAGAAAATTTTCCATAGAACTGTTATCAATGGTTCACGATGAGAAGGGCAATTTGCATCAAGTAAGCTCCAAAGGAAGCAAGACTGGCCCTGGTGCTATTCAGTACTTCCAATGATGACTTGTATAATGGGACAGAGCATATGTTTACGAAGATTGCATCAAACTGGGGTTACTGAAGTGTGTTGAGAGGACAGAACTAGAATACAACTAAATCCTCTTCTTTGTGATTCAGTAGGGACCAGTGCAAGAGACTTTTTTTATTTAGCAATTTTTAGCCTAAAAATATCATAGAATCATAGACTTGTAGGTTGGAAAAGACTTCTATGGTCATCAAGTCCAACCATCAACCCACATCTACACGTTTTTTGAACACCTCCAGGGATGGTGACTCAACCACTCCCCTGGGCAGCGTATTACAATGTCTGACCACTCTTTCAGTAAAGAAATTTTTCCTAATATCCAATCTAAACCTCCCCTGACGCAATGTGAGATCATTGCCTCTCATCCTATCACCAGTTAGTTGGGAGAAGAGACCAACACCTGCCTCACTACAACCTACTTTCAAGATAATTATTGAGAGCAATAAGGTCCCCCCTCAGCCTCCTCCAGACTAAACAGCCCCAGTTCCCTCAGCTATTCCTCGTAAGACTTGTTCTCTAGACACCTCACCAGCCTCGTTGCCCTTCGCTGGACAAACTCCAGCAACTCCATGTCCTTCTTGTAGTGAGGGGCCCAAAACTGAACACAGCATTCGAGGCGCAGCCTCACCAGTGCTGAGTACAGGGGCACAATCACCTCCCTACTCCTGCAGGCCACACTATTCCCCATACAAGCCAGATGCTGCTGGCCTTCTTGGCCACCTGGGCACACTGCTGGCTCGTGTTCAGCCGGCTGTCAACCAGCACCCCAAGGTCCTTTTTCACCGGGCAGCTTTCCAGCCACTCCTCCCCAGGCCTGTAGTGTTGCATGGGGCTGTTGTGACCAAAGTGCAGGACCCAGCATTTGGCCTTGTTGAACCTCATACAGTCGGCCTTGGCCCGTTGATCCAGTCTGTCCAGATCCCTCTGCAAAGGCTTCCTACCCTCCAGCAGATCGACACTCCTGCCCAGCTTGGTGCCAGCTGCAAACTTACTGAGGGAGCACTCAATCCCCACATCCAGATCATTGATAAAGATGCTAAACAAGACCAGACCCAAAACTGAGCCCTGGGAGACACCACTTGTGACCGGCAGCCAGCTGGATTTAACTCCATTCACTACCATTCTCTGCGCTCGGCCATCCAGACAGTTCTTTATCCAGCAGAGAGTACACCCATCCAAACCATGGGCAGCTAGTTTCTGCAGGAGGATGCTGTGGGGAACAGTGTCAAAGGCCTTACTAAAGTCCAGGTAGACAACATCCACAGCCTTTCCCTCATCCACTAGGTGGGTCACCTGGTCATAGAAGGAGATCAGGTTGGTCAAGCAGGACCTGCCTTTCATGAACACATGCTGGCTGGGCCTGATCCCCTGGTTGTCCTTCACATGCTGGGTGAGTGCACTCAGGATGAATCACTCCATAATCTTGCCTGGCACCGAGGTCAGGCTGACAGGCCAGTAGTTCCCAGGATCCTCCTTCCAGCCCTTCTTGTAGATGGGTGAATATAGGATAAAGAAATTAAAAAGATCTGCGATTGTGAAGAGAACACAAGTTATGCTTGAATTTAAAAACAGTATCATAGTATTCAAGAGATATATAAAATGTCTTTGAACTTTATTTGATTAGACCTCCACTAGAGCACTATGATCAGCTTGGATTCTGCATTTCAGTAAAAAACAAGGAACAACTGGAAAAAGTTCAGAGGAAATCAGCAGAAATTGTAACAGGTCTGGAAGATAATGTCCACAAGGAAATAATAAATGCTGTATTAGGATTATGCAAATATTATCACATTCCTGTAGTCCTAATACAAATAAGTGTTGTAAAATGGAAGAGATTGATTATTTTTCTTCACATATATGTTGAACGAGACAAGGAAAAGAAAAAGATTGCATTGGATCAAGCATGATTTATGAAAACCTTCGTATTATAAAAAGCCCTGCAACGGCGAGATTGGTTCAGGAGGTTTTGGAATATCTCCACTGGAAAACTAAGAAAGAGCTGGGCAACTGTGTCAGGAATGACAAATACATTTGGTACTAGCTTGTGGGGGAAAGGGAATGGACTAAATAATATCCTGAAGTTGCTTCCATCCTTGTGATTTTCTGATTTCATAGTGCAATTCCTTTGTACCATAGAGCTACATGTTTAACTTTTTACTGTTTAGAGCAGTTCTCTCAGGAGTTATATAATTTTCTTTCATTATTTACTCTTGTTATAGTCCATTCACTTCCTATTCAGTATAAATACTGTAATATTGCACTCTCCTACTTGAGTATTTTGCTTTTACTTAAACTTTTCCCTGTGTAAAATATCCTTTTCAATAAGGCATGGCAGCAATAACAAACGACTCACAGCAAGAGGACAACTGCAATGGGGCTCATATAACAGGAGGAATTCTCCTGTTTCATAGACATTCAATTAATTTATTTCTAAGAGGAGAACTCAATTTCCCTCTCACCAGTGTAAACCCCAGGCCTGTCCCTACAGCTGTAGTTCAGGAAACGCTCTTATAGTACAGACTCAAATAAATACTTCATAATATCCTACTGACACTTCCTCTATAGTTAAAGTGGTTCCTCTGCCAAATGGGTAAAGTCACAGAGTTCGGATTAAATTTCACTATATCCATCAGCAACAAGAAGTGGAGTTTCAACATCACAGGGTGTTTATGGAAACCAAAAAAAATCTCACTGAAACATAGTGGCTGCAAGCCTAACAGGTGACACCACTTTTCTAACTCTAAGGCACCACCCACTGCTGATTCACCCATAGCTATTACCATTTCTTTCTAGCCTGTGTGTGACTAATAACACAACACTCATCTCTTCCAAGTGGTCTTGACATTTTGCTCTGCACCTCAGTTCTGAGGTGCTGCCTGTTCCCTCTTTTCACTGTGCAAGTCTCAGGCTCAAACCAAAAGCTGTTCATTAGCACGATCTCTCAAAACTTACATTACATAAGGACTGAATTTTGAAACATTTGTACACAGCATAATTTTTGCCACATCTTAAATACGGTGAATCGTTCTTCTTTTAACGGCAGAACACAGCATGCTCAAAAAGAGAAAGTCACAGAATCATGATCTTTTATAATTATAACATCTTCAGTTCAGGAAATGGAAAGTGCTTTAGTAATATTTATGAATGAAGACTCAGAATGCTTTTGGATTTTCCCCATGCACAGATCACTGACAAGAGGAAAAAAAACAAGAAGAGGTAAGTGATTTTTCAGAGTTACAGAATGAGCTTATGGGAACACTTAGTTTTAACTGCTCTTCACCCGGACTCCTCTACTACTGTTGTGACCCTCATGAAATATATCCCTGAGATTCTCAAAATATCTTTGGCATGTAAATCCTTCTACATTTACCACTTTTTATGCAGGGCTCGTTATCACATATGCTTATTTGTCTGGGTCACTTTATCTCAGTTTTTTCCTTCTTTCTTAGAGTAAATTTTCAAGGAAAAACCTTTAACAGTCCCCACTGCAGAATCTCTCTTCATAAGGAGCAAGACCTGCTGGTTCTCCACTGTCTTTCTGAACAAGTTCTTTCCTTCCAAATACAAATTGGTTTCTTGCTTCTTTGAAAAACACACAGATATAATACCACTTTTATTACAATGATGCCAACATTTGCAAAAGAAACTTGTAATTTTATTTTTTTTATGTCATAAGAGAGCTTAGAGGGAAGAAAGATTTTTCAGAGGTTTCAGAAAACTGAAAGCATAGTCTCAGATAGGAGATCCACCTGTAATCATCTGCTTTTTGGTCTGTTTTGATGAAGTGTTTCGAAATACAGTAAGGAACGTTAGTGGCTTAGGTAGCTGCAACACCTGAACTTCAGGTAAGCTCAAAACAGAGTTCTGAGTCCTTAACTGAGTCCTCGTATTTCCTTCTATTCAGTGCGCAGAGGTAAGGGCTGCCAAAGGCTGCCACCAAATCAGCTAACAAGGCACCTAAGAGCTTTTACTTTGTAAAAAATTTAGGTGTCTTATGGTAGGCTGACTTCTCTTTCCATTTGAGTTTCACAGCCTTGAAAGCATTTGCTGAGGTAAGTTTTGGCTTTTTCTCTCAAAAATGGTAAAGGATTTGGCTCATTCTTTTAACGATAGGAGGAGAAATGACTAGTTTTATCTGTCAGAGCTTTTACTCAGATACTGGAAAGATTACTTGAATTTTATGATAAACCCTTTATCACGTATCTCAACTAGGTGAAGAACTCATCAGTAGGTTCCTGTTGAAGTTCCATTTTGAGACTGTAGAATAACAGTTCGGGATTTCACTTTGTAGATGAGGGACATCAGTCCTTCCAACGTGTGCCTAATGTTAAGTAGGCCAACTAATATAAAATATGCTGGTGGTCTTATAAAGCCTGCATCTACTGGATTGAACCATTCAGACAAAGCATGCAGATCACATAGAAGCTCAGATAATTTTCTGTCACGGTGGAGACATTTGCAGACTTGTTTTGAAATGCAACATTAACGTACAAAATATCAGTTAAAGATTCGGGTGCTTTTAGAGCACTGTAGCAGAAAAGCAGAAGTATTTTAGTGTATTGTAGGTCCTGATGCCCTAAGTGGGAACTGGACAGATCCCAAGTGCACAGGTCCTTCTATACATCTGCCCAAAAATCTTTACTTTGCAGGAACAAGTCCTTTTGTTTTTCTACATAAAAAATCCTCTCAATTCAGAAATCGGGTAATCTCAAAAACAGATGAAATAAACATGAAGAGTGAGAAATTGCTGCCTATCCTGGAAAATGACCTCAGACAGAGAAGCAATGAAGATGTTTGTCTGTTACCTCTATCAGGAGAGGTTCTGTGAGCCTATTATTTTGCCATCCACAGGGAGAAAGATTGTGCTCTCTGCATAAGCTTAGATCTTGTGATTTTCATGAACTAAATCTATGGTGCTTCTCTGATGCATTTAAAAGTGAATGTCTGCTTTGGTATATTTTTAAAAATCAGTGAAGTGGTAAGTTCAAAGAAGCTTCCGAACATGCTGTGCTTTAGAATGTTTAAGAAAACATAATAGGCCATTGAGTCATTATCCTGATATTTATAACATTAAAAATAATAACATCCTGAGGGATGAGAGAATGTAGAGAGCATGTACAGTCATCCTCTAACCAGTACAGCTTCAGCAGAGGAAGATGCTGTTAAAATAATCTTCCTGATTATATTCAAGAAAGGACATAAATTGCAGAACACATCACATACTTCACTTAGCCTTTTGGGAAACTGCTGATAAATTTCACATGACAAGGCCTTAGTAAACTGTTCGCAAAAAAATCGACAATAAGACAAAGAGTTCAAATGAAAATCCCAATTATGCACAAACTAGTCAATTCTGAGATCTCAGAATGATCAGATTCACTAAGGACTAAGAAAAAGCAAGTAAACAGCAGTAAGTGGAAAACCTGTGAAGGTTTATTTATCCTGTGGTAATGGACTATCTAATATATCTGTGTCAAACTGTTTTTCAGAGCAGTCAATATTGCCTTATCGGTTCTTCATACTCAACTTCATATTTAATTATCTCCTAACTGGACAGTAAAATTCTTTGTAAATGTCTTGCTCTTTGAAGTTTTTACACTGTATAACAGAACCGATCCTGATCTATAGCTAGAGCTCCTATGGGTTAGTAATGCAAATTTGTAGCAACAGCAGACTATCTCATTCAGATTTAGGAAATGCATATTATTTCAATATTCAATAGTTTCCATCACTAAAGCTGTTCTGAGATTCTCACAGCAATCCTGCTGGTGCTTTTCTATTTAATTATATCGAGTCACTTAACTAGTAACTCATTAGCCGCATACCTGCCATGTCTTTGCTCAGAGACTGCAGTTCAAGTCTTGGCCCTTTTCCTTAAAAGACGCGGCATGAAAGCACTTTTAAAAAAAATTTAGGACCACTACAGTTTCCAAGGCATCGTGTGAGGCACTGGAGAAGCAGCCCCAAGAACTCCTGCCACACAGCTCTGTTCTTTTGCTGTGTCTGCGCAGATTGGCTCCTGTCAGTATCACACACAAGGACTCATTATATTAAGTGCCCTAACTTGGAAAGGGGAGTGCAGCCAAAAGTTCTTGAAAATCCCCTGCTTCAAGTAATTTACTTCGTATCTCATTTCCAAAATGCTGGATTAAATTTATACATCACTGTGCTAACATCTTCATACATAATTATTCATTACAGAGTCAAGGAATCAATCCTAATCTTTGTTGCTAATGAATGGAAAAATGCATTCAGGGCTGCATAAACCAGATGCACTTCCACACGCTGCCTACATGCCAGGCTGAGCACTCCTCAGATCAATGTGGGAGCAGAGGTGCTGGTGATGTTTAAGTTCTCAGTAAAGAGAAGGATTGGATCTAGAATGGGTCACTGGCATTATCGCTGATCCACTTCCCCAGGGTAGGCAGGTATTTCCATGTTTTAAACATCTTTCCACTGCAAGCTGCTGAGGTTCAGTATAATGACATTAGAGTTGAAGAAAGGAGAAGAACAGGATTCTTCACGTTTTTGAAAGCAAATTTTTGATTACGGGTAGTGGAAATGTTAACATGATTGAGCTGAAGTACTCTATTTTCTTTGCTGCGTGTTCTACACAACAGGAGACATCTTCATCATTACTGACAGCTCTACTTGAGAGCCATCCTCTGAACCATTATCAAGGGCAAAAAGCACAGTCCAGCCTCCAATGAGCCAGAAAAATACAAGAGCCCTCCAGTGGCCGGAACTGCTTTAAGCCGTGACACAGTTACAGTTCCCTTGGTTTATCACCCCCATACAGATCTTTAATGGAAAGTGCACTATTTTTATCCATTTTGACACTGTTTTGGGTGGGGTCCCTGGCAGGAGTCAAAAGGCTGCTGTTTTCTTGGGACTTCTCCATGGCTCTGAAACTCTTGTCCTGCTTTCAAACAACCCAAATCTTATTACTAACTGTGCCTGCTGGAATGCATTGCTTTAGCTGAGTTTTTGGCAAATGAGAAAAGTGAATTATTCTCTGTTTCAGTAAAAAAATAAGTAAATGACACTGGCAGAAAACTTGACTACATTTAGTAGAATTTTAAGTTTGCACACCAAGTATTGCATGAGATGAACACGCACCCTCATACTCACGAAACTACCCTCTGGTGACTCAGAATTTACTGTGTACTCCCTTTTTCATTACATAAATTCAATTCTGCTTGCACTGAAATACAAAGAATACTCTTATTCCATAGGTTAAGGGAACAAGACTACAAAAAAAGACTGAACACTTCACAGTGTACAGAAAGACCTCTGTGGTACTCAGGGGTCATCATCCCACTGACCTTTAATAACACAACTTGAGGAGGATTAATGGCCTCTTCTGACATTCTTTTGCATGTCGAATTGTACTTTCCTCTGTGATACCCTCAGTTATTTCACCAGGTTACTTATGAAGCAAAGCTCTACCCTTTACAAGACTATACTCGCTGAGGCAACACACCCATAGGATGGAGATGAAAAGAATCAAGCTTCATCAGATCTTATCAAGACACAGTATAATCTTAGCCACAATGAAAGGAATGGGGAACTGTCATTTATTTCAATAAAAGTAAAATTGGTTCCCCTTTCTAGGGCTTCAAGGAAGAAAAAAAAAAAAGCTGTACTAAGAGACAGCAAATCTTGTTCCTGTCAACCAGCTCTTTCTTTAATGTTATTTTTGGCAATTGCATGCCTAATAATGAAGGACATAATTGCTCCCCAGGGTTTTGGTATGACAGTGACCAAACTCTAAAGTTCCTGCATTTCTTTTACAAAGACATGAAAATCAAAACAGAGTCCTATTCAGATGACCGTCATATATATTTTTTGTAGGACTCATGGAAAAGCAAAAGGTAATGTTATGTTATTTCTACCACATTTTTCTGCTGTATTACTTAAGAAAACCCACCCCACAAGTAGATTATGGATTATATGGCTAATAATATCTGTATTCTTACCAGAACCATATCTGGGCAGTTAACACTTCCAGAGGAATTGACTTAGACAATTTTATATGTGACTCTAAAGATCCAATTATACCTTTCCACCTAACTACACATTAGAACTGTAGTATCATACCTGCCTATGATACCCTTAGAACTCTCCGGCAGACTTTGGGCCAGATTCTTAGCTGATACTGAATTTTCACTGCTTTACGAAGCTGTAGACCAAAATTGATGTCTTCTGTTTAACAGGAGATGAAAAACAACACATTGTCCCCTAGATAAACATAGAATCACAGAATCACAGAATCACAGAATAGTAGGGGTTGGAAGGGACCTCTGTGGGTCATCTAGTCCAACCCTCCTGCCAAAGCAGGGTCACCTACAGCAGGCTGCACAGGACCTTGTCCAGGCGGGCCTTGAATATCTCCAGAGAAGGAGACTCCACAACCTCCCTGGGCAGCCTGTTCCAGTGCTCCG
>Ga0065711_1038767_pt1 | contig 18438 bp, 8 predicted proteins | sample Hoacrofraction12_FD_59098 | JGI IMG/M metagenome (GOLD analysis project Ga0065711, IMG submission 59098) | Hoatzin crop microbial communities from Cojedes, Venezuela - Epithelial fraction 12 v2 (version 2) | ecosystem: Host-associated > Birds > Digestive system > Esophagus > Crop | place...
CCTTTTCTTTAGAATTCCAAATTCAAAAGGAAACAGTAAGTTTAGAGATTGAGACTCCTCCCCTCGGAAGAAAAAAGATTACAAACATCCTCTGAACTCTTGACAAAATTATATGCTCAGACAATTCGATAGGCTTGAATTGTTCTACTGCTTTTTGAGCACTGTATTCATAAAATATGGTCATTCTGCAACCAAGACACTCTGGAGCTAAAAGGCATTCTTTCTAGAAGAAATTGGTGAAGCAATTGTAAAAGCAATTAAACACAGAGGGTGTGAAAAGACAGAAGATCTGAAAGTCATTTTCTGAAAACAGATATATCTGTCCTGGTTCCTTAAACAGCCATTGAAATATGCTGAGACTTTTTTTTTTTCTCCTAACTTACTCCCTGTCTCTTAATTCTTCTCAGGAAGTTTGCCGTTTATAATACCGCAAAAATTTGCCAACAGGAGTTCCATTAACGTGTATGTTAACTTCAAAATAAGAGGAGTTATAACAACATGTATGTTAAGTATTGCAATGAATAACATCCCCCCTCCCTGCTCCACTTTCATTGTAAATGTACATTTTTGGATTAACACAGTTCTAGTAAAAGAGTTCAGAATATACATTTTCTAATAAACCTTGCAGATCTTAGAAAATGTTTTGATTTGTATACAGCTCCATGTTTTAAAATTAATCCCTGCTAAGCACTGCACACTCTTTACTAATGACAGAAAACATACAAATTAGTCTATACTTCTTGCAGAACTAGACTGATCTATGCAAATGTAACAACATAATAAAATACCTACTTACAATTTTGCCATTCTTACGTTCAAAATATTTAACATAAAATTAATCTTAAACTTGTCAGTCCACAATTCTTCTTTTCACAGTTACTTTAAGCTTAATACAATGTTTCATACTATCTGGAAGATTATTGATAAAACTTTAATGTTTGCAGCAGAGAAGTCAAGATCTGGCAAACAAACTTCATGAACACTTAAAAGAAACAACAACAAATCATCCAAAAGCACGCAGTCCCTGAGGAACACATTAGCCAGTAACATATATGTTAGGAACAGACATATCCTGGGAGAGAAAAGAGTAAGGAGATTCCATTTTATTATAATCGCCTTTCAGTATAGATTCCTATTCATACACATGCTCAAAAAACAAAAAAAAAGTGTCAGTTAAAACAAACTGAAATGTAAGTATTACGATGAGCAGAAAAATGTAGAAAATGAAAACAGAGAACCTGGTGTCTACATGAACACCAAGACAGCTTACCCTCCAAAACTATTAGTTATTCCAAATTTTTAAAGAGGAAAAAAGAATCTCTCTGAAGAATAACTGTACACTCTGCATAGCATACAATCAAGTAAAATTAAATAGCATCTACACTAAAACCAAGCTCATTACTATTATGGCCTGTATCTATATAAACAACCACTTTAAAACAGCATCCTTTTCCAATTTAAAATCAGTTGGAACATGATCTAAAATATGAACTCTGCACTGAAAACAAAATCATTAAATGATCGCAACAATTCTTTTTGAAGATAGCAGAAGGATTGATTGAGGTTTGATGTTGGTATTTTTTTTTCAAGTTTTACTTCTGGTTGGGAATTAGTATGTTGAATTGAGATCTAAAATTACTTTGCTGATAAAAAAAATCAATTATTTACCAGGAAATTTACACGAATCTAACATGACTGACAAAAACAATTTTCGGATCAAAGAAAACTTTATCTAAGCCCAATATTCCCATATGCATATGAGTTGCTATAAAATTCTAGATTCCCTGGTTAGCTACGCTAATGAGAACTCAAACATACATGTAGCCTCTATTCTGTTCCTTCCCTTCCGACACATGCATAGAAGAGTTTAACTCTGCTACAGTAAGTTCTACAAAGTACTTCCACTCACACATACCATGAAATTAAATTGGCTAAAGAAGAAAAAACAAAAAAACCTACACAAAATAAAGAAAAAAGGGACACACCCTCCAAACCCCCAGAGAGCCTGCAAAAACTCATATAGTTGTTTTTTATTTACTGCAATAGCCTCAAAGTATTTAATATTCTAAACATCTCTAGAATTATTTGCACTTTCATTTCTTAAAATTTATTATGGGTAACATTTTTCTGTATAGAAAAAAGGAAACCCATTAGCCTGATAATTTGCAGTCTTTTTATGTCAACAAAAAGGAAGATGAACTGCAGAAACATAATTTTGAATTCTGTCATCCACTGACAGACAGCTTTTCTGTGGCCAAAGAAGATTTTTTTTACCTGATATGACTGCTGAGAACAACTTCCTTCTAATAGAACACATCTGATCATTTAAAAAAATTAAAACAGATAGAAAATTTATAATTTGGTGAAAAATAGAGAGCAATTGCTAAGTGTTAACAGAAGAAAGGACTGAACCTATCTAAAGGGCAGAATGGCTGGATGTAAAGGAAGTCAAATCGTACGACTGTGCCCCACTTACTCGTGTATTTTGTGTGTTAAAAGAACACTGAAAACATGTTCTAAATCAAATCAAGATCCTGAATTTCTTCTTTTGTACTTAGCCGTTAGCTGCAAACAATTAGCGTATTTTTCTGCTAGCAAGAGTTGTGGCTTTCTGAAGCTATTTGAGTAGAGAATATTGTATGCCTTGCACGTTCAAGGTGGCCTTTGTAGTATGTAAGAGCAGCTTTTCTTTTTACTCATTGATGAAACTGCTCTCAATGGTAATTTTAAAAAGAGCTCTACAAGTATAAAAAAAAAGCCCACATGAACTACTCAAATCATAACATACTTTCACGTTATTAATGTATTTATTTTCTAAACATGTTTGCCTACTAAGGAATACTTCTCTATGAATTTAAGTGACATTTGAACACTGGGATGCAGAAATATCATTGGCTAATAAAAGGACTTTTAGGAAGCAAGGTTTCTTGCTATTTTTCAAGTGTTCTCTATTTATAAAAAATATTAAGACACAACCATACGCTTACACTGAAGAGAGCAAGTGAAAAGGAGATGAGCTTGTGAGTACAGCACCAACCTTGATTAGAATTTGTATTTTGTAAACTAAAGGTGACAGAGGACCATATGGAAACCCATGATCGAATAAAAATGCAAGTAAACTAGTCTTAGAAGAGGTAAGTGTACAACATATTTTCATACCAGTAATACCAGCAGTGTTCACTCAGTCTCTGTATATCAAAAAACCAACAGGATTTGAAAGAAATAGTAATAATGTCAAGTTACTGAAAAATAAACTTAGAAGTCCCAGAATATGTATTTCAGAGAAAATTTCAGTACTACAAAATGAGTTTGTGTGCGCGGGTTTGTGTTACTTGTGAAAAGCACAGCTGGATCCCATGTAAGCACCGCAGTACAGTGGAGAGAGCATTCTCACCAGCTGACTGACGAAGGCGAGCAGGCAGCTACAGTGGGTAACCGCTGAAGATTGCAACTGTTTGCAAATTCTAATCGCTGTCTCTACAATGGGAACTCTAACAAATCTTTCCACTCAGAAATATCAAGAAATGTAATTCACTTAAGCCAAACCAAACCAAAGAATGCCTAAGCCATACCCATTTTTTACCATAATAGTTTCATGTTTTGGTATTTGTTCTGAACACATGCATGTTATGTATTATATTTTAAAAGAGAAACAACTATGAAATCTTCTTATAATGAAATCTGCTTCTCTGTCTCTGCCTAATAACATAGCTGGAGATTTCTCATAACTTCTACAAAATCTGACGTTGTTTTTTTCTTTTATTACTTAATTTTAAAAATTTATCTTTCTATGTATTCTCCAAGATGTTTGTTTTGTTCTAAGAGACATGTTTAAAAATGGTGTGTCATCAGTGACCTGTTCAAAGCTGGCCACAAGGCAGTGATATTTACTTCCTCTGAAAATATCTTTAAGATTTGTGAATAAAACTCAAGTAACAGCACAAAAGAAATAATTCTTATTATTCCTGAAATACTAAGTAATTACCATCAGTTCCTATCATGGCTGATCTAAGCATAGAAGATTTTCAAATACAACCAACCCAAATGATTAACTGCTGTACAAGTGAAACAATCTTTGGAGGACTCCGGAGTGTACAGGTCTTGCATCTTTTTTTTTTAATGCTTACAACTGAAAACTATCTTCTTAATATTTTTATGATGCACTTCATTTTTTCACCCTAAAATCAAATTTCTTTAAAATCTTTCAAATTTTCAAGCAATTTAACAAATTTCTCTTTTCCTACTCAGTTCAGTCTCTGCGGGCATTTCTATAAATTCATTTTATTCCAGTGACCTTGCCTATCAGATCTTGATATCATGTCTGATTTTAATTTCATTGGCTCAGCAAATTATCAGAAATTTCCTTCTAATTATTTTTGTACCTTTTTCATATTCTCTTTTCAAAAGTCAGGCTTTAAAATGGTTAAGAAAAAAATAATATGTTGTTTGTTATTCTATGACTTTCCTGCTGCATACTTTTTGCTTAAGATGCTGAAACAGTAGCAGAGGAATAAAAGGATACTTAGCAATCTAAATGAAATCAAGATGTTGAATAAGCAGGACAGCATCCTTTTTGGGTTTTTAAAATCATTTCACGTAAGTATCTATTTTCTTTGAGTCTCTTTCCTTGAATCTTTAGTAAAAGGCTACATTAAGCAAAATGGTACTTTTGAAGGAAACAATACAGCGCAACATTAAGGTCTTTCTCCCCTTTTAAGAAACTATATAGATAGATTTTTTTCAATTTTTCTGACAATTTTAACTTTGATTTCCTGCATATTGCAGGATTCTTAAGTCAAACAAGCATGATTAATCATGCCTTGGCTTTTGACAAGTTAATGCCTCTCTTGCATTTGTGGTTTGCTCTTACGTTCCTTTCCAGAGAAGAGAGTAGATGGCCTACAGGAGTAAGGCTAAGGTTTCCCAACCAAATGAGCCACACAAAGTAAACTTTGGATATCTTGGTCATTCTCACCCGTTCTTCCAGTAAAATGGAAAAAAGACCCAAGCCCTGAAGTACTTTATTCCATATTGAAATTCTTCAGGGAAACCAGACACAGATCTTAGCACCACTCCAGTGTAAACTGTTACTGACAAGACTGCATTATTTGTGGAAATGTTTTAGAAAGTTATCCTTGCTATTTGTTGTGCATTTTCACCCCAATCCTAGCAAATGTAACTCTTCAATTTCAGCTAATCTTTTGACCCAACATACACTCATTGTAACTGCTGAGAAAAAGGATTGACTTGCCAGCAAAGAAAGAGAGGTTATACTAGAATTATGGATAAACGTATACCAATAATTCTCTTATTTCCTCAATAAAACAGCACAGCAGTCAACAGGCTAACAAAAGTCCTTGTCTTATTCCTCACTTATCCACCTTCAGCAACGTAACAGAATCCAAAGCATCAGCAACTTAACATAGGAGGGAAGCAAAGCTGGGCTCAGCTGGACGAAGAAATTTTGGCTTCCATTTGGTTCTGATTTTCTTCACTGGCTGTTCTTCTGCACTTCATAAAAAATAGTATCATACTTCTTTCACAATACCAAACCAAATAAGAATTGTGCAGCAGGACTCTCTGAACTCAATGTAAAATACACTGTTCATAATACTTCAGTATAGATACTAAGGGAAAGGATACAGAAGATCTCAAATAAAAAACACCTCTGCTTTACTTCCTAGTGAATCTTTACTATCTAGTGGCAACACTTTTTAGATTAGCAGTAAGGGGTGTTTATAATATCCTAAAGCTTTTTATACAACACTAAGGATATTAACCAGCACTTCATTACCATCCCTAATGCCTACATTCACCTCTTGTTCCTGAATTTCTCCTGTAACAGGAGACATTCGTTTCAAACAAAAAACTGACTCCAGATATCCTGAATGGATATTAAAGACGACAAATACTTTGAAATCTTATTAAACATTAGACATATTCTTTTAAAGTACATAAATTATCCATTTTGAAATATTATTATTTTTTCTGGTTTCCAAATAAACCTTTTTGCACAACTATACTTATCAAAAACAGGACTTACACATTTTCTGATGCAATTTAATTGAAGATTTGTAACTTGAGAATTAAATGTAGATATTCGTAGTCACTAAGCCAAAGCTTGCTTCATTTGGAATGGCTTTAGTTCTCAGTAGTTTTTTGAATACTGACTCAAAAAAGTCAAGTTTCCTTTTCAAAATCCATAAAAGGCAAAACCATTATCTTTATGAATTTATTGAAGGCAATTCTCTTTATTTTAACCCTCTCTCCCAAATGCTCCATAACGACCTTTTATTAAATAAAGCCATCTGTAATAAAATTTCCCATTTCCCCACTGTCCGCACTTTTCTACAAAATCAAAACAGTGAAGCTAGCTTGTCTTCCACAAAATATTTTTCAATGTTCAGCCAAAATTCTTTGTAAATGTATTAATGTATTCGCTCAGCTCTGAAAAAGTTTTAGACACACAAAGTCAATCCTTAGATAATTCTATAACAAGTAAGCAATGAATTTCCTGTTAAATTGGCCAAAAAATTGCCTCAATTTGGATGCCAGCATGCTACCACAATGGATTGTTTGGGAAAACACAACAGTAACAGAAAAAAAATCCTCTTGAAGAGTCAGTTAAGCCAAATGATTAAACATAGCTCCTGCTACCCATATCTTCCTCTTGAATCCAATGAAAGAGTTATTTGCAGTTATTTAGCTGCAATTACAATTTCTGTTGTTATTTCTATTATCACCAAGAAGCAAAAGTTACTTGGTCGTCACATGATCCCTAAGCCTAATGAAGCATATACCTGTATTCAAACTAGGAAAATTACATTGCTATCATATAAACACTTTTGTAAAATGAAAGCATTCTTGTACTTACTTTTTATAATGGATGCTGAAATTTAAGTTATTGTTATTGAAAACATTCACAAATCTATTTCTGTATAATAATTTGAATAGAGCCAGTTTATATACTGAAAACTACAGAGATCATAGGATTTTAGCAGGTGAGTACAGAGTTATAATAAATTAAAATATAACAACTATCATAAAAACAATAGTTAACTGAATTCTGTTGCATAGTGTTCTCACAGCACTTAAATCTTTTGAAAATGCATTAAAACTACCAAACTAAAAGAACAGCACCATCAAATTGGTATAATTTTTAGCCAAATGCCTGCTGCTACTTTCATGACCATCCGTATTTCATCATTATAGACTGGCTTAAAAACTTGTATCATTGCAACAGCTTTAATAAGTAGAACTGAACTGGTAGACAATTGCCCACACATCACATACCACTTTAACATCAGTATACATTTTAGGCTTCTCACCTTATCAATCATTTTACGGGCTTCCATTTCTTCAGAATTGGGATTTTCCAACTCAATAGTGTAAGTACCTTTGTCACTCTGGTCATCCTCATTGTCCTTTTCAGTAGCAGCAGAAATATGTTGGCTTTTCAACTTTTTGTCTGTCTCCTGGTTCTGACTAGGCCTATGGCCAAGGCTTCCCGAACTCCTTAACAATGCAGCCTGTAAGACAGGCAATGCAGCAGAGGGTTCTTCGGATTTTTGTTTTAATAGTTTTGCATGAACACCATGTACTGCTCTGTGATGCGATGAGCTAGCTTGCACAGATGAAGGGACTGCTTTCTCTCCTGATGGAGGTTTCACTCTTTCAGTTCGCACATGAGGTATTGGAGATGGAGATTCTGGGCACAGCCCTCCTACATTCTGAGAAAAAGAATAAGAACGTCTCTTTCGAGGATGGTCTTCACCAAAAAACTCAATCATAAAGGCAGTCTGACTCAAGCCTACTTGCTCTTGCTGCTTTTCTGTGGAATGGACTTTCTGGTGTGAACTTTGCAGCTCCGTATGATGATGCCTTAAGTGTTCTTCAAGGGCTGCCCGCTTACTGTAATGCCGGCGTGCACCAGCATTTTCTGAATCACTTTGTGTACCATCATCATGCTTATTCCCTACAAGCAAAGCAGAAGAATATACAGCACATTGAAAAAAAAAAAACAAAACAAAACAAAACCCAACAACCCCAAACCAACCCAATACGTACAAAAGAAACTGGCAGGCCATGAAAGAAAGAATTTCAAACTGGTTTTCTGTTCAGACTCCAAGAGCTTTCAGTACCTGTCTCTGCAAATATTGTACAGCTCCTGATAACACATTCAACTTGCTATGAGTCAAAAAATGAAACACTTCATGAGCTGATCAGTAACAGCAGTGCATTAACTACTCTTTTCATCAATACTCTCAGCTGTGAATACTTCTCAGTATCTTACAAAAGCAAGTATTCTACCAGCTGTACTATAGTATGTTTCCCAATTGTATTATTTTTGTTACACAGCCAATTGATTACAAATGACTACTGAAACATTCAAGGCAGGGCTAAGAGGAAAAAGAAAATCCTAAAAGAGTCCTTCTGGTAGCTGAAAATACCCATTGAGAGCCACAGCTCATATTGCTGGATTCCTCAAACATTTACAACAGTTTATCATGAGAACTGTCTACTGAAAATTGGACTGAATCATTACTCTTTCCAAGAAGTACAATGAGTTTTTCCATCATTCATTCCCCTCAGCATCTGATGTATGCATGTAAAATGGTTGTTAGTACTTATTCATTTCACAAACTACTTTGAGATCTATGAATAAGGATTACGTATTTAATATATCATATATACACCTATAAATATACTTTGTAATGATACCTAAAAATGCATGGAAGGCTTGATACTCATACACAGCAAGTCACATTTAACACAGAGCAACTTCATGTACAATGAGCATCTACACTTCTGAGTTTTAGCTCAGTTCCTGGGAAGAAACAGCTTTACCTTCTTTGAATTCTTTTGGATCAAGTCTTACTCATGTACACATAGAATGTATGATTTATTTTTTTTATTCTCAAGAGGATAGCTTTTTTTCAAGGTCTTCTCACTTACCCAGTTAGGATATGCAGCTACTATTCAGTTATATAGTAATCACATATTTGGAAACCCTACTTATCAGATTAATAGCACTGAACATACAGCTGAAATCCCAGCTTACCTTCCTGTTTCCTACTTATTTGTACAGTGCCTATGAAAATTACGTGAAGGTTCATATACTTCCAAATAATAACAATAAATATCAACACCACAGTCAAAGTCGAATAACATAATTCTAGCCATGTGACTTCAATATTGGAAGAAAAAGCTGAGGAGAAAAAATTTTTTTATTTTTTCATAAACTTTCTAAGTGGCTAGGTATATTCTCTACCTTCATGACCTGAAAAAGTACAAGTAACAAGTGAGAAAACAAACAGATCACAGAAGATTACAAAATCCAGGTGTTTATTATGGCCATATGCACCTCGTAACTTACACCTCTCTCAGATGAAAATTTATCAAACTTTGAGGAGCTCCTGCCAGGAAAAGGCTAAGGCTTTGTAAACAGAGCCCTTCCTGTTTATCGAAGTGACATGGCTAATATTTTGAAGAATGTTCATGAACATAATACAGTAACATGAACAACAAAAAATGCTCTGTGATACACTCTACAAGAAATATATGCTATTATCTTAACACTAGCACACTGATATAATTCTGTTTTAACAAAATTATTATTTTTTAGCATAATTTGGAAGAGTCAGCCTTAAAAAGCAGTCTTTTGATCAGTAAGACAAAGCACATTGTACCCAGTCCCAGCTGGTTTAAGAGCTAGACATGGTAAGGTTGCAGAACCAAGAAAAATGGGAATTGCAGGGTTAACCTGCTGAAATTAGAAAGAAAGAGAGACTTGAGAAAGTTCTTCAGAAGTTTTCATTTTGAAAGTCTGAATGTCACTGGAATCTTCATCTGGACATCAAAATTACTTTCTTCGCTATTTTGCTAAGTGGCGTCCAAAAGAAAGTACACTTTTCACGCTTAACTTTTGATTTAATCCTATTTGAAGTGTCAGCGCCTGCAGTAAATGAACATATATAATCACATGGAACTCCACTCATCATCAGTATTCTTATAAATACAATATTCTGCAAGCTTAGTACAAATATTGAAGCTCTTGGTCTATTTCAGATTCCTGACTCAAAACTGACTCCATCATACATGATCAATTTCAGCAGAATAACTACAGGATGTATTCTTTGCCATATATTATTTTCTTAGAGCACATGAATATTCATAGAACATATACTATTGGAAGGGTCGCTAAAAGGATAATTTGAATTTCAGAGCTTTGATTCTAAAAAGCAATTCAGCTTTTTAAACTAATGAATGGGAAAAAGTAACATATATAAAATTTAACTAAGGTTTTGTTTTTTTCCTTTTCCCTTTCGAGATCGTAGTTTTAAATACCTGATGTTTTCAGTTGTACTAGAATATATCCAATTAGTATAGTTACTGTAAGATGATTTAGGATTAGCTTTTCTGTCCTCTTTTTAAGACTTAATCCTGCAATAAAATCTCCCAGCACAGATCCTTGTGCGCATGTGGAGTATCTGTGATTTCACCTGAACTCCACAAGGGCTCAGGGATCCACCCACTGGATGCTGGTGAGGAATAGCTGCTTTCAGAAATAAGCATAGCTGGAATTGTTTACTTTACCTTTCAGTCTCTTCAAGTACACTGGAACGTCACTCTTAATACTTTTGGAATCCTCCTCTGTTGGTTCCCATATCATTCTAGGAGGATTGTTCTGTGCTAGCCAATCTGCTACTTTGCTCTCTGCGGCCATCATCACCGTTTGAAGCCCAGGCAGGTCCTGACCACTGGAGGAAGCAGGCTTTTTTGACTTGTGACGCTGTTCTGAAGTGAATTTTGTCACATGGTCTTTGATTGTTACTTTTCCTGGAGTGTTGTCATCAAATTCAATGGTAAAGGAAGCATGCCCTGCACCTGCTGCATGGGAGCTTTGGGCGTCTTTTGTCGGAATTTCATGAATAGTGCTCTCTGCTACCTGTGAAGGTTGCTGGAATTCTTTTGTGGGGATTTCAAAATAACTTGGCTCCCTACAGAGAGGATAAAGTTCTTCATTTGCAGCTGCAGATTGCTCTTCAGCTTGCTTGGCATCTGTACTGCATCCTATTAAGAAAAATAAAAAATAGATTTCACAATGCATGGGAACTTCAGGTTCTTCAAGAAGTTTCTGAACTCCTGTAAAGGCCACTTGAGTAATTTCTGGAATAAATGGTAAGATTGTAGAGAAGACTGAGCAACATAGTTCTGGAAAAATAATTCCAGAATTACATATAAAAAGTATTACTGAAAAGACAGCACAAGGTTTGGCTGTAAGGAGTGTAAAGTGGCAAAAACCTCACTTAGAATTTGTCAAAGGAAATTTGCATTCCAAAAATTTTTAGATGATGCAAAGGTCAGATGAGTTATTAGCACACAGAAAACAGGTAAATCACATTAGAGCAATAGTTGTGATGATCATTATTGCAATTCCAGCCTACTGGAAAAACATCAAATCAAGGTGCCCCCAAAACAAGTGCTAGTGATCTATCTGGCTATCATCTCCTGCAGTGGATAGCTGGTATAATGTTGTTTGATAAAATTCTCTGGAAAAACAATTCACACATTAACGCAAGATAAACATTAATTCTGGCTTGAAAAGGTTAATACTGATAAGCATTGGAAAGCCTTATGGAATTCAAACACTTTATGTTTCTACAAAGGACAAAACCGAAGAACTGCGCTAAATCCTACTGTCATCTGCTCTTAGTTTACTTGTTTCCATACTTTGTAGATGAACAGAACAAGTAACAATAGCTGGAAGCGTGCAGAATGTTACCAAACCATGCTCTAACTGAGTAAAGAAAGTGGAATGCGGGAAAATCATGGGGCAGTAATTGAAAGTCCCACTGTATAGCCCGAATGAAGGTTGAAGCTTCTTGTGGTTGCAGCAAAGCCATCAATGTGCCTTTAAGAAAACAAACTTTGTGGCTGCATTTCATGAACTAGTAATCTAGCCAAAATATCTGCTGTAGAGATGTGCTATAAGCAACAGATGCTTGAAATGTTAGCAGCAATGGCAATCTACATTCCAGCAGAAGAATTCTGAATAGAATGGACCAGATGACCCACAAAGGTCCCTTCCAACCCCTAACACTCTGCGATTCTGTTCTGTGCTATTTGACACAGTCTATCAGACATGCAAGAAATTGCCTGTGTATATGAATATATTATCATCTGCAAAGACAGGATGAAACTGCAGAAAATGTTTTGCAGTCTTCAGATTTCTTAGAAATGTTCTTTTTTTTTCTGCCTTAAAAACACAATTTAAAAACAAACCTCGTAAATGAAAATTATCCAGAATTTACAAAGCACTTCTTTAAAAAATGTCTGTAAACCTGGAGCAAAATATTTATTTGCAGAAGGTATAAGAAGCAGTCAAAATATCATATTTACACAATACCTTAAAAATATTTCTTATGTTAGCTTTACATTTGGTAATGTGCAATGATATACCATGCTTCTTCGCTGCTACAGCTTTGCAAAGCAAGCCTTACATATGCAGCACTTGCATGTATTCCAGGCCAAAACTCAGCAAAATTCTAGAACAAACTTCTACGAACTTTAATGTTAATACTAGGGATTGCGTGTGTAATCTCCTACACATACTGATTACACTGGAATTTCTAAAATAAGTCAGCCTGCTGCACCATAAAATGACACTGTTTCTTAAATGTAAGGAACATTTAATCTGACATATAGTTAATGCAATGCTGGAATTAAAAAATACTTCATGCCAAATGGAAAAATACTACTTCAGATTCTTAAAGCTTGTTTAAAAATTAACTTCTGTCTTTTCTTAGATTTCTGGTAAAGGCATTAATGATGTAAAATTCTACAACTACTACCAAGATCAGCAGAGAATGCAGTTTTTGCTTTTCCAGGAAGTGAGAGTGTAACACATGGCAATAATAATAATTACACAACCTGGTAAAGTTGCCAATAACATGTAAGTTTAACAGTTGCAGCATAGATAAAGTCACACCATAGATGTATACACAACTGTTCATTTTTATACAGAATAACAGATCATAAAAATCATATCATAAAAATAGAGCAACATACATGTCTGAAAAAAGTAATAAGGTTTTTTCTTCTTAAACCTTCCCAAGCTATTCTGATCTGTTTACAAATAATTTCCATTAGTGAGTTTCCACTGTGACAGAAAGACAGTAACATTAAAATAATCTTATTAACTCGAGACTATAAAGACTAATTGTCTATAGCTGGCTTAGCAGAAACAAATCTCCTATTTCAATCTCCTCATTAAACCTTGCCCCATCTGTTCTAATTCATGCCTTCTTTTCTATTCAGTGAATAATCATGTACCAAATCATTAGAGCATGAAGCAAGTTCTTCATAGGATTAATTGGTTAAAATGATATCAAGCTTTATTGATTTGCGTTACTGAACAAAAGGTTTAAGAACTTCCATTCATGAACTCACCTATAATGTACTTACTTTTAGGCAGCTGATATAAAGAAGCATGTTTCAAACTGATGCTTTAAATACTTAATACATTTTAGCCCATGAAAGAACAAATAACTGCATCAAGCTTGAAGGGGTTTTTTAAAGTTATTTTTATTTAAAAAATATCCAAACATGACAAGTCATGAGAAGTTTCTAATTTCCTTTCATTAAAGTGTTTCTTTATATTAATTTCCAACCATTATATTCATCTATGCTATAAAACCTAGGTGCATAAAGGAAACACATACTAACTTGCTGAAAACTAACTTAGTGTTTTCATGCAACCTAACTGTAAACCAAAGAAGCCCCAAAAGCTTATGTTTTTTTTATGATTGTATGAAAACATTCAGGATACTTTTTTGCACACTTCTGCACATAGTTAGTGTTCTGAGATTGAGGAAATGTGTCCATAGAGGCAAGTGTCAACTCTTTTCTGCTGTCTTCCCAGGTTCTCTGCCAACACTACTAAAACCCACCTACAACAGTCAAAAAACAAACTAGTAAAACATATGACTAATGTATACCCAGAGATTATGTGATCAAGATAAATAAATCACTTGTCTGCAACATGGGATTTTAGTTCCATATCCTCCCAAATGAAACTGTTTTGCAAAAATGTCAGATTTTGTTTTTTTCCCAGCAGTGACTTCCTATAACATTTCACATAAGCTTTTGTTTAGTATGAGCATATTCAAACTGAATTCCATTCTTGCAGATTTATTATTCAGTTTGAGGAAACAGAAGCTACTCCTATACTCTACACAGATTAATTCTGTTCATAAGAGATAAATTCATGATTAAACAACAACATAAACAAAAGAGATTTCTAACATATGTTGTACATTTAAAAAAAAGAAATGCTTTACTTGCCAAGAAGGCTCCAGGCCCAAATTTTATTTTTATATATAGTGTATATATATGGAAAACAAACAAACACAATCAGTTAAACACTGTAGAAAAGATTAGTCTATCTTCTCTATTCATCATTTACCTTATGATGATTTCACTAAGGCAAAGCATTCCAAAAATATCCTCATCACTGAAGTTCTGTCTAGAGCAAACTTATTTTCGTCTACAGCTGAAACAGATTGCACCCCCTTGATTAGTTTGATAGGAAGTTGGAATCTTATTTTTCTTTGAACTCAGGAACAAAGACAGAAGCACTGATCACTTTCTGAAAAATCTATAGGTAAATACTGCTTCTGAAAAAGCAATTTAAAATTATGAAAAAATACGAATAGGCATGCTATCAAGGAGAAACTGGAATCTTGTGCCATACCTTAATAATGGCATGGCATCAAAATCACAGACCTCACAATATTACTTTTTAATAAACCTGTACTTAATGAGGTCAAATAATATGCACGTTTTTTAAATTAAAACAATAGATACACATGAGTATAAAAAGCTTGATGAATTCGTATTTTTGTTATGCTAGTTTGCTATTGACATTGGCAGCTAAGCAATAGCAACACAGGTACTAGTGACTCTACCGTGCCCCTTTTGGCATATACAGAGTCACAGGTTTCATAGCCAATAGTTAATGCTTCCTGTAATCTGGAAAGTAAGGAGAAGAATGGGGCTAGCATAAATGGCATGACTCAAAGGCAGAGACTTCATTCTTTCTCTTTGTAACTGATGACATACGCTCTTTTCCTTTTTGTTGAGAAAAATGGAAGTGGAACAACATCTAACAGTCACTGCCTCTCATTATTATTGCCATTGGGAACAAAATTTGTATTCCTTAGGAATGCTTAGAAGTGTTTGAAGAACACATTTCTAGACAAGATTTCAATTGTAGAGTTATAGATTATAAATGTAGGATATGAAACCTGTACTTCACAAGCCTCCACAGGAGCACACAATAGCATACTCTGCTCATGCTGTACACGGTAGAGAAATCTTTCACCAGAAATCAGACCAAGTAAGGATGTGATCTATAACTGTACTGCATTATGATGAAGTTCTTTTACACGTGACAAAGTTAAGTTGCACAAAAACTGTCACTAATTTAAATGTTTTCACCTGGTTTCTTTCTACTAGTCCAAATCTTAAGAGACTGACTTTACTGTGTGAGTTGTGACAACTTCAGACTAATATGAAAAAGTTCATTAAAGACTACGACAAAAAGTTAACTCTAAAGACTCTGACTTCATTACACTGAAGTGTTACTTTAGTTTGGTTTCACATGTTTTTAGAGTTTATTCCAATTCCTGCAAAATGGGATTCATGATAACCAAGGCAACTACTATTACAAGTAGTTTTACTATTACAGGTAGTATTACTATTCCCACCTCAGTTAAATTACTTTTAAAAATTGCAAATTTAATACTGTTGGGCCTTAAATGTGTTATCTAAACAGCTAAACAAATACAGCTGAATTTTGTCCTAACCTGAGTTAAGTTTTAAGGTTATTGTCTTTATCAGAATAACAGTCATGTTATTTATATGCCCAACGATGGATTTACAAGCCTAATTATAGACATTGAGATTTAAGTTTTGGCAATGCATACCGTCTATAGACAAGCCAAATCAAAAAAAATAAAAACACAACACCAAACTCTATTATGGGGAAATAAACATTACCAGTTTAACTTTAGACTACACAAATCTTTACTGCAAGAACTACGCAATGCAATTCCCACTAATGCAGCATTACTGAATAACAGGGGAGAATGCTAGCATAGATCACCTTATACAGTTGTAAGTCGAATACAAAAATAATATAGCACCATTTATTTTCAGAAATTATTTTGACAAAATATCCCTATGCAATCTCTAATTTGATCATATAAAATGACAGATATGGATTAAATTGATAAATGAGACACACTGGTTCAGGTAACATTATTTTCTGTATTTACTGATAACAAACTGTATTATATATTAGAAAACTGATACATTATATGTGAAATTGTTCTCTGGAAATGCACAGTTTCTCAACAGAATAAATTTTTTAAACTAACTTAACTGGCTTTCATCTATGCAAACTCTCTGTGAAACTTGCAAACATTAATGACTGTTTAGTTCCCTAGTTAAGAATGTACGTACTTAGTAAAGAGTAAAAACCCAACAAAAATAAGACAACAGACTTACCTGAAGCCCCTGTCTCATGCATTTTCTCTTCATGCTTGCTGTCTGGCTTACAACCACTCTTTTCATCAGCTTCATCATCACCCCACCAGGCTGGCTGTCCATACAAAGGTGTCCCACGAGGCATGGCAGAAAGATCTATAAAATCAGCCCAAAGCAGAGGAAATTACTTTTCTGTTTAGATGTGATATTTAGGTCAGAACAACCTGAAGAGAGAGTCATTTGCTTGGATCTTTTCTCCTGGAAGCTGAAGTGTATTGGTTGCATGCATTTGCCTAAATACAAAACAAACTTGGAGACTGGATAACTGATCTGGGTTCTAAATATAAAAGCTTACTAATGACCTGATCAAAACTTCTGGCACAAACGTTTATGTAAAGGCAGCTGACATCTCTTACTGTTACCCTGACATATCTGTAAACATTATTTTCTGCTTTCAGTTTGAAATACAGTATAGCAGTACGTTCCTAAAAGCTGTCCACTGCTATTTCTGTGAGAAGATTCTCACTTTTACCCACATTGACCTTTCAATGAAATCTGAACTCACTGCATGAAAAACTGATCAAATTTTGCAGTGTTGCCAAGGTTCCAACATGCTGACAGCTACTACGGAGTGCTGAAAGTTACCTTGTGTAAAACATTACTGAGTACAATCATTTAATTATTTTTTAAAGGCAACAGTTAAATTAGAGTTCAATTAAAAATGCTATTTCATATATAGGATGTATACACATGATTAAGCACATTTAAACATAAAGATTAAACAAGAAAAAACCCCACTGGTATAATTAAGACTTCTACCTTGATGATAAATTGACTAGATCAGTTTTGACCTGATGTCTTGGAAGGATAGTTCACCCTACTGAGATTTAGCCATTGTAATATCATACAGATGTTCTGAAGATACTTTAAAACAGTCATTATATAAAATAACATAATCTGTTCAAATCCAGCTTAGTAGTTTGTCTGTCACTTTGCCTATCATGAATTTCAACATTTTTATTCAATGTTTTATTTACTGTCATTCCAAAGATGATATATAATTTCTCAGACATGCCAAAAGTTTCAATATGATTTGAAGATACTAAATACTTCTTTTTTTAAAGCAGCATTAAACTGCTTTACACTTCAGTCAATGCTGAATTGTTTTTAAAAACTTGATGACTGATGCTTGTGCACTGAATTAGCAATAGTAAACAGCTATGCATACATAAAGCAACAGTGAGAGACTCAATTCCCCAAAAGCTTCTGAGAATTGCACTTAAATGTAAATCCCTATCATTACTTTGACTGTTATTTTTGGAAGAGTGAACAGAAAAATGGAAGATGAGGATAAAAAAACCCCACTGTGCTACTTTATCGCAATTTAAGAGGACCCGAAAGCTGAAAAGCCATATTGAATAGGAACACTGAAGTACTGGATAGGCTTTATGTACCTTTAACAGGATGCTAAATCAGCCAACAAAACTAAGATTAATTAGTTTACAGAATCCCATATGTGGGGAAGAGAACTCTGCAGTGTGTCTTCCAGAAAAATGCATTAAACCTAAACAAAACTGCTGAGGCCTTGACCTAAGGAGTTGGACCTAGTCAGTTCCACACTAAGGAGGCAACAATACCTGATTCCTTTCTCATTCTTGTGGTTATCTCCTGCAGTAACAGGTAACACAGCAAGTTGCTATAAGACTAACAGTAAACTTTAGCACATTACACAAATATGAAAGACGATGTAGAAACAAGACTGAAGCTACAGTTTTCACAATTTTTTGACACCACAATAGAACACTTTGGTTCTATCCTGATGTGTGTAACAATGAATGCTCAGAAACAAATAAACAAAACCTCCACCCATTTAAAAGGGGGGCGGGG
>Ga0065711_1038768_pt1 | contig 18438 bp, 9 predicted proteins | sample Hoacrofraction12_FD_59098 | JGI IMG/M metagenome (GOLD analysis project Ga0065711, IMG submission 59098) | Hoatzin crop microbial communities from Cojedes, Venezuela - Epithelial fraction 12 v2 (version 2) | ecosystem: Host-associated > Birds > Digestive system > Esophagus > Crop | place...
GCCGGGCTGGCCCGAGGCGCCGGGGAAGCCCCGGGCTCCCGGTGCCGCCGCTCCCGCGGGACTGAGCCGTGCTCGGCCCCCGGGGCTCCGGCCCCAGCCGCAGCCCTGAGCCCGCGCTGTCACCCCCCGGCCGTCCCTCCCTTTGGGGTGCCGCGCCCTGAGCTCCCCTCGTCTGCCAGGCCCGGCTTTTTCACCGCTGTGACCCGCCCGGCCCGGCCGTGACACAGGCCACAGGGCCGGCTCTTCGGCGGCGGGGCAACACAACGCGTCGCCTCCGGGCAGAGCCAGCTTCCCCCGCCGTTTCTGATCCACCGGCTCCCAGCGATTTGGTTTCAGTGGGGAGCTGGTGGCGAACACGACAGCCCTTCTCCGCAGGAGACGGTGTGCGTGGAATCCACCGGCCAGAAACTCGCGCCTGTAGCCCTGGAAGGTCCCTTGCTCAAACGCGTGCCTGCCCGGGAATGAAACTGCTCAGGCCGCTTCGAAACGCCAAGCTGAAACAGAGAGAAAACTGCACTTTCAGACAAAGCGTGGACTACCGCTAACACACGCTGATGCTTCAGACCTCTCGGTCACGCTTCTGCCGAGGTCACAGCATGGAAACAGCTCTGGTTTCTAGAGAGATTGTCTGATGGGCACGAACCGAAGGAAAAAAATCTATGTTGGCAGTGTGCAACGCTTCTTGGTGCCAAACTTGCCGGGTCTGGAATAGGGAGAGGGACTAGCTTTCAGCCAGCCACACTGATGCCTCTCATGCAAATTCTGAGGGCTATGAACCTTCGTGACCCTTTGAATTTGAGAGGAATTACTGTGGCCATCTGCTTGCATCTTCCCCAAGAGATCTTCTGCAGGACACAATCTGATAACACAAATTAAAGAGAAAAAAGTAATATGCACTACTGCGGCTGCTGGAACTTTTGAGTGGCAATGTCCAAGTTCAGCTCAGAACGTGAAGTCTCTCAACTACTCCAGCACACGAAGGAAACCAAAACTTGAATGACCGACAGATGGCTCAGAAGAGATTAAAGTGGTGTTAATAAGCAAAGCGCTATGAAAGGCTGGTAAATATCATAATGTCACACTCAGTTAAAGACACAGACCCTCTGCTAACTCATGTTGCTGTTTGTCCCAGGGCCCGGCCGTGTTATTACTGCTAGACGTAATCCTAGCTAAGTACTAACAAATCAATAAAATCACTTCCCGCCATCTGCGACCAGCAGGGAAGATAGCCTTCGTGTTACAGCCTGATGCTGAAGAATTTATCCATTCATTACCAACAGGCTAAAGTCTGGCAGCCCCCTCAAAACTGAAGGAAGCAAGATTGAAAGGAACAAGATGATGAGAAGAAGGTGAGATGCCACCATATGATGAGCATCAGAAACAACTCAAACGCGGCTTGACTGGAATGGTAATACAAGACACGAGGATGATGCTGCTATAGGTATCCATAGGTAGTCCACAGTCCTTCGGATTATTCGGGCCTGCACGTGCCACATAAAAGGTGTGGCTCAAGTAACTGCCACAACTAATTCACTGGAGCAGTGGCCCTAGCATTCAAGAGTCACTGCGTTAAGGCCAACCTAAGCAAAATATTAAAGGTCTAAGACCGTAAGACCCAAGTGTCTCCACGATAACTTTATGAAGAAAATATCATATGAGGTTAAGTTATCCTACTTGCATTTCTGCTTATTAATTACTGACACAGTCACATGTACGTCTCTTCTGTATTATTTCATTAATTACTGTACGCTGGGTCAAGCACATGAATTCTTACTGCTGTGTGTGAAACAAAATGAATACAAGGAGTATGAGGGGACTTCACAGACAGTTTCTTACAACTTTAAAGGGAAAGCTGAATGCTTTTGCAGAGTAATGGTTAAAAAAAATGATGGAAGTTGGAGTGTGGATTGGCAGCAAGTCAATATTGGGAATAAAACTGTGTTACTGGAAAGCATAGAGTCATTTAGGTTGGCAGGGACCACTGGAGGTCATCTAGTCCAGCCCCCTGTTCAAGCAGGGTCAGCTAGAGCAGGTTGCTCAGGTCCATATGCAGATGGCTTTTGAGTATCTCCAAGGATGGAGACTCCACAGCCTCTCTGGGAAACCTGTGCCAGTGCTCAGTCACCCTCCCAGAGAAAGTGTTTCCCCACGTTCAGATGAGACCCCCTGTGTTTCAGCTTCTGCCTCTGGTCCCGTCACTGGGCACCACTGAAAACAGCCCAACTCAGTCTGCCTTACACGCTCCCATCAGATATTTATTCGCATTGATAAGATCCCTCTGAGCCTTCTGTTTCTACACTAAACAGTCCCAGCTCTCAGCCTTTCCTCATATGGCATGCTCCAATCCCTTAACCACCTTCATTGCCCTCCTCTTGACCTGCTCCAGTATGTCCATGACTTTCTGGAACTGGGGAGCCATGAACTAGACTTAGCACTCCAGATGTGGCTTCAACAGTGCCAAGCAGATGGGAAGGTTCACCTCTCTCAACCTTCTGGCAATGCTTTTCCTAATGCCTACAAAGTCTTAGGCACAACGAACGATTTTACACCTTTTTTGCACAAAGACAGTAGAATTCATTAGAGAGAAATACAGATTTTTTTACCTCTTTTTTCATAGGGCTACATGAAGAGGCTCAGCTCTTCTTGTAAGTGCTTCAAATCTTCAGTGGTCATTTTCTGACTTGCCCAAATTTGCTTTGTAAAGATGAAATATATGACATTGTTGTCCAACCAACAAGGCACGGACAGCCCAGTCTAGTTTAATGCTTTATATCCTGAATTGGAATGATACGTGAGAGCCTTGAGGAGAATTTCATTGCCTAGTTCGTAAGAAACCCCTGTGCTTGGGATGGGGGGGGGCAAAGTCTTGCCACTGGCAGGCTTCCTAGTAATTCCATTCTCTGAAGTCTTATCTAGGGAAGACTGCTGTGAGATTTAGAAATGGAATATCAATACAGCTGTTGTAATATATCAGGTAAATTACTTTCTTCAACTTGAGAAGCCAATCATTATAATGGAATCTGTGATCTTTTTTTCTCATTTTGTAATGGCAAGTATCCATGTACACTCCACGCATGACAGACGCGTATTTCTTAATGGTTCTAGACCTTCCTTCACTCTTAGGAACTTTCCTTCTCCCCCGTATTTTCCTTTCAGATTGTCCAAAGGCCATGTTCTACATTTCTCAGTTCCACTAATGCTCCCTTTTCAAGCTCTTTTCGCTAGCCTAGCTGTAAGCAGTCGTGATTGTTTTCTTGCTTGAGGCAAACTGAAAGAAGAAACTGGAAACAAACAATTCAGAGGGTTTTCCCGTAGGTTCCTTCCCTGGAAGAGCAGTGCTCTTTCTCAGACTCATGGGGGACTGGGGATACTGAAAGCTGTGGAGGCGTTTTCGGTCTGAGGGGGGTTGCTGTTTGAGGGACAGCCATGAAGAATGAGATACCCTGTAGCAACAAGGGCTCCAAGTAATTTCACAATAGGTTAATAAAAGTGGGACACTGTGACATCTCTCTCGCTCAAGAAGTTGAAGGAATTTAAAAACTTCAAAGACAGACCAAATTCACAGTAAAATCTCTTTTATTAACATATCATGATTTTCAAAAGCAGTTCTTGTTTTGGTGTCTGACTCACAATTTTTCATTTCTTTAAGTTTGGTGGTACTGCAGTATTTTAAGAAAGAGAAGGTCACAGCTAGCTCTAGCATGAGAAGAAATGGAAACAGTCCTTTTCAAGGCAGACAAAAAGCACTGGCACAAAGGGAGTTTGTTTCAGGTAGGGATTTCAGGGCCTGTTCTGGACAAGATTTGTTGTTATGCATAATTTTATAATGAGTGCCTACATCCTGCAGTGATTAGTGTCTTTAAAATGCTCTCAGACAGAACTGTTGTTCTTCTCCTAAATATATTTTAAAAAAAAGAAAAAGAGGAAAAAAAGAAACCAAACAACAAACTAGCAGTTCCATCAGCAGCAAACGTTACGGAGCCTGGTTTTGGATGACAGCTTTGGATTCTCTTGTGTCAAATAACGCAGCTGAGTTCACACTTCCACCTGTTCTTTAGTGGGTGCGCAAATCTGAGTCTCCTCTATCTGGCTGCTGATTTTCATAAAACCTGAAGGAGCTCAGTGTTTTTAGACCTCTCCCTTTTTGTCAGGCTTCTTTGAAATTGGTCAAGAGATTCAAACGTTATTTCTGGAGCGCTGACAGAAAAACAGTGCGGTTGCATAGCTTGGTTTTCTTAAAAAAAATAGACTAGAAACCCTGTCCCACCCCCATAGGTCTCTAATTATTCCCTTTGCTCTTCTCAGTTCCCTCCTGTTTAGCTGTGTATTTCTGGCATGGCAGTTTCCAGAAAATCATCCCATCCTTCAGGTGCAGCTTGCCAGAAATGCATAAACAGGAACTGTCACCTTCCTCCTCCATGACATGATGCTTCAGTATGTGCAGCTCCAAATCATACACTTTGAGGTGAAAGAGTGCATTTGCAAACTCCTATCTGATTTGAATCTATTATGAGCTGATTCTTATTTCAGTCTGACTACTTTCCAAATGTGTTTGTTAATAATTATTTTTTAACCCAGAAATACAAACAAGGTTTTAAGTACACCATCATTTTCCTAAGTACTGAGTTCAGTTTCCATTTTTTCTCCTTTAACGAGAAAAAAGTGAAAAACTGATGGAACTGACACCACCCTCCACCCCAAAAAGTCATCATCTACTTTTTGTTTATCATCTCCTGGACCTATTGTTTAAAGCTGATAGTGCAGGCAGATTCAACCCCATTCAGTTCAAGGGAACCTTGCCTAAGGCCATTGCACAGAACGACCCTGAGTCTGTAATATCTTTTTACATCTGTCAGAAAGGCTGAGAAGTGTTATGGCTCAGACAGAAGAAACTGAAGCCCAACACTCTTAGTCAGCAATCTGGCAGTTGGAAAAGCAGTGATTCAGTTCAAGCAGTGAAGTAACACAACGTTTTCCATAATTATGGACCATATCTTTTTGGAATAAGAATTTCATTGTTGCTCCAGTGGTTCTGCTGAACAATTCTAATATAATTAGTAAAGTAGCCTATAGATATAATGAATATATGTACTTTGCATTATAATATATAGAGAGGGTTTTTTTAAATCTACTTGCTGCCAGTTAAAGTATCTTACCATTATTTTTGCTCCAAAAGAAAATCTTTGATAAAGCCTTGAATGTTTTACATTATGACTGCAGCAGAGAACGCAGTAAGTGTAAGATCTAAACAATTTAAATCACCAAATGAACAAAGCGCTTCATACACTGAGGTCTAATGCTGTCCATGAAGCCCTCCAAGAACTGCCAGCAGCCCAGAAATACTCTTGTCAAGAGAATGCAAAAAACTCCTGGTGTTTTATCAAGCCTAATTGGCCGTAAACACCTGAATCCCCTAGACAGGCTGTAAAGCAGCAGCAGATAAGAGGGTTGCAGCGAGTGGAGGATGGTGTCATTCTCCAGAGCTGTTCCTACAGTGGAGGATGTGCTATTGCAAGTTCTGTCTTACAATCTATTGCAACCTCATCACAATCTCATGCATCTTTATTCATAAATCGCAAGATACTTTAAAAGTCAGTATTATTACTAAAACAGGCACAAGACTTTTGATGGAACAGTTTGCCTTAAGAAGTAGTGACACAAAGTTTGTAGGAGAAAATACCTTTAATTATCCAGTGGATATAATCAGAAAAGATGAACAAACTTTAAGGCACACAAGCCCTTTTAAGTTCAAAAAGCAACAGCAAAATTCAAGCTAAGCACAGCCTGGGAACAGTTGATTTGAACGTAACTTTATTATTTTAATCACCTAGACAACCTGAGAGAAAAGATTGCTTGAAACATGTGGACTAGTGAGGATATTTGTAAGAGGAGTGATGCATTTGTGGAAAAGAGAAGGAAACAGAAGGAAAGACAGACAGAAAGATAATTATTACCTGCGAAAGAGGAAGACAGCAGATGAGACGCAAGAACAACCAGATGTCATAAAACCAATATGTGTACTGAGCTAATGACTTTAAATGAAACATAGTTTCATCAAAATGAAATCATTCGTCAGATATGTGTCAGCACCTACTGCATTCTTTAACTGGAGAAAAAACATTTTGTTTCTGTGGTGTAGAATTTCTTCATTTTGATAATGTTATTTTGATTCATTTGATTTGAACTTTATATTATACTAAATTCTTGAAAGAGCAACTGCTGATGGAAAAAATGTGACATATATATTGTGTTTAAGAAGTTAAAGGCTTCAGTATAAAAGGCACAACTGTATTAAAGAGAAAGCGTGATAAACAAAGTTGTGGTAATCCCAGAACAGCACATTGGGGAATATTTTTTTTGCAGATAATTTGGATTTTTGCTGTTCCAATTTAGTACCCTAAAAAAAAAGAAAAAAAACTCACATCAGAGATAACCCTGTTCTCAGCTAGCTGTATGACCGTTGTAATTGCAAAAGCCGAGAAACAGATTGAAAAAGTGACATGACCCAAGTCATCAGGTGGGTTATTGGAAATGAGGAGAAAATAGTAAAGGGTCACATCCAATTCCCGTGGTCTAACTATTCATCTGCCTCCCACGTCTTAGGGTGCTCTTACAATCAAGTTATATAATCTAAGTAGTTATTTCCCTTGGTCTTGCCTTAGTTGCTGTACTTACTGAGTCACAGCAAGCACTGAGTGCTTGTAGTCCACCACAACCCAGAGTAAAACAGGTGAGCTTAAACAGGTGATTTAAAGTACTTGCTTCAATATGGATCTGGAAACCAGCTGTTTCCTTTTCCCTTTCAAAATGTTATGAACTTCATATTCTTACTCATGCATTAATTATCTCTCTTCTATATATACAATCCTCTTATTTGTTCTGAGTCTTTAGGTACACACATAAGTTTTTATGCATATGGAACGAAACTGTAAAGAGGGAGAAAATTCAGAACAATGGCACATAAATCAGTGTGTACCAGTCAAAATCTTAGCCCTGAATAATCTTGTTTCAACGTTCTAACAACACAATAGAACAGTTTATATAAAGTTCTATGTTTCCAAAATGAAAAACTTATGACGAAGTTTGAAGTAAATAATTCACTGATGCCTGCAGATTGTGTTCCTAAAATTACTTCTCAGTGGTCTCCAACAGTCATTTTTTTGCCAACGAATTATATTTTCAGATTATTTTGGAAGTCACCTTTAAAAGCTGAAACACTGAAGAAAAGATGAAACTCTACCTTGGTTTTTTCCCCCTTCTCAGGGTGAATGAGACTATGTACTAAAGTCCTGAAGGAGAGGTCTCAGGTCAATACCTGAGATTCAACTCGGAAAGTGATATCTATGTAAGTGTAGTTTTGTGTAAAAAAGAGAATTAGAATTATATCAGTTGAAACAATTTTTGTGGTCAAGGCATAGTTAGAGAGGAGAAGATTTTTACAAGTATAAAAATGTCCAGTTATAGTCAATATAGTTGCCCTCTGGGCTAAAGACATAATCAAAGTGCCAGAATAGAAGATAATCAGGATGAGGAAAATGGAGTGGAAATAATGGATTTGCAATGACAGAGGGAGCATTTGGGCTCATCCGAGTAGCAGAGAAACAGATGATGGAGCTCAGACGTTGGTATTAGTAGAGTGAGTAGCAGGCTTCAGAGTCAAAACACAACAGCATAAGCTCTGCCGCAGTTCTGAAAGGCAAGGAATTGGATCAAAAGCTACTGATGATGTGATTGAACAACTATCACTTACAGCTGTTTTTTTTCTGCCTTTCATCCTAATGGAAGAAATATAGCTAGTGGGATGCTGCAATACTGGTGTACAAAATGTAAAGGGATGAGAAAAGTATACTGTGTTACTGCTACAAGATAATTAAATGTTTAGTTATAGCTTCAGATCAAATTGAATTAACAAACTAACCACCTTAACCAGTAGCACAGAAGCTGGATTGAAATGCCAGACCCAGAGAGGAAGACTATAGAACGGGGTCAATACTACCAGCCTCCCAACCGGGAGCTGAGACAGGCTGAGTTAAGCTGTAAGAAGTTAGAGAGTTGGTAAGGACAGAAAGTATTGGGTCACTTCAGTTACCTCCATGTAGAAGAGGGAAACTTCACTCAGGGTCATAAACCGTAGATGAAATTGTCAATAATTCTTTCACGGATCAGCCAGCTAGCAACCCCGCAAGAGGAAATGCAGCCCTTGACAAGATAATGACAAAGATCTGTCTCAAAATTTCCTCTGGAAGCACAACTCTGTAACAATAATCATTACTCAGATCCAGCATCCATGACACAAAAAAAGCAATAGGCCAAAACCTTCACCACAGTTGTGCCATCAATTGGGCGACAGAGAATTAAGTTACATGTGGTGTAGAGGCTGAAGGACACCAGAGTGGAAGCACAACAGCATTACGTACTGTGTATGAGGACGGGCTTGGAAACTGGCAAAGGGAAGATGGAATGGCTGAGCCTGGTGTTTAGAATTAAGAAAGCATCATTTAAAAATCTGAAGTTGTGTTCAAACAAAATGAAAAGGATCATGAATTTGCGTAGATGAAATGTGAAAATATAATCAAACAAACAGACCAAAAAAGAATCGGAGGAGTAGCTTCCTAAAGGAACCAAAATTAGTACTAAATTCTTCTCTTAGCACATCAGGAGTGAAGTATCTGGCAAGCATTTTGTCACACTTGCTTAACTGGAGTAGAAAAGGAGCAGTTAAAGAGCACAAGACCATTGCAGACAAGATATTATTATAAATTATAAATTATTGGCATCCAGGTTCACTATAGAAAAGATGGGAGATTTCAACACAGGCATCTTTTTTTAAGGGGAACTCAGTGAACCATCTGTCTGAAAACTGAAGCAACTTTGGAAGGGATTATGACTCAAAGAAATGGAATGAAAAGTAACAAAAACAAATCACTAGGGCTAAGTGGTATTCACCTAAAAACTGGAAGAGGAAATATGTGAATTACTAGTAGCAATATGTATTCACACCTGATGATGACTACAATCTTGAAAAGAGAAAACATGGTTCTGCCTTGTAAACCTCTTGGAGCTGTCTGAAGCGGTCAACAAGTATGTGGTTCTCTGTGATCCTGTTGATATAGTTTACTGGGATTTTCAAAAGACCTTGCTGATATCCTTCAAGAGAGGATACTGAACAGCCATGGGAGAAGACGGAAAATTCTGTCTTAAATGCATAGAATCGTGTAATAATTTAGGTTTGAATGGACTTCTGGAGGTCATACAGTCCAACCTCTTGCTCAAAATAATGCCAGCTTACACCTTAGATAAGGTGGTTCAGTGTCATGAACAGTCAAGCTTTGAATCTCCTGAAGGATAAAAATTCCACAAGCTCTTTGAGTGTCTTGATGCAGTGTGAAGAAAGCCTTTCTTACTTCTAAGACAAATTTTCCTTGCAGCAACTCATGTTCATCGCCTCTTCTCCTTTCATTTTGAACCTACGAGAAGAGTCTACCTCTGTGTTCTCATCTTAAGAAGCCAAACAAAGCAATTAGATTTCCCTTTATACTGTTCTTCAAGCCGAACAAACACAACTAGAAGTAAAACACAATAAGAACTAATAGTCAAAATTCTCAGTAAAGGAAGAGGAGTTTGACAGAATTCTGTGCTGGGACCCACATGCTGTAGTATAGCCACAAATGATGGGGAAAAGGGGATGAGCAGTGAGATTTCAAAGTTTTCGGATGATATCAACATAATAAGGACAAGGGTTGAGTGTACAAATGCTGAAAGACCTTATGAGGCTTCATGACAGAGCAATAAAATTGGCTTCAAGACAGAGCAATAATACGTTTTGTGAAATGCTGTAGTGAAAAACAATCTTAGCTTCAAATATCAAATAGTGGACTGTGACCTGACCATTACCACTCAGAAGTGAGAAGACTTTGGGGTTAAGATAAATAGTTCCAAGAAAGCACCATCTCAGTGCTCAGCAGCAGTCAAAAAATAAATCAAATGCCAGGAACTATCAGGAAAGGAGGAAAAAACAAGACAGAAAACACAGTTACAACTCTGGATAAAGGCACATTTCTTATACTCTGAATATTACTTGCAGTTCTGTTTTCCTCATTTAGGAAAGGATACATTAGAGCTTAAAAGAGATTCAGAGAAGGACACATTTGATGATCAAATAGTACAGAATGGCTTCTAGACAATGAATGATTCCATGGGCTGGGGTTCTGCAAAAAAGGGTGATTTGTGGGGATGTGACAGATATCTATGAAATCATAAGCAGCATGACTGAAGCGGATAGAGATCAACTGTTCATTGTCCCTTCCAGGGACATGAGAAGTCATCAAATAAAGCTTGTGATGGTGGTTCCTCACACATCGGGTACCATACCTCTGGAAATCCTTGCAAAAGACATTGTGAATGGAAGAAGTTTATGTGAGTTCAGGAGGAGAAGTACTTGGAAGAATGATTCATGAAGAGCTACTAAATAAACAATCTATAAAAGACTCAGAAAATCCTCTAAGCTTGAAACAGTAAGAAGCTGGCAGAGTATTAGGGGAAACAATCATATATACTTACACGGTTCTCATTCTTCCCTAAATGTCAACTTATGATCACTGTTAGAGGCAAAACACTGGCTAGAAGGACCTTTGTTTTGAATCAGTATGGCAGTTCTTATGTTCTTACTATTTGGCTTTTTTCTGGTTTTTTTTTTCTTTTTAAATAATCATCCTGAAAATTAGGCCCGCATTTCATGGGCTACACAGTTGCCCAGCCTGTCTTGCTCGATTCCATTATTAGCTGAGATGCGCCTAGAGTCTGGCCCATATTATTGCTGTCCAAAATGAAGAAATACATATTTTATTACAAGAAAACAACTTTTACTCCAACCACAGAGTAAAACAAAACCAAGTGATGTGTTTTATAAGCACAGCCTGCTCCCTGTATACACTAGGAACAAAGTGATGTTCAATATCTCATTAAATGCAATGCTTAATATGTCTTCTGCACTGACAGAACGGAAACAAAACCTTTGTTAGATTGGAGATAGATGAGATTTCCTTACTTAAAAAAGCTCAAGCCAGTCCTGTAAAGGATGTTGGTTAAATTTTTTATAGTGACCTGACCCAAGCCAGGTGCTCTGAAGAAAACCCCAGAGAAATCTCCCAGCTGCTGCTGGTAGAAACTAACAAAATGAACGTCAGACTAAATAGCTAGTTAGACTTTGCAATGGAAGCAGGTTAAAAGGCATATATAGATCTTTGTCATTTAACCGGTGGTACTGTAGCAGGTAGGTAGGCTGATGAGAGACTTCTATTAGAGAAAAGCTTTGGTCAGCAAGGAGACAGCAAATACAAATTTTAGTTCTTTGGAAAGTATTGTTGCCGGCCTTCTCACCTTGTGTTAAGGAATCTATATTTTTTCCACTTTGATTTAAAAACCCACATTGTTTTCAATCTAGTGGCTGTACCACAAAGGAAAAATGAAGAAACCAGAAGTCAAAGCTATTAGACTTCAAAATAAAGTAACTTCTTTCTGAGGGCCAGTGATAGTTGTCAAAGCAAAGGTAAATCCACTTGTGTTGTGAGAGTTGACAGGATCAGCTGTCCTCGGAAAATTCTTCTGAGGCTCAGAGGCATTGCAAACCAGAAAAGTGTTTGTGATAATGGAGAGAGGCCCAAGGAAATCATAGAGATTCTAGTGAAGCTGTCTCAGTATTAATAACTACCCACCACCATAGCGTAGTTTATGTAGCTGTTCTGGAGCAAACGTGTAGAAGAGATGTAACGTATGGGCGTGGTGCATTGTACTTTACAGTCTGGTGTGCACCATTCTGGCTTAGGTTATAATTCACATTACTGCAATGTATTTGCCTTTCTGGGAAAGGCAGGCATTGCGTCTGCTGCAACTCTATCAGTTTAACTATAAGAGTTTCTTTGAAACACGTTTTTCATTCTATAGTACTGCATCCTAGCAAGGGGGGAGGGGGGGTTCTCCTTCGGTGTTTCTGTAGAGCAAACAGCTCCTATAGAGGTGCTGCTGCTCAAAAGATCTGCTTCTGTGTTTCTGTAGAGCCAACAGCCCCTGTAGAGGTGCTGCTGCTGAAAAGAGCGTCCCAGAGCATCCCCAGAGATGCAGCACACCAGCTGAATGCCTTCAGGCATAGTAGTGGTTTAGCTTACATGGTTCTTGCACAGCCTTGTGTCCTCAGAGCACCCTGCTAAGTCTGCTGACCTCCTGCAGGGTCATTATGGCCAAATCCTGGAAGTACAGGTTTAACCTGAAGTTCCATGAGAGTTCTAACCCCAGGAGTTGCAAGTGGCAATTTGCAGATCAGTAGCTTGGTGGATTTCTGGAAGCACCCACAGTTTCCTCAGAGCCACGGCGCTGGAACTGGGGGGATAGAGCCCCTGCATGCCACCCTTAGAACTAGCATGCTGGTGCTACTTTCTAGGCATGCTGTCTTTAGCTGATGTACTGGCTTGCAGATGGTGGGCCAAGTCATTCCTGGCCTAGATAGGGCTGCTTTGCTAGGAACAGTGGCACAAACCCTGGAGAGTTCAGCAGTAATGGCAGTCCCTGCCCTGCAACAGCTGCACTACAAGCCAAAGAAAGGATGAACGTTGTATTGCTGTACTAAGGTACAGTAAAGATCTCTGTCTAGACTTCCTAGCGCTTTTTCCTCAGAGTTCAGAAACATGCTTCATTCTGACTCGTCCCTCTGTTGGCACTCTTTGAAGTGAAATACCCTGGCATGCATCACGTCAGGCTCAGAGATCCTCTTATTTTGTTTAGACCCTAACTTCTGTCTCGTGTTCATCTTCTCAGACCTCAGAGGCTTACTTTACTTGACACTTAAGACTGACTGTCAGCACTGAGCACTGCCATTGAACCAAGGCTAGTGCCACATCTCTCACGAGCCATTCAGCAGTCAATTCCTTCCCCGAAGAGTGTGCCGGTTAAGCGTGAAGCCAGAGGGAACAGCTGGGTACCAGGAGAGGCAGCATATCAGGAAACAATGCTCAGGTATCTGTCAGCATGAGAGGTGATGTCTCAGCCACCAGCTGCTGCCAGTTTGGCAAAGGAGAATGTAAGGAGACACTTAAAAGGAGTTAATGAGGTAGGTTTGTGTGGCTGTTTGCAGAGTTTTTCCTTGGTGTGAAGGGCAGGAGGGAAGAGAGATCAAAGGTGGTGTTTTGTTTTATTTTGTTTTTAAATTTAATAGATAGAAACTGGCAAATCGATTGAATAGAAAAAATGAAAGGCTGAGTCCTACCACCGCTGTTTGGAAGACATAGACTGATATCTTTTGATGGATATCCAAGTGAAACGAAACATTATTGTTATGCCCCAGAATATTAAAAGGCTCAATTTGCATTAGTTTGTTTCCCAGGAAATCTTCCTGTATCTGAAAGATTCATGTAAGACAAAATATCAAGACAGCACACCTTTGGCTACAAGCTACTCTTGTAGCCAGCAGCTAAGAAGCCTCAGAGATTTCTTTTAGCCCTTATTCTATCCGATGGCATTCACAGAGCCTACGACCAGTGAACTGAATGACCTAGTGCAAAGATTTCCTCCCTTCCAAATACAGCTATTGGTAATAAGATATAAGTAGGGCTTGTTTGAGTAAATACCTGTGAATCTGTTCACTGGATGTTCTTAAACATAGATGTCTTCCAAGCTGTGAGTAAACAGATTGGAGGTACCAAAGGTGATGTAGTTAATCAGCCTGTATATTTTGAACTAGTTGGATAATCAGCCTCTACGTTTTCAAAACACAGGTCCTGTCTTTGAAAAAATGTTCAAAATGCAGAAGTCTTGCTATTTTGGTTTTGCAGACTTACACTCACCTGGAGACTGGGTAGAATAAGAGTGGAGAAGAGAGAAAATCACTGGACTGGGATGTGTGCAAAAGATCAGATTTGCACTCTTGCACAGTCTGTCAGTCATCCTCTGAGATCTCAGAGGAGGTGCAAGTCAAATATGATACTCCGTGAGGAGAAGCAGAGGTTCCTTTGTCAAGCCTCTTGTGTTCCATTGAAGTATTGGAGTATCAGACTTGCAAGAGTATGAGAAGAGGAGAAAAGATGGTAACTCAGTACAAGGGGACAAAATGTCTCATGTGATGGAACGGAAGGATGAGAAAGAGGTAGGGATGGAATAAAATACAGAAAAAGAGTAATTAACATGTCACTGTTTCTCATAGGTTTTCCGTCTTGCCTGATTTAAGTGGTTTTGGCAAGTGTTAAGTTGGTAAATATCAGTCCCTTTAGTATCTTAAGCATGGAGAAGCAGAGAAAAACATCTGAGAAGAGGCTTCAGGAGGTCACCTGGTCCATCCTCCCACCCAAAGTAGGATCAATTATTCATTTATGATCAATCATCATTGCTGGTAGACATTTGCCTACCCTGTTCCTCAGGACAGCTAAACCATTCCAGAGACTGGCTATCTTTACTCTTAGAAAGCTACTCCTAATGCCAGAACTAAGTCTGCTGCAATTTTAGCCCATTGTTTCCTGTTTTGTACACAGGGGACATTCTCATCCTCTTTGTAGTGGCCCTTAATGCATCTAAAGATTGCTATCACATCTTTTCTCACTACTGTCTTCTGCGGTGTTCCCATCCTGGCAATTTCAGACTCCTAGATAACAACCAAACTTTTAGAATGAAAATAGCTTTCTTGACTCCCTTCTTCTTTACTTCCTAAAAGTGTGTAAATTTTATTCCTAATGGTATTATGAGAGAAGTGGCTACAAAATTCTTTAGAATCACCTGAAAGGAAGGAACACAAAAATCATGGGTAAATGAAGCAGCTTACAACAACTGTACCTGTCCAGTTTCTGCCCATTTCTTAGAACATAGCTTCAGTGTCCTAATATCATGATGGCATTTAAGCATACTTTGATTTTGAGAAGTGGGTTCAGATTATGATTATAGGTCCTTTGTATTACAGTCTGATCTGTTCTGGTGGAACTAAGATGAATCTAATAGGACCTCATGGACATGTAACGATTTATCTGCACGGTCCATTTCAGAGTCTTTAGGTGTGCTAATTTACAACTGAAGTAGCTCCACTGAATTAAGTATCATATCAGTACAATGTTACAAGAATTACTATTATAACAAATCGTTATAACTTACTGTTATAACAGTTACCTACAAAAACAATGCATAAATAATTTTTTATACATAAACCAATGAATTTTTTTAAAAAAACAAATGGTAGAATCATGCCTTAGAGTAAAACATAACTAAAAACTACATAGTTATGAATTTCACTCAGAACTAGGAAAAACTAACATTCTGATGATATTTATTTCTCATTATGATTACAAATGCAGCTTATTAGACCAGGAGCCTGTCTTGCTGCTGAAGGTTACTGCTGTGCTGTAGCACCATAAACGCAAGGGTCAGCAATTGCTAGGCCATTCAATCTCTCTCCTCCATTTATACCCTTGAAAGCAAGAAAGCAAAAAGGTAAAAAGAGATTCTGTTTCTATTCTTGTTAAAGTTAATGCAACAGGATCCCACAGGCTGTAGGTGTTGCTAGGAAAGTACTGCACAAGCTGGTCTGCCTCTTTTACTGTACTAGCTCCCTGCCTTCTACCAGCTGAGAATGCCATGGAAACAGAAGTTGGGAAGCAAAAGCTGGTCAGGTTGGGGATCGCGGATTTAATTTTTTTTAGTACCTGTATCAAAGGAGACTTTCTTTGGAATGGCAGTGTGAAACATCCTGCCCCATTTCCACAGCAGTGACAGCATTCCCACGGGACAAAGACAAGACAGCATGACAGGGTCAGTGCTGGAGCTGTTTGACTTGGTATCTCCTAAGCAGTACTTAAAAAACTTAAAGTAATTAGAAAGGTGAGGCATGTGAATGCAAAAATATCTTTAAATGTAAGCAAATAAACTCAATTTACCTTACTCAAAAGTGGGGGACCCAGTGGTAGTTAATGAATAGTGTAAATCAGCAAGGGTGAACAGACAATGAAAAAAATGAAAAAAAAATTCGGTTTTAATAATGTTAGTTATATTTTAATGACTGATTTTTCTAATATGTTAGCAAATATCTTGCAAAATAGCATTTGACTTTCTAGTTGTCATGCCGTTATCACTTCTTGTCTATGTCAATAAAAGCCTGATCTTAACTGTTGCAAATAAAGGAAGTTATCACAGGAGTATCTCAGTCCAGTTCAAAGGCTATAGTCTGTAGGTCTGTAGCTCACAGTGCGGTTGCCATGACTCAAACATTTCTCCTTATCAGGTACTACCAACATGCACAATTTTAACCTTTAGCAGATGTGGGGCAACACATCTTGGTTTAGTTTGCAGGAAAGAATAATCAAACTAAACGGAAATGCTTTCGAAATTGCTGGCCTGGGCCCCAGAGAGCTTAGTCAGGGATTTCAGTGGAATTAACTTTGCATTGGCCTATGAATCCAGGTCTTCAAACATGTACACATTTGCTGTAGAATTGCTACAGCTCAGCTGACATCCGCTAACCTGTTGTGTTAGGAACTGCATGTGTGAGCTTACATTATATGTCGAACAGTTCTGTAACTTGCCACTATGGAGCCTTCCAAACATTAACCAGTTCCTAGTAATACCTTTTTGGGAAGCAAAACAAAACAAAAAAACCAGACCTAATGACATGAGGAGAATTCATACTAAACCCCTGCATTACAGCAAACTGCTGTCAGGAGAGATTGCATGCCTGACTTTGTACCAATTTCAACTTTCACAGACTGGCGAGGTTTTGTTGTGCCTGACATTGTCTTGATCCAGCAAAACTACTGTCATTCATGCTTCAATACGAAATGAAAGTATAAAGGTAGCCATTATCACTGAAATTGTTCAGTAGTATTTATAGATAAACATGCCACTAGTGACCAAGCAGATTACATTTAATTATAATAGTTGTGACAAGAAGTAAGAGCAAAATTAAGACTCAGATACCTTCTCTACCCAGTCTTAATTTAGCCTTCAGCACCTAGAGATACAGCTATTATGTCTGCTCTTTAATTTGGACAACACACTGAATGTTCACCAAAGGGGACCTGAAAAAGGAGTGCAACCTGCTTTGTTCAGCATCTTGCTTTGGATTTCAGGTGAGAAAAAACTGGGTCATGGATAGGATTTGACAGAAGACTACCAGTATCTTTTTTTCCAGTGTGAATGCTGAGTCATTTTGAGAGTATCCTGCATACTGAAGAATTAAACCTCAACCAGTTAAAGGTTGAATTAAGACATTTTTGTGGTTTAGATCTCTAGTCCAGAAAGAAAATGGGTTAAAGCTTCCCAAACTGCAACCTCCCTTGAAAAGAATAGACGTTAAAGATGTCAAGAGCTGACTAAAATACCTGTTTATACAGCCAAAGACTAGAAAACTCAGAGACCAAGCGATTGCCTTGAAAATTGGGACCCGATGGCAGAATTATGAATGGACTAAAAATCTTGATTCGCAGGCCTTTGCTTTAGTTAGTAAAGTATATGCTATGGCAAAGAGGAACAAGAATGGGGCCACTTCATGAGAGAAGACGAGGAGCTGACCACAGTGCAGGTAGGCAGGAGCAATGACCACACTGACAAGGGCACAGTCCCACAGTATCCAAGCAAGGCAAACAGAGCAGGGTCGGTGACAGTAACAGGCTTAGCCAACAGTCCAGTTATCAGACACATGCAAAGTGACACGTTGGGTTCAAGGTCAATCCAGGAAGTCCAGCCAGCAAGTCAAGATCTTGAAGGAACAGAGCTGGACACAGACCTACCTGTAGTACATTTCAGGCAAGGACTAGGGCCTGAGCTTGAGTTTAAATAGAGCTAGTGAGCCAGAGGTGGAGGATTTATAGATAGAGGTCGTAGATGTTCTCAGGGCAATCAAAGCTAATTGATGCACTCAGCGAATACGCATTATACACTGTATTTCCAATTCCTAATGTCTATCAAGAGGAATCTTAAGCATTGCTATCATTACTGTTCTTGAGGTGACACAGTTTTTCATTAAATGTATGGACTACTTTGTTTTTACAATGTTTCGAGAGCTTCCTTAATACGTTTTTGTAATTATTTGTAATTTTAATTAATGTGATGCTATAGTTATAACATCATTCTTACAATATAAGTAGCAGCAAAGCAAATCTTTTGACAAGGTCACCTCCCAGACCAAAAGCATGTGCATTTCCTGAAAGGCAATTTGTATTGGGAGAAACAATAGAGGAAACCTATGAATGCTGGTGGCTCCTGACAGAGGTCTTACCTCATGACAAAATAGTCTAACCTTGGTGTTGGACAATTCTGTGACTGTGCCTGCACGTTGCAATGAGTTTTTTAGAAAAGCAAGAGATGTAGGTTATCTTGCTTGTGATTGTAACCAATGCTGGATTTCAGTAAGTGCATTTGAATAACCAAACACCAGCAGCTGTTGGGAATTTAAAAAAAAAAAAAAAAAAAAAA
>Ga0065711_1006055_pt1 | contig 18437 bp, 4 predicted proteins | sample Hoacrofraction12_FD_59098 | JGI IMG/M metagenome (GOLD analysis project Ga0065711, IMG submission 59098) | Hoatzin crop microbial communities from Cojedes, Venezuela - Epithelial fraction 12 v2 (version 2) | ecosystem: Host-associated > Birds > Digestive system > Esophagus > Crop | place...
TTGCAGCCGTCTCTTCTTCAGGCTCAACAAGCCCAGCTCCCTCAGCCTCTGATCATAGGAGAGATGCTCCAGTCCCCTCACCATCCTCGTAGCCCTCCGCTGGACTCTCTTCAGTAGCTCCTCATCTTTCTTGAAGTGGGGAGCCCAGAACTGGGCGCAGTACTCTGGATGAGGCCTCACTAGGGCAGTGTAGAGGGGAAGGAGAACCTCCCTTGTCCTGCTGGCCACACTCCTCCTAATGCACCCCAGGATGCCATTGACCTTCTGGTGTACCTACCACTCCTCCCAGTTTGGTGTCATCAGCAAACTTGCTGAGGGTACATTCTAACTCTTCATCCAGGTCATTGATGAAGTTGAACAAGACTGGGCCCAGTACTGACCCCTGGGGGACAGCACTCGTTACCGGCCTCCAATTAGACTCAGGGCCACTGATGACAACCCTCTGAGTTCTGCCATTCAGCCAGTTCTCAATCCACCTCACTGACCACTCATCCAACCCTCACTTCCTTAGCTTCCCTAGGAGGATATTATGGGAGACAGTGTCGAAAGCCTTGCTGAAGTTGAGGTAGACAACATCCACGGCTCTCCCCTCATCTACCCAGACAGTCATGCCATCGTAGCAAGTTATCAGATTGGTCAGGCATGATTTCCCCTTGGTGATTCACTATCACTGTGATATTGTTGGGCAGCAGCAATGGCAAACAAGAGCTAAGCTGAATAAATTATTCTCCTCCAAAATATTCAGTGATGAAGACCTTTGTCCCTCAAACCCAGCTGTGTTTAGTTTTTAAAGTTTTCTGATGTTACTGAAGAAATGTCTGGGAAATAAAAGGATGCATTTCAACTGACACTGATGCAGGTGAACTGTGAAGTTGACACTTGGAGGGAGGCACGTGTAATAACAGTAGGGGAATGCCCAGATGAACAGGTATTTTCAATAAAAGCTGTGGAAAATGCACACAAAAATGGGCTCAAACTGAACAGATCCGTGCAGCAGCACTGTGAAAGCAGAGAGCTCATCAGACACTGATACTCTGTTATTTAAGATTTGTGTAACCCTGTCTACTGGTTGGAAGAACTGGATTTCTGGTTGACTCAACATGACAAAGAGCTGGATTTGGAAATATTTTGACCTGTGGTGTCTCTAGCGCAGCATCGGCTCAGATGTTCTCTGTCAGTTTAGGACACCTCAGAAATCAGGTATGTGTTTTGTTTTGCTATTTCTTGATGACAGAGGAAGGCAGGGAAACAACAGGTGAACTGTACCTGAATTTTGAGGATATTTATCTACCTCAGTGAACATTTAAAAGGAGAATTTATTTTCCCCAATTCTTTATCTAGCCCTCCTCTCCTTGCCCAGATGGCTAAAATCTTTGGATTTCCTTGTTTTAGAGAAAGATGGCATTGAGGTTTGTAATGGAGTTGTGTAATAATACAACACTCTGCTGAGAGTGTTGTATTATTATTTACTAGAGATAACTATATGATTTCATGGATTGTATCTAAAGGAGACTTCTGCATAAATGTCATATACTCACCTTAACACGACAAAGAAGCATATATTTAGACACAGTATATACTTGGAAGATCATAGAGATGAGCTTGAATAGGGTAAGGAGAAACTCTTGCTGGTACTTTGTAATGAACATCTAATTTGGGGAAGAGACTTGAAAAAGCTAGTTGAGGCAGGAAAACTAGAGACACAGGCAACAAATGAAGGTTTATCTTGCAGCCTGAGGTGCTTGCCAGGTGCAACCTATTAAAGCAGAAAGCTAAAATAGTTGTTCTAGATCAATTTAGAGAACTGGATGTTTCTAACGGAGCATGAGGCTGTTCAACACATACTTGGTATTGGGGGATGACACTCACCTTATTGAAGTATAAAGTGAATAATGCTTTACTTCTCACCCTGTGTCTGTATTTATTCTGTTCTTAGGCAGCACTACTGACTGTACAGCACATAAAAGATTGCTAAGGTTTCAGATACGGTTATTCAACTTTATGAAACACTAACAGCCTTTGCTAAGTGAGGGAAAGTTCTAGCTTCTTACAAGAAGTGTTTTGTACTGTTGACCAACTCAAACAGTGGTTTTCAACCTTGTTCACAGATCATTAGTGTAGAGTAAATACAAATATTTTTACTTTGATGGCATACTGGGATTCTCTCAACATCATAGCTTCACTTACAACTGGTGTAAGACGTCCTTAGGTTGTGACACATTCACTCATACAGACACCAATAAAAAAATAGATTAAACTGGTTTCCTTTAGAAGTCTGATTATGGTTAGCTGTCTGTACAGTGATGAAATTTGTTATGGTAGGTCTTAATTTAAAGTTAAGGGAGAGAAATGTGAACTATTTCTGACTTTAAAAAAGATATGTAAAAACTAGTAATCAAAATTCTGCAAATGCTTGTAGTGATTTTTTTTTTTAAAAAGCAATATGACTCTTTTATAAGCATCTTAACGTAGCAGTTTCTACATTTCCTATGGAAATGAACATGTAATGTTTGAGTATCCATGTTCTTGGAGCATTTAAATGTATTTTGGTGATAAATAGGCTTTCTCTGCCTCCTTCCCCCTCATCCGCTGCTGTGTCAATATTGTGACTCATAGGATTATAGAATCATAGAAACATTTAGATTGGAAAGGACTCCTGTAGGTCATTTGGTGCAAGACCCCTCACTTAAATGATGGCTTACTTCAAACTGAGTTTTTAACAGGCTGCTCTTGAAGATACTGGCATTCCGTTTGCTGCATGAGAGAACCCTGCTGCGCAGGGGGTGACTGCACATCATAGCCAAAGTGGTCTTTGAAAAAAATTCTGATTCAGCAGGTTCTCTTTTAATAAGACTTAGTGATCAAGAAGTAATTTGCAGTGTAACAAGAAAAAAATTAATGCAAGCCATACAACATTTTTGGACTAGGACTTAGATCATGTCAAATCAGGTTTTGAAGAAAACTGTATTGGGAGTTATGAAGGATGTCAGGAAATGTAATGGTCCCTTTTTAAGTCCTTCTGGAAATTCTTGGAGAGAGTGTGCTCTAAATGCCTCTGTCTGTAGGTCAGCAAAGGCAATTATATAGACTTCAGGGGACTGGTGATATATGTGAACACTTTCTGCTGAAAACTCTGCTGCCCCAGGGGGCCACTCCAGCAAGCAGTCTACCTCTAAGAAAGAAGCTTGAAGCATAAATTGCTAACCTTGAGTGAACAGTACGACATTCCAGCAATAAAATCGAGCTATAAACACGGCGAAAGGCAACATCTTTGATAGCTTCCTGAAATGATCAGAAGTTTCTTTTTATGCCTTCCTCTCACTTAAGCATCTCAGAAGGTTAAGGTGTAGGTTACTGTGACTTTTACTTTTAAAAGGTTTACCCACGTGAATCTTGTTTCGCTAGGGCTATTTACTCTTTTTTTCCTTTCCCCTCTTTCTCTCTTCTCCTTATGCTTAGTTACATGAGCCCTACTATCCCCTCACAAATGGCAGCCACCATGAAGCCCATGTGATTTTTAATTCAATTTAAATTCTTCTTCATAGACTCAAGGGACTATTGCGTAAGATACTAGTCTTATTCACTGACGGGATGTTATTTTCTTATATTTATTTTACATTCCTTGCTTTCTTTCTTTCATTCACACATTGCATCCTTCCTAATTCTTTTTTTTTTTTTTTCTAAAAAGATGTGGCTAATGTAGGTCTTTTATGCCTTTTCTGTACGTGTGTCCATATCAGATCATTTGTTAAAGGAAAAATGTTTGGCTAAACAAGAATAATGTTGTAATAAGGGTGGAGTACATTTCTTGTTTTTAAAAGTTCCTTCCAAGATCTTCATCTTCATTTTGGCTCCAAATGTTTAGCCAAAGAAATAAAATAAACAGAAAATCCCAAAGGGTAAAATTGGTGTAAAACACTAGCAATATTTTTTTGTCTTTGCTAGATACAGACTGGTTCTTAACTCAATTTAAAAAACAGGTCTCTTCAGTGTCCACTATTTATAACCCTTTCTTGCTTTTTTCATGAAGTTTTAAGACCACAGTGACAGTGTGAAAAAATAAATCCAAAGCAGGCCAGATCATTCAGTGTGTAGTGTTGTCCTTGTACCACGTTCTCTCTGTCTACACCAGTAATTACACATGACCTTCAGGTCACCCTAAAGCCTGGTCTCACTAAAAATCTGTAGGGTGAATACTGTATAACTCTTCTTCAGCAGTTCATGCTGTATCTGTAGGCGTTGTGGCAACGAGGTGGCAGTAGATTTGCATTCAATTGCTTTGGAAAGCATGCACATGTACGGGCCTGGAGGACTGCACGTCTGTCAATAGTAAGCCCACCTCAAGTTTGCTGTTGCTTGTATTCCTGTAGCACAGATAAGCCTGGACAGACGGACCAGAAGTCCATATACAGTTTCCCAGGAGACCTGAGCGAGGGAATGTTGAAGATACCTTTACTGCCATTTTCTAAGAATGACAATCAGAATGTAGTTGCCCTTGGTGAAACTTTGGGATTTAATAGGGAAAGGCAGCCATGTGGTTGTGCTAATTACCCTGAGTTCAACCCTGTTTCTGGTTCTCCATGGCAAAAAGCATGGACCTTACTGTCTCTTTAGTGTTCAGAGAAGACTTATTCTGCTGCAGAGGTAAACTTGTAGTGGTCCACAGTCTGTGTGCCATTTCTTTTCCATCTGCAGTGTATCAACGAAAAGGAGAGGAATTAGTTCAACAGGGACACTGATAGAGTCATCTCTGGAATATGCTAGTCTGTGACTTTAAACATTAGCCTCATGTGGCCATTGCTAGTTGGGGAGCTTTTCTGAGGAATGTTTACTGAAAGCAAACATTTTAAGCTAATAGGGAGGAATACTTGCCAAGTGGAAGCATTCTTAGTCATATCTTGTGACTAATGGATCCAATCAAAGCAGTTCAGTTTTCATGTCTTGGATAATAAAACCAGATGCTCTTGAATAAACTACAGAATATTGCAAAACAATATTCCTGTTTAATTAAAATTATAAAAATTTTCTATTAATACAAAATTCACCAACAAGACAAGAGGTGGGATTTGGCTGCCGAATTATTTGTTGTGGAACATTTGCTGTGTTTCAGGCTGCAAGGTGGTCATTTGTGACACTGCCATATTATTTTAGAACCAGTGTAAAAGGTTTACTGAAGATAAAAGCTAAGCAAAAAAGGAACATCTGTTTTCCTACACTGCCTGGCAATTTGTCTGATAGACCTAGGTAACAGATTACATCCGCAATTTAAAAATTATTTTTCAAATGTCAAATGGTAAACCTGAAAGATTTTTGACTTCTAAACAGAAGACGAAGGAGAAATGTTGTGACACTTTCTGAGGGAAAAATAATGATTGTGTTTTTTATAGCAATTTCATAAACATACCTAAGAAGATCAAGTTTACCTGAATCTTCTTGATGTTGTAATCTCGTTCTAGCAGCATATATAGTGAACCGACATTCAAGCTGAGTTTCTTCTAAGTCCATTAATTTAGTTAAAAAAAAAATCTTTCTGACTTCAAGTCAGACTTGAAAAATTTACACAATTTTAGAGCCTGTCGCACAGAAGGGCTTGTGCAATTTGGGAAATTTGGTTGTTTTTGTGTAGTGTGTGGTATGTTCATAAAGAGAAATCATGTGATTTTATTTTGGAATGTCACATGGAGAGGGTTTAATTTCCTTTAAATATTATGCAATAGAAGAAGAGAAAAATGAGATATCCCATCCACTTCCAACTGGCCACAGCAGGTTTTCTGTTGATGACTATTGTGATCAGTGAAAAAAAAAATTAACTGGATGAATTAGTCTTTCTTGCTGCCTATTGTCAGACTGTAAATATTTTCAAATCACATATAAATTTATTTGCTGATGCTTTTACATGTTTTGCTTTCATTCAATAGGTTGATCTCTTGGAAAATAATAATGCTATGGTGTGGGGTTGTTAGATTTGATTTAATACCAAATTATATGCTGCTGTTTCTGTTTGGTGGTTGAATAACTGCACCTTCTAGCTAGGCAGTCTTGAGAAAAGATTCGATTCAAAAAAGAGTTAGATACGGCAGTACCTCACTTCTAGATGGCTACAACAGAATATGCAGCTGTCTGCTTGACATATCTTCTTGTACCACCAATTCTTAATCCTGCTAGGGTACTTTCTTCCACTTCTTATTCCCTCCTGCTGTATGAGCCCCATTCCCTGGCTGGCAATGCAGTTAATCCATATTGTTTAGGCACAGTTCTTTATTGCCATTCTTCCAAGTCCTTGGAAACTAAGCTTGAGCACTGTTCTCTCTCTCCCTGTTTTATGCCAAAGTTTTCCCAAATCTGCACAAATATATCTGCCCCACCTCATACCTTTCTAAGGATCTTTACCCTACTTCACTAACTGCTTTTCTGCCAGTCTGTTTGGAGCCCTCCTTCCTAAAAAGGAGCACTGCTCCTCCCCATGGTGTCTGTGCAGTTACCATGCCACATTCGTGTGACTCAGCTTGGCTTGACCTTGCACAAGAAAATGGAGGGATGAATTTGTAACACATCTAGCCTACAGGACTGAGATGCTTCTAGCTGGACAAAGAGGAGAGGTTTAAGTCCGAAAGCGAATCTAGAAGGTAGTGTGAAATTTTTGAGTCGTAGATTTTGACCTACATGTGGACATCCTGCAAAGTCCTGCTTTGGGACGGAGGACAGAAATGTGTTGATTAGTCAAGGCAGGTGATTAACAAGGATTGTCTAATCCATTTTTAGTATCTTCCTGATGCAATGCTGTCAATAAACATCAGAACTATAAGTGCCATTAGCCCACAGATATTCACGTAACATCACCGTCCTCCTAGTTGTGTAGAAATCTGAATAAAATATGTGATGGTAGAGAAATGTTTAAATAACTTTAGAGGTAATTGCCTCTGTTCCCGGGGGTGTTTGACCTTGAGAGGAAGTTAGAGTAGTGAAGAAGCAATAAAGTATTGTCAGCTGGTGACTGGTCCAATTTCCACACAACAGTGGGCAGCCATCTTCAAACACACACAAAGGTGGACATAAATTAATATTCCATTTTTTTACAATTTCCTGCAGATAGCTGCTTTGGTTTTGAGACACCTAAAAAATATCCCTGGTACAAATGACTGTGAAACAGAACTGCTGTGTGAACCCTTCTTATTTATTTAATTTTTGAAATCATACTGTTTATAGCATTCATAATCTATGGACAGATGGCTTAATCCAAATTAAGATGGAAGACTGCTGTGTAAGTTTGTTTGTTTTTCTTATAAATCAGTCATCTGCTTCACAAAGAGCCTCACTTTAGAATTCAGCAGGTGGAAGATAGGAAATCTGAAGTCTGATGTTCTTTTATGACATCTGTAGCATTTCTATGTATAAAGAAAAGTCACCCTAATGTATCTGAACTTCATTTCAAGAATAAAAACTATGCTTAAAAGCTCTAAGAAATGCAGATTATGGTGGCAAATTTAAAAGACAGGCAAACTCAAAGAGATGCTCTTCATTTAAGAAAACAAAACAAGCTTACAGTCAGCATGTGGCTACCCCAGAATGTAACACTCCATCCATCTCTTACTCTCTGTCATTAAGTGGTAGTGCTTTCCCCCCCACTCCCATTCTAGTCATGCCATAGTTAAGTTAGGCAGCCGTTTTCAGCTTGCAATGTTCTGGTAGAGAGTTAACAACACTGCTCACAAGGAACACTTGAAAATTGTTAAAGTTTATCACAAATTAAGGGAGTCAGTACAACCAGTGAATGTTATAATTTTATTTTAAGATGCAGCCACTGATTTCTTGTGACGGAGATGGTAGACAGGGGTAGCAAATTATTCCTTCGGAGTTATTTAACTGCAGAGTCTCTGTGCTCTTACAGTGTTTCTTACAGCCTCAGAACGAATAGCACCTTTTGAAGATCCACAAAACTCTTAACAGAAGGCTACATACCATTTATATGGAGCTATTTGAAAGTAATTCACATTTCAGACTTGTACCAAGATGCAAAGGTAATCTATAGTTGTGTATGCAACACAGCTTATATATTGCTTTTCTCGAAATGTCCTAAAGGATAGACTGTGGGACAGATTGTTTTGTATGGATAATGGCAGCTTTTAAATTTAATGCAGAAGTTAATTTAACATGGCCTAAAGTAATGGAAGTAGTATTAGCAATGGAAGCAGAGTGAGGAATATTTCAAAACTTGTGCTTAGGACAAAAGGGAAAACAAACTGGCTTAGTAAATAAAATGCAAAGCATGCTGGAAGAGTCTCAAACTCAGAAAGGATTTTTCTGCTCTGGAAGAGCTAGCTCGCTTTAGGTGAATATGTATATTTTAAGTGGCCTGATGTCAGAAACGCCTCAAAATTAGGCATTCAGCCAGAAAATGCAAAACAGTCCATCAATCATCTTCTCAAATCAGTGAGATAGAGTCCAAAAGACAGTAAGAAAAAGAAAGAATGAAGAACTTTCTTATCCTGGGCAAAGACACATATGCCTGAAAGGAAAGAAAGTAGAATCTTGCCAAGTAGTGACACATACAAATAATTAGACACCCAAGATGTGAAGACAAGACCTCAGTCACACATTTACGTATCAGTATACAGGGAGTACATGTATCAGCCATGCATAGCAGGGCTCACCCTGGTGACCACTGTAGTACTGACAAAAAAGCTAAAAAAAAGAAAAGCTAAAATATAAACCCTAGAACATATAGCAAAATAAAAACCTAAAGAACATAAAAACCAGAGTCTTATCTAGTCCTTGTGTCCATGGGACCAACGTAATTTTCTTGGGCAGAAGGTTGGCTGTAACAAATGAAATTGAAACTGTGGTAAACCTTCAAATGAGATTCTACCACACATTGAAGTTGCACATAACGCTGTTGTTGAAAAAGGTTAATGAATTGTAAAGATCAAGATCCATATCTAAGCCAAAAAATATGAATACAAAATAGGTCCTTAACATCCTCAGAGAGAAACCTGAGGATAAATTTGAGAGTCGAGATGATAGACAAACAACATTTCACAGTTGTCATATTCTGGATGAGCTTCCTCTATCATTAAACCATACAAAACTACCCACATCAGAAGAGGCTATATAAAAGATAGTGACTAATGTCTCCACATAAGATAATTACTTTCTATGTACAGACAGAGGACTTGCAAATGTAAGATGATTGTAAGAAAGATGTGTTTTAGACATTCACAAAGTCTTATTTATATTGACGTAGTAAGTTGCCAAGTGAACTGTAATCCTCTTGCAGAATTTTCTAGAGAGTTGATTTACAAGTGCTGTTTATATTCTCACCTCATGAAGAGGTAATACTGATACGCCAAGGAGGTTACTTCAAATGCATAAGCATTGAGGCCTCCTGTAAAACAAAACACATACTTAAACTACAAATATGGATCTGGATGGCAGCAGGAGAGTCAAAGAGAGTGTCCGTCTTGCAGAAGACATACGACGAACAGAGAAAGAATTCAGATTTCCCAAACATAATATCTAAAAATGTGTGTGCATTCATTTAACTTTTATAATCATTTTTTCTGCTTGTGCTTTAGAGGTTTCAAATTATTTACATTGCTTGCTAAAAATCAGAGACATGCCTGGTACTGAGAAAGAGAACCAACTGTTTTGGGGCTTCCCAGGCCCTCCATAAGTACTTATTTATTTTGAGCAACAATTTATCTGTAACGCAAGAGAAGGGATAGTTCTGATGCATAATGTGACAGCCATTGAGGAATAATCAACTGGAAGGACAGACTTACTGCCGGTTGGAGACAGAAAGTCTAACTGTTATCTTTGGGCTTAAAAGTGCCTCAATAATTGCAATGGAAGTCTCTTTACTATTTGGACAGATCACAAACCACTTGCGGGTTTTGCTAGCGAAAGTCGGTGCCAGCCATCGCAGCTGTCTGGCTGTAGCATTGGGCTTTGAACAAAGCCTTCAAAACATTTGTTAGAATGCCATCAACAACTGCTGTTACCACAACAATATGGGAACTTAGAGTGTCTAAGTTATTTCTGAAATACCTGAGGTAGATGCTGATGACTTTCTAAATAAGGAAGGTTTCCTGAAGCAACCTTGAAGATGGCCCCTGTTTCTGAGGGAAGATCATGTTATCTCCTTGGTTAGGGAAGATAATTTAAAGATATTCCAAGTGGAATGAATTTAGGAGATTTAGGAGCAAAGGAGCAGAAGAAATGCTGGGAGTGGACATATATTGTAACACAACCATCACTATATCTGGCAAGGAAGAAATAAAATCCCAGTACTATTATCAGAAGCATGGCCTGTTAATCCTTGCATAGGTCCTTGGCTTAGGTTTGTATTTGTGGCTGAACAGGGTTGGTACTGCATGGTCAGAAATGGACACTTGAGACTTCACCTTGGCTATTGGTGAAAAGCAGACAGATATCGACTATACACAAGTTTGCTCAAGAATACCAAATCTGAAGTTTAAATTTATTTGCTTTCACCCATATTGCTCAACATAAACTGACCACCTATTAAAGCCTGTGAAGAAGACATGAAGGAGGCAGTTAATGAGAGGTTAGGAGATCTGGCTGAGATTTTTCTGAAATGCAGAAGATGGGAAAAAACCCATTTGTACTTCGGCCAGCAGAGAGGAGAATTAGGGCACTGTGATTCCAGTAAGCACTGCAAAACCCTCAGCCGCAAGTATCTTGCCAAAGACAGAGAACTGAACTCAAAGCCCTTGTTTATACCAACATTTCCAGTTCCTAGCAGCAGATCTCAGCTATTATCCTAAATCAAATGCAAACTTAGATGTATACATCAGTGATGTAAATAAAAAGTGGCTAGATGAATTTAAGTGGTCAGAATGGTGTTATCTGGGCTACTCCGAGTACTTTGAGTACAGACATTTTCCCTCTCTTCCTTTTGTCTTGTTTATTGTGTAGGAATTCTTCTCCCCATCTATGTCTGAAATAAGGTGGCCAGATCCAATGTGAAGCATTGTGCATAGGGAGTCACCCCTACGTTTCCAGCCCTGGCTTTTTTTTGAAGTCGAGATATCTGGTTTGCTCAGATAAAGTCTGGACAAAGAGCAAGTCTGTGGTGGTCCGAAACAAACCTTTAAGCCACTTAAGATTTTGCACATCATTAAGTATACATCCTTTCCCATTTATAAAGTATTGCTTGATCTGCTCATCCATACTGCATGGGGGATTAGGAAGCACGCATGTTTGCATGTGTCCACGAACGTTACTTGCTTGTGTTCTCCTGCTTGTGTAAGAGCTAGATCAGAAATGCTTGAGGAACTTGGTGGTCACTGCATGCCTCACCTGAATTCCCAAGAGCCTGCTTAAATCCCATCTTCTCTGAGCTCTTGGATGGAAGCACAGAGGCAGCCACTGGAGTAGGATCGTTGTTAATTATGAAGCTTTTTTGTTGTTATCCCATTGATCTCAGACCTGTAAGCATAGTAGAAAGTAATTAAGAAGCTAGTCATGGATAAGAAGTTTCCTAGAAGAAAAAATGGGCTCAACTTATGAGAAGAGAGGGATGTAGAACAGATATGAGCTTTGAAAATGAATAATCATGTAGTCCTTTAAAGATTTTTAAAGCTATGACTTTTTTTTTTGTTTTTAGTCTTCTTAAAAGTTCATTAAAAAGACAGCTGAATACTAGGACTTGTTGCTTTCGTGGTGCTGCTCATCTTTCTTTTTCATACTGTGTCCCTAGGTCTTGAACTTTTAATAGACTTCCCATGGGTAAGAAATGCATGAGGTAACGTCACGGCAAAAACAGTGAAGTTCTGCACATAAACAAAGAGAGGGATGTTTTCCTAAGCCGTGGATTTTGCATCTGCTACGTAGCAGAGCCTTTAGAAAGCAATTTGGCTCTTACGTGTGTATGTGTGTGCATGTTGTACACGTGTGAGAATGAGCCACTACTTTGCAACCACCCCCTCCTACTGCTGGAGGTCTGACCGTAATGTCGCGACTCACCCTCCTCCCACACTCATTTGGCTGTGGTACACGACCCACAGCCACCTCTGGACACAAGCAGGATGTGCGTGGCAGCTGGAGGATACTAAGCCGTCAGCTTCCAGGCTGATCTCTGGCAGCAGCAGCACAGGGGCTTGCTGCTAGGTCTCTTGCTGGCCTCTCATATGGCACGTTGCCTGCTTCCAAAGAGCTGTCTGCAGCTGCCTAGTACAGGCTCAGGCTGCAGAGGCCTCCCTTTTTTGTGGATGATGAGCTCCTCAGATTCCCTTTGGACTGGAAGAAATCTTCATCCCCAGTTTCTGTTGTTGCTGGAATAAGAGAACCTACAGCCAGAGAGAACCACTCTGAAAGAATGGGCTGTTTTCCGATGTGCTCACCTATTTAGGTGTTGTTTAACATTGGTATAGACACTTCACACTATGTCATTGATTCTGACCATCACTAAATTGCTAAGATTTCTTTTCTACAGATTACAGAGCCTTTTCTTAGTGGACATATTTATTTAAGTATTTATTTATTTATTTATTTATTGCTTGCTTGATGTTAAACTTATGGTGTCAAGTCCTTGCTGGATCTAAGTGGCCTCGAACTTTATTTTTACACTGATGGTCCATCTAAGTAAAGCCTCCATCTCTTTTAAGCTGCATTCACATTATTCTTAAAGGCATGACCGTGTGAAATTGAAAGTACTATAACAGATCAGATTGACCCAGTGTCCATTTAAGTCAACAGAAAATATTAAACCAAGCCCGTTTGGGATCAAGCCTTAAAAGCAAGGGATTGTGACTCCTACTCTTTGAGTTCCCCAGTTTAGAGGCTTTTAACATCTGGCTGACCCAATGTTAATGTAATAAGCCACAAAGATTATTACCTTCCTTGTCTAACAGTCTCTGTGCTTTAAATTTAAAGAGCTTTAGCAGCAACAGCATTGATTTTTTAACTGTCCACTGTTTAGTGCTGGCTCAGAAAACTCTCTTTCGAAAATCTGGAGGCATAAGGATCTTTTATTTCCCTGTTTGAGTACATTCAGAATTTTTTTCCTTAAAAAGTGGTTGGACAAGCCAAAGTAAACAAAAGTGCCAAAGCAAAGGACAAGTTTCTTATTACTGCTTTCTCCTATGAACTTATTTATTCATATCTTCAGCAGATATCATAATTAAGAAATGTCTTCTCTCCTAGCTTTGTCACAAACATTTTGGGTAACACTGTAGGCTTTCATTAAAAGAAACCTGTCCTTTCAGCTTTCTCCTCTGCTCATTTTTTGCTGTATACTAAAACCTGTCTGTAAGACACCCATTGGGAATGGGAAAAAAGCATCCTTTGTAGGCAGGTGGTCTTTCTTTAAGCATTTTATGATCAGAAACACATGTTCATGAGTGTGAGGAGGCTTCTGTAATGGGAGAGTGAAGCAGAGGCCAAGGAACCGGTTGTGCTGCACAGGCAATGCAGTTGAAGCAGGTCAGGTTTGTAGTGGGGTTATTCTGCACCTCATAACACATTTATATTTAACCTGATCTGTTGCAATTCTCTGCTAAATACTGTAAGTTATTTTGGTAGCTGACAGGTTTTGAACTGGCCAAAGCATGTGTCCTCACCCTCTAAACACTGGATACAAGGATACTGTTGCAGGGGCTGTATGGGGACTCACGTGGTGTGTGTCAACAAGGTGGACCAATGATCCAGGAGCCAATGTTTTTCTCTTTGCTTTCCTAAATCGCAGCGCTAAATCAGTGTCATTGACCCATATCCATGTACTTTCTTAAGCAGGAAACATGTTTTCCTGAGAATGAGAAAGTTTCCTCATAGTAACAAATGATTAAGAACAGAAGGAAGAAAATTCTTCCTCCGTCAGTGGCCAACCTCTCCGATGCCGAGATTTTCTTGAAGCACCAGGATGTAGGGGAGGTCTCAGGTGCCCTGTGAGCAAGGAACATGAGGAGGGGCAGAGGAGCCTGCTCTTGTCCTGCACTGCTACTGCTGCCATCTGCTGCTCTTCGTCACCTTCCCACTCTGAACAGCCTCCTCTGCCTGCTCAGAGCCATCGTCACCATCACGGCATTTACTAGCACTATGAGTGATTGCAAGGAGCTATAAGTCGTGGAGAGAGAGCACTGTTGCTGTAAGTGGCCAGAGGCAGCTGTGATGAGCCAGGGGAAAGCATGCAGGAGCTAAAAGCTGTTGAGTGGAAGTAGGCACTAAAGAGGAGCATGTTACACAGGGACTGCTGCTTATAGCTCTGTGTCCAAGGTCTTCAGTGAAACAATATGAGTTTTTCGCATTCCTTCCCCTTCAGCCTTTCATACTTCAACACTCAGGTTAAAACATTTGAATGTTTCAAGCCCTCAGGTGACTTGTCTTTGTGTGCCAGAGACACACAAGCTTTCCTGTAGTCCATCAGGAAAGGATCAAAGAGTGCCCTCACTCACTGTTGCATAGAAAACCAGAGGAAGTTCCCTGAGAAGTCAGAGATACACTCGGCTGTATAAAGCATTGAAGGCATTTGCTGTTCATACAGCGAAGAACTGATATACTGGTGATCAAACTCAGCAGCCAACAACTCAGCCAAAGACAGGTAACTTCATAGCTTTCCGCTTTCTGCTGCTGCAGTGCTGACTCTGACATGTACAGATCCTTAAGCACTGCTCGCTACTGCTTGGCAATGCTTCTCAAAGCCATTTAAAAGCTAAAAATCAGTGTTACCTACAGGATATTGGCTGTGTACCATCTTGTCTAGGGTTATATGTTTGCAAGAGCTAAGAGTTAGCTATTTTTCCGTTAGACCAGCTGGGGAATAGTCTTTGGCATATGAATTCTTAGTTGCCCCTAGTGTGCCAATATCTGTCCTATTTCTGTTACTGGGGCTGTACAAAGTGCATAGTTCAGGGGAGAAAATATTTCCCACAGTGAAACACATAAGTTCTATGTGACCAGTAATAAAATATTAGTAAACTAAATAATCGTAATAACACACCGTGTGTGCTATTAACGGAAATGGCACATTCAGTAGGTTCACTCAAGGATAAGATACTTTGTTGCAGTCAGTAGCAAAACTCCCATTGACTTCAGCGGGAACAGAACCAAAATCCCTACATGCACCATCAGTGAGTTACAGCCATTTATTAATAAAGTCCTGGTGCAGCTGGGATGATGACACATTTTTGTTGCATTGCCTGGAATAAAGTAATAATCGGCTAAGAAAATTTTACTTTGGATTCTCATATCAAACAGGCTTTTTCATTTTGTTTTGTTGTATGTTTGCAGGATGTACTTGCTGATAAAGAGGTTAGTTTCCATTCCATCACACTGCAAAATATACTAAAAGATTGACAGACTTTTGGTGAGTCATGAATTTTCAGTGGAGCTGACCAAAATGTTCCGCATAAAACAGCACAAGCTTTAACAGCACCTGTTAAAACTAGACTTACATTTACACAAAGAATCCAATGGAACAAATTTAGGAACGTGCCAGAATTTTCATGGCTGGTTTCACTCTGAAGGAAACGCTTAAAATCCTTTTGCAACGCAATCTATTTGTTGATTTAAGGCCAGTCTGGAGATTGCATTTAGGCATTTAATGATTCAAATAGATGCTCTGTGAGATTTTGTAAAATGTCCAGCTATCCTAACCAAGGATACTCGAAAACTACTTTAACCGCTTTCCTTCAGAGTTTGGAGAAACAGTCTTCTTGGCTTTCTGAGTATCTCTAGCAATTGTGACGCCAGACCACCTTTCCAAGCCAAACTCTGTCTTATATGGAAAGCTAGTAGCCACCTTAGTGCTGGAAAGGATTTGCTAAGATAAACAGCGACTTGGAGACATTTCCTGTGAATGAAAAAGCAGATATGTCAGTCTGACATTCACACAATACATCCATGGTACATTATGTTTTTACTTCTTTTGTAAAACTGATTTTCTTTTATGTATTTGTTCTGATTGTTTCTCAATGAAGATACATGCATCACACAAATTGATACAGGATTTGAAAAAATTGAAGCAATTGCAAAGTTTTAATTTCAAAGGTGCAGTTAATTACTTGAACATAGTAGTTCAACTGAAACAGGAAAATGCTGTCTGCATTTGCAGGCATTTTCTTTAATTTTGTGACAGTTTGCATTTCTTGCAAAGAATCAAGTAACAGCCTGTGCAGCTTCGTTGGACCTCACAGACTTTTTTGGAACTAGATATCAATTCCTACTACAAAAAAGCAGGTGTTTAATTTGCAAACACTAACCAGATGGTTTATGCATTTATAAACATAGACCTACTGCAAGAGGTGTGCAGAAATTGAGGTTTGGTTCATCTGCATCCCATAATTTATGCCCTTGCAGCAAGGAAAATATAAACAGGATCTTCTTCTCCCACCATGAGCAACATCACTGCCAGATAAAGACAGTTTTGGATGGTGTTTCTGGATAATCTTTAAATTCCATCTGCCTGCAGGAGAACTTCCTGACCTGCAGGGTGAATTTTATTAACATTGAGTTCTTACGAAAGCAACAACCAAAAACAGCCCACCCCAAAGCAAAACACAAATGCCTCCCTGTCTGCAAGACAGGTGGAATTACAAGTCTCTGAGAGTCTAGCATAATGAAGGTCTTTAAATGCAGCTAACAAGAAACAAACCTGCACCTACAGGTAGGAGCTGAGCATCGTTTTCCCATTTCCCTGAATTAGAAAGCCTTGCTGCAGGTGCTACTGCTATAATATTGTAATTAACAGCAATTAAACAACAACGATGAGGGCGGTAAACAATTAATGTTCATGAGAGCCCTCCGAGGCAAACAGGTGAACATTTCATGAGAAAACTTACCTGGGCAGAAAAGGCTCTCTCTCCCTCACCAACCAATTGACGCTGTCCTCTGCAGCACGTAATGCATGGCACAGGAGTGGGGTGGCTGTTCTTCTGTGCAACCCTATTCCCCATCCTCACTGAGGTTGCATCTGTTCCCTAGTATTATCTTAAAGATGAAAACTGGGCATTTTTGCTAGCACAAAGCCAGAAAGGGTCAGAATCAGAGCTGAGATGAGATCTCAGCAGTCATTCCTCATCTCAAGTCTAAGTCACAGGACCCACATGGTGGGCACCAGGACAAAGTGCTTGGAATTCAGTATAAAGCTTCCTCCTGGTTGTAATAAATCTTGAATTGGGCCCCAGCCTTGTTTAAGAATGAGATTACTCAGTGGCAGAGATATGAATAAAAAAAGTCAAAGCCTTTGACTCCCATGTCCTTTTCATTTGACTGCCCAGGAGATTTCTGTCTGTATCTGACTACATTCCAGCTAAAAAACATGAGCCTAGCAATGAACTTTGGCAATTAGCCTCTGCAGTAAAAACTAAGCAATGTCAATGGTTATTTTATCCAACATAAAACTCTTATGAGAACAGGTACCTGTGCTCTCAGACCTGAAGAAGGGTATAAATAGCTCTGTCCCATCCTTTATTATTTTAATTCATATTTTGTTTGTATTTTAAAATATTTTAAAAAAAATTAGAAGGTAAATAGTATACAAAGTTAATTAGAGGAGGTATTGCTCCCTTCTTAACAAACGACCCTCTCTGTTTCCTGTACCTACAGAAAATACTAAAAACCATTGAAATCTCATTACAACAGGATTTGGTAATACCATAATGAGAAAAATATTAAATACATGGAAGAAAAAGGAAGCATCTGCACTAAGTTTGCTACCATGACAGCGAACAACAAAATCATCTACTAAACTGTTCTGTCTGCAGGGGCTGTCTGGAGGGCACCTGGTCTCAGCCGCCACTCAGAGAGGGGTCAGATTCAAAGCTGCATTGGCTTGCTCAGGGCCTTGGCCAGCAGTGAGCATGTCTGAGCATGGAGACTCGACAGTGTCTCTGGGCACCTGTTTCAACGATACATACACGTTTCCCTCCAAACACAGTAAGCTCGCAAGGGAATGTAATTTTAGCAAAAACTTTTCAAAAATAACTGGATGGTCAGAAATAAAGTTGAAGCTCTACTGCTGCAGTGTTTTCTTACAGCGCTGGAAAAGTCTTTAAGCAGCACTACTGGTGCTATGATCCAGTAACACAGAAAAACATGCCATAGTTAGGATTTTGTTGCTGATGCGAGTAGAGGTTGTTGCTGCTGGAGAATCAACCATTTGCTTTGCTTCTGCTCCTTTTCCCCTAGAAAGTGCAATAGCTGGAATTTAGAAATGGTCACTGGTTAGTTGGGTCTTTCAGAGGAAGGACCTGTGCTGGTTTTTTAATGCAGACTGTCTATGACTTTTACTGTAAATGGTCCAACTTGCAAAAACCCTGAATGATCACAAATATCAATGATGTATGAGTGGCAGATAGGCAGCCCATTTGAAACTCGGGCATTAGTTCTATTTCACAGAATCACAGAATCACAGAATCATATAATCACAGAATCACAGAATGGTAGGGGTTGGAAGGGACCTCTGTGGATCATCTAGTCCA
>Ga0065711_1038769_pt1 | contig 18435 bp, 10 predicted proteins | sample Hoacrofraction12_FD_59098 | JGI IMG/M metagenome (GOLD analysis project Ga0065711, IMG submission 59098) | Hoatzin crop microbial communities from Cojedes, Venezuela - Epithelial fraction 12 v2 (version 2) | ecosystem: Host-associated > Birds > Digestive system > Esophagus > Crop | place...
CAGCCCCAGCTCTCTCAGCCTCTCCTCCCAGCAGAGGGGTTCCAGCCCTCGCATCATTGCTGGGGCCTCCTCTGGCCCCGCTCCCACAGCTCCAGCTCTGCCCTGTGCTGAGGGCTCCCGAGCTGGACGCAGGACTCCGAGGGGGTCTCACCAGAGTGGGGCACACTGCTGGAGATGCAGCCCAGGGTGCAGTTGGCCCTCGGCGCTGTGAGCGCACATTGCTGGGTCATGCTGAGCTTCTGGTCAACCAGCACCCCCGAGTCCTTCTCCACAGGGCTGCTTGCAACCTTTCTCTGCCCAGCCTGTGTTTGTGCTTGGGATGGCCCAGACCCATGTGCACCCGGCCTTGTTGAATGAACTTCCTGAGGTTCGCACAGGCCCACCTCTCCAGCCTGTCCAGGTCTCTCCCCTTTAATCTCTGGTAAGATGAACTCAGCAGCAGGATATCATGGGTTCTATTACAATTTGGGTTTCTTTCAAGTCAGGCCTTCATTTTTCGCCTGGTGCTTCAAGCTCTTTCACTATCAAGCAGCAGGACTGATACCAAACTGCAGCTATTTAGTAGTAGCTGTTATCGGAATATTTTGTGATAGCCATACTTCTTGGAAAACTGTACCTTCAATGATTAATTTCCCCCAATATTACAGCTGTTAGCGTTTCTATACAATGAAGCATTTGAGGAATAAGAAGGAATCTATACTCAATGGAAACATAACTGGTAAAAAGAAAACTGCCAGGTGCTGAGCAGAGCCGACCCAGAGCCACGAGGAGGAGCTCGAAACCTGCCCTCTTCCAACAATGAGGCCTAGCAGGCATCCCAGGAAAGCACCAGGTGCAGCAGCTCTTTATTACTGAAAAATTTCAAACGAAACAAACAGAGAAAAAAAGATTCCTTCAGGTTTCTTCCAGGATAGTGTAATTCTGGTTTGTACAGTTTCTCTGACCTCCCCATTCAGAATGAGTAACAGCGCTAAGTAAGATCTTGTTGGAGAGCCGAGCCTTCAGCTGCTGTCAGGAAAAACAGCTGCACCATTTCTGAGCGCCCATGCCCACTCAGCTTTCCACCTCTTCCCAAATCTTCTTCCTCTATCCTACCCCTCAGTCGCAGTCTAGAACTACTCTGAACGACAAGGTAAACCCAATAACCCCAGTGTTGCCATGGGAATGCTTCACAATTTACCACCTACTTATCAGCATGAGGAATGAGAAAATCTTTGCAGAAGCCAGACTTGCCCATTCTATATTTGACAGAAGTTCAACAGAAGGTTACTGAAACTTTGGAGAAAGACTACTTTTGCATGATTGCCAGGTCAATTTTTAGGGCTGGTAGCTATAAACAATCACTTGAATTTTTCAAGTGTTGTTACAAACTCATATTCTAAATATTTTCTATAGCTGAACATATAAATATTTTAATAGTATTAGTACTAGTAACACCAAGAAACTCCTGCATTACTATCTATTTCAACAAGACTATTGAAATATGACTGCACCTTTAATCACCAAAAAAACACTAGAAAAGATCGTTAAGTACCTAGTTCTCATGTATTTCAACTGGAACTGGGCAGCTGAAGGGAATAGCTGGGCCTTACTCACTTTGGACGGGAGTTCAGTCAAATGACAGAAGTTGGATAACTTTAGTGAAGCCTCACATCTCATCCAGGCTGAAGCTGTTCAGTACGGTAATGACAGCTTGACAGGACACTGCGTTTCAGGACTCACAGACTGCTGTAATTCTAAACCCTGAGAATTATAACAGAAGGTATCTTGAGAGAGCCATCCCTGCCCCGGCTCTCCATTTATTCTGCAAATACTCTCCCCCTCATAAGCAGGAAAACATAACATACTAACTACAGGGTTAGAAAAAAGTCTGAGGCAGAGCTGATAGTGCTCCACACCTACTGATTTTAGCCACACCTCACTATTATAATATGAACAGAAAAAGAGAAAAAAAAAAAACCCCAAACAACCAAAAGGAAAGCAATCCAGCATGTGGCTGTGATTCCAAGTAACAACAGTGTGTGCAGGCTCATAAATGCTTCAGAATTGACCAAGAGGAAGCACGTTTCATGATGACACAATCTTGTTGCTGTAGTCATTCATCGAAGGGAAACTCCCACAGGAAAAGGCATAAAGCTGCTTAGGGAAGGCTAAGAAGCTGCTCAGTGCTAGTCAGTCAAACACTGGGTTAGATTCACAACAGAGCTAAACATGAGTACTAGCCAAGGCCCTTTTCAATTTTTTTCTGGGTCCCTCAGGGGTAGTTCAGGGTGTGGTTTGGCCCAGCAAGGAACTTCTTACAGACCTTCAAGTGCAGATGGTGGTGCCAGCAGCACACACACCTCTTTCCCCTCCGCCAGACCCCTCTGGCTGGCTGCTGGAGGAGGGGCACCGTGGGGACGCTTCGGCGAGCGCCATGGGGAAAGCATCTTCCTGGGTGGGAATGAGAAACAGACTATGCAGAACCTGAATGACCGTTTGGCTGCCTATCTGGAGAAGGTCCGCTCCTTAGAAGCAGCTAACGCTCAGCTGGAAAGCTGCATCCTAGAGTGGCACAAGACAAAGTCTCACGGACAGAGGCATGACTTCAACCAATACGAGCAAAACGTCACTGACATGCAAAGACAGGTAAGTCAGAGCTGTAAGTGACTGTGTCATTCTATGCTCTTTAAGGAATCTGGGTACTCATTTATGCTGATGGCTTGCCTTTAAAGAGAGTTAAATAAAACTTATTAAATGTTAGAAATAGCAATGAAAGTGGTTACAGGACCTGGGCATGAACATTCTTTGTGTTCGCAAGGGGAACGGGGTACAAGAAAGAAAGGCTGGAAGGAGACAAGGGGGATTCTGCAAAGACTGGTAGTATAAAGAGATTCATATGCTGCCAGGTGTTCGTTTCTGTACATGAAACTGTGGTTTGGGTAACTATGTCTGGCAGAAGTTGGTCTTTTTGACTGCACATGTATTCAAGCAAATTACAAAGCAGGCAAACTGAAGAGACTGCCTTCTTTCATGCCTGCTGCCTTTAGACGGACTGTGGCACTTCATTTCTTTGATTCCTGTGGCAGCAGACAATGAAACTCCAGGAGTTCTGGGTCCAATGAGCTTATGTAATCAGATGGAAAAATACTTCACTGTAATTAAGAAAATAGCAGTGACAAATTCCTTGTGGATGTTTTCACTATAATTAAAAGGAGAATTTCTGGTTCCTGCCAGTAATTAATATTAACGTTCAACAGTAACTCTTTCAATCTCCCATACTCACGTGCCTTCAAATTTAAGCATAATATTAATCTGTATTCATAATGAACATACTTAGCACTGTAACCATCTGCGTGACTAACCAGTGTAATTAACTTTACACAGCCATGCGGGGCAAAACCCAAAGCTATTCCAAATGTGATATTGTAGTTTCCCCTCCACTTTTTATCATGTGGTTGCTCAGCATTCTCGAGACCCTGAGCAAGTTTTTTCTAAAGGGCTTGGCAATGGTGTTCTCCCGCATCTTTGCTGATTGAGGCCAGGGACTTAATCAAACTCGCTGCTCGCTGTTAAATGTGTTGCCTCCAGGCAGAAGATGAGGCACTCCGACCACAGCCAGCGTGTAAGGAGAGCCAGAATTGTCATCACCTGTTTCTGTTTTAAGGATAAAGAAAGGTCATCCGTCTCCAGAACTATCACTTGTGAACTTTTTTTTAATTGATTCTGAGATAAAAACTTGTTCATCGAGAATATAAATGTGTTCACATTGATTTGGAATTAATAAATAAGAAAGATTTAGGAAGACAAGATGACCAAAAACATAATGCTGACTGGGGTAAAGCCCTCACTTTTGAATAGGTTGCACCCAGAACACTTATTTTGAGCACTCACCACTTGAATAGCTATCACTGGTGACAGGCACCTGCTAGACTAATGGCTCTCTCGGGCAGTATGGACTGAGTGTGCTGCTCATAGTGGGGAGGAAGGCTATTAAAGGATTATTTACAGATGACAATTCCGGGATTTAACCCAGAATTTTTACTTTCTCTATAAATTATTGCAATTAGCACCATGACTGCCAGAAAAATGAGTGAAAACACAGCATCTAATTATTAACCATAATTAATTAACCATGAATTTAAGAGATGAAGCTAATTTAGCAGCTAAAATGAAATTTAGACAAAAATTTAGGATCCTATATCCAACAACCAAGAAAGTCTATGATGTATTGACTGTCTGAACTTGGAGGCACATAATCATTTGGGTCCTACACTTTGGACCACACTCTTCCCTGGATACTTGAATTTGGGATGAACATGCCAGATGGAGCAGCAAGTTGCCTTGCTCCAGACTGACTCCCATCTGACTCCATTCTAACCCAGACACAAAGTAAAATAGCACCAGTTCTTCAGGCAATGTCTCATTCAAATATCTTGTACTGCTAAAGAAGCTAACTGATTTACAGAGCGTTCAAGGAGACAGGATCAATGCCGTTGGACAAATGACACAAGATATGCTGAGGAAGAAGTCAGTGCAGGAAGCCTTCTTGAAAAAAAAATCTGTTTTGAGAAGGAATTTGAGCATATTTCGTATATAATAATGTGTGAGTTCTTACTTAAACTATCTGTAAGTTTGTGGATTGATATTAGTGATGCACCCATGTTCATGATGGATGTAGTGAAGAAATCTGTATAATTATAACCAGATAAATGTCCACGTTCAAAATGCACTGCTAACAGGCATAGCAATCAATATCATACAGCAGCTGGCAAAATACTAGCAATTCTAACTTCTTTGTTGTATTCTTTATTCTTTCAGATAGCACAGAAAGAGTCATAAAGCATTTATATAAATGTGTTGCTGTGTTTCATGATTATGAAGTGGCACAAAGTTGAAGAACTCATGTTGCTTTCTCGCTGCCTTATTACCTTCCATAGTAAAATTTACCATTCTGTAAGGATGGGTTCAAGAATTGCCTCTTCTCTGACACTAAATTCCAGGCAGCGACACATTTAGGGTATTGTTATACTTCTTCAGCTGGCCTTGATCGTGTCCCAGGGCAGTATCCCAAGTGTGCTGCTAATCGCGCAAGAATGTGCAGTCTGTTAACAGATTAGTTAAAACATTCCACAGGCACCTTCTTTTTTTTTACTGTGAGAGGTAGACTTGTGACACTTCAGGACAATTTTGTCATTTCCTTGTTTCTTTGTGATTCATTTAGGTGTGGGAAGTTTTACTTCAAGGTGCTGAGAGCTCTGTAAATGGCTAATGATTTCTGCATAGCCATAATGCACCTTGTTTTGCTCTGTAAGTGATGAGTGAAGGCAGCTGTTGGAACTGCAGCCATGCTTCTCTTTCCTCTTTGTTAGAAAAGGGCATGACGTCCCACAATTATTAGCTCCTGCTAACTATGTATGAGTTCCTGCTAGAGTTCTTTCAAAGATTTTTAATGGAATACTGAGCTTTTCATATTCAGATCTATAGTTCAAGGCTATTTCATGCTAACAGGGACTTACAAGTCTTTTCAGTGGGTGCTGAGTACACCAAATGAATGGTGCAGTACACTTTCTCCTGCACCTTTTAGGGCAATTTTCAACATGCCAAAGCAAAAACAGAAACATGAATTAATCACTCCATGGTGCTGGACGATTCAGTATAGTTCTAGGTGAATAACTGAATGAACCGTGACAACTAGATGCCGGTGTTATTCTCAGAATAACAATCCATGCAACTCCAGACTGAAGCACATGGCGGACTTCAGGGGTCCTGCTCATGAGGTGCTGCTGCCATCACCATTATGTTTCTGCACCACAACACTGATTCAGCAAGGTGTTCATGCACGTGCTTACTTCTTAGCATATGGTTAATTCCAGCATTTTGACTGTACTCAGACACAGCTTAATGGTTCTTACTGAAATTTGCCCTAAAGATGATCAAGGCTGCTTTTCCAGCAATGTTAAACAGAACGAAAATCAGTTCAGAGAAAAAGGAAGACAGTGATTGCTATTCTGTAACAGACCATGAAGTCTGTGTAATATTATTCATATCCTCTGCCTGGCAAGGAATAAGACAATTCCTCCTGCTTCACATCCAGAAAAGTCAGACAAAGACAAAAGTAAGATTATGGACAAAAACTGCAGAAACGTCTAAGTGAATCAGCAAACTAAGCTGCTTTTATTCATGTACTCCCCTTAACATGGGACTTCTGCTATTTAGATGCTTCCTACAAGCAGGAGGGAGTCTAAAGCAGCGCAGCTTTTTCACCATCGCCATACGGCAACACTGAGTCTCCTGTTGGATTCTTTTTTTTCCAGATTGAGGATGGCAAGATCACAAATGCCAGTATCCTCTTACAAATTGATAACGCTAACATGGCATCTGAAGACTTCAGGCTCAAGTAAGCTCTTCTTTTGTTTCCTGATTAAGTTTGAAAGATGATTAAGGAAAATATTGCTTTTTCTTGATAATCCAATAGGAAACTGATTTTAGTGAGGTTTTCTGGTGATACTGGATAAATAAAACCAATGTAGAACACAAAAAAACCCAAAAGGATAAAAAGGATGTAAAACCCACCAATGATAGCTGAACCATCTTGAGTCACCCTGTTTATGATACTCAGTTCAGGTCCTGAAGAGCAGGTTTTGCAGCAGACACTTCATACTTGTGACAAAAGGCACTTAAACCTGTCATCGGAGAATACAAATTAACCCTTCTCTGCACTGTGCCTCCCCAGTCCGGCCCAAGTCTGTTTCCTGTACTTATCACCTCTTCTGTCCAGCTCCGCGGGAAATACCCGTCCTTCCGTATCTTCTGCTTTGGAGTCTCATACGTTTTGTCACAGTAAATGGGCCAGCGCTTCCTCGGCTACCTGTACACACTTGGATTTTTCAGTACATTGTCGAAAGATAGGTCTCAGACCAACTAAAAAGCCAAAATGTTTGGACAGAAAACTTCCAGGCAGATCTTTGCAAAGGAAAGAATTTACATTTCTGTAAGTTAGACGTCTTAAGAATCATGAAGATTTGTCTTATTTTCAACAGATGATGATCAGCTATTAAAAAAATATCTCAGCTTGCCTTTCTTCACAGAATGAGTCTGATGGGTTGAATGTAGAAGCATCAATAGAGCCCATAAAAAAACAAGTAAAGGGAGAGCTTCTGAGGAGCCAAAGTGCTTCACATGCCCAAGGGAAGATACGGCAGTGTCTGTCTGACTGGGTCACTACAGACGGCAAACTGCAAGAGGTTAGAGAGGAATGGTAACAACTGGCTTCCGTGACATTTTTCCTATTTGCTGAAGGACTGAGAAGTTACCATGTTGGAAAAACTACAGAAAGCATTGATTGTTGATACTGTTTTCACATCTTTATTGGCAAATTTTTGAGAATCATATTCTCAAAGCTTTCACAACCTGGTGATTGTTAAATTGCAAAAGAAAAATTTAAGAAAGCAATTATTTCACACCATACAGGAGGACTTGTGAGGAAGAAAGAAAAACAAAAATGAAACCTATCTTACCTTTAAGACTATTCAAGAATATTCAGAGAACATATTTTAGAAACAGAATTTGTTTCCTTGGTTTTTGTTCTCTCTAGTTCCCTACATAGAGGACTTAAGCAAGTCTGCTTCTCTTTGATACTGCTTATACAAGAGGCTAGAAGCGGTCTGCTCTCAGCAGGCACACTTTATCTTCTTTTTCCTCATAAAGGTATGAAGCAGAGAAGTCTCGCAGGCAGGGGGTGCAGCTTGATGTTGAGAACCTGCGTAAGGAGCTCGACGGCCTGACCATTGTCACAACAGATCTGGAAATGGAAATCGAAGGCTTGAGAGAAGAGCACATCCTCAGGAGGAAAGGCCATGAGGAGGTAGAAAAAGTTCCACTTGGTAAAATCCTATCACACAAGTCTTCACTGCCATGTAATTAACTTTGAGTGAGATCCACAATCTGTAAATGGGATCGATGATTCAGAACTTAACCATGTTTCTAAAGGAGCCCATGAGAGTCAGCTGAGGCACAAAGTTTGTGTACTACTTCACCAATTTAATTGGGATTTCAGAAAGGATACCAAATTGCTGTACTTTATCCCACTCTTTTCTAGTCACCTACCCATCTGTCATGCATAGCTAATAATAACTTACATATTCAACAGAAACATTCTCAGAAATACTTAGATATAAACACACAGAGATCTCAAGTAAATAGGAAACGTTACTGGTTGCTGTTGAGTTTTACTGATCACAGACTTTTCCCTCAACTCTGGATATATCATTTCACAGAATCACAGAAGCACGGAGTGGCTGAGGTTGGAAGGGACCTCTCGAGGTCAACGTGTGTGTGTGTCTGTGTGTGTGTGTCTGTGTGTGTCTGTGTGTCCGTGTGTGTGTAAGTGTGTGTGTGTCTGTGTGTGTGTGTCTGTGTGTGTCTGTGTGTCCATGTGTATGTGTGTGTGTGTATGCGTCTGTGTGTGTCTGTGTGTGTCTGTGTGTGTGTCTGTGTGTGTGTCTGTGTGTGTGTCTGTGTGTGTCTGTGTGTGTCTGTGTGTCTGTGCGTGTGTAAGTGTGTGTGTGTGTGTGTGTGTGTGTCTTTGTGTGTCTGCGTGTGTGTGTCTGTGTGTCTGTGTGTCTGTGTGTGTCTGTGTGCCTCCCAGCTCAAGCAAGGTCACCTAGAGCTTGCTGACCTGAACTAAACAGACCTTGAATTCTTGAAGGATCAAAATTAAAAAGAATGGTTGGTGAAGTCAAGTAAAATTACTTATTCTTGCAAAATTCTAAGCACAATAATTAGATAATACTTAATAATTGTCAAAAACATGCTGCTCAGAATTATTCCAGAGCCATGTCACAGTGGTCACTGTTCTTCCCATTTATGTAATACCACTGCTTGATAACATGTTGTTTTCATTTTGCTTGATCTGATGTTGTTTTCAGTTATTACCTAATGCAGAACCAAACATCCTACTCGGTATCTGTGGATGACTGAAAAGCAGAATAGAAACACAAGGGTTACAGTGCAGCAGGCGAAGCTGTCTTTTGGTGATGCCCTTATAGCCAGGGATACTACTGGACAGCTGTAACAAAACAGTTCTTGGAAGCAGGGCAGCCAACAGCGACATCCGCATGTCCAGCTGATCTGCATTTTGGAGGCCGTGATGTCATACCGACATGCTGCTTTGCCTGGGCGCTTTTGAAAATGGTACCTAGCACATAAGATTGTGCTACACCAAAAGGAATGTTGCCATACCTGCTTGACTTGTCCTGTAATTATGTTGTTTACACAGTAATTATATGCTTTAATCCAATTATTCCTTTAACAATTACATAGAACTTTTACATTACTCTCCTGTAAACTTAGTTATAGTTCCATAAATGCTAACATACAGGGTAAGAAAAATGAAATTACTGTTAGATTTTCGTCCAAGGTTTTGGGTTCCTAATAGATAAATAAATTAAAAAAAAGTCAGTGCTTCTTCATTAAGTACGTATCTTCCAGACACATACGAAAAGATCTTCTTATATGTTTTTTATTAAGTTCTCTAGGACAGTTCTGCCACAGAAGCAAATATAAGTCACTGGTTCAAGTCACGTCATAGTATTATCCATAAATTTTCCAAACAGTGTTAACTGAATTGTTATGTATCTATGAATATACATATAACAATTAACCTACCATAATGAAAAAAATATTCTGGGTATTGTGAGAGGATGGAGCTGAAGAAGACAAGACAGGAATGAAAACTTTCCACTTTCATAAACAAGTTTGCTGGTTTTCTCTTCTAATATATGACCAGGATATGGAAGCAAATCGCTCGTCACAAGACTTCAAAGTCAATGTAAAAGTAAATGCAGCACCTCCTGAAGACTTAGCCAAGATTCTGGCAGAAATAAGAGAAGATTATGAAGCCATAATTGAAAAGAATCGTCAAAGTCTGGACAGTTGGTACAAAGAACAGGTAACAGCTATTGTCTGCTCATTTCAAAGATCTCTGTTGCTCTGCGTGACTGACCAGACTCAGGCAGCTTTTCTCTTGCTTTTGCTCCATAGAGCACAGCTATGTCTCTGGCAGAAACCCCTAATCCAGAACAGACACAGCGCAATGAGAACGAGATCAAGGATCTAACACGGACTTTACAGTCCCTGGACATCGAGCTGCAGACGCAGATGAGTAAGGTATCTATTGCAGACATCTCTGGCGGGCCACTGTTACGTCATACATACTCAGAAATTGTCGTGGACCAATTCTTCATTTAAATCCATAGGTTAGCATAACTTCATTGTAGTTATTAAAGTATCAGTGAAATTGGAATTTGGACCGTGCCTGACTTTGCTAGAATATGCAAAATAGATTCAGCAACCACCAGCAAGTGAAAAATTTATGCCTCTCCTTAGAACAAAATATGGGGAGAAGAAAAAGAAGAGCTGAGATAGCTGACTCCGTGATCTAGAAAGAAAAAAAGTCCAAGAAAACAGATAGTAATACAGATTTCATATTTACAACCCCTATTATAATGCATGAAATATATGCACTGTGAAAAATGTTGGTGGGGAATCTTCAAAAGTATTACTCAGCTCTTGTATAGGTTAAAGCTCACAAACCCATGACTTGGAGACTTTGGAGCAATTCTGAACAGTAAATGCAGAACTGACAAGAGTCAGCAGTTACAGGAGCACAGCTTTTGAGCAGAAAGAATACGGCAGGGATAAATTACTCAGTTTTTGCCTCTCATTATGCACACATGACACAGCTTCATGATTCTGCTGTCTTCACATGAATAGTCATGCAAATGCATAAGTGTTTCAATTACCACACTCTTAATTTTGTAATCTTCTAGCCAGAGACCAAATTTGCTGGCATTTCTGCATTATATCTACCACATAAATATTAATCATAGAATTGGTATTATCTGCTCTGTCAGAAACACATGCTGGAAGACACCTTGGCTGAGACCCGGAATTACTATGCTGTTGCACTTCAAAACATGCAGCGGATTATCTCCAAATGTGAGGAAGAGCTAAGCCAGGTTCGACATGACATTAAGCAGCAAAATAACCAATACAAGGTTCTTCTTGGGATCAAAACGCGCCTGGAGAAGGAAATTTCCACTTACCGCCTGCTGCTGGAGGGGAATGTTGACAGGTAAGGCAAAGCCGCTCTGACTGGAATAGATGAGAAGAGAGTTCTCCTATTCGGGTTATTTATTTGTTTGTTTGTTTATGCTTAATCAAAGCTTGTGAGTTCCATACTACATCAAGGGTTGGTATTTTAATGTGATGGATCATAATAAAAAGCTTGAGACTTAGTATGCAGAGAAACTTGTACCCATGTAATTTGGATCACCTAAACTAATATAACTTTTTATTAAAAAGAAAATAATTCTACATTCCCACAGCATGCCTGTCTCAGCATAGTAAAAAATGCCAGTTTCAGTAAAAATTCATAGTCATTTGCAATCTTCAAAAGAAGTTCTAGATCAAAAAGAAGCCTGGAGACAAGCTGAGCTCTTCTTTGGTCAGCCACCTGCAGTTACAAATACCAGCACACAAAATCTGCACAGTGGGCCCCTCTGCTGACGGGCTGTTTGGTTTCCCCATCTCTGCCTTGTCTGAAATCTCTGCTTTCAGAAATCTTTGTGCCTCTCCACTCTTTATTCTCTCCTCTTACATACAGAGTATGTCTTATTTATACAAAACCAGCAAAAGGAAGACTAGCAGTCTTTATAACTGAAAATCTCAGGGAGGCAGGACAGTATGGCTCCAAGTACGGGGTTATTGGTCAGAAGTTAAAATGGGATCAACTTGAACAACTCAGAACGTACGAGAAACAGCGCAGCTGTCCACAGTGGAGGCAATGATGAAGGTACACAGGAACAGGTCAAGGTGAAGTATCTGTACATAAGACTACCAAAGAGGAAAAGTTCTCGTGGTATGAAAACATCACTCTTTTTTTTTATTTTATCTCTTTCCATAGTGGTATGAGGTCTCCTTAGAATCAGTGAGAAGAAGGGGATGAATAACTTCTTGAAATTAGTATAATCACTATTTTTTCTGTTTCATTGTCTTTACAGCATAGCAAAAAAACCTGAATCAAAAGCTAAAGGTAAAAGTCCCTTATTTTGTTCTCTACAGTGACTCTCAATTATTGTCATTTCCAACCAAATTTTACTCAGAATAATTTTAACCTTACACGAATGAATGATGAAAGTTTTGCATGGCAGTTAATTCTCGTGTAGGCCATATCTGAGAGTAATTTCAGTGAATGAGAATAATTTCAGTTCATCAGTCTTCTGAAGCGCTGCACTTCAGAGCACGTTCTGCTGTGTCTGCCCACTCATGGACTATCTTCAGACTGACCTCTCATAGTCAGACACATTGTCCAAAGCTCAGACTCAAGACTAAAGCTTTCATGGTATATGAGGAGGCACAGAGACTCCACTTGGTGACTACAACAGGGTTAGGGCTTGAGAGCAAACAGAAAATCTGCATGTCTGGAAACTCATATTCTGGCGTGAACATGACCTACAGACATTTAGGTTAATCTGCTCTGAAGTTAGATTTGCATTGGCTGGGATGTAGCTGTATTATTCATTTGCCCTGACCTGGACAAGACTCGGGGTGACTTTCTGGCAGTACATTTCACAAAGAGCAGTAATAAGTATTGACTTGAAGGGAAACATGCAAAACTAAATCAGTTGAGGAGGTAGCTGGTAAATTACTGTAAATGAAGCTTCCCCTGCATCATTTTGTCTCAGCATTGCTTCTTGTCTAATTAACCTTTCTTTTTCTTTCAGAACGTGCTGGGCTGACCAGTCGAAAGATCAAAGCAATTGTCCATGACAGCGTGAATGGGCAGGTGGTATCCTCCACCATCAACGAGATCCCCCAGCAAGCATGAAGTAAAAAGTTCTGCTGACTACTGGCTTTCCTAGCAGGCTAAGCTCTGACAACCCTTTCGTGCAACTACATGCTGTATGTTGGTGTCCCTGGGTGTAAAATAGGGACACTATAGTGAACTCTCTCCTAAAATGATTTGCAGTCTAATAATGAAAAGTGGCAATCAGAGCTAGGTATAGCTGATACTGTTATTTTAAAGAGCTTTTAGTCATCAAAATGCTGAAGAAAATGAAAAAATCCAATGAAAATGACTGGCTGAGCTGGTAATATGTATTCTGAACATCTCACCGGGGCATGAATCTCCATCTGTGATTCATTTATTGCTCTGCAAATTAACTATAATTTAAAGTGAACAATCTCTCAACTTTTCTCCTGGTCTCATGTCTCTCATCATATACCTCACTGCAGCAAATAAATTCTTTTCCATTACTTGTTCTGGTCATTGGAATTTCCAATTTTGCTTTTTCTTACATAGGCACCAGCCCAAAGCGGCAGTGTTACTGACATAGGTCAAGACTGCAAAAGCCTCATCGTTTCAGGAGGTATAAAACTGGAAGGACACAAAAAACGAAGAAAAGAGGTGACACAAGTAAAAGGTGACATTTATGTAAGCAAAACTATTAGACTTCCCTACATAGAATGTTTCAATGTCACCATTTGAAACAGCATTACTAGTAGGATTGGTGTAAAATACACTTTACTAAAAGAGTCACCCTAGAAACATTTATTCTTGAGCTTTAGAGAAATTTTCTTTAACTGCCTTTACACACTGTCCTTCAAAGATTATAAGCACTTTTCCAGATACTCTCATTCTTTCTCAGTGACCCATTTAATTCAAAAAAACATTTCAGTTATTTGCATTCACATTAACATTCAACGTTTTTGTTGACGGGTTCTGTAGTCAGGATAGACTGGTATATGCAATGCCCACTAACGTAAAGGGAGAGGCCCGGGTTCTTCAGCCAAATCCAAGCTGCTTCCCCTTTCTCACAACAGCCCAATCTCCGCCTCAGCAGGAGACCCTAACAGCAATAGGAAAATTTCCAGTGGTATGCAAAGCTAAGAACTGAGCAAGGAATTATCAGCGCTGTTTAGATGAGGAAGCCTGTTAAGCAGAACGAAGAGAGAAAATGGAGCATAACGAGTGTCTGTACGGATTTGCATTCCAAAGTCAACGTCTGCATACAAAGCAGGGTGTTTGGGGCAGTCTCATTTTCAGGAGCGAAATTGTCATTGTACTCTTTCATACCTACTCATAGGGAGCTTTCTTAAAGGATGCCTGTTATCTGCTTTGCTTTGAAACAAGGCTCACAAAATAAAGTGAACATTTCAAAGAAAATGCAGATTTAAAATAAACAAAGTCCATCTCTATGATACAATGTTTTCTTACAGGCAGGTTAGGACCAGTTCATCATTCCCCTTCTCTTCCCCCCCAACTCTCCACCCTTGTTGCACAAAGAGATCCCAAAAGCATTGAATGGATTACCTAATGGTTTCTTTAAATTGGGTAAAACTTGTAATACAGGATTAGTAACACTCGGCTAATTAACAGTGTCCTTCCTTATGGCTTACCAGATCCAACAAGCCAGACCTGGTATTTGTAGCACCTGGACAAAATGTGCCTAGGTTTTCTTGAACAACTTTCTGTGTTATTTAAAGCTATATTCTTTTATCAAATTTACAGAGCATAACTGCATTGCTGTGATACAAATAATTATAAAAACTTCTAAGCAGCCCGTTACTTCTAAATCAAAGGCAAGTATCTATGCTTTGTGCCAGGTTTTGGTTGTGCTAAACTACAAGGAAAGAAGGAAAAACAAATAATTGAAATGCTTTATAGAACACGCCTGTCCTTCTTTCACGTTCTTGAGCAATGCACTGGCTTTACTCATGTGCTAGTGTCCCCTCGTGCAGAGGTGAGAGATGCGCTCTCTGCACCCCTGTGTCACACTCAGCTGTGGTCCAAATGGTACTGACTAAGACGTAGCAGACTCCCATTCCACTCCACTGCTCTGATGATTTTAACCTTCTCTTACAACCGTGCCATTGCGTTCTGTGATGGTCAGACCAGTACAGCTCACAACACTGACCTCAAGGCTCACTCCGTTTACTAACATCATCACACATTGATGCCTCTAACACATCCATTCAAGTTGCTGTCTTACAAGTGAAGTAAACCAATTAGTCCTTAAACATATAAATATCAGTCCCACTACATTCTGTTTTCTAAATGAAAGCAAGTATTCTATGGCAAATATTGCTTTTTTTCTTGAGAGTTTTTCATGCCTTTAGAATACCATGTATAATTGCAGATTTCTTTTTTGTTGAGCAGCTTATAATAGTGTGTCACCGGCCATATGTTGCCTTATATCTAGTGATTATTCATTATTTCTGAATTTGTATTCTGGTAAATAAGCCACGCGTTTCTAAATGTATATAGGGTAGGTCTGCACCCTAGACAATAAATCATAATAACTATATTTACCACTTGCACGCATTGTTAACTTTATATTCTCACAACATGCTGAGAGATGAAGTTAGGGAGATAACGAATGGGGGTAGTATTATCATTCCCATTTTACTGCTTGAGAAATTGGAAAAAGAGATGACACAACTTGCTCAAGGCTGCAAAGAAAGTCACTGATAGTGACTAAATTAGAATTCATCACTTCACAGCTTCTAGTTACCCCAGCTATTAGACAACACGGCTTCCGCGAAGAGCCATTCTCCAGTTACACCAATCCTTTCTGTATCTGATCGCACTGAAGAGATGATGTGATTGATTCAAGTGTGTGCTACCGGTCAAGACCCTGCACATACTTTGATGATGTTCTTCAATTTACAGGTGCCAACAGCCCTACTAAAATTAGTCCTGTGCAGAACACTATGCCTGGGTGCCTTTAGTGATTTTGTACTGTTTGGGAAACTTTAAAAAAAGAGATGGCATACGTGTTTCTTTCTTTTAGTCCCAGATCAGTGTCTTGAAGGAAAGACAATCTTCAGAAGTGTGCCACTGTATTGCTTTACTAATTATTTTATTAATGCATTGTATTAAAACTGATTGAACTCTGCTAGCTGGAATTTATTCTACTTCAGTACTAAACACACCGAGAAATGCCATTTCTACGTCAAGGAAGTGACTGACCCAGGCCCAAAGAAACTGCTATTTTAAAAATCTGAAGTATCACAAAAAGTAACACACTCAAAATGAATATATTCTATTTCCCATAAATGGAATAGGATAGTAAAAAATACCAGTAGGAGATAATGTCATTTCTAAGTCTAAGTGAATGATGTAACAGCACTTTTGCAAACTAACAAGACACAGGAGCTCACAGTCTATAAAAGGAGGCTGAAACCGCCAGCATTCACAAACCACTTCTCACAGTTTCACCTGCCATTTAAGGAAGTCCTGCACTAAATAATCCTCCGACGTGATTTATAACACACTTGAATGCACTCCAAAAAGTGTATGAGTCATAGCTCATTTCACTTGCAGAAATGTTAAAACTTATTAAGGTATATTACAATGTGCATCTTTGGTAAGTGAATTGTTGATCCTCTGGAAGAAGTCTGCAGTGAGGTAATGCAGTAATGGTTTGTGCTGTTATCACACATTCTTTCTGGTGATGTGGCCACACATTGGCAGGTTTCTTTCTTATTTATGAACAAGACATTTCTGTAGAAAGCAAAATTTTTGCTTTCTGCCTGCCTTCTTAATACAAATGCAAAATTAATGAAGTCATTTCAGAAAGAGAAGAAAAGAAACCCCAGCATTTATAACACTGCTAAAAACACTGGTTACATGCTACTGTGGAAGCAGAGAGAACAGGTAGCAGAGCCAGTAAAACATTTCACAATGTCCACACCCTGACCTACAAAGGTTTCTAAAGTTTTGCTGGGAGATGCCTGTTCCTGCGTATGAATCATTTAGAAAAGGGAAGAATCTATAAACCGGGAAGCAAGGAAAGAATAATGCTTGAGAGGCCTGCACCCCCCTGTCCTCCCCACGTCCTGAATTATACAACGAAAGCATCTTAATTATTGACTGTACTTCTACATTTGGCTTTGTGAACTCACAAGTAATTTTTTACTATGTATTGCTTCCTCATAACTCCTTTGTCAGTAAAATTCTTCTTTTCTTTTCAAGTTGTACTTCTATCACATTTTCAGTTGTATGACTATACTGAAATGACCTACTCAAGCCACATATGTAGGGTTGGTGTAAAAGAACTGTTTGTGAAAATATCACAGTCAACATAAACATCAATATATTACAGTTTGGACTGCCCTTCTAATAGCAGCTCATAGCACTGGAGCTGACCTAATGGTGAAACAGGTGCATGGCTGCTTCTTCCGGACATTAATTTGCCTCTTGAAAGTCTGAATATGCATCAGAAGCTTAAAGGCATAAAATTATAGCATCAGCTGCGGTAAAGACACTTTCAATAACTATCTAGACTTCAGGGGTAAATTTTTTTGCTTTCTAACATCCTAAGGACAAGTCAAAAGCAGTGAATTCGATAGGCTGTGGAAAGCACCAAAAATGAGGAATATAATTTGAGAAAAATGTAATTCAGTTTAGAGGAATAATTATTTAGAGTAGACAGGGAAAAGAAGGAGAAACAAACAAGCTGAAGTAGCTGACAAACTGTACGGTACTTCTTTAGAATTGAATAGTCTGCTACTTCTAAAGAAAAAGTACCAGCTTTGGCTAAGATTGACCCCCCCGAACCGTGCACGCAAGAAATTAAAACGTAAAATCCATAAAACAAAAACACTGGAAGCAACTCTTGCCAGAGAAATTTCAAAGAAGGAAATATGTAATGTTGCTGCAAGTAGATGGAAAACTGTGATTTTACAGTTACCAGTGCAGGAAAAAACCCACTTTTTCATTCCTTCTTAGTGAGACAAATTATCAATTTGTGGAAGCCATTTCAGCGCCCAGGCTCTGTTCCTTAGTTAATCTCAACACAGAACAGTCTCAAGTCAGTTACCAAGCCACTTGGTGAATGGACATATTCCACTGGAAATAACATTGCTGCTATGCAGAAAAAAAAACCATAAAAACAAAACCAAAGAAACCTTTAATGGCTAGAGTTCATTGCTATCTAAACATCAAGATACTCAAGCATCAGTCATAAAGAAAGGGGCATAATTCGAAGGGATAATGAACACCCCTGTGCTCAAAAATTCATCTTTCAAGATTTAAGAAAGATAGATAATATGTGTTGCCATTGCTTACAAACTGCCATACACAACACTGAACTCTTCTAATTACGGCTTGTGGCTCTGAAGACAAACATTACTTTAAACATCTGGCCACAAGAGTTATGAAAAAATTTGTCTCCTGGATATAGGACCAGGAAAGTAGGTAATATGTGACATTTTGTTATGTAATACGCGGATTTCCTGAACCCCGTCCCGGCTCCAGCATGGATCCTCCGGCTCCCAGCTCCCGTCGGCGGGCGCGCGGGGGCCTCTAGCGCCCAGCGGGCGGAGGCGCGGCACGGCGCTGCTGCGGGGCCGGCCGGGCGCTGCTGCTGGCGCTGCTGCTGCTGGCGC
>Ga0065711_1006253_pt1 | contig 18433 bp, 12 predicted proteins | sample Hoacrofraction12_FD_59098 | JGI IMG/M metagenome (GOLD analysis project Ga0065711, IMG submission 59098) | Hoatzin crop microbial communities from Cojedes, Venezuela - Epithelial fraction 12 v2 (version 2) | ecosystem: Host-associated > Birds > Digestive system > Esophagus > Crop | place...
AGGCAGGTCTTGAATATCTCCAGAGAAGGAGACTCCACAACCTCCCTGGGCAGCCTGGGCCAGGGCTCCGTCACCCTCAGAGGGAAGAAGTTCTTCCTCATGTTCAGACGGAGCTTCCTGTGCCTCAGTTTGTGCCCATTGCCCCTTGTCCTGAAATGCTGATTTCTATTTCTTAACTTGCTGAAATGCAATTTTCAAAGCAAGCATTTTTCAATGTATTACGTGTCATAACTATATTTCCAAAAATGTCTAATGTGAATGGTGATGGTATTTCCTTCCTGGGATGTGCACTTATATGTAAAGGTTTCTGAAGTTTGCAATTTAGGAATAATAAAAATATTTAGTAACGCTTTGCTCTAACTAATATCATTTACAGAATTGCTGCCCAAATGCCAACAGATGAATTGCCAATACAAATGCGCCATTGCCAGGAATGGCACCAGATGTTACTGTGGCGATGGATATGAAACGAGCAGCGACGGAAGAAGCTGCGCAGGTAAACAAGAGTTATAGGCTGTAACGTTGGCAGCCGGGCGTCCTCCTGGTTCCCGGATGGCTGCCGGGGCAGCGAGCCGGCGGTGGGCTGCCAGCTCCAGCCACGGGCAGCCTGGCCAGTGCTACCGCTTCCTCGCTGGTCTTCCAAGGTGTTCGTCAGGGATGAGCGTGGGCTTGCAGGGCTGACGCGGGCAAGGAGCAGCCCACCGAAGCGAGAGTCAGGGCCTCTCTGCTCCCGTGCCCTGGCAGCAACTATTTCAAAGGCACTGGGAGCAAAGCATCCTCAGCCAGGCTGGAGGAGCTGGGAAGCATTTCCCACCGCTCAGACAAGCTTGCAGCTCGTTTGTGCGAGCCGCTCTGCAGACCTCACTACCAGGAGGCCCTGGAAAACTTGTAGCGTTTTGCTTCGTGCCCATAAAGTCACACCTAGATTAGAATTTGATAAATGAACACTCCCAGATCGTACAACTTAGCTGGAAATGTTATTTCGACGTAATTAATTGTGGACTGAAGTTGGTGTTCTTTTCCATTTTGGAAATATATGACTTCTTAATTCTCTGTCCAGGTATTTGTTTCTTGTTCTATTTTTTCTCTGTTTATAAGCAGTTTGGAGCTCTGTTGCCTTATGTATGTGCTCGCTACCAATCACTCCTCTCTCCAAGTAACAGCGCTAAGCCAGATTCTTCATAAATATAATTTATTATAAGTTCTTCTGCTCTATGGTTGTCATGTTTTGTGATTGAAAATATATCTGAGGAAATAATTTCAACAGCAGTTTTTTAAAATGTCAATTTATTACTTAAACCCTCAACTACTATTAAATAGCATATCTTGATTTTATAGCATTCTGCCTACGTACCCTAGTTGAGAAAATTGTTCTTTATATTTATTAGAGAAATATATAGATTTTGATGTAGTGGATGATGGTTCAGTGTAGGAGTTCTGACAGTTCATTTAAGGCACTATAAGACACTGCCGGCATAAATAGGTTGAGAAGGATAATCAGTTGTTTGCTGTCCGGAAATGTTGCTTCATTCATTAACCCTCATAACTAGTGGTCTCTGGCACTACCAAGAACACAAATGTCTCTCTAACACCAAGCAGACATTGAATACTACTTGAACAAATGAACGTTTCATCTTTCAAAATTAACAGCTATTAAACTTGAAAACTCCTGGCCTTCTGTTTGACTACTGGAGTAATTTCAACAGCCAACATCTGTGATAAGGCCATGGCTTGAGAAGGGAGAAAACATAAAGCATCGTACCATAGTGACTTAATGACTTCAACTGTTCTCTTAGAATTCTGATTTTTTGTTGAATTTCTTTTTTTCCTAATCCTTAATCAAGATCTCGTTAATGTCTCTTTAGATTTGGATGAATGTAATACATATGGAAGCTGTAGCCAGATGTGTATAAATACAGATGGATCGTACACTTGCAGCTGTGTGGAGGGTTATGTACTTCAGCCTGACAACAAATCCTGCAAGGCCAAAAATGGTAAGTTTTAACATCTTTTTACCTTAATGAAAATATTTTGTGTTTTGGTCCTAGCTGGAGGATAGAGATGAGAAGACAGAAAGAGACGAACAACTTTTCACGTATTACGACAATACTCCAAGGGAGATACTAGAAGTTATTATACGGTTATTATTAATTAAAGCAAAACAGTCAGTTCAGCCAACATTAGAACAGGTCTCAGTTTCCCTGTTCATAAATAAATCAAAGATTTTCCTCACAGCAACAAAGTAGGTTGTTTACTCTGGGAAGACAACGGAGCTAGTGAGAAGACAGAGGAAATGATCGTGAGGTAATTGTACCCTGAGGATAAAAAAGACATGAGTTTGCTTTGTCCTTGCAATATCCCAAGAGGTAAATTTCATGATATACGTACTCACAGTAGGCTTTTTGTTACTTAGTGCATGTTTTCATCAGTAATAGTAAATTGGGTATTTGAGGAAGTTAGTGAACTGTGTTTAATGAAGTGATATTGTACACAGTATTTCCCTCCTCAGCATATTGAGTTAACAATGCTTTTATATTAAAAAACCCCAAAAGTTCCTTAAGCAATTATTCAACATCCACAATGATTCAACACACAAGTATAAAGTTCTGTCTATTATATATTTTTTCAGTCTTCCATTTTGTAGTTGTTTTGCCATCAGAAAATAGGAAAGTCTGCTGGCTTTTTTGAGGCTTCCTCATGAAAAGAGCACTGCTAAATATGTCTGACTTGAGTGCCAATAAGAGTTACCGAGTTTTTTGCTTCTTGTACCAAGTTTTGTATTGATCCACACAACATAGCTGAGCAATTTTTTAAAAATCCACAGCGAAGTATTGTGAGATAAGAAAGTCTATACAAAGAAAAAGTATTTTAATATTCTTCTTCCTTCACTACGTGAAAATCAATAATGCAATTCTAGATCAGGAAGTCCCTGAGGTGCCAGTACTGGATTTGACATGAGCCTTTGAGTTCCACTTCTTAGATCCAGCAGACTGCGTAACAAATGGGTGTTGTAGTGAGCTGTCAGTGTGTTGGTCGTGTTGGTGGAATGAATCAGATTATCAGAGAAGAACTGCTCCTGTGTCTTTCTTAATAATTCATCGTGTTTATTTTACAGTCGTTTTCATCTTTTCTGTTATTTTCAGAAGGGAATCACTAGTCATTAATCAGAGGAATCACGGCAGGACAGTACAAAACAAGATCATGGTGCTGCGAAGAAATGAGCATTACTCATTATATTAGTTTTTTTTGGAAACACAACTGTTCGTTGAACTAATGCTGAATTAAATTATCAATATGATGAATATTTGGGCCAAACACTTCATAGGGCACAGAGGTCTATCAGACACGGGACACAGTAAGGAAGGTGCTTTTATTGCAGAGCTCTTCAAGAGCTGCAGTGACTTGTGAGAGCTTATGTTGCTTCACTGGGCCCGATGTACGGCGTGGGAAATAGTGACGTTTCCACGTACCGGCAGGTTGCTTTCCTACACCTTTGCCGTTACATTCATAGCTTCGCTGATCGTACAAGCTGCTTTTCACAAGTTTCTGCCTTGTAGGAAAAGGTTCAAGCAAGGACAAAAGGAAGGTATGGCCCTGCAGGAAGAGACTGGTGAAAAGGATCTAAAATGTGTAGTGGATCAGAAGTCAAAAATGAGTCCATGTCCTCTTGCTGCGCAGGGGGAGAGGTGCTACCCTGGTATGTATAGGTAGGATTATTATTGCCAAAATACATGAAGTGATCCTGCTACTTACTCAACACTGGGAATTCTTCAGATGGGATACACTATCCAGTGCAGGACATCACGCAAGGCAGATGTGGATCAACAGAACAGAATCCAGGAAAAAAAGGTGTCCTAAGGAGGAAAAAAAGAGCACTTAGAAAAATAATCAACTTTTTTTCCTTAAAAAGCCTGAAGAAAATAAGGATGGAAAGAGCAAGCTATCCGCTTTGTCTACATTTGACAAAAGTAGTTGTCAAACAGATAAACAAAATCAGCTAAGGAATATTCTGCCCTGTGTGTAAAAGCTCTGAAAGATAAGAAGCAGCAGGAGAGGTTTAGGTTAGGTTAGGCATTATGTCCGATTTTCAATGTTAACAGCAGACCTGCTAAGAATATGAATCGCCATCCACGCTGAGATCCTAGAATCCTAGAATCATTACGGTTGGAGAAGATGTCGAAGATCATCAAGTCCAACCGTCAACCCAACACCACGCTGCCTGCTAAACCATGTCCTGAAGCGCCACAGCCACGCGTTTCTTGAACACCTAGACACGGCCCAGTACGCCGCACCAAACCAGCATCAGCCCTTTGCCACGTCTCTGTAAGCGGACTGGGAGGTTTCTGAGGATTTACAAGGGGCAAAGTGGAGGAGACGCTGGAGGCCCCGCGTAGGGACGGTGCCGGGCGGGTGATGCCTGTCCGTGAGCACGGGTCCGGGGGAGCCCAGCCCCAGTACAATTAGCAAAGAAGTTCACAGAAATTACTTTTCTCCTGCCCTTCAGGCAGCCGAGTGCTTGGCTCTGAAGGTGGTGAGGTTTATCCCTCATTAAATTCTGCATTTTCTTCCTCAGCTCATTTAAATAACTTTGGAGGCAGAAACTCTGAGCTGCACAGTACCTTTGGGAAGGGTGTTAAAATAGGTATCAAAACAGCTGGGGGCACACCGTGGGTTTTTCCAGACTTTTTAACCACACTTTCTTTTAAGAATAAAGAAGCGGTTAATGACTGCTTCCGAGGTGAAAATGAAACAAAATATAGCTTTGCTGAACAGAGTTTGAGAACTTCTTTGTTTACTGAGTTTGTGTGCCTGTACTGCAAGGCCTGTATGTGATGAAAAGAATATTTAAGGAAACAAAAGGACAGAATTGGAAATCTTTAGCTGAGGAGAAAAAGTTCATCTTTCTTCCGAAAGTTCCTGGTATGTTTTATATCTGCTTAGACTGCACAGAGAGAAATGCCACGTGAGGAGGAAAACTTTATCTGTAGATAAAGCAGAATGAACTGATAATGATTAAAGCAAAAAGCTTTTTCTGATATTTAGTAAACAATCATCATTCTTAAACTGATTCCATGGCACAGTTTTCTTGTAAAATCTCACAGAACAATGTTTTGAGGTTTTAGAAATAAAGCAGCCCATTTGTGGGGCATATTGTGGATAAATATTCAAAATTAATTTCAAAATAAAGTTTGACGGCATTTTATTCAACACTACTAAATATTTTTCAGACTTTTATACAATACATGTATTGCTAAGAGCAAAGGACTAATAATTTTCAATGCATACCTCAGGAGAAGGGGTTTTAAGCTGCTGGTAAACACCGAATTCTGGTTTTTATCCTTTTCATATCATTGTAGTGGGAATAAAAAAAATCATTGCTGGCGTTTCCGCAGCTTTTCTTTCAGAGCAGAAGTAGGACTGTTGGCAGAGCCAAACGCCTTAGTTTCTGATTTGTTGTGACATCACTTATTGATCTGTGTTTTAGACAAGATCAGGGAGGGGGGAAATGCAAGTCTTTCATCTTTTCCACTACTCTATCTTAAACATAATTCAGAAGAAGATGCTTTCACTTTAGTCAACAGGGATGAATCATGAAACTTTCCTGGATTAGAGAGCTATTCACTTCTTATCTTTCCTGTAAAATGAAAAAAAAAAAAAAAAAGAAAACTTGTGAAAAAATAACACACATGAAGTCCAGTTATTTGAAAAGCTGCTGTCGGCTCACTGTAACTCATCCTAGATCTGTCCACAAAACTTTTAAGCTGTGTAGATTCTGTTCTGGAGAAACAGACGAGCAGTTTTTGTGAGGGAGATGACATGATTTTTTTTTCTCATCTTCTTTGTTTGGTTTTCTGCTGCATTGTACAATACAGTCAGTAAGATGCTTTAATTTTTTTTTTTTTCATTTTTTATAGGAACTTTTAATATTGTTTGTATAGTTTTATAATTAATTTCATTTTTTTTTCTATAAGCAATTATGAAAACAGCCTGTATCTGAGCAACACTGTAATAAGCATGTTACCTACCCTACTGTGAAAAAAACCGTGATTAACTGATTCAATCCATTGAATTATATCATGTATGGGCTGCTTGAAAAATATAATTTCAAGCTCAGTAATGTCTTTTCTGAATAAGTTCTGCCAGAAAGCAGAGGTATTTTTAATGTTTAATAGTGCCTGCTGAGCAGAAGCTCTTAGCAGTGCCACGAGCCCTGACGATTCCTTTGTCGGCAGCCTGGTTCGATTACAACTGTTGCTCGGGAGGTTTGACGCTAATTCTTTTTCAGAACTCCCTTATGTCTTTGACATTAATACTAAAATGCAGGCTTCCTCTGGAGTTTAGTGAGGTATTAAATCCTCGTTACAGTTTGCAATAGGTCAGTTCAAAACAGTGCAAGAAAGGATATGGTTCTCTGTCGCAGCCTGGGATAACTGCACAACCATGCTGGCTGGGGAACCGCAAGCAGCCTCTGTGTAGCCGCTTCCTCTCACAGGCTTTATGGATTGCAGAGGGGAAATATCTCACTTAACACAAAGTATAAGAACAAAAATGATAATAATGATAAAGGATTTTCCACACTGCTGCTGGCTGGGAAAGGCATGATTGAATCCAGAATCAGGCAGTGGTATTATTTTGTGGGAAGGGAGAAGCTGACCACAGGGCTGTTAGATGGAAAAAGAATCCCCAAACTTAGCAGGATGCAGATGCCAACACACCTTTTGTACCACTCTGGAAACTCTCAGGGGTGACTAGGGGATAGAGACAGAAGCTCTTAAGCCTGGTTCTCTGCTTCTGATGGGTAGCAGAAGTTGATAAGAAAGGGGGGAAGAGAGAATTACATACACCAGCCACCTGTTGACTGCAAATGGACCTACCTGGCAGGTTTCAAATAACTTATACTGGCTTATACCACAAGAGGTTGTTTCACAAAGAAGTTCAGTCCCTTCAGTTGTTAGATATCTTCTGAGATTTTTTAAAAAATTCTTCTGCCTGGATATGACTGATGTATTGGTGGAAGTGGATGGGGGACTGATGAGGACAGTCGGTAAGTTCGGAAGGCAATGCTACAGACAGGTGGTTTCGCAGATGTCAGTGTGGGATTTCCTGGGGGGGAGTAAAGTATGTTACAGGGTAGAATGTACGTTATGGAATGAGAAAAAATAGGAAAAGAGTATATGAAATCCACTTGAGAAAGAATACATGCTGATCCATTATAGCAAAGAACTTTCTTACATATCCCACCCGCTCCTCCAAAAAAAGAGATATTGAAATAAAAGTAGGTGGTACCGAAGAACGGAATGTGACACCTACTTCTGTGTGTTTGAGTGAGACCACTGAGCACTGTATTCACCGCAGCATTTTCTTCCCTTTAATCAGACTGGCTGATGAAGTATTATTTGTCAAATCCTTTTATTTATGCAAATTATTTTTTCTCATTTAGACAGCTGGAATTGCTTAGTAAAATTTTGAAAACTTTATTAAGTAGAATGTTGATTGAAAGTACAACATTTCAATACAGCATTTAAACATCGATTTATTCCTTTGAATACAAGCAGATTACCTTGGGGTGAGAGCTCTTGACTTGGCAACGCAAATATTCCTCACTTATGCTTGCAACTGCAGTGTGAGTTTCTATGTTTTAGGGTAATTTTTTGAGTACAGCATCGAAAAGTTTGCCCACTTGACAACACTGTTTAATCTAACAAATGAATGGGACCAACAGAGGTGTCATAGCAGGGTTGACCATGTTGCAAAGGACAACTTTCCATGAAGCGATTCACATGAACGTACCCTATTGCAAAATCAGACATCCCTGTTATTCCAGTTAAACCTGAAGCAGTTTTTAGGGTCACCATATCTTTGTCTCTCAGGGAGTCTGCTCCTAAGGTCCTGCATGAGCTCAGTCTCGGTTGGAGCAGGGCACTGAATACTGCACGATATCTAACAGGAAGGGGACTTTTTAGGAAGCAGTTTCTCTGTCCGCTACCTTAAACACATACATCTGTCTGATTTTTTTTCCCAGCGAATTCACATAATATTTTATGTCAATGACAATTCCCCATCATAAATTGAAGCAAAGCAATGTCACCCTGATGTTTCTCATGAAGGATTCTTCCCAGAAAAAAAAAAGGAATGGCTGACATATGATTTTGATATAGATGTCCCCCTGCCAGCTCTGGATTCACTGGGACCTTATTTCAGTTTGAAGTACTAGTCCAGGTCTAGAGCAAGACGTCACTCAATTCCAGCAGCGTAATTCAGCACACCAAATATAACAGACCCCTCGTCCTACGGAGACTGATACTCATTTGCAGTTGACAAAGTCAACTGCATAATTTCCAACCAGCCCTAGATGTTCGAGACTGTAAAGCAATTAAAGATACACCTAGAGCAAGAACAGCTGCTTTTGTGCCCAACGCCGCTCATCATAATGCTAAAAATATTTTGTCTCAGTTACAATTGTTTGTTCCTCTGTGTGAATAACTTAACTTTTTAACGTTTTAACTTGAAGTGGAACATTTTGTATTCATGTTGCATATTCTTCACTGTTGGGTTATGATTGTTCCCTTCATTACTCACACATTGCTCGAGCATTTTTTTAAATCACTAGCAAGGCTTCTGGGCAAAGAGATTCAGGTCAATGTGACAACACTTTACATTGCGGGTGATACCTTAATATGAATTGCTTCTTCATATTTTTGGTTTATTATTGTGACATCAACGGTAACCCAATGGAAACTGAGTGTTCTCTGTTCCCTTTTTGCTGTCGGGACACTCCGTAGCGGGACACTTTCTCCTTGAAAATGCACGGCGTTACGCCCGTCATCTGTGTGCTGTCACCAGGTGTTGCTGCATTGGGCTTTTTGTTAGGCGGGGTTTTGTTTTCTGTAGCAGAATCCACTCCTCAGTTTGTGTCTTATTTTACAGACTCTACTATGAAAAGTACTTCACCTTTTCATGTGTACTCGTAAGTTCTGCAGGTTTTCCTGGCCTTCATTCTTTTAGAAATGCCAGTAATCTGGACAGAAATAATTTGCGTAACTTGTATTTCGTTTTATGACTTGGGCATGAAAAATGTTTCAATAATGATGCTTGGAATTAAACAGAAGCTGTGGGGCTAGGGTAATTAATTTTCTTTAATGATGTGAACCATTAGAACAGCAGGATAAAATAGGCCAGTAATTTGCAATATATGATAGTTATGAAAATAAAACCAATTTATTATATCTCTTAAAACATGCCGGTAAGAACATTAAAAACTGCGTTAAAACTGGAAAGCTAAATATGGTATACACAGTCTGTTAACCCTTTAAATTCTCTTTACTTTTGTTTTTAGAGCCTGCTGATAGACCTCCTCTGCTTCTGATTGCAAGCTCTGAAACAATTGAGGTACTGCATCTCAACGGAAGCAAAGCGTCGGCCCGAACTCCTGTAAAAGGATCTGCAATTTTGACACTCGATTATAGCTACAAAGAGGACACCATTTGTTGGATTGAATCAAGAGATCTCTCAAGTCAGCTGAAGTGCACCAAGATATCAAAGGCTGGGCAGCTAACGGAGGAGCGGACAATAAGCATCGCTCAGTATCTTCACAGTGAGTATCTGACAGGGCTTTGGCAAAACCGTGGTGGCTGTCCTGGAGAGCTGTGGCAGGAGCCTGCAGAAGTGTTTTGGGGCTTGCTGTTGAAAATAGTCCTCAGGCATTAAATACTGCAACTCATACTGAAGCACTTTTATGTTTCTCACTCTTATATATATGTATAAATTCAGTATGAGTGCAATATTTATATCTATGCAAAGTTTGTAAAGATGTGTGTTTTTATAGACTAAATATAATATGTGGAAGCTACAAAAACAGCAGTGCAACAGAAGAAGAAATGTGAAATGCTTCTTTTTCTCTGGCAAAGTAGTGATACGTAAAGCTTAAAAATGGTTCTTTGATGCTGGGACAATACTAACAATGATAAAAAGACACATGCTTATCACATGTGCTGTCAACTATCATCAGTATGTTAGTTCTTGAAAATAACAAAGTATTTCCTGACTTACCAGAAATAAATTGCTGCCCTTTTTTTGCAATTAAGAAAAAAAAAAAAATATTAAAAACACCTAAACTCATCGTACTGAATTAGTCCTTGGCATTACAGCATTATTTCTCAATCAGCTTTTCAATTTGTGGAACGTTGTTATCTTCTGAAGGAGGTGTTCATCCACTTACACAGTCTCCTGTGAACAGACTGCAAAATAGCAAGCAGTCAAAAAAGTGACATTTTCCTCATCTTTCACAGAAGAGATGCCCACAGATCAGCTTATAAACCGCCGCACTGAGGAGTGTAATGGTGCTGTTAATAACAGGATTCCAGAAACTCGGAACTGGAACCTCCGCTGTTTTACATTGGAACTAGGATTTTGAAAAATCCTTTTAGGTAGAGATGGGCATCAAAGAAGGTTCTGAATGGATCTCAAACATTAAGCATCCCATTCTGGAATACTGAGATCACAAATTTGATGAACGCTCTTAGAGGTGCATGTCAAAATTCTTCATATAGATTGTGCTTTAGACTATCAAGATAGCTGTTGTAAGATGTGGTCATTTCTGCAGAGTAAGGGAGATTTCCTTTAATCTATTTCCCCAATGATATATTTGCTAGAATAGAAAATTCAATTTAAAAAAAACAAAACCAAAAATAAAAAACAGGGCTTGGGTTTTGTTTTTTTTGTTCATCACTCATTGTGGCTAGTCTAGTTTTAGAGGACCCTCTTATCTTACATCTAAAGTATAGCTATATTTTTTTTTCCTTATTCCTATTTTATTGACGAGTGTTTTAACATTGTATTTTAGAGGGCTTTTCATATTCAGATGTCTGTGAGTTCTAAAAATCTGGTGTTAGTGTTTGATTGTGCTTTTTTAATTCACTCTGCTATTGATATTTGATTTTCTTATCCTTTTAGTAAGAACGATCAAATTAACCACAGTCCTTAGCAAAATCTGTTTTGTATCGAACTGTATGTGTGCCTGTTTCGTCACTTACCATCATCATCTGAGTGGACTTCTGCGCGGTGTTTTGTAGTTCTCCACCAGCTCTCTCCTGTGTCCCTCCCCCTCTGTTCTCTGCATGTGAAGAGACTTGCTAATCTCTGCGGATCTGCATGAGTGCATCTGTTTGCAAAATTGAGGCTGCATGATGGGTTTGAAATGAATACACTGCCTGGAATTAAAAAGCTAATCATTTTTCATGCTGCTAGTACACATCAGCCTGTGGTCGCTAATATTTTTTTTAAATTTCACTGTAATCATTCAGTCTTGTTTAAATGAAGAATAGAAATTCCCATGGACAGGAGTCGACTGCAGAGACTTCTTCCAACTTCTTGTTGAATTTTGATTTGGGAAATAGCACTTGGAGGCTTAGAGAAACACAGCTTGGAGTCAGGTTTGGAGCTCTGAGTGACAAAATCTGCAGATTCAGCTGTGGTGGTGGTTTTTCCAGAGGCACGCATCCACAGATGCTCTTCTTGGATTGCTGCAGCGGAGCAGCGGCGATGCCCGTGGTCTGAGCGTTCCTTCTCAGAGGGACAAGGAGTGTGAAAGCTGCTGTTGTCCTGCTCCTGCTCACAGCTCAGCAGTGAACGGTCTCAATGGACTGGTTCACCAGAGCATTGGAGTCATGAGACCACGCGGACAACCCGCGGCTCCTTATGGGAATAATGACTTCCAGAGGTTCACTCAGAACTCATCTGTTGCAGCTTTGTTGGTTGGGGTTTTTTGCCAGTAGTCAATGCAGAAATTATCCACCTGATTAATAACTTCTCTTCCAGACATAGAGCTGGATTTCTGTCTGCAGGGACATGGCAGCAGTCTGATGTTACTGTAGCACTTACACATGCCCGCACACGTGTATAGGTCATTTGGTGGCTACTGCAAAATTGAGTTTTACTTTTAAATTCTTCCTTTTCTTCCCTCCATCTTCTGTTACCCATCAGGCCACTTCTGCTGTTTCTCTTCATTGTGTAGCACTACATCTGATGAAGCAAATTAATTCATTTTAACTCCTTGTCAAGAATTTCGGCCTGAGGATTTTCAAGTGCATTCTCTGGCAGCTCAGGCCAAATAAATAGTCACGCCCATGGAGTTATTCACATGCAAATGGAAGGTCTGTTCTTCACAGGAGGCTGATTTGTGTGTATGTAACCAGAAAGAGGATATTCTTAAAAGTATTAGGAAAATAAAGAAAAGCAGTTCTTAACAGTGTTTCTTGAATTTTGTATTTCACTTTACTTTGTATCCAACTGTATGTGTGCCTGTTACTGGGGTAACAGTCTTCTAATCTTCATTTTAGCTGTCTGGAAGAAAACATCTTGTCTGAGTGTGATACAAAAAGTGGTAGAGAAGTCAGTTATACGAAGTGATTAGGACTGTTTGAAGTGGACTTATTCAAAGTGTTTGTTTTAGTGAAAGCAAGTAAGTCTTGTAGTTAGGAACAAAGAATGTAAATCATATTTTAAGATGAAAGTCTACGTTAAGAAAACCAGGGACTATGAAAATTGCTGGTCACATAGAACCAGCTCTATGTAGTGAGCAGAAGCTTTGCATTCACAGAAGAAAAGAAATTACACTCCTTTAGTATCCAGCATTCTCCCTGGAAAGACAGACCAGTATGACTTCGTTTTGGTGTCTCTGCATCCCAGATGGATACAGCCAGATTCCTCTGAAGAGCAGCGTTACCTTGATCTGCAGCTGTACCTTGTTCTGGTGCGGGTAGGAGGGGTGTTCTTGTGCCAGTGAGGGCAGAGGAGATGCAGAGGCTCAGCCTGCACTCGGGTGCCACTGACTGCAGGAGAATGGGGTGCAGCTCCGGTGACAGCAACCCTTGTGCTTAGATATTGAGCTAGTTTCAGGCTTGTAAGATTTATTGTATCATGGATAGGTTTTGTTTGATAGGTTTATGCTTTTAAATAAGGATACGTTCCTGCCAGCATGGTAATATCAGCACAGGCATTTTCTCGTCTTAGCCAAGGCCAGGCATTGGCATGTTTCATCTTTGTCTTTTTAAGACCAAGAAGTTTTTGGAAGAGAAGCTGGAAAATTTCCTCTTGGAAAGATTTACGCAGACAGTGTCTGAGCCAAATAGGCTTTCAGGGAAGATTCTCATTTCTGTGCAACCACTGCCCATAACAGGCATGCTCCTTGACACTGAACTCACAGTCCACGTCCAGTTACTACTGCAGGACATTCAGGAACAATCATTTAAGTCAAGTGCTACCTCTGGGACCAAACTAGCAAGAATTCTTTTTAATGGCATGAAGGTGGAAAATCTCTCACCATTTTCTGCCCTTCCAAAGCCATGATGTGCAAGCTTATACTAATACTTCTGTGTGTCAGAGTGGGGAGGCGGCAAGAGCAGCATCAGATAACAGAATCTCCTTCTTCCTCGGCATTTTTTGTCTCCATCATTACAAGTACCAAGCACCTTTTATGCTTTCTAAACGAGCACCGGGCAGCACAGCCTGGGTTTTAGCTACTATTCCTCTGCAGAATATAACAAAGTCTCTTCTGGGATGGTGCTTCAGAGCATGATATTTTCTGCTTGGCTGGGATCTGATTCAGGTTTTCTTGGCATTCAGTTGTCACAGCACACCAGCACGAATCCTGGAATGCTTGTGTTTAGCTTTGTCACCTCCTGGTGTTTTATACCTCCAGATAGTCGATCCTGCCTCGCCTTGGAGGGCATGCAGGCTTTTCTGTTGGCAGATGTGCTTGTACAGGACTGATCTGGATGAGAAGAAACCTCTTGCTTCTTCCGTACTAATTCAGTTTTAATCTAGCCACCTTCCTTAGCTCGCCCTACTACAGCACGAGGGAAGAGTCGCTCCGAGGTTGGAAACAGGTGATGGGCGTGGGGAGTCATAGTCTCCAGTGAGGAGATGTATTTGCCCCTCTGCTTCTGGAACCCAGCACCTTCTGCTTGCCCTCATGATCAAAAGCCAAAGCTGACTTTTTGGCTCTCCCACTTTTTGGATGTGGTTGCCGTGAAGACTGTCAGACAGGGAGCCCAGAGGATCTGACCAGGATCCAACAGTGTCCATTTGGTTACATTCCTGTTGCCCTCCATGGTTTTTGTCCCCAGAATTGCTCCCCTCACCCACTGACCTGAAACAGTCCCTAGCAGTGACTAACCACAGCTACTAACGCTGTGTTCAGATAGCTGCAGTCATTTAGCTTGGTACCGATGAGGCTCAGTCACTGAAGGGAACACAGAGCACTAGAGATGGTGCTTCTGTCAGCAACCTTCCTGTGAAGTTCCTGTGAATATTCATGAGAAATCAAAGCAATGTTTGCTTCCTCAGAAGGAGAACAACTGTGCAGATCTGAGAGGAGGTGTTTATTCCTACGTACAGTCTGCCCTGAGCTTGACCCCAGACAGGTGCTATAAGCTGTCATGGAGTCGCAGAACGTGATTTTTCTTCTTCTTCTGTGGTAGACAGCCCATGCTTACACACCTCCTAGGAGATGAGCAGAAATGAGAAGGCTTCATGACAAGGGACATTTACACCTCGCATGGCACTTCAGTAGGTGTTCAGGGCACCTGATGCGGTAATGGGAGCCAGAAAGGGACGTGAAGAAGAGTATCCTAAAGACATATCACAGCATACTTGTCCTGTATATGGCATCCACTCGGCAGCACTAGAGCCCTGGCTGATCTTACATTGCTGTTCTTGCATTTCTGGGAGGACTGGACAAACACTGTTTCTAGGACAGTGACCTTTCTTACTTTGTCCAAAGGTGGGGTTGGGTTTGTTTATTTTTTATGGTGACAATATCTCATTCTTTGCTCTAGACAGAGCCATCATTAAATATACAAAGCTAGGATACTTTTCTCATGTATTTAATATTTATTCAGCTTGCATTTTCTATCTCCTCTTACTGCCCAGTCACTCAGTCTCCTGAGCTCCTGCAGTTCTTCAAAACTGACCCCCGTCTTTACTATTCTGGAAACCTTATTTTTATTATTGGACTTTATCACCTTGTTCATGTTGTCTTCCAGGTGACTCGTGAACATTATCTCACACAGGTTCTAGCACAGACCACTGCTGTAGCACTTGGTGATACTTATCGGGGAATCAGGTTTGGTTCCCATCTTAAGTAGTTACACAGGTCCATCACTGTCATATGTGTAAGACCACATCTTTCCTGAGTCTTCCCTGATGTCTTCCTGAGTTTCTCTTGGGACTTTTGTATGTTTCCATATCTACATTTTATTTCACTTTCCATGTGCTTTTAGCTATTCCCTTTCAGAGCAGCCACAAGTCCATATCTTTAGTTGCGTGTTCTTCATTGTCCGTGGCCTGATATGGGAAATGCTTCCTTTGCATCATCTTTGCATCTGTCCATACATTCAGTCCTCCTTCTCGTGTAACTGGACTTGTACAACTTTTGATCCAGTATTTGATACAGTTTTAATAAGGTGCTTTCCTGGTGCAGAATGGGCTTTTATTTAGTGCAGTAAACAACGCTGTCTGATAATTGTCCTTTTACGTGCAGTTTTTCTGCCCCCTGTAATACAGAACTCCTTTAGAGACTCAGGCCTGTACAGAAACTTCCTTTTATCAGTATGCTTCTATCTTTAGCTCTTGGCTAGTCTTTTCTGAGTATTGGTTATACATAGCCTTTTTCTGATCACCAGGATTACTAGAAGAAAAAGGGTAGTTCACATCTTTTTGCTGAAAACATTAATTCAACCTATCTGTTCCAACAAGCATGATCAGTTGGATGTCATCCTTTTATTGTGGTGGATATTGCAAATCCGGTGTCTTATTTTGTGAATAGCATTCGTGTATTTGGTGTATATCTCGGTACATGATGGTGTTTGCACAAAATTTAAGATATAACCTGTGAGAACAGAGATCCTAAGAGGGCCGTGCATATATCAGGAACTTCTAAATGTTAGCTGCGAAGGATCTGTCTGCTGTTGCTGCGTCTTCGGGATACAGTCCTTCCAATGTGACTTGAGGATTGTGCTACCGACTTGAATAGTGTCCCTGTAACACTGCATTATGTTGAGGCACAAGCTTCCGTGGCAGATGCTCTGAATCAGTGACATTTCCCTCCCAAGTCAGGTTGCCTGCACTTAATCCCTTTTTACATAAGAGCTATTTATTAATTGCTTGTTAATTGCCAAGAGTGGAATTTTTCAGTCATTCAAAGATCTACTACTACTGTTTCTTCAGGCTTTGTTACCTACCCAGTTTCCAAAATTCATCTTTTGTAAAGACCCTGCTTCTGTCCTTAGCAAAGCTGGCATGCTGTCTGGCATGCTGTCTGTTTTCTTTTTGTATGCTTTCCAGTAGTCATGCCTGGACAGTTAATTCTCAGACTGAGTACAGAAAATAAAAAGTCTCATCTCAATGTCATTGCTCAGTGCATATTTGGGATTGTTGGGGTTTTTTTTTGGTTTTTTTTTCCCCTACTATCCTCTAAACTCCTGGGATCTTCCTGGGACAGACTCCTGTACGCTGTCTCTGCAAAGCCTACATCTTTTCATGTCCTTATTCTCAGTTCTGCGTTGCTGGATTCCCTTCTCCCCAGTTTGTCAGCTTGCTAGCTGACTGTTTTTAGACTTCCATCTTAATTAACTTCATTGTTGTTCTAACAGTGATGCACGACTAACTTTTGTGTGTCTTCCTTACATCCCAGCCACTCCTTGATAGCAAAGTTCTTGTACTGGGGAGGAAATCCAAGAGCAAGCAGGATTTCTCCCACAGCAGCAGAAGGATTTTGTAAATAAAAAATGGACACTCTGATAGTATCAGTAACCATTTACATGTATCTTTATCAGGCATAATGCTGAGGGACTCTTCCTCTCTGTTAAACTGAATTATTTTACTCCTTGTAAAAGAGTAACATCTGTATTTTGTTAACAAGGTTTTGAAGATAGAGTAAAATAATTGTCAGGGCTATAAAGATCTAATGTAGAGATAAACAGGTTGCCACAAATATAAAATGCACAGTTTTGTAGTGAATATTTTGCAAATGCATTTGTAACCCCAGACAGAAGAATAATGAAATGTCAGTAAGAAAAAAAAACACAAATATTTTTTCTTCTGACATGTGGAATTAAATGTTTTACGGGATTAGATGCACGTTTTCTCATAAACCTTTGACATCCATATGCACCACGTTGGCTTCATTTTGGTTTTTACTTGGTAGCCACTGGAGTTCTTTGTAATATTATTACACATATTACAGTTCTTTGTAATATGATTTTCACAAAACCAAAACTTGTTCTACTTCTGTAAATCCACTGTGGACTTCAGTAATGGGCAAATGTCCAGGGAGACGCAGGCATTTGCATAGGGCAGCCTTCTCAGAGATCAGGAAAGATGCTCCCTTGTTCCTCTGATTCCAGCTCTGGCTGAGTGGTTTCTTTTCTATCTGCTGAAACCAGAAAATCCTTTTTACTGCTGCATGCTGCAGATGAAACAAGAACAGAAGGATGTTGCCTTTTACAACCAAAACTTGTACCTTCTTCTGATCCCATGCAGGCTCTAAACGAGACTCTAGCTACAGCAATTTTTAGAAGTGCTCTGCTCTTTACGTTACAGCTTTTAAGCTCCTGAGATGTCCCAGGTGTTCACAGAAGCTTATCTTCTGCCTCTCTTCTAAGGATATGAGTATATGGGAGAAATAGAAGAGGATATAGTTGTCACCCGCCCATTTCAGTGCACGCTCTTAGAAAGTGTCTCCAGTGACAGTAACATATCTGATTAATATTTTAGTGTTAGATACCATCAACTGATTATATATGCATGATTTTTTTTTTCATTTTCTACTGGTTCCTTATTATTTAATTTATAAATTTCACATTTTTTTAAGGTATAGCTAGTGGTTTTCTTCCTAAGTGGAGATACTTCTTTGTAAATTGGTGTCACACAATGCTAATCAAGGTTGCTTCAGTTAGACTGACAGCAAATTTGCCACTTCCTTCCAGTTATTAATTTATTAATGCAAATAGTTCGTTCAGACTTCATCCAAAAAAAACACTAAAGTCAACTGAAGAAGTCAAACAACCTTTCTTTTTGCGTAATGGGCTTCAGATCGTGTCGTTAAAATTAGTTCTTCTGTCTCGTAGAGACTTTTCTGAGACACAAATCATAGATTGCAAGTTGCACAACATTGCAATAAAATTAAAAAAGTCTGTGGCTTCTTCAAAAGTACTTTTGTCCTTATAGGAGTGAAGGGGATGTAAGAAAAACTGTAAACCTAAAATACTGTTTGCTTACATCCAACATCGTAACTGGTGCCGTGTTTTTATGTCAAAATATGATGCCAGTTGTGAAGCACTTGAGCAATTACAGACCAAAGTCCATCCCAGGCAGAGATTCATCCAATAGCTAAAAGCAGAAGGAAACGGTGTTCTTTCAGCAAGGAGCCTGA
>Ga0065711_1006393_pt1 | contig 18432 bp, 12 predicted proteins | sample Hoacrofraction12_FD_59098 | JGI IMG/M metagenome (GOLD analysis project Ga0065711, IMG submission 59098) | Hoatzin crop microbial communities from Cojedes, Venezuela - Epithelial fraction 12 v2 (version 2) | ecosystem: Host-associated > Birds > Digestive system > Esophagus > Crop | place...
TGATCTAGTTAGCGGTGTCCCTGCTCGCTGCGGGGGGGTTGGACTAATGACCTCTAGGGGTCCCTTCCGACCCAAAACTTTCTATGATTCTATGATCTGACCCAAAGAACCTTTTGCTGGTGCCTCTGCAAAGAGCACGTGAAAACCTTACCTTTGTTATTGGTCGCTGGGGGGATTTTGTGACTTTTGGTATTTTAAATGCCCAGCAAGATGTTCCTTCTAAACCATACATTCATTATGTGTATTGTGTGGCTGCCAAGGACTGGGGTTAAATGGACTCTGCCATTCAGGAAGAGTTGAGAGAGCCTTTCACCCCATGTTAAAATACATCGGGTAATCAGTGTCTTTGGTTACTGACTCATACAGAAATGGCAAGAACCTACAATTCCTGAGAGACTGCAGAAGCCAGTGAGTTTCCAATTCTCTTTCGTTCACAGGAAGCGTTAGTCACTTCTGTGGAAGCATAGCAGCAGTCAAGTAGAGATGAACTAATGAAGATTACTGGCAAGCTGTGTGTATGGAATGTTGGTACTGCTGTATGATATTAGGTGTAACAAAGCAGTGTCCATTGCTATGCAGGAGTACTAAATTCTGTTTGTTTATTGTAAAGGAATAGTCCTGCAACTATGAAGATGGGCTGCATGCTATTTTAAAGTCTTCTTCATGTGTGGAAAGCTTTATGCTAGCTTTTGTGAGAAGCTGAGAAGGGCTTCTAAACAGAGAGACTAGTGCCTGTGTTTGGGTGGATGACCCCAAAATGAGGCAAAATCCAGAGCAAAATATTTGAAAGAATATAGTTTTGTACAAAGCTCTACAACTGCTGGAGTTGCTTGCATTGTACTTTTTTGGGGGGGGAGTGAGGGGAGTGGAATTCCAACATTGTAAATAATGTCTAACAGCTACAGAGAAAGATTAGGATGATATTGTGCTAAATGCTAAATCNAGACGGCTCTACCTCTGCTTTGGTGCTGGAAGACTGGACAGGAAAATGGTGGGATAAAAGAAACTCCTTCCACTTTTAAAACTTCCCTTTCTGGAGATCTGTGGCAGAGCACCAGAGCAGCATGCCAGCCAGGTGGCAATACCAAGCCATTTTTCCCTCCGTCTCACAGTTTTTTCCTACAGACTGATTTTTGAAACCCAGCTGGCACCAGGAAATTCTCACTGATGGGAACCATTTGATTTTGGAATTGTTACAGAGTAAATGCAAAGACATGTATTTAGTTCTTCACTGGCATTTTTGTATGATTTAAGGACTCAAAAGGAGGCCACTGCGTCTGTATGCATGCGTGTGAGGAAGAGCAGAGGTGCGAGAGGGGGAAAAGAGCATGCGATCGCCAGGCATTTGGTTTGCATGGGTGATTCATTGTCTGCCTTGGAGCTCTGAACTGCCGTGATGTTAGAGCTTTGAAAAGCTGTAAGGAGTTTATCTGCTCAGTTGAAGAAAGGCTATCTGTACCTGACTATCATTTCTAGAGAGCTTTACCTTACTTTGTCCTTTGTTAGATTTTTTTTTTAAATCCTGTTATCTCAATGTAAGATCACGAAGCAGCACAACCATAAGGGCACAGTCATTAACTCTGGGCTATCTAAAAGCTGGGACATGATAGCAAATTTCATTAGCATCTAAAGTTGCAAATGTTGTTTAAGATATTTTTTCCAGATTTACATATAAACAATTCAGATTTAAATTCAACCACTGTATTTTCAGAGATAAATTCAGTACATCAGCTTAATCCCCAGGATGTTCTGTTTAAAAAGATAGTTGTTTTAAAGTTGAAACTGATGTTATTAAAAGATTTAGATGAGTGATGTCATGCTCTGCTTTATCTAAACTGCCTTTTTCATTCTAAATAATTATGCATCAAAAATTTTTCTCAGAGGGCATACTGCATCTGATAATATCCACATATATTTTATTTTTGTCCAGGTTTTAGAATTGTTTGTCTACAATTAAATCTTTTGAGAGAGAACAGAGGTACTATTTTGTTTGGGGTTTTTTTTCTTTCTTTTGACCTTGGTGTGTCCTTAAGCTGTGCTGGCAATTTTGTTGAATTGCCTGGAGGCTAGTCTCAGCGAGGAACCCCACTTCTGTACGATGTCAGCTCCATGCCAGCAGGCTTATAAGGTGAAGAACACGTACTGTATTTTGCTCTGAAAGACTTCTGAAAAATGTTCATTTCTGATAACACCAAAAATTTCTGTTGGTGGGTTTTGGATTTTGTTGAGGTTTTTTTAGAGGGGAAGGAGGAAATCAGTGGCAAAATGGGAACAGTGAGAGAAAAGATTGGTAAGGAAGGTTTTGAAATTACTCACCAATATATTTATGATTCTCTTAGCAGAAGAGGATAGAAAACACAAAAGGCTTGTGATTAAAAGTTAAAAAAGATGAAAAGAGATGCAGTAAGAAGCTGCCAGTGTTATCATTTGAGATTAAGTTGACTGAACAAATAATGAGAGCTAAAAAGTGTGATCTGCTCTGTTCATAAACCTATTTTGGATTAATTAAATCTGTCATTTATTTAAATACATGTCACATTGTCATATTAAGGTTTCTACCTAAAACAAAAGGGTTGTCGGGAAAAACAGAATAATTTAGTTTAAAATCAAAGGCATGAACATAAGCTGTAAGTCAGTAGATTTTATAAATTCCACATGAAAGCCACCTGTGGTCTATGATCAGGTGGAATTTATCAACCCGTAGAGATCAGCTATATGGGCAGTATCTTTCTTGTCCGTAAGCTGTCTAGGAAATTTTTAGGAAATTTTGTTTTAGTGTAGATGAAGGTTGTACTTAGTAATGCTTGACTTTGTGGCATCAGTTCTGCTGATCTACTAAATAACCAAATTACTTTCCTTTCAACATGCAGACCAATTCTGATAATGTGAAAACCTTAATTTGTGATGAACTGCGTGGAGTTACCTCTTCATGAGCAAAACTGCAAATAACAGTGAAAAGAGTTCTTGTGTCTGAATGTTGCAGGAGTTGGCAAGAGCAGCAAACTGAACAGAAAACAAGTTTTTTTACAACATGGTACTTCTGATGCTCTGGATACCAGCATAAACAAACACAATCTGTTTAATCAGTATAATTCCAGGGCTATTGCAAAAAGAAGGAATACTTGGGGCACAGTGTACACATTTATAGAGAAAGTCAGGGCACATGAGTTAAAGTTGTTTTTATCGTGTATTGCTTGGACTTTCTGCAGAGCAATGATGTGATGCAGACACAGACAGTTCAGTGTATTTGGCGTGAGATTTGGAGCTGAAGCAGAAACCCATGCACTAGGGGAAGGACGGGAAGGTTCCTTTCAAACTGAGGCCCTGGGACCTGAGCTGCGGGTGCCAGATGATGTTTTGTAAGGTTATTTTCCCTGGAATTAATTCTACAGTCTAGTTTCCACTGACTGCAGTGGTAATGCACTTTGTAATGGGGAAAACTGGTTTTAAATGTGTCGTATAAATGGACTGTATTCTGGTAGGATAGTGCCTCGATCTGTGTAGCTAGACCTACACACACCAAGCTCCAGAATAGCTTTGGTGAGGACTGTATAATCAGGAACACCAGCCCAAAGTCTGAAAGATTTAAATAAACTGTCAAACGTAGGTTAAAACCTGTCCTGGTACACAACTGAGAAACCACCAGTCTTCAAAATGAGAGTGGTTAACACTGGAGCCAGTCATCCAGTGTTGTGGTATCTCCATCCTGGGAAATTTTTGAAACTGGATAAGACCCTAGGCAACGATCTAAGCCTGCAGTCAGCCCTGCCTTGAAAAGGTTGGACAAACTGTCCTTAAGAGGTCTTGTCCAGCCTATTTTTTTCTGTGATTCTATGATAGATTTCCAAATATGCAGTGTTGTGCCATTGTCCACAGTGGATCTTGGAAAGGAGCTGGGTCTTCTGTACGCTGAATTACAGGTCCATTCTCTTTAGTCCTGTGCACTGCAGAAATTTCTGTATAGGATAACACAGCGGGTAATTATTACGTTCGTAGTCTTATGTTCTGAAAGTATTGAGCTGATGTTCAGAAACATAGGGAAATATTGTTGAAATAAATGAATGTTAACAAGTATAAAAATGTTAGTGGAATTTGGACAGTGTCTGAAGAGTCATCTAGCTGCAGTGGCTTCCTTTATGTGCCCTTGAATCAGGTCACTATAAGCGGAGTATTTTACATAAAAAATTACTACATACTATTTCAAATAGCATGAGTGAATCAGGAAAGTTTTAGGCTTCCCTGTTAGACTTGCTTGTTTAGTGTTTTGTTAGGAGTTAAAGATTTTTAGATTTTAACAGGGTTCATGAACTTTTCAAAGTAATCTGTGCTTTCCTGCATATGAATGTTAACTTCAAACCAGAGTTTTATTTCAAATGGGGTGAAATTAATGGCGGTTTATGGATTCAGCATAAAACATAATGTCAAGTGGTTGTTTCTACTTTCTCAACATCAAGCCCAGCAAGTAAAACTCTCTGAAGAGAAGCAAAAAGGATTTCTGAAGAGAAGTGGGATCCCAAGTCCTCGTGACCATGCTTTAATGCGAAGAGGGAGGTGCTTTAAAGAAGCAGTAAAGAAAATAATTATCTAGGCAAAATTATTTGCCACTGCTTAGCTTTAGTGAGGGCCTCATTTCATATTTTCTCTCAGAAACTCATACAAAACACCCATTCAGATAGAAATCTTGTTTATTTATCTAGATTAAAAACCTGATCCTTAAGCACCTCGGTAGTTTTGAAATTTCTCAGAAAATTGTTTGTGTTTCATATTTGTATTGCACATTGCTCAGCCATTATAAATATGAAATGCAATGCAACGCAGCAAAGTACTGTTATCTGTCTGAATAACTGCAGCTCCACTAGGAAAGAAAGCCTACCTAATTTAGATCAAAAACATGTGACAACTTTTGACAGGGAGGAAGATAGAGCCAAGATAATCAATGAGTTGGCTGCTCATTGATGCACTAGAGATACTACAGCATCTCGTTTGAACACTGGGCAAGTGTCCGTTGTAGACATCTGTAAAGCAGTATCGTTGGTTCATGTGAATCAGTCGCTACCACAAAAATACTGTTGAATAGACACATAGAAAAAATGCTTAGTGTTGTCTCCAACAGCACTCCCACTCCACTCTCTAAATGGATTATGACTTTCATCTTGTGCATCTGAGATCGCAGCAAAATGTTATTGTGGCAAATACCTTCATATCTCTACACTTTACTCAACAGGTATCTTAACTCCTGCCTCTCGTCTTTGATCCAAGGCAGAAAGGGCTGGGGAAAAATATTACGTGGCTCACTGGAATAAACCATCACCATCCAGAAAATATCTGATGGCCAAAGCACAATTCTCTGTTCCCCTCAAGAGCGTCGGATGAATGCAACTGCGTATAGTAACCATCTGTAGTGGGCTGGGAGAAATTATGAGAAAATGGAAATTCTTCACTCTTTGGACATTTTTTTAAGCTCCAGGACAAAACTGATAGAGGCATATACTCTAAGGAACATTTTGTAGTGTTTGGTTTTCAACTCCAGCTGGTTCCCAAGACCTCAGATTTGTCCCAGCTGCAAAGCTTATATGACATAGCTATTAGCTTGATTGGTAGGCAAAACAAGATGACTCTAAGACAGATTAATGAAGTAAATTATGATGTTGCAGGGGCTGGTTTAACATACTTTGTGGGAAATGGATTCACTTGGCATCTGGAGAGGACTGTGATGTGAAAAGATCTGTACTTTCCTTTAATTCCCACCACTCAACCCCCAAAATTAGTTCTGAACTTTAATCCTATAGGGACCTGTAACACATTTTGAAATAATAAAATCCAGGCATCCTCCATTTTTCATTAGGAAGGGTGAGCATGGAAAAGAATGTCTTAGTCCTTTGTCTGCTCTTTGCAGTTTGAGGAAATTTTTCATCCGTGTCCTTCAGGCAGTGACATGTTGTGGTGCCCATGCTTCAGTGTGGACTGAGAAGGGAGTCACAAAGCGTAACATGGAATCCTCAGGGTAGTGGATGCCTGTAAAGTACTGGCCTTGGTTTGCAATTTTGCAGTGGTGAGAGGGAGTTGGTGGAACTGTTGCACTGTAAATCTTGTTTATGGGCAAACAGGACACATACCTTGTATATAAAGCCAGGAATGTACTGTTAGTATAAATTAAATCTTAATGATCTAATTCAAGATTCATTAGTAGTCTAGATGGGGTTGATCTTGTTGATTTCTTCATTCTAGGTTTCATTTGTCATCATTTTTTATGTTTGCTGACATGCTTTTATCTCCGTCTCTGATCTGCAGCTCCACATTACATCTGAATTTATTATATATGGTGCCTTTCACATATTTTAAATAGTACTTTTTTATTTTCTGTTTCCCTTAAAACCAGTTCTGTCCATCTCTAAGCCTGCGTTTCTTTAACTGAACATTGAGTTGTCTGTAGCCTAGGGGGTCTCTTGTGCCCCACATCTTCCCATCCTCTGTATTCCTGTGTGCCTCGTCCTGTGTCTCCAGTTCTCACGGCCTCTGCTGATGTATCATGGCTGTATTTCTCTACATTATAGCATTGCATTACAGGCATTAAAAATCCCTTTTTACATGGAATTACTGCTTTTTACTGCTGTCTCTATAAACCTATGATTGTAGCATACAATGATAACAAAAGTAAAACAGATTGTCCATAGATAACTGGTTGTTTAGAGAAAATGCTGTCATAGCTAAGTCAAGTAAAACCAAGCTGTGTGGAGGTCAAGCGAAGTTCAGACAGAGCAGCCCTGCCAGACCGCAGCTCTGAGGCCTTGCAAACCCTGTACAAAACTTGTGGCCTGTCACTAGCACAGCTGAATACCCTAAAAAACAGTTCCTAAACCTTCCTGCTGGTGGAGGTGACCACAGTTTACACGGGCAAAACTGCCAGTGTGTTTGCACAAGTTCCTTTTAAATTGGATCTAGAAGAGGCTTTTTGTACATACTCGGTTTGCATGTACACATTCCTCATAGGGGTTGTTCACACTTGAACAAGATGCGTCAAACCAATAGTTTTCCTAATAAGAAATTCTTCACTCCTAAAGATGCTTGGGCTGTTAAATCATTAGAAACATCTCAGTCAAGCCCCCCAGAGAAGGTGCACTCGCTTTCCCCGAGACAACAGGCAGTACCTACCGGTACAGCACTATGTTCCACTTTTTCAAATAGCAAAATGTTTTTGGCCAAAGGAGTCCTTGCCAGCTGTGCCATTTTAGGACGCAATTCAAGCAGAGCTCTGCCAGCAGGCTGAATGCTATCGTGTGTGGTCTCACCATTAATGAGCAAAATTGGAACATGCATGTGTTGATTCCAAGAAGGATACAGCCCAGAGATCTCCAGCAAACTCCTGACTCCTGCCTGTATATCTGACCAAGCTCTATCCTGTTGTATTCCCAGAGGAAGAAGGGACTTCAAGGATGCAGTCAATCAAAACTATGTTTGGTGTGAACTGAGACCAAAAGGAAACTAAACTGTTTCTTTCAAAATTTAGAGGAAAGCTGGATCAAGGAAAAAAATTAAGAGCAATCTTCTTTAATTAACCACAACTCAACCTAAGGAAACCCATAACAGAGAATTGCTTCCATATGGTCTCTAGGTACACTATTGTTTATATGAATACCGTTTCCTCAGTGCTCTCGTTAGATAGGAGAATCCTTGAACAGATTTTCCTCCTACTCCATTGCTTTCTTGTTTTTCAAGTGCTCCCCTGTGTTTGTATTTAACTGTCATCACTTGCCCACACAATGGATCTTTTTCATTCAGCAGAGAAAAAACTCTTACCCTGAATGGGGTGATTTTTGGCTGAAGGCCTGTTTGAATTGCTGCTCCTTGCTTTACCCTCAGAAACACTGTTTAGCACAGGGGAAAGTTTTCCAGTTTCAGTTTTTTTCAAGAGAAAAGTTGCCACAAACTTCTAAACTAAGCCCTGCCTCTTTCTCTCCACTCCATAACTGCATTTTTCCTTTAGCCTCTCTTCTTTGAACACTGGTAAGATATTTGTATCTCCAGAGGGACACCATGCTCTGTTAGACAGTGCTTCAAATTGAGAATACACTTTTTAATTAACAATTTCATAATGCTTCTCATTTCAAAGTGGAGAGGAAAATTCTACTGCACCATTGCATCTGAAGACTACTGGACCATTTTTGTCCGCAGTCTAATGGAGGCAAAAAATGCTCTTGCAGTTAGCAGTGTCAAGCTCACTGCATGTGCACGCAGCACTCCAGATGCCACTGACTGAAGCTGACTGAGAGGGAAGACCCAAGCGCTTTGGCATGGCTTGTGACTGGAGCAGTGGCAGACTGCGCTCTGCCAGCTCCTTAGGGGCAAGGGTGGAGGGCGGCTCTTCGGGGCTGCGGGCCCCAGTGCTGGTGCCTGTGCTCACCTGTCAAGGAGCGGCTGTGCCCGTGAGAGCCACAGAGGTTGGGACGAGAACAGACTGCGTTTCCTTGATGATCGGTTTTAATTTCTTTGAAAGCTCGCTACAAAAACATTCATCATTAGCTATGATGTCTGAGTGGTTCATACTGTGCAGAGCAGAGATTGTTGCAAAGCATCAGCAGGTTCTCAAAAAATTAAAAAGAAAAGCCCTAACAGTTTGATTTTTGTTGAAGGAGCAGTGGCTAAACATTAGCACCTGCAGACGCCTCAGAGCACAGTCTTTTCTACCCACACACACCCCTCTCAAAGAAGGGAGGCGGATAGCAAAGCTTTGTCACAGCCATTTCACACCAGTTGGCTCAGCCATCAGAGGATTCCTTTGTACCTGAAGTCATTTTTAAGTTTGCAATGAGTTCACGTGGAGCAAGAGCATGTTATACACTGGTTTCTTGAAGAGAAAAGAAAATAGGTTTTCTTAACCATGAATAAATCTAAAAAAAAATGTATGTAATCTGCAATAATCTGCTCACAGTGTTTTCATGCTAGTTAATTAAAGTGTTAGAGAGAAAATATTTACGTAAGAAAATCTTTGTAGTTTTGACTTTTTTAAAAATAAAATCACCCATTCATGATGTAATAATTAGTAAGAAGTACAAAGTGATCTAATACCCATTCTTCTGTATCAAACTGGCTTTCATTTTTAATCATAAATGCTGCCATTCTTAGCTCTCAAATAATTACAATTTACATCAAACTGCCTAGGGGCTGTGATCAGCCTCAGGAAAAGGGACACGGATCCCTTCTTTATTCTCTTTTCAAAGGCCAGACCAAAACTCTTGCACTAAGAGTAGGAAAGGCGTGGAGAACCTCGTCAGAGAAATGCAGCAGCGCTGTTCCCTATGTCTTTGCCATGCTGTTTCGCATCCTTCTGTGGCAAATGAAGACTGTTGGCAACTACTATAGGGGGCAGGCACTCTCTAATAGGAGAAGTGAATGGGATTTTTCAACCTCCTTGCCGTATCTCTGGCAGGCGGACAAATAAAGAAGTCAAACAAGATGGACTGCACCAGTGAGAGCCAGAAACACATGCAATGACTTGGTCTGTATTTACTTTGGCAGATTTTTCAGGCTTGTGAAGTAACAGTATAGTAAAACACTACTACTGAGTTCAGTATAGTGAGGAAGTAGTGCCAATGTCTGCTTAGCAGTTAATCTTGATCATCAAATTGTTACCAGTTTTAGTGACACTAGCTTTTAGAACTAAGAGATAAATATTGCTATTTATGAAAAAAACTATGGAAAAAATACTTTTTTTTTTTTTCCTTTTGCACTATATGGGAAAGGCCGCTTTAAAGTCCAGAAAACATTCCTGGTGTATTCAGTTCTCCTGAGGAGAATATGTATTCCTAGCAACAGGAATATGTGCTGTAAGTCTGTACTGTTAGCTACACAAGCAGTAAATGCTCCTGTAAGATTATTGCTCTTTAAGACTGATGAGCTTATGACATTAGCACAAGTTTGATAGGGGCCTACAGGTTAAAAATCACCACAGCTGATCTACAGATTTTGCTGACAGCACCCATCTGCTAGTGACCACACATGGGAGAAAATGTGTCCACCAGAATGAAGTTATGGGCTCGGGATGTTTGATAGCTGAGTTTCTTATCCATTCCATCCTGTTTTGCTTGTAAGCACTTACTGAAGGCACTCAGGCAAAAAGGGAGAGATGAAGAAAACAAACATTCAAAGTTTAACTTAATTATTTTTAGCTGTAAATGAAAACCATCATGTTAACATTGCATAAACTGTTTTCTGGAAAGGGCAGCTGGGCTTTTAATACAGTTTCTTCTTTCTTTGACTTTCAACACACTGTTAACATCCTGCGAGAGGTGATAGTTCTGCACGTCAGAAATATCGGAGCTCCTATTCGGCAGGGTGAATGAGTCCTTGTGAGAAGTTTCGTGTTTCCCAGCTTTACTGTTTTCAGGACCAAATCACTTATCTGAAGTGAGCTTAGTGTCTCCAAGTTGCAGATAAAGAAGAAACTTTTACCTTACAATTTTTAACCTTTTCAGGTTCTGAACTGCACAGAAAGTATTTCCATTAAAAAAAAAAAAAACCTTCCATATCTGCTGCAAACCTTTTCTATAGGTAGATGCTGTTTAAAAATTATATCCTTTGGTCAGTCCCATGTTCTTTTTAAAGGCTGATGAGTACTTGGCTTCTGTGTCCTTTTGAAATTGTTCATCCAGTTGTGGTGATACTGAGGTAGAGATGGTAAGATACAGAAGTGGAAGCCTCAGCCAGCAAAGTGAAAAATATGTATTTCATTGTGACCTAATAACCTTTCTGAGTTGAGCCATTTTCTCTTCATGTCGGCATTTTACATTTGAATCTTATACCTCACTAGAGGGTCACAAATGTTAGGAAGTACAACTGAGGGTTGGAGATAGGGGATGTCTGCCTTTCTTCACTGCCTGCTCTTTCACAAATTTCTTGTGCATATGTGTCTTGCTAACCCAAATCTGAAGCCCCATGTTTCACGTGGCTTTACTGTTCACTTCATATGGAAGTTTATACCAGCACCTGGGCAACTTGCTGCCATGAGATTCTCACATGCAAGAAAAAATCCTCAGGTGCCTTCTAAACTACAGTTGTGATGGTTTCAGTGTAGATCACTGGTTTTCTGACCAGCCTGTGGGCTACTGACAGAAACAGTTTAAACTGCCTGTCTGCCTCGGGTATGTGCTGAGCATGGCCCAGCAATGTGCTGGTTCGTGACTGGGGCTCCCAGCTGCTGTCGGACTCTCTGTAGAACGTCCAGGCTGCATTTTGTATTTTCCTTCTGTTTTTACATACGAAAATACTCCATATCAACTTCGCTTCTGAAAAATACCAAATGTAATCTGAATAAATAATTTCTAATATACTCTTACTATTAAGCAGAATTCTGCTAAAAAACAAGCATCATCTTAGACTCTAGAAAGGGAGCCTGAACTGATGTCTTTCAACTCCAAAAAGGCTTTCTTTAGCCTATTAATTTTTTTAATGACCACATAATGTTTCTTTGAACGTAGTCCCTCTTGTGTCTGAAGGCAATTGTGTGTTATTATGTTCAGCAGCAAAGTAAATTTAACATGTTAAAATCACAGCCTAATCAGATATAGCTGGCATGTGACAGATGGGAGACAGCATAAAACATGCTGGAAGTTGTAGTAATGTTTTTAGCATCTATTAATATTTTATTGGCTTGTTTGATGGGAGACCAGCATGCACTTATTTATTATAGCTTTCTTGATGATTTCTGGTGTGGATTCTTTCTTTGCTTCTGTTTCTCAGCTTTCCCATAAACAAAGCTTTATCTGTCTTAAAAATTCAGGTATCTTCTGGTGCTACCCAACCTCTTCATGTTGTATGTTTCAGAGAGGGCATGGATAGAGTGGTTACACTGGCTTTGGTGTCAAGAGGAGTATTTTAGCTGTTATCTAATTGATCAGACCACCTATAAATCATCTTTGCTGGAGGAAACTAACGTTCCAACAGATATGCTAGACCTGTTATTCCTCTAGCTGTTCCTAAGGCCAATTTTTTTGCATGTTGTATATAAAATAATCAGGCTGTAGGGTCCCTGTTAATTGTTGAATTTAGGGGCCAGGTGCTGGTAGCTTTTTCATAAAGTCTGCTGGGCAGCCTTAATGGGTAAACAGCTGCTTCTGCAGAAACAACCCCTTTCCGAGTGATTGTAGGAAGGAAAAAGGAGCCGATTCAAGTTGCGTCGTCACAGGTGTACTTCAGAGATGCCCTGCAAAGGACAAGTTACCCTGAATGGGGGAGGTGTGCAGTAATACTGAGTATTTACCGCTTATGGTTAGCATAAATCCTGTGGATTTTACAAGATTTATTGGATGATGTGTGTGAAGATGATTTCTTGTCTGCAAATTGCAAGGTTGTCCAGAAGCGACTGTTTGCAGAGAGAAGAAAAGTTATGGGGAAGATTCCTTTGAAAAATAGAACTGGAAGCTGGATTTGGTGGGGCCCATTTTAAATAGATGCTGAGCACCTCCCGTGTTAAGGATATTCCTTTCCTGTTCGGTTAGGATGCAGGAGGTGTAGTCAGTGGGTTGATTCCCACCTCTGCTTTCTGTGCAATGCCCGCAGTTAGGGGAATGTTGTGCTGGAGTCAAATCTAAAGAAGCAGGCAATAGTGGATAGTGGATTTAATTACTGGCCTCTGCTGAATGTTCATTTTAAATGAGAGTTTTGGTTTTATGAGGACTTTTCTTGGGGAAGGCGGTGCAGCCCTCCTGCTCAGTAACTGACTGCACTGTCTGATGGGCATGAAATGGAAACCCAGTCAGCGTCTAAGCTTGCAGACAGATGAGTGTTTATCAGATAACTGAGCTGGGGGAACATTTACTGCCCAGGATCTTGTCTGCGGCTGCTTGCCACACAACTGGAGCTTTTCAGGTCCTCTTACTTGCCAGTCTGAGTGTTCCCTGACATGCCTTAGTCAAAATAAGACAGGATGTTTTAAAAAGTTCAGATCAGACTTCTTTAACAAGCTGCTTGAGCAGTCTGCCAGCACATCTCAAGCTGGGAAAGGGCGGCTGCACCCAGTCAGAGGTGGTCCTCTTGGCTGTTACGAGCAGATTGCTGAATTCTCCACAGCCCTCTGTAAAAGAGCTATGGGTAGAGAGGCAGATTCTCACCTGGTTTGCATTAGAGCTTTGGGCTGGGTCCACTGCGTTACACCAATGTAACAGGGGCCTCTTGGAGCCCTGAGCCTGGGTTTGGGAGCTGTAGGTCAACACACCTCGTAGAGGCATGTAAGGAATTACTGGAAGCTTGTAAGGAGCTGCTTGGAATACAGGCTCGTGAAATTAAAATGTCACCTTAACCGCTCTTCCCACAGACAGGGATGTCACGCTGCTGGGGGAATCCACTGGTCTGGTCACTGCTGCACCTTGAACTTGGGTTTGTTACTGACAGCAGCAACAAACAGATAAATGGAGATTGGTGAATTAACCTTTTGCCCTATCTTCAAAGCTAAGGTAAGACACAAAGCACTGCTTTTGGCTTACGTTTGTGCAGTGTTCAAAATCATGAGATTTTTGGCCTAGCTGAGGCCCTCGGGGCTGCTTCAGTAACCATGAGAAATAACGATAAACTGCGTTGGGCAGATGTAGACAACTGCCTTAGTAATAAGAAATGGTTGCAAAGTTAAAATACAAGAACAAATACACTCACACAAGTTACTTCTCTTTTTTCATTAAAATTCCTGGGGCTGTTGCCGTGGCCCGTGTGGGCAGCATCTGCCAAAAAGGCCTGAGCGAGGTCAGTTTGCATGGGGAACACTGTCCCCTGAACCAGAGCTGAGTGTTCATCTCACTTCAGTGAGGAGACAGGCTGGACCTCGGATACCAACTACAGGCTGTGGGCCACCCAGCTTTCCAGCATATATATTTATTGGTGATTTTAAGGAAAATGAATTTTCCTCCTCTTTTGTCTCCCCTTACTTACATCAGTTACTAAAAAAATGTACATAGCTTGTTTGAAGACTTAGCCAGTTTTGGCATTTAGACTTACACTGACAAAATGCTGGTCTGTGCAGAGCAGTGGAGGAACATTGTTCTGACAGCCCATTGAGTTTTACATTTCCCAACTTTCCTGGTTAATGTACCATGGGCTGTGGTCTGCTCCCTCCTCCTCTCAGCTCCCTGTGCTGACGCCACGGCCCTCGGAGCTGCTCGCTGCCGGCACACGTGCCCGAGGACCGCTCCTTGCAGCCGGGAGCATCCCAGCACCCCGTCCGCAATGTCTCCGGCCCCAGCGGCACGGGAAGGAGCTCTGCTTATTCCTGAGCCTGCTTTGCCGAAGGAAATCTGCGTGTGGCAGGGTTGTAAAGAAACAGGGGCTTCTACACAAGTTATGCTAAGAACCATGCTAAAAAAGAGACAGTAAAAAGCCGTATGGCGCAGGCCACATGAATGTCTACTCTTAGTGCAAGAAGGGTCTTTTCAAAGGGATGGCATTTGACAGTGGTGTGATGGTGCAAAAGCATTTTTTTGATTTGCATTTTTGTATTATTGTAAGCTGCTAATGGGGCTATTCCTATAGCAATAATTTATCTTGGAAAATTTTACATTAAATGTTTCCTGAAAAGCCAGTAATAAATAAAAATACCCCCATCCGCTAGTCCTGGAGAACTTAGTTTCATGAGATAAAGCAAATGAAAGCAGAATGTGGAAATACAAAATAATTGTGCCAGAAACTCCTGGAGAATGCTGTGACTTCCAGAGGAAAAGGATGAGCCAAAACCATAACATAGCATAAAATATGGAATGTTAACTAATACATATTGTGTAAAGAACTAAGGAAAAAATTTTCTGAGCATATTTGTGAAAGTGAAAAACTTAAAAGCAACACATACACAATGTTTCATGCTGACAGTTGAATAACTTTGAGTGGTGGAACTGAGTACACCTACCGTTCTCCAACAGCAAAAGGTGGTAGGTTGGCACCTTAATGTTCTCTAGACTTGGTTTAGATTTGTTTAGATTATACCATCTGCTTATAAGCTTGCATTTTATTATTTAATTGCAGACATTCAAATCTATGTCTTTTTTTTTTCCCTTCAAACCCCCACCAACAGTTCCATAAAATAATGCTTTTGGGACAAAAATCCCTGTTGTGGCACACCCTTGTTTTCTTTGCCTTGCCTGGTCCAAAAAAGCTAAAATAAAGAAGGAAAAAAGGCTAGTTTCATAGGTTAATATAGATATTTCAGATTTGTAATAAATCATTAACACATTTGTTAGCTGATTGAGACCACCCCCCCACCTCTTCCTTTATTTTCTCATTTTAAAAGGATCATTTACTGGCATTTCACTTATTGCTTGAGATTACCACTACCTCATTCACTCATTCATTTATTTGATCAGAGTTGGAAACCTTGAGCTATTTTTTCTAATACATCATTCTTGAAATGAAAACTGTCCAGGGCTGAAAAGAGACGATTCGATCAGCCAAAGCATGGAGTTGACACCCTGGACCGTTAGAGTAGCCACGTGTTGCAGGTTGCTTTTGGTGTGTCAATGTGTTTGCATTTGCTGCAGAAGCTGCTGAGTTTGTTGCTGTCCTGAGAGCCACCTGGCAAGCTGGGCTTGAGATGCTGGAGGAAATAAAAGGTACTGCATATTTTTCGCACATCTGCATTACTTACCTTAGTCGCAATCTTACCTTCGTGTGTCCATCGTGCAATGTAATGTTTACTGCTAAAGTCGTATCTCGGGCAGCTGTTCTGTAAGTTAATCATGGGAACGGAAGGGTTCAACAGAGGTGGTGTACTAATTCCCTGGGGAGCACAAATTCAGCTGTTTCTCTGTAGGAGTGAAGATTCAGCTGTGCAGGAACAAAGCTTTCTTCTCTGGCTTGTTCCCAGCTTGGACTTTCTTATTTCAGTGTGACCTTGGACCAGATCAGTCACTGGGGTCAGTTGCTGGAAGCTCAGTGTCTTCAGCAGCACGTGGACTAGAAGGATGGATTCCTTTAAGTAGTGTGGGAGGACTGGGGTAGAGTGGTGTTGTTTAACCAAAATCCCAGTCTAATTTTGTAATTTTGAAGCAGATCCTGACAGGCACGTTCTGTCAGGATACAGCTTGCTAACAGCAGGAGCAAGCGGGCTGGGAAAGGTCATCCTTCTCCTGCCTGGGCTGAGTCTGGGGGAAGATCAGCGTTGAAGGCTAGGTCTTGCTGCTGTGTGACAGCTGGAAAAGAGCAGGTTAAAAAATGCTGAGCTTTGTCCCTTTTAGGGCAAAGTCAATTGCCTACAGTATGAGTGAGTGGTGTTTCTCTCCAGTGTTTTGATTAATTATTTTGGTCATTCATTCAGTGAAATATTTGCAGTGCAGTGAACTGAAATGACCTAGAAATAATTCCCTAACACAACCTGACGCTCTGGCTTATATTCAGAGAGAGATTTATTGTTTTACTCATAGAAGATCTTCATGAAAATGCTCCTCAGTCATTCAGGGTGACTGTTTCCATCCCGACACCACCAAATAGCTTTATATACACAAGCAAATACTGGCAGCTTCCCACTTCAGAAATTGAGTGTGTTGGGACAGGAATTTTGTCTGTGAAGCTGCAGAGGAGCCCTGCGGGACGTGGCCCAGCGGTGCGGCCCCGGCAGCAGGAATTGCAGCTGGTTTTCTGGAGTCGGCCCTGGCCACAGCAGCACCTCAGAGACAAGCAGGCTCTGCTGCGGTGCGCTGATGCTGAGCACCCCTTGCGCTGCTCTCAGCGGGTGCTGTTTGGGAATGGCTGGCAGGTGGAAGGCTACGGCTTTTATTTGGCTCCTGCCATGGTGCCAGACCAGGTGGCTGGGCCGAAGATCAGAGTCCTGACTGTCCTGGCTGTAGTTAATTTGAATTGATTGTGTGTGGGGACAGCTATTCATCTGCAGGGAGGACTGGGATGTGAAAGCAGCTGTATGTTTGCACAGGGTATTGCCAGTAAATGATAGTGCCAGTGACATCTGGAAAACCTTCTTTGCAGATTAAAACTATCTTCTTAGGCTTTTTTATGTTAAACTTGTTGTTTAGATGTTCCCAGGTTGCTTTAGCATAATTATAATGAGTAGAAATCGCGTTGGTATAATGTAATGAGGCAGTGACTTGTTCCATTCAGTTTTATTCTCCTGCCAGCACCAAGTGGGTAGCCAGTTTTGTAAAGTGTAAAGAAGACGCCAGACACAAATTTAACATGTACATTTTGGCTCTTTTCTACTCACTGTTACTTTAACATGTTTATAAACACCTCTCAGCTACTTATCTCCAAAGACATGTAAGGCAGCTAGTCCACTATGACTAAAGCACCGTTGCTGGCAAAACACATTAATTTTTTCCTTGTGACAATGCCTGATCCATCCTGTCCTTCTCTTAGGCGATGTTGGACACATTTAGCACCATCATGTACTTATGAGACACAAATAACTCACAGGATTACTTCAGCCTGTTTGACATTCAAAAATAATAACTGAATATTTGCCACTGGTTTTAATGTGAGACCATTTCCAAACCTGGAAAAAAAAAATAACCAGATGTTAGGTTGCAAAATAGTGTCAGTGCTCCCCCACCAATTCATAAATTTTAAAATAGGGGGCAAGTCTCAAATGAATGCACGTGTAAAGTAAGAGAGCATGACTGTGAGAGCGTGTGTGTGCACATGCATACGCATCTATCCCCGGGCACGGGGTTGGCAGCTGGGGGTTGCTGGTTCCCTCTGCTGTAACCCACCTGCCGAGGGACGCTGGTACAGCGAGCGCTGGAGCTGCGTGAGTTCATGACTTACGTGTTTGTCATCGGAAGAATAGAACAAAACACAACAATGCAGCTCTGTAGTCCTAAAAATTAATTGGATTTCTGTGAAAATAGAGGAAAATTGCTCATTGTTGAGACAGTGTCAGGAGGAAGAGTGGCAGAATTATTGACTGGCCTCAATTTGTGGAGGCAGGAATGAGAAGTAGCAATACTTACATCAGCTTCCTATTATTTTTTTTACTTTGTTTAATTCCCCATTGTGGTCTGATCCTTTTTTTTTTTCCCCCATAGGAAGAAGAGAGGAAATAAGGCATATTTAGACTGGGGAGGGGAAAAACAGCCAGGAAAAATTCTATGTGGGTAAGCCGCTCCCTCCCACCCCATTCTCATCTGTTTTATTTTAAACATCTTTCTGTTCAGTCATCGCCACTTGTCATAATCATGACTGCTGATCTTCATCCTTGTCATCATGTGCTGCTGAGCTGCTGAGAAGTGACTTACACCTGCCCCTAGCAGAGCCACGCCACAGCCGGTGTGGCTCCCTGGAGAGGCTGGGAAGAACTAGTGAAGGCAAGGGCGAGGATCAGAAGGTGGGGCAGAAGTTACGGCTGTAGCTTCTGGGCTGTCTCTAGACACTGGAACTAACTGGCCAGCTGTATATGGCATGTGACGGGGGGATGTGTGCACACTTTGGGTTTGTTTGGGTTTTTTTTTT
>Ga0065711_1007197_pt1 | contig 18432 bp, 10 predicted proteins | sample Hoacrofraction12_FD_59098 | JGI IMG/M metagenome (GOLD analysis project Ga0065711, IMG submission 59098) | Hoatzin crop microbial communities from Cojedes, Venezuela - Epithelial fraction 12 v2 (version 2) | ecosystem: Host-associated > Birds > Digestive system > Esophagus > Crop | place...
AAATAGATTAATGGATTTCCCACCAGTCGTTCCTTTTTTTTTTTTTTTGCTTTGGAGAGGTTTTCAGCTACTTTCGCAGAGGAGGAAGCGGTACACATTTCAGTCTTACTGTCTCCTCTGGCTTTTTATACAAATGAGACAGATTGCTGGCAAATAGGAGCCAGATTTAATCTCCACTATTTGCTCTCTTTATTTTTACATCCCTGTTTCTGCTAAAAAGTCCATTTAAAAGAGGTGAGGCAGAAAATCTTCTTTCAAAAATAATTAGCCTGAGTCTTTCCAGGCGTGTGAAAAGGAACAAAATCTAAAAAGCCAAATCTTCAACAAAGAAACACAAACCTGACAGTAATAAGGCCTACCTTGAAAAGACAGAAAGGTGCAAAACAAAACGCTCGGATCTAAATTCCATGGTTTCTCCTCAAAGAGGAAGATGCCATCAAATTCCAGACCTAATCAGGGCTCTCCTCCTTCAGGACTGGTAAAGACAGACCCGAGCAAACTAGAGCTTGCTTTCTGATTTGGTCTGAGCTGCAGTTGATGTTCTGTCTGTCTTTCACCTAGTATTCTGTTGAAAGGCAAAATATCAGAAGGGCTATTGGTGCTGGGATCAAGACTGTGTTTGAGAACAGCAGGAGTCTTAAAATAAACAGCAGAGGCTGTTTTCCGATTTTTGGAGGGACTGAAATACTGTAACAACTTGCAGACATTTGCATTATGAAACCTGACTTTTCCTGGTATTCCAGCCTCAGACCTGCTGAAGATGTAAAGCTTGGCGTCTTCCTGAGCTTGTACCCAAAGATGCTCTCTAGAAGGCTGGTTCAAAGCAGGTGGACCTGAGCATTTACTTTGTCATAGACCATGTACTTAAAAAGAAAGGAGCCATACTCTTTTGATTCCCACTTCATAGACTTCTAGTACCTAACACAGACTTCTTACTGTATTTCAGAATTCAGATATTCCACATGACACTTAGTAGGCTTTCAGATTAAGTAGTGATGGTGTATTAAAATGCGCTATAGGTAACTTTTGTCATTTATGTATTTTTCACTTGTTATTCTTGGCTAATTGATACCTACAGTGCTTTTTTGAGTTGCAGTTTCTTGGAATAAATTTGCTGAGACAGTGCCTGTCTTTGCCAAGTAATACATCTTACTATTTACAAAATCACTTCTAGGGGAGCTATTATTCCTAAAGATGATAATGGCTTGTGTGTGAAAAGGCTGATACTTGATTAATCTACGCCTTTCTGCTGGCTTTGTGAGAAGGAGCTGGACAGGGAAGGAAGAGCATCATTTCACAACTTAGTGTTTGTAGGTGTTGCTGAGAACAAGAGAGTTCACCAATAGTATCTGAGTCTTACCAAGCTAGGCTCATGCTGATTGCCTATACAAAGGGAACAAATGCTTCAAGTCCAAAAGCAGATTTAGTTCTTTGCTTTTCTAATCTGTTCTCCGAGCCCCAGCTTGTGATTCTTTCCTTTGCTTTATTGACCCCAAAATTAACAATGGTAAACAGTCTAATACAGATCACCTTGGTAAGATAAAGCTCTTCCACAGTCCCTCTCATAAAACCTCTCTGGGGAGTCATTGCATGATTCTTTGTAGTCAAATAAGTAGCAAATCACCTTGATTCCATGGATGAACAGAAACCACATAGTTTTTTAATGGTACGAATAAAAGTTAACTAATGAAGTGAGATGATTAATTCCGTGGAATGTCTCAAGTAAACATGAGAATTTGAGTTTAATCTCTGCATATGTACCCACTGGTTAAGATATCATATTTTTATTGTAATAGGGAAGAGAAAGTAGAGCTGACATTTCTGTCAAGAATGTGCTTGACTCAGCCACAGGCATCACAGTTGCAAGCTTTCGAGGTGCTTAAGATGTGCTGTCTATGCTGTAGCAGCTAAAATTACTCTGCTTGCAGAGTTCAGATTTACAAAGAGTATGCAAAAGAATTTATAGAAAATTAGATCTATAGCCTTCTGTTTCCATTATTATTTTCACATCATATGCAGTGAAGAATGTAAAAACTTCATTCAAATCAGTGCAAGTGACTTGTCCTCAAGTAGGCAACTAGGGAGCTCTAGCTGCCTGATTCCATCTGACTGTCTACAAGAAGCAGCCTACCATCAGCCCACAAAGCCTGCCATGAGCCCATCTTATGTCGTAAATGCAGAGACGCTGTCTGGGGTTCAGAGGAGACAAGGTAGAGATTGCACTTAGGCCAAGGAACAGGTTGTTCTACTGAAAATGTTGAAAGAGGCTGAAACTTAGCACGAGTAAGTCCTCAGTTGTTTAACTCTTTTCTTTCAGCAAGTTGGGTTGCTGAAGAAGATGGGACCCTTCTGATACTAGAGATTATGTGTTGAAGCAGATATTATTGCTTCTGCCACTTAACTGTTTGCTGCTTTGGGGCCTAGATCTTTCATTGCATTTAACAGGGAGTTAGTGGCACTTGGAATACTCTCTGAATACACTCAAATCTCAGGCCTTAGGTACTGACCTAGAACCCACTGACACTGACCCTGGTCCTAAGACCCTCATCACCCAGCAACCAAACTGCCACTCTGAACATATTTCTCCTTCTGCAGTAACCCTAGACTTTTCTGAGAATGACAAACAAAATTTCATGAATATTTTCAAAATCTTATGATCTTGGAGCAGAAGAGGAGATGATTATCCGTATCTAAGTAATGAAGGGACAGTTTTCATCTGTATGGAGAATGCAGGACAAAACTGACTGTTAACTATTGCCTCTAACTGGGGATTTATTAGTCACTATTGGAGTCTTAAGACTTTTAAGACTAAATTGGACTCTTTAAATTCAAATGTCTTCATATTTTAGCTCAGTTGTAATTAATTATTTCGTTCTCCTTGAAGGGCAGCTTAGTAACAATTAAGTAGCTTTTATTCCTAGAAGATAGATCAGCTTATGAAATGCTGTATCAGGGAGTCACAAACATAAGGTTGAAGTGAATCTTACTACTGGGGGAATGAAAAATGGTCTTTATGCTCTGTCTTAATAGTCTCTTTTGGCCTGTCTAAGAGACCTTCTATAGTAAAACCCGTTAAACTGCTGATAACAGTTTTTCAAAACAGGTTGAATTCAATGCTAAAATTTCAAACAGTGTTGAGCTGTTTCTGACAATTAGTATAAATGTTAAGAAACCATATCTGTGAAAGGGCTAGGATGTGAAAATTACTTTGCCTTGTTAGTAACCGGTCAGTGGTTCAGCTACCTAGAAAGGAGCCATTTCATCCACTCTAAAAAGAGAGGGCAGAAATGTAGCAGCATCAGAAATGCTACTTTTGAGAGAATGTTTTTAATTGTCTTAGGCTGAACACCCCTAACCATCCTTTGGACCAGGGAAATTATTTCCCTAGTGCCTTCACCTTTGCAGACAGAGAATATCACACCCTCTTCCTCTTCTACTAAGCACTCACTATTATTGCAATGTGAAGGAAATTTCTAACATTCTGAGCACCAGAAAGTTAGGCAGGCTACATCCAAGCCAGTTGTCATCATCGTCTCAGAAATAATACAACGTTGAATAAATTCAATCCAAAATGTTCCCTTAGTTATCACCATGAAACAATGCATGAAAATATTGCTTGCTACAGCTGATGTGATGACTCACGGTGGCCCATAGAAAAGATCGCTCACATTCTTAAAATGCAAATACCTGTAGACAAAACCTGAAAACAACTGATGAGCAATTGTCCTTGGAAACATAGAAGACAGAAGACATTCCATCCTGTTCCTTTACATATTCAGAGGCAGGACTTCTTGGTAATTCACCAGGGCTATCACTCACTATATGACTCATTATATGTTAAAAAAATGCTTGAAGTTGTCATACATAAGATGACAAATGTGCAAACTAGATATGCAGCTGTAATGAATCTGCAGAAGATGAACAAATCAGACTTTCATGCTATTCTGAATGTTCAGAAAATGCTTTAAAAACTCCCATACCACAGCACTCCAACATAGGAATATCCCAGTTTAGCAAAAGCTTACATGTACTGTTTGTCACAACAAATGTATGTTTAATTCTCAGGCAAATGTTCTGTAGTAATTTGTCAGATCTTGCGACTAAAGACTAAAATAAAAGCAAAACTTTTATTAGTCATACTACACATCTTAGCTATTCTGCCTAAAATGTTCTGTTTGACCAAGTGTGAAGGGTTTTTCTGACAGCTTCCAAGATTCATAAAAACCTCGCTGTATTATTAAACTACTTTAAAAAAGAAAATAATTCTGCTCTAGTTCTGCCTAGCCATACAATAAACTTTACAGACACTGCACAACAGTGAAAGCTTCTCTAAAATACAGAGAGTGGATCACCTGAGAATTCAGAAATGTTCTTTCTTGAAGACTAAATCTCTACAGCTGTGTGCAGTCTCTTTGTAAAGCCATTGTAAGCTGTGCCTTGAAAACTGGTATGTTCTGGGCTTCCAGTACTCCAGCTGAAAAGATTTCTTTTCAGCAGGTCAAGTGTTTTGATGGTCAAATTCCTTCTTCTAGTTTCTGGTTTGAATTTGTTCACATTCAGTTTGTCTGTGAGCTATGCAGCACTGTGAATATTGCAAAATAAGAGGAAAACTTAGAAAGGTGTGTGAGGAAGAGGACAGTATAAATTACAAACCAAGATGATCCAAGGTCCTCCAAATTTGGGTCACATCTTAGGAACAAACTCAGGACTGTAAGTCTGCGTATCAGAACTTTTCTCTGATTCCTGATCATGTTATTTAGTTGAAAACCAAATGCTCTAGGTTGATATTTTTTACCATTTGCCGCGCTTCTAGTAGAGATTTGAATTGATGTTAAACGATGATCAAAATGATGCAGTTCTAATGATGACCAGCAGCCTTCAGCTGTACATCTAGTCTGTGCTATGCTTTTGGGAAATATGCCAAGGAATATTAGATAATAAATTAACCTTGTTAGTTCAGTTAAGAAAGGTTGACGTTATATTTCTGTACCATGTTACACCACTGTTTAGAAATGGAGACAAAATAGTTGTGAAACAAAGAAAATGGTCAAAGGGAGTGGAGAGTTCTGCATCTGTATATCTCTTTCTTCTTCCAATATGCACATCATCACAGGTATATTTTTTTTTCCAGGCAGTGTCTCTGTAGAGCTAAAAGGCTTGTAGATTCAACTGATGTCCATATCATGCTATGAGATTAAAGGAGATGGGGTATAAAGATGAAATACAGGAATGACTTCTACAGTCCATGAAAGCATTTTGTTTCATACCATTGTAAAGAGTCTTTTGATTATGGAGTAAGGATCTAATTTCACAAGCCTTTCATGTAAATAATTCAGCTTCTTTTTGATGCCTTGCAATATGTGTGCAACAGCAATCCTAACAAAGCAAAACTTCTTGGGCATTTGAAAGATGGAGATGATACTCCAAGAATATTTATAACTTGTTAAATAGCCTGAGCCTATTAACTGTGGGTGCATTATTGTTTGAAATTTTCTTCTCCTAATCAAGATTTGCACATTTCTGAGGGAACAGCTGGGTTGCTTGCACTGCTACGGCTTTGTTATTCCTTCCTTTGCTCCAAAGTGGAGACAAAAAAGAACTTCAAGTTTTGCAGCAGGGAACAGGTCAATTCGCACCGTGACCTTATGGGTGTGGCTCCTACTTCAAAGCACCTTTGCTGCCCCGTGGATAGGAATATACTGCCCACTGTGCCACACTACCGAGGCATATACGGAATGGAGAAGTAAATTCACTGATTCTCACGGCCATGCACACAGGTGCCGAGTAACGTGTCCCAGCGTGGCATTCCATGTTCTGTTAAGAGACTCTACACAGAGAGCAGCATCTAAGCATGACAGAAGCCCTGAATAGTAGAGAATGGAGGGAGAGCTGTGCAATGGGAAGGGAAAACAGCTTTAAGTAGAACTTGTTTGGTCACCCTGAGATGCCAAGAAAAAGATTTGGGTTTCTCTTCTTATGGATTATGGTGTACTCTAGGAGAAAAAAAAAAAAAAAGAAAAAAGAAAAAAAAAGCTATACTGTGAATAAAAAGAACATAATACTCCGTCTTCTACAGGAAAGACAAGCCCTTACTGGAAGACTGCATTTCTATACTGTCCAGAGATGAAGCATTCAGGTTTTGATCAGCAGCTGAAGGCTTTGACATTGCTTTTTTCACGACAGCTTTCACAGGGCTTTGGTCCCATTCCTGCTCACTGTGAAACGAAACTGTCTAACCTTGAAAGCTGCCATGGAACAGAATGTGCATCTCCCCAGTAGCTTTGCCTGTTGTTGACATGGTTATTTCCATGCTACTCACGGGCAAAACAAAGCTGAGAGATTAAAGGATACACGTTCCCTGTACATTTTAGTTCAGGTTTGTGTCCTCATTTATCCTCCACCTTGATCCTCTTCCACCCTTTGGTTATCATGTCATATCCTTTCAGCTTGCGGCTTCTAGAGTCAGCAGCGGTCCAGGGCCTTTGGGTAGTTTGTAGGCTGGGTGTCTGTGCAGCATGAAGGAGTCCTGCAAGCTGTCTCCATCCGCTGCATCTCACGCAGGACTGTATGGGTGGCTGCTTGTAACCCAAAGTCAGAAGAGGCTGCATAAACGATTGGTGATTTAAGCTTCCTGGGTTGACTTTGCACTCGAAACGAAGAACAGTTCTACAGTGACACCAGCCTTAGCTGGGAGGGAAGTCCAAAGCCTACAGCTGGCAGGCCTAGCTTTGTCTGAATTGTCGGACTCGGGAAAGCTGAGGCAGGAGAGCCATGAAAGTCACATCAGAAGCTCAGATCACAGGTATGGATACTGCTGAAAATAAACACAAAGCTAATGTAAAAACTGTCAGCTTCTTCACTGATGCTCACTCCTGCTAACCACGCCACCTTTTCATTTAAACCATCTTGCTTACCTGTGCCCTGAGCTATGTGAAAAGCAGATGATGCTTTGGATCAATGATTTCCCTGCATGGCACACTGAAGGTTTATTTCCTCTCGTTTACGTTCTCTCTCTTGCTGGGAGGGTCCAAGGCAGTCTTCCCCACTCCTCTCACTCTGCTGTTGCACTTTTGTTGCAACTGATTGCTGTCTGCTTCCTGCTTCTTAGGGATTCCACTTGCCCACCTACACTGTATTATCTCATGCCCTTCAGTCTCCATTTAACGTGGACATTCGTGTGTTGGCATCTAGGCTGTGCCTTAATATACGCAGTGAACCCTTCTGATTCTGGTAACAGTCTGCTCCTGGGTGACAGCATTATCTTATGAAATGCTCCTATTATTTTGTGCCACTTGTTTTCTCAGGCAGGAGCTGCTTTGTTCTGTTCTCACAACTGAATTCTTCCAGCAGAATCCTAACACAGGGAACTTCTTTTGATTTGAAATTCTCTGAATTTGAATTTTTTTTCCCCAGTGCTATGTAGTTTTGATTTCCATAAGCTAACTTTAGTGACTGCAGTACTTAAAATTCCACTGAATGTATTTGCTCTCTTTGTTATACGCATATGAGAAGGAAACTCAGTACAATTGCATGCATAAAAAGACACAAGTACCAAATTTAAGAGTCTTTTTATTGATCTAAACATTGAGATGTACCTGCCTTACAGAAAATATCTTCAGGCATGTTAACTCTGGGATGGGTGCATGCTCAAAAGTGTAGCAGATTATCACAATGTAATATGGCTATTATGTAGAACTCTCACGATCATGAAAGTGCCTACCTTGTAATTACATGATATTCTCTACATAGGTAACAAAAATACTTCTGAGCTGATGGGTGACTTTTGTACACATTTGCCTCACACTCCGCAGTGATCTGGGCTGTGTCTTACAGGACTTGGCACAGGAAAGCTGTTAAAAGATCAATCTAGAAAACCCACAGAGGAAAGAATCTCAATTGCTCTGAAGAGAAATAAAAAGAGCTGGCTCTTGCTGTAGTTTATGCAGCATCTACAAGTCTCGGCTTGTATGCTGTAATGTTGATCCTTGATGACTCTAGGTAGCGTGTTACGTTGTACTCTTCAGGTCTCAATCCATATGGGACATCTCATAAATGTTGTGTGTAATTGGACAGGAGCATTTGTTCAAGACTAAGTCTGGAGCAAATTACCTGATAGCCCCAGTGCGAGAGTCGGGTTCAAGAGTGGCACTGGTGTTGAAGAAGCAACTTAAGCAAGCTCTGCTGAACTCTTGGTTTCCTACCTGGACGCTCTTGCCCACTGGGGTAATTCTGAATTTGTGACGCTTGATCAGGAAAAAATATACCAGCTCCATAACAATTTAGCTGCTGAAACAATCTTCCTGTGAGTGCTGACGCAGGACCTCTGATTATATAGAAGCTAATCTAAAGCCAATGAATTTGCGGGGGAACTGCCTCCAGCCACTCATTTGACCATAACAAGAGTTGATTAGAATGTGTGTCTGAGGTGAACAAAAGACTGTAATGTCATTAAGCTCCAGGCCCTGCTGAACTAAGTAAATAATAACCACAACCATGAGATGAGCTAAAAGCCTCGGACACTCTCTTTTTTTTGCCTTGTTAGGTGAACTATGTCCACTCTCTTACTTTCTGGCAAAGAAAAGACATGAAATATGTCCTGAGAGTTCCTGTATGGGGGAAGAGGGCCAAACAGCGATGAAAATGCCTGGAAGTCTAAATGTTTAATCTGAGTTATTGACAAAAACAGTTAAACAACTAAATTTTTACTTTTATTTTTTTAACAGAGGTTTCTGGACAATATCAAAACTGGTCTTTGCTTCTGACAGACTGCGTGAAAATAGGAGCACCTTTTACACCCCAGAGCGCTTGTTAGGACGTATGTTCCGCATTGGGCCCATATAAAAGATCCTTCTCTCTCTCCTGTAGTGATGCCTTAGTTGGTTGAAATGCTGCCATTTATGATGGGTCTCATAACTTCTCTGTGGGGGAGAGATTTAAACTGGAGCAAGAATACCATTAGATGCTGTTAGATTATGGTGTCCATATTGTAGCATTTCAGTAACCGTTGTCTTTTGACCTCTGGTTCTTGAACAACCTACACATAAGCCAGTAGAACAGTTTTATCTCCCATCAAAGAAACCTGCAAAAATACTGTAGGACACAAATACTTGGGGCAGGCAGACGACAGGCCTTTTTGCAAACTGCCTGATTCATGATTAACTGCTCCTGTGTTGTGCTATGTATCCAGATAATGATAGGATCTGATTTTTTTTTTTTCTCTTTGGAGAAATGCTGTCTATTTCTGTGGATCCTAACAATGAAATTTGCATTACAATGCATGGCCTTTCTAACCTTCTGCCTGCATCGTCTGAACTTTTCTTGATCATAACAATGTTTAAACATCTCCTGAGATTACAGTGTTTTCTGATGTTAAAAGATTTTACTAAAGAAAAATCTTAAGTTAAAATCTTAAGTTAAATGGCATATAAAGATAATTAAATATAAAAGGTGTCACTTCCTTACATCTCCCTGTTTGGTGTATTGCTGCAGGTTTCATTGCTTGTGATCAAAAGATGAATGTAAAGTTCAGATAGACGCAAATAGGTCATCTTATTTTGCCTGGCTGTATCAGTATTGTGCAGCCGTAGTTGAGGTCTGCAAGATCTCTAACAAAAGTCCATTTCACATTCAGAACACAGACAGATTTGTGTTGCTGAATCCTTTTCACATCCACTCACCACACAAAAAGCATGCGCTAAATTGAGTTCAGCACATAGCAACAGTTCTTCTGATAACCTTGGAATGCAGGCTGCATGGCCAGAGGACACTTTAAGTCTTTAGGAAGAATACGTATTAAATAAGCCCCTGCTTTTATAACGAAAGCCCAATTTTAATAAAACACTCTCAGGCATTCTGTTTCAAGTAACTACTGCATTTATATAGCCAGGTACTCATCTTCCTTTTATCTCACCACTTCTAGCACAATCTCAATTTATGGTTTTAAATTTTTTCTCTTCTGACTTTTGTCCATCTCTCTTTATAATTGGTCATTTCTGTTTAACTCCATGCTTGCCATCATGAAAATACAATTGCCACAGCTGTTCAGATTTTGACATTTCAATTGTTTAATTACAATGCTTCCGGGACTTTTTATCCTGTGCTTTATCACTCTAATCCAGATTTCATTCTGAGGAGAGGTAGCAGCAGGGAACCACAGACTTGAGGTGAGATTTCACACTTTCTCTCTTTTCTGGCTCTGAAAGGTAGGGCGCTGTTGAAGGCACACAAATGCTTGCACTTCTCCTTCCCTTTCCTCAGCACCTGCACCATCCAGCAAAAATCAGACTACTGTTTCTTTGCTCAAGCTTTCTAACAAATACAATGCAGCATTCAGCATTTTGGATGTCTCCTGAAAGAATCCTGTTGGTGGGCTTACACTCTTTCATTTTGTACAATATAATGTGTCCTCCTCACCTTCTAAGAACTCACCTTTGTTTAAGAGTGGCGATGAAGCAGCTATACAAAGAGATTAAGGGGCATTAGGCAATATTTGTCTCTCTGTCCTCTCTGGGGTCATGTAGCTTAACCACAGGGCTGGCCTGCAAAAGAAACCAAGAAAAAACAGATAAATGCCTTTTCAACAGACTATCATTTACTCTTACTGGTTAGGATAATACAATAGAAGTAAAATACTATATCACATAAAACTCCTGTATGAGAAAAGGAAGGTAGAAAAATCCCATTAAAATTGACTGTACATGGAATATATTCATAGGCTTATCTTCATCTAATTCAGTATTGTAGCTGCATATCTTTAACATTACCCTTAGCAAAACTATTCCATATTCAATTACTATAGCCACTGAAAATATTTACTCTTATTCATTTTCATTTTACCTTTCTGAATTTTGCCTATCACTAAGTTTCATCCTTTTTTTCCCTCTTGATTCACTTCCTTTCTAAGGAGACAAATTCTCAGAAGCAATAGACTCTTCCTACCAATCCCACACCTTGATCTGCTGTGAGCCGTCCTTTAGGAAAGCTCTGCATATCTCTCCTCAGAAATCAGTTATGTCAGCTCTTAGCAAAGCTGGTGTTTCTTATCTAAATTACCTTCTAGTTCCACCTGGGGTTTGGATGTTTGAAGTAGAGAACTAGATCCTCAGCAGATGTAAATCAACATACCTCTATTGATTTTCATTATGTGTGGTGTCTTCTTATACTGGCTGATGATCCAGCCTGGAACAATAGTATAATAGATGGCTTGTGCATTTCAAGAAAGGAAGCACTTTTTTTCTCACTGAAAGCATCCAGCTTTGTTGCTCGCACCCTTTTGTTCAGGAGCAACATTGCACAGGGATAATGAAACTCTCCTAAAACTTACCCTTTAACAGATGCAGCATTCTTGTGGTACAGCAGTCTCCTCCTGAATTAGCCTTTGCTAGTTCAAGATACAGCTATAAGCTACCAAACCTGCATTCACACAGTAATGGATCTGATTTAGCAAAAGCATTTCCACTAACCAGTGTGGCTGGGATTTAGTTTGGGTCCTTCTTTTCAAGCCCTGATGAAGACACAATGACTTGATGAAGAATTACTTAATACTTCTTCCTTAATGTTAAAGAGTCACTGTGGATTTGGACATGATTGAATAGAAGGTTGGTTCTGAATGCCCGCTCTGACATGAGACAAGTGCACTAGTATATTTTATGTGATTTATGTGCCAATTAGACACTTTTTCTCAGTAGTCAATTTGGAATGGAACTACCTTCTCCAGAAAAGAGTCAAAAGCTTCCTCAATTTCTGTGCAAAATGCACCTGTTTTAGTTACTAAATCTGGTGTATACAAGTAGAAACTGACACTTAAAAGCTGCAAACTACAGGAAATTTAAAAACAATTTACTAGCAAAATATGTGTGTGATTCTCCATCTGAGAAGGCAAAAAAGGGAGAAATACAACAGAAAAATGTTAAGCAGAGCCCTTACATGTTAGAGGAAAGATATTTGATAGAGCAACACAGGTGACATCAAAATTCATCAGCTAATATAGAACATTGTTTTAGGGTTAAGGATGGCAATTACAAACAACTTACAGTCCTGATAAAAAAATAAACACACACAAATGTAAATAAAACTTTTTTCTTCAAACACAGTTCATAGAAAGAACCCATAAAAACAAAGAGAATTTAGTTTGCCTCCCGTGCAAGTAAAGAAGAGTTGAATTATCAATGCCTTAAGCCAGTTCCTAAAGCTTTTTATACGCACTGGCTTACAGCGATGACCAAACAGTGATCAAAACCCAGAGTGCGGTGAGGGAGTAGTTAGTCTGGCATCTCTCTATAATCAAGTGAGAGCTCTGTTCCTGTTCTCTCTGGGCAGTGCATGCCATGAAATATGTGTATCCCATACAATCGGACCAAATTCTAAATGTAATTGTTATAGACTATAGACTGAATAATGGGCTAGATTCCGAAATCTAGTCTGATTATGTGCAAATTCAATGTGTCGCATTCTTAACTTGACATATACAATTAAAGTTTGTAGCAGCATTTCCTAGTTTCAGAGATTGATTTTTCTCATCCTATCTCAGCTACTTAGATACATTGTAAGGATACATTGGGGTTGGAACCAGATGATCGTTATGGTCCCTTCCAACCCAAACCATTCTAGGATTCTATGAAAACTTTATCTAGGAAAATAATCACATCATTTTTAAAACTACCTTTTTTATTCATGTTTAGTGAGTATTATTCACTAAAAAGAGTACAGACAGTGACTTCAGGGAGGCTGTTCTCATGAATGAGATTGCACACCGTAAAGATGAATTCTAGCATAAGGCCTGACTGGGTTTCTTTGTATATGAACAGTCCTGCCCATAATGATATTCAGCATTTTCTTTGACCCAGGTTAATTAAATTTATCATACATAGCTACATCACAGCAATTATTGTTAGGGCTGAAGACAGGAGAGTGAACACTAAACTGTACAGCGCAACTGAATTTTGAAGATAGGAACCATGTTTTAGATAGATGTTCTTTTCACAGAAAAGCTTTGTCATTCAACATGTTAGTGTATATATGGGGAGTGCATGCATAGCTGGATGGATACAGAAGGTGCCTGCTGGGAGCTGGATGAATATACAGCTGTGTGCTGTGAGTCCATAATGAACGCAGTGGTGCCATGGTGAAGAAACTCTCAGGATATTTTGAGTTGTGAAAACTCCTGTTCCTTACATGTGGTAGAAAGAATTCAATATCATTAAATTGGGCTTATGTTGGTTATTGCAGACAACGGTGGTTATGCGGACCATACTTCCTGAGCTAGAAGAACCTTTTGTAATAGAATTTTTCAAGTGCTTACCCTTGCAACGCTTGGACACAGCTAACTCATTCAGTAGAGGGCCCTGAACATACTCACTGTAGCCAGTTCCTTAGCAAAATTTTTACCCTCATATTACAGACTGACACATTCTTCCAATTTCATCCTATGGAATGAGAAATAAGGAAAATGTAATCTAAGCAAGAACTCTAATGGAAGAGAAATGTCTAAAGTAACTGTCAATGAAAGTAGCTTTCTGAAAACAAAAAAAGCCCAATATGTAAACTCATGAGAATAACAGAGAAAATACAGGCGATTTAGGGTTTACCAACCAAGAAAAGTGCATGAAAAAGTACCCTGCAGGTTTTCTGCTCCTTATCTGAGACCTGCATAGTCAGACCATCCTGATCTTGAGGAATAACATTTCTCTGAAGCTGTCTCTGAAGGTCGTTTCTTGAATTTCTGAGTGTGAATTATTTCACATTTTAGCTCTGCAACAGAACTTGGAAGAAGGAAGTCACTAATGGCTGGATTAAGATAGTGTATAACACTTCTCTGATATTCAACCTTAGTAAAATGTTTCCAAAATAAAAAGGCAAGTAATTCTCCCTTTTGCTGAGGCACAAAGTTACTACAAAGATGGTTACGGCTCCTGAGTTTCTTTTACTGCCGTGCTTCTCTTCTGGGTTCTTAAACACCCTGCGAAGTTGGACAGCAAGAGCTTTAAAGAAAAAAACTGAAGGAAAAAAGGAAAAAAATATAGAAGTTGCCTCTAAGTTTACTCACAAGGTCATATCTATGTTGAAGCATTTTGCTGTACTAACTTCTGCTATTATGGCTCTGGCAAGGACTATCTCATATTTTATGTATGAACTCTGAAATCCCTGGTTGATGTTATAATATAAACATGGGTAATTATTTTTAATGTTATGGCTGAAGATAGCAGTCAGCTACCGGATCCCATTGCTCTAACAGATGTAGACTATGAGGCTGCCCTTTCCCTGAAAAGTTTACAGTCTAATTATTAGTTGAAACTGGTCTGCGGATCAACAATCACACATCTATATACACATATATTTTTCTCCTCAGTTCCCCAAAGAGATACACAAAAACAAATCTGTACTTCGTCTAAAGCCACATTTAAAGAAAATGAGATGCAGTAAATAAAGCTGAGTCTGAGGGGAGAAAAACATGTGAGTAGGATTTCCCAAGTTGCAGGGAAAGTAGAGGATTAGGAAGAAATATAGTTGAAAACCTGTTCACATGAAATGGACAATAATTAATGAGAGTCAAATAAGTACTTTCTTATAAATTTACATCTTTAGCAGCGATAGACTTAGAAAAATATCATCAAAGTCCCAAAAGTCATGCAGACAGATGCTAGGAGAAGTACAATAAATTTGGTATCTTCCAGAAAAACGATCTTGGTGTGCTTCATCCTATATGATCAAGTCTATCAAGTGACAGAAAAATGTTAATCAAATCAGGGTTTAGAATAAACATGCAGGAGTTTTGAATAAGGGTACAATGTAAAACTCTTTCTGTTGTTTCTATTTCATACGGGAAAATCAGGAAATTTGAGTAAGCAAGTACTATGAAAACAACAGAGAATGTATCTCATGAAAAAGGTCAGAATGACATTCTTTTGTCTTTAGGGTATGCCAAAGCTGTAGTTAAAAGTAGCAATCTACATTACAAACTGTACTGCAACCTTAAATATAGAGGGGTCTATATTTAGAACAAAGCAGCATTGTTAGTGATTTGTTAAAGTGTTGTCAGAGAGACTGTTTTTAGATGCATGAGGCAGACCCAGTTTATGCAAGGAATCTCAATCAAAGCAAACCCACCTTGGAATTTCCATTTCAGGTGCAAGCATTCCGTAGCTCTCTGGCTCCTGCTCCTCTGTTTCTCTCCAGTAGTCCATGATTCTCAGAGCACAGCCTATCCCACTTGTCCTCTCTTCTACAGACCACATAAATATAAAATACAGGATAAAATGAGATATGGGGTTTTTCTGCATAAGGTGATGGGTACTTTCTTTTACAGCAACAACAAAAATGCCCAAATACCAAGCAGTAAGGTCTTTGCTCTGGTTATAAGGGAGAAGTACACCACCGCTGCCTATGAGAAGATGAAGGTCTTAGATACATAATGAATATAAATGACTTGATATATTGGATTGCAGATACAAAATATCACAATAAAATTTCACATCCTCCCCAAAACTGGTGAACTATTACCAAAACTTGACCCTGTTCCGTTGAATTAATGCTGTCCCATTGTAAAGTCTGGCTGCCTGCCTCAGGGTTTGGGAGCAGACTCTCAGCATTTTGGGTAAATACCTGGAAAACTGCAAAGATGATCTAACAGTTCCTGCTATGTGGCTTCGTAACCAATAAATGATGCAAGAAGTGAAGAAGATGCGAGTTCTCTTTGTTTATGGAACTCTGCAGGTATTTATTTGTCTGTGGTTCACCAGGAAAATCCTTTCCTTTTTAAAGTGTACTTTCATAGGAATTGCTGCCATACCCATCCTGCATTAATATTCAGGATCTGCACTCATAATCCATTGCTAAGCAACACTTAACAAAATTGATCTTGCATTAAGCAAGCTCTGGAGCTTGAATAATACATTATTTCCTCTTTCTACTCAGTGAAAACCTTTGGTTGCCTTTTGAATGTCACAATATTAAAATTTTTTCTTTTAAACACAGAATTTAATTGCTAAGAAAGTCCATTTGGATTAAGCATCAGATGTAAATTCGTCCTTGGTACTGTTTAACGCTAAGAATAAATAAATTGCAAAAATTGTTCAACCCTTGAAGAATGTGGAAAAACTTAAAACCCAGAAGGAATGTATTACAGAGCAGCCATATCCCATTTTGCATTCAGATACATTGAGGGCAATACTTTGTCAGCTACTGTGTGTATATCTTAAGCATCTCTGTCACTATTTATTTATGTTGTGTATTAAGATCACACAACTGTGTGCATTTATATGCTGAATACAGGAGTTTCTGATTCCCATACACGGATGTTATGTACATAGGAAATAATCTTGCCTCTGTGGAGTTTTCTGAATGGCTGCTGGGGATGGAATTCCACGGCTTGAAGTTGCCAGAAGTTACCTGTTTCGTCTTCCAACCCATTTCTTTCCCACTGCAGGATAGCTCCCCTGAGTATATTCACCAATGCCTTAATCATCCTGTTCTTAAGAGTCTCAAGCAATGTCTCCTTTGGGAGTTCACTGCACAGTCTATTAGATCTTAGTGCTAGACAATACTTATTTATATTCATCCTATATTTATTAAGCCAGGGCCCTTCCTGTCTCTTTCCTTCCCCAGTCTCTGCTACAGCAGTGCAAGAGAGAATGCAAGAATTGATTTTCCTGTAATTCCTGAAGGCCTAGGTGTTAAGATAATTATGTTTGCTACCACCGTCAAGCCTTTCTTTGCTTCCATGGAAGTATTAGATGTCCTAAAACTCTAAATATTGGGCCCTAGAGAATATTAATTGATTCAATTATCTCACACTTCAATCTATAAGACAGTTTTCTAAACGAAATCTGAAATATAATTTTAATTTAAAATTCCTGACAGGATCTAGACAAGGTGTTAATTTGTTGACATCTCTATGAATTATTTTTGCTTATGCTCTATTTGTCTCCATCAAAGAATGTAGTCTCCATGTTGTAACACCTATGACTTTTGCAAGGAACTCTAATAAAAGGCTGTTCCAAGAATCTGTACTTTGCAATTAGGAAGTGTGCAAGTTGTTTATATTAGTAGAGGACATAAGCTACACATCATTTTCCCAAGGGACCTTTTTTTTTTTAATTAACTAAAATACTCCATGCACTTGTCTTGAGGATTTTTTTTTTTGTATTTGTTTTCATCATTGTAAAACTTTACATTGTGACTTCTCTGTATTTCTTTATCCTGATCTCTCCCTGTTTAGTATCCTATACACATTTCAGTAGGTGGTTGCACTCTCCTTTTGCCAGGTAATTGATGGAAGTGTTAAATTAGACAATACTAATATTCATACTTGCTTACTTACTACTAATTTCTCATCAGCCAGTGTCTTGACTAATGTATTTACTAGTCTTTCTTTAACCATTCCTTTTCATCTGGCAAGTCTTGTAACTCTATTACAGACATAACCTGTTTATATGCCCCGCCACAAACAGAGCAGGAAGAATATCCAGTCACAGGCTAAAGTGTACCCCAAGGTGCTGCTCAGCAAAGATGCTTCCTTCCCACCTGACACTGCTCCTGGATTCGTCCCCACTTCGACAAATACTTTCTATTTTTGCCTGTCTGGGTTTCATTAAGAATAATCCTTCCAGACAGACCAACCTTTCCAAGGCCAATCTTTGGCTAGTTGCCCTTCTAGATAACCTGTGTTAAAATAAAATTCCTAGTGTTTTTTAATAACTATGCAAATAACTGAATGAACTCTTCTGTGAAGAGGTGAGAGTAAAACCAGACACATTCAGGCTAATGAATGCAAAACCGCTAAAACAACCTTACTGTTAACTCAGCATAGAGTTTCAAAACTTTTTTTCGCCTTTTGCCATCAATTTCTCTGAAATTCTTATACAGCTTCTGCAAGAAAACTAAAATACGTAATCTTTAATAAAAATGCATACTGGAATTAAAACCATATTAAAAAAATACAAAACAAACAATTAAAACCATTTAAACCATAGACTTTAAATGTTCAGTGGGGAGGTATTTAGGCCCACGAGAAGACTGAACCTGAATTTTGAAAGGTATTCGAGTCTCAACATCTTTATGTCACCAGAAATTTTTCTCGTTCCTTATACTTTATCCCATTTTATTCCTTCTCTTTACTTATAAAGGTTGAAAGTTAAGGTTTTTCTGTGACAACACATGGTCCAATGCTGTGATGGCAGTGTGTCCCTGTCACAAATACCCCACTATTTGAAAGGGTGGTTTGTATTCTTTTCACGAGGGAGGGACTTGTATTCTTTCTAACCAGCTGAGAAAAATTCATTACTCTGTGCTTTCCCATATGACATTGTATAACATTTTGCTCCTGCTGAATTGTAATTCATATGCTCCCCTGTCACTGTGTATTTATTAGGCATAAACCAGGATGTAAACATCTGGTCTTAATTATACACTCTTTGTATTTCACAGGGAACACAA
>Ga0065711_1038770_pt1 | contig 18432 bp, 17 predicted proteins | sample Hoacrofraction12_FD_59098 | JGI IMG/M metagenome (GOLD analysis project Ga0065711, IMG submission 59098) | Hoatzin crop microbial communities from Cojedes, Venezuela - Epithelial fraction 12 v2 (version 2) | ecosystem: Host-associated > Birds > Digestive system > Esophagus > Crop | place...
GCCTGTCCAGGTCACGCTGAATGGCAGCACAGCCTTCTGGTGTATCCACCACTCCTCCCAGTTTTGTGTCATCAGCAAACTTGCTGAGGGTACATTCTAACTCTTCATCCAGGTCATTGATGAAGAAGTTGAACAAGACTGAGCCCAGTACTGACCCCCGGGGGACACCACTAGTTACCAGCCTCCAACTAGACTCTGTGCCGCTGACAACAACCCTCTGAGTTCTGCCATTCAGCCAGTTCTCAATCCACTTCACCGACCACTCATCCAGCCCACACTTCCTCAGCTTCCCTAGGAGAATGTTATGGGAGACTGTGTCAAAAGCCTTGCTGAAGTCAAGGTAGACAACATCCACGGCTCTCCCCTCATCTACTCAGCCAGTCATGCCATTGTAGAAAGCTATCAGATTGGTCAGGCATGATTTCCCCTTGGTGAATCCATGCTGACTACTGCTGATAACCTTCTTTTCCTCCACTTGCTTGACGATGGCCTCCAGGATAAGCTGCTGCATCACCTTTCCCAGGATGGAGGTGAGGCTGACTGGCCTGTAGTTCCCTAAGAAGGACATGGAGCTATTGGAGCGGGGCCAGAGCAGGCCACAGCAATGATCAGAGGGCTGGAGCACATCTTCTTTGAGGAAAGGCTGAGAGAGTTGGGGCTGTTCAGCCTGGAGAAGAGAAGGCTGCAGGGAGACCTGTTTGCAGCCTTTCAGTGTTTAAAGGGGGCAGATTTAGTCTAGATAAAAGGCAGAAATTCTTTACTCTGAAAGCAGTAAGGCCCTGGTACAGGTTGCCCAGAGAAGCCATGGCTGCCCCATCCCTGGAAATATTCAAGGCCAGGTTGGACGGGGCTCTGAGCAATCTGGTCTGGTTGAAGATGTCCCTGCTCACTGCAGGGGGGTTGGGCTAGATGACCTCTGAAGGTCCCTTCCAACCCAAAGCATTCTATGATTCTGTGAAAGTATGACCGAAGAAAAACCCCTTCAGTGCACTGTTCATACATGCTAGTCCAGGGCAAGAATTCAGGCATGGTGTGTGCTAATGCTATTTGTTGAGGTTAGAGTTTAATGATTTACCATATAAACTAGATCTGTCTCAAGTATACACAAATCTTCTTGTTCTAATTTATGCAAATGTCCTCTTTTAGGTCTACTGAATAATTCTTGTGCTAAGTTAGCAATTAAAAACTTTAAATTTTGTTTCACTTTCACAGCTTTGCCTTTGTTGCAATACATTTCCTCTGTTCTCAGTACTGTGAAGTTTTTTTCTGCATAGAGTATCACCATGAGTTTAAAGCCTGCACAGGAACTATGCTGTTTTCAAACCTTTCGATACGCTTTCAGCTTTAGAGATGAGAGGCAAGCAATTGTAATCTGGCATTTCAAAGCCCACTCATAAAACCTGGAGACATTTGAAACAAACAAACTAAAAAAAGAAATCACAGAAGAATCACACTCTCATTTTATTCAAACTTCAGGCACATTTAGGCTTCACTGCCATTAGACTGTCTCCCGCAGCATATAGCCATATTATTACGCTAACCTCAAAACGAAGACAAGCCTGAATCAAAGATAACCATTGCTTTTCAACTACTTTGAGAAAAACCTTGTGTTTGTTTCAGGTAAGCAGGACCTCTATAGTGCAGCAGATATGCTGAATAAGCTATTTCTAGCTCAATGTTATGACTTACTGCTTTTAGCAACTCTGATCTGAAAAAGCAAAGAAAATTTTTGTTCGTTCAAGTTTTCTTATCTACTTTTCTACAATCCTAATTCCGCCTTTTCCGTGAGACATCATTGGGTGCTAACTGGTTTTTTAAACATTAACTTTAATTGTACTTTCCTAAATTCCCTCTTTTCTACATGAAAACCCTTTACAAAGTCAAACACTTTAGGAACAAATTCTATAGGCTTGCAATTGCAGCAATTATAAGTATTACATGTGAAAGGACACTAAAGTTTTCAGACAGGTTTATCCCTGTGCATACTGAAAGTGCCAAACAGAAAATGCAGAAAAATACAGACTGTTTCTGCAGTTAATGACAAACCAAGGGTAATTACTTCACCTCAGATAAATGTGCTGATAGAAATGACTTCCACAAGGCCATGAACAGGAACTACTTTTCTTTTTTAACAGACCAGCTATACTTAGTCTATAAAGGCAACATGTAGGCATGTACTGTGTCTACACCTCATATTTGTAGAAGTGGGAGAAACCCGGCGGGACAAGAGTCTCTTGTCCCAGGAAAATTAGCAGTGTTTCTCTGATGAGGAGTAACAAAGAACTACAAGCATGTCAAGGCTTAAAGTCAGTTAACATCCAACAACAAACTCTGCATACCACTCTAAGCCAGAGGAAAGTTCTTCAAAAGACAAATGTACAGACAAATCCAAACTTTATTTAAAACTACCATTTTGAACAATTTTAAAATTACCAAACAAGTCACAATAAAAAATAAAAAAAGATCAAGACAGAAAAAGAACAGTGCAGCAAAACTGAATAGAAGAGGATTCAGTTCCAGCTGTTGAGACTGCCACAGGCAGAAGTTAGCATACCTGTCCTATGAGGCAGCGTGTCAAAAATTTTACATGTTTATACACTTCCAGAATTCTGGGAAACTAGTGCTGATCTTCCATATGCATTTGTATATGTGGAGTTTATAAATGCAGATATCTTCAGCTTATTCTCATGCACTTTGAGCTCCAAAAGTTTCTGTAAAATAAGAGTACACTCATTATTGTCTAACAACAGACAATGTGCGTGGGGCGGCACTCTTCGCCAGACCGTCCCCACCCCGGGCATACGCCTCTGCGTTCACCAAACTGCCACGACAGACTCCTGCTGGCACAGTGATGGTAAGCAGAGGGGTGGTGATGGGCAGTGAACGAAATGGAAGATGCATCTTCCTTCACACTCTGTTCTGGAAAACCTCTATGCTGTCACTGCAGCTCCATTAAGAAAAAAAAAAAAGCATTTTCATCAGCTGGTACTGTTTGAGGAATTTCTGCTATGCTAGCAGAAAACTGCCACCGTCAGAATCCCAGTTCATGCATTTCTACATGCCAGTACTGTACCCTCCACTGGAGAACTACAAGCCTAACAACAGAACAGAAGCCTCTAATACCACAACTTGTGTCACAATGTCAACATTATATTAAAAAAGAAAAGTTTCTTTGACCTGCATTACCATTAAGTTTTTGTAGCTGCATAAATACAGTTTCATGAAAGCGACAAATCTTTGTTGCCGTCATACACACTGACCTCATGGTATGCTTCATATAAAAAACAATTTTTCCCTGAAGAGATATTTTACTATTCTGAAAAGTCCTTGAACTCTTCCATTACAAAAATAGTGAGGAGTCCATCAGCAAATAATATTGAGCATTATTAAATCAAATAATAGCAATTAGAATTTACAATATTATTAAACCCAAGCTTGTGTAACAAGAAGCAAAAACCATGCATTTTAAATACGTTAATTTTTATAACTCTATTAGCCACAGAATCTAACAGAAGTATACAGAAGGGACATGGAAGGCAAAATCCCTTCATATCAATACATAATTTTTAAACACACAATAACAAGAAAGGATATTCTTTCAGCATGATGATAAATGCTTACTTCAATCACTGATAACAACATATTTAAATCCTAGCCATTCCAGAGTGTCTTCCCAGTAAGTGTAGAGGATTTGGAAAATAATCTTTACCAGGTTCTTTCAGCATTTGGGCATCTCCTACTAAATCTTGATCTCGATTTCCACCTCCATCCAGCAGTTCATCAGACAAACTGTTGGTTTGGGCCTCTGTTGCCATTTTCTTCATTAAATCTGCCTTTAACAGATAAAGCAAGACTCAAAATTCTCGATAATTCTTATTGCTGTCTAGATAATTAAGACAGTTAGGGTGTGCACTTCCAAACAACCACCCCACAAACAATAGCAAAATACCTCTGAATACACTGCAAGTTTAAGGGGCAAGTCCTCAACTTTCACAAAGTCATCTTCATCAGATTTTTGACTTACATTTCCAGAACCAGCTTCCTGTTAATAAAAATAGTGACATTTAAGAGAATAGTCCTACTTTGCTATATTTTCACTCCAAAACTAGATTTTTGACTATAATGAAGTACATCAAAAAACCGTGCCCGTATCAAATTTGCATACGAAAAGTGAAGAAGACTGGAAACTCAAAGTAACACTGAAACAGAAAAAAAATCTTCTGTTTTCTCATGGAGTATGTATTTTAACTGAAATATACGCACATATTCATTCACTAACACAGGTGACTCTGTATCAGGGCTGCCAGCCATGGAGCTTTCAGAACTTGCAGCAGATTTGTTTCCAACACACGTTGTATCTAGTGTTTGAGTTTCATTTACTGGAAGAGATGAGCTTGATTCCTCCGTTGTCACACTGGCTGTTACAAAGGATTCTGGGGTATTGACTGTTAAAGGTGGTGTATTCTCCATGACGTTGAGGTAATGAGGCAAAATTGTAGCTGTATCTTCTTCACCTGAAACCACAAAACTACATTTTAACTAGGCAGAGGATAGTAAAAGATTCTGAGCACACAAAAATCCCAGATTTTTTTTTTTTTTTACAAATTATTATTCAAAGCTACAAGTGAACAAATTAAAGTGAATTAGTCCAACTGAAATAAAACATCAGTTACTTGTACTCTCATACACTGAAGTATCGGCAATTATCACAAGACGGTATCTGTCTTAAAAATTTCTGACTTGACACAGATTTTAATGATAAAAACACCCACACAAAACAAACCAGCCAAAACCCAACTTTCAGGGCTCTATGACCTACTGTAAAATATTCATTCTGGGTATAAGAAGATATCATACAGAACAATAAATTCCTTAATATTTTGCCACATTCCTGTGGCAACACAGGAGCTACTCAAATACCACTTTCAGTCTATGAAAAAACACAGGAAAAGAAGGTGGTAACAACAGTTAGACTGTAAGTAACATTCATACCACCCAGCAGCGTTTCTATCTTTTGACAGAAAATGATTTTTTCATTCTTAATCTTCATTTCCTCTTTAAAAGGTTTTCTGTATCTATTTCAACACATATATCTAGTCAACTCATATGGTTCCATGAAAAATAACAGCACAGTAAACTCTTGCCAAATTGATATTCTTCCTCTTAATTACATATATCACAGGCATTGTCCAAGATAATTCTCACAATATGCAAATTCATATAGAAGCATTAATCTCGCTGTTACTGCATACTGGGCTTACCTTTAACAAATTGTTGTTCTGATGACAAAATCTCATTGCTTTTTGTCTTATTCAATTCTTGGTTTGAAGTCTGTTGGGGAATCTGAAAACAAGTTAGAACAAATTTGACAAATCAGCTTCATAGCTTATTGGCTAATTTACTCTTCCTTGCTAACTAGAAACACACTGTACGCTTCCTCCACATTTTTGTCTTTTAACTAGTTTGAAGTAAAGATAGCAGCTGTTGAGTAAACCAAAGTTTCAAAAGACTCAGAAGTCAATCTTATTTACTGAAATGTGAAGGACTGACATGTCTCCAGAACCAGGTCACATGCATCCCAATGTTTCAAAGGAAACGAACAGTGAAATGACAACAGAAGCCAATAACATTTCACTGTTATTCTAGAAAAATGTATTACGTGATGAAGAGGAAAGACAAATCAAAGACATGCTAGAATACAAGAGTCAATGGTTTCTGCCAAGGAAAGCCCATTTAGAACTTGATGTCAGCAAATACAGAGGAAGAACCAGGTAACGGTTTAAAACTTGATGCTTTTTTAAAGTTTCTTTTCTACTGCAGGTTAACCTTTTCTCTCTCTGACAGCAAATTTAAACATCAGTGTTGTGTGTGTCCATCCGTCCATTTTGGCATCAGCCATATCAATAATAAATTCAGGCAGGGAATGAGCAGTAGATATTTTGTATGTAGCAGCTATTACCTTCACATAATTTCTTGGATCACTCTTCTACTTCCATTAGTATGAAAACAGTGCAACAAGAAAAACTGAAATGCATATACAGATAGGTGTCTGAAAAGCTATGCACCGGCTTAGGTTTGTCCTGCATTCAGAGTTTTGGTGATACCTGTTCACTTTCAGTTGTTGTTTCACTGCTGGCTTGTAGTGATGTCTGCACATCAACAGGTCCTTCCTCAAATTCTATTTCTTCATCTTCATTCTCATCTTCTCCACTGCCATAGTTAGTCAGTGCTTGGGTTTCTGCTTTTGATAAACCTGAAAGCAAATCAACGTAACACCACCTTCATATTGGATTTACATATTGACAGAGCCTGACAGAGTAAAAGTCAGGCTGCAAAATCCAAATCCCTTTTGGGAGTTTACTGCAATGATCAGTTATAACTCATACTTCAAAACATTCTTTGGAATTAAGATACAGTGATGACTGACTTTCAAAGATCCATATGCTCCACATGAGCTATATTACTGATAAACACCAATGGGTTGGTGTGAAATATCTAAGTTATCAAACAAGTTGGTGTGAAGAATGCAAATATAAGGGAAACTAAGTCATGAGTATAACAGGACAAAAAAAAAATTAAAAATATACAAGCTTAAAGAAAAGCAACTCAAAACCATTATTTAAATGCAAAACTGCAAAAATTTTCAGCAGCTTTCATATCCTTCAGATTAAAGGTTGACAAACTTTAAGTTTAGCTGAGACAGGATATGTAACTTCAACAAGGAATCCGATTCCAACATGTGTTTCTACAGATCTAGTGATTACAAACGAAAAGCTCCTCTAATTGGCATGTTTAACCCTTGACACAATACTAGTAAACAGAGCACTGGAAAACTTTCCCTGCAAAAGACCCAACCAAAAAATCTGTGAGGAAAGGTGTTACACAGCAGTACTTCACACAAATCCTGTGGTAAAATTAGCTGGTCAAAGCTACAGGGAAAGCATAGAGTAATGAACTATAAAACCCACTTACTTATTGCCACTGGACCACTTTCACTTTCCTCATCTTCCTCTTGATCAGACGCATCAGACCTAACACTTTCAGGAACTCCATTATCATCATACATTTTTGAGTCCTGTACTGGTTTAACAGTTTCTGTCTCATCCTTGTCCTAGGAAAACAAGGCATAGGGTGCAATTTCATGTTTTTTTATCTAAAGATTAAGTTATGGTTTCTGCATCGAGAAGTCATCTTTGTTTCTCAAGATCAAAAATCTACAGACTAAAAACTAATGTTTAAGAAGTCCTTAAGGCCTTGAAATAAACACTGCAAAGCTACTCCTGAAACAGAGCATCAGAATCTACTGTAAGAGATCATGCCACCGTTCACACATAGCCATGAAGGACATTGTAACTGATCAGCATGTTAGCTTAAAAAAAGAAAGATTTCTTTAAATTAGATTTGTCATTATCACAAGGAAGACACGCTTGCATTATTACCCTCTAGTGACTTCTCTGCTTCTCCTAAATGACCCCTAGCAAAAACTAGGAACATTCTTAACTGCTGCTTCTCATTTCTTTGGCCATAGCTACTCAGCAGTTTCTCTGCTGAATGACTTGCTAAATACCTGGAGTGAGAAAATTCTGCTCAGTCTATGCAAACCCCAAGTAAAGCCCTGAATTTAGTTCCAGATTTTGAGAGGACCCTTCTACACTACAGCAGCCGTAACAAGTGACATATGGCTTCCCACTTCTACTTCCAAAGCAGCGTGACAGAAGCTCTAAGCCCTAGAAGAAAGCCCTGACTCTATGTCCATACATGCCTACACATATGGCTCTGCCCGTTTAGGAAAGCATGCAACTTAGCACACTACCTATATCTTTCCCTTGGGTGGAAAAAGATGAACATTTCAGCAGAAACTACAAAACTGCATATACAGCCCCTCTCCCCAGACACAATGATTTTTTTAGTGGTTTTCAAAACAAACTTAAAGAGAAAAGGGAGAAATTTTGGGGCCCATCATTTAACGTCCAGAGCACACGTAGACTTGGACTCTGAGGACCTCAAGTACCATTTGTCCCAACATCTGCCGCCTTCTTAAAACAAAAAGTAAAACAACTTATACTGTATCATTAACAAAGAAAATGCTAATTGCTAAAAATAGTTAAACACCATCTCTATTTACTGTCCTTGTTAATTAATTCTTCAAGGAATGACTACATTCTCAATGCTCTGAGCTGACAACACAGGCCACAGCCCCAGATCAAATCCTACAGTGAACACCTTCGGAACAGGTCTTTTCTTTTTTTGTTTAAAATACAGAAAATGCATAACTAAAAGGAAAAACTAAAAGGAAGAACAAGATCCTACCCTAAAGCTGCTCAGCACATATCAGATATTATTGAAGTTCAGTTGCACAGCACTCAACATCAGCTTTGCTCTTTTTAAACTTTCAAATTGTCAGTCCTAAAGCAAAGCTCGTTCTACATAAAGGCCACCAACAATCAACAGAAAAGCATCCTTAACACTCTCTCTGTTGATCTGAGTGCACTTCTTGGAAGGTAACAAGATATTGTTTTATAAGAAATGCATCAAACAGTCTTTACACTGGTAATGGCTCTGCACTAGAAACAGGAATAAAAACAAGAGCAACCAAGGAACAGATATCCTGAAGTCATGTTTACTGAATGTATATAACAACAAAGACTTCTTCATGAGGCAGATTTTTTGGTAATCATTTTCCAGACTGTCAACTCAAACAGGGAAATTATAATTTACTTTGTTACTTCATCAAAGTAAATCACTGAAAATAACAGTAAGGAGATGAAACCCATGATGTTTAATAAATTTACAAACACAAGAAAATGGGCTGCTTACAGATATTGGATTTATATGACAGAAAACAGTAAGACTAAGTGATCTGTGACATTATCTGAGGAATAAAGACAGTTGAGAAGCATAAACATACTTTGTCCTCATCGACATCTTCAGCAGATGAACAAACATCCACCTGGAGACCTTTTTTTGCCTAGAAGAAACACAAACTGTCTTCAATTCTAAACTGAAATAACTTTGAAATACTGAACCAGACTAAGGCTTCGTGAGAGCCTGGCTGAAATGCCAGTCTTACCAAGAACCGCTATCTCAAAATGGCAGTAAGGCACAGGGACTTCTACACTATGAAAGTTGTTTACACAGATGTCTTCAAAGTTTTAGAGTTGAAAAATATTACAAAAAACTGTGCTAGCCCTGTTTATTTAAACAATTATGTTTACATGGGCTAATTCTCCAGTATGTGCTCAAATAATCTCTAAAATACAGTATTAGATACACCAGCTCCGGTGAAGACAGACAGCTGTATTTCGCAGTGTGGAATCTAAAACCCGTCAGCTTACTGGACTCAAGACAGCCACAAAATCAAGCAAGATCAGATGTGTCTGCATCAGGATCCCAGACCTGAAAGCTGTGAGAAGACCACAGAGAGGTAACTATGCGGGTCTGTACAGAGTAACCAGGACCTACCAGTTCTGCCTCATCTCTGGGTCTGCTGAATCTGAACCGCTGCCACAGCAACAAGGCAAACATTGACCTTAACCCTAACTCTCTGTCTTCAAGGAGAGAAGAAATACCAGATCTAAGTTGGCTCCATGCGTTCTCATAGCAGTGTATAAAGCAATCCTTTATTTAACAAAGGCCCAGTGAGTAACTTCAGTAAAATAGGAAGTCATGTCCAAATCCTTCTGGACTCAGAGCGTTTCTCTGGCCTCTTTACAAGGCACTCCACAGTCTGTCTCACACTAGCCATATTACTGGTATATCTAAGTTGAACTATCTTGAAATGCAGCTGATGATATGCTTAAAACTACTTATAGGACTTTATGACAGATTCACAAAATAACGTTCTGCTGATATTTTGAAACAAGAATGAGTTAAGGGTTTGCTTTGGTACTTGTGTTTCGAAAAGAAAGCTGAAAGGACACTGAAGTCATAACTACACTATACAAGAAGAAACACTGAGGCAGGTATCTGACTGATTTGAGTACATGAACATGATCTGTTTTAATGTTTGTTTTGTAAACAGTCCGTATAACTAAAAAATGTTATGCTCCTAAAAACTGCAATACTAAAATTAAAAATGGTTATGCAACATCTTTAATAATGTAAATGGTGCAAAACCCAACTTGCTTGGTTAGAGCGGGATATGTACTACAGTCTCAAACATTTCTGAAAAGTTTATATATATATTTTACACTCCAAGTCTAGAAAGTGATACTTCCTACATATGCCAACAAACCAACTATTTGATGATTTCAAAGGACTTATTCAAGTTAGGTAAAGATGGTGCCTGGTGAAGATATTGCAAAGAAAGCTGCAGGCATAACTGGAGAGATGATGAACTGGGACTCCCACGTCAAAATATTTCGCTCAGAGTTCAATTTCTTCATAGCAGCTTGTATGGTGCTATGTTTTGGATTTGTGCTGAAAACAGTGTTCATAACACAGGGATGTTAGTTGTTGCTGAGCAGTGCTTACACAGCATCAAGGCCTTTTCTGTTTCCCACCCCACCAGCGAGCGGGCTGGGGGTGCACAAGAAGCTGGGAGGGAACAGAGCCGGGACAGCTGACCCCGACTGACCAAAGGGACATTCCATGTCATATGACGTCATGCCCAGCAATATACAGCTGGGGGAGAAAGAAGAAAGGGGGCAATGTTCAGAGTTATGGTGTTTGTCTTCCCAAGTAACTGTTGCAGACGATGGAGCCCTGCTTTCCTGGAGATGGCTAAGCATCTCGCTGCCAGCAGGAAATAGTGAGTGAACTCCTTGTTTTGCTTTGCTTGTGCACACAGCTTTTGCTTTACCTGTTAAACTGTCTTTATCTTAACCCCTGAGTTTTCTCACTTTTACCCTTCCAATTCTCTCCCCCATCCCACCGGGGGGGGAGTAAGTGAGTGGCTGTCTGGTGCTTGGCTGCTGGCTGGGGTTAAACCACAACTCCTCCTCAGTGGCCTCAGATGTTAATACTATTTCAACACTTGACTGTTCCTTCCTATGTGCATATATGAACATTAAAACACATTTCCTCTGAATTACTAACAACAGTGTCTACACAATTATTCATCTGTAACAGACACTCCTCTGTAACACAGAACATCTCCCTTACTGAGGAAAATTAGTTCATGCTTCTACACAAGCAATACTGTGAATACACAGCCCTAGTTTGTGAATAAAAACCCCACATACACAATGTATGAACTAAGGTAATCAAGGTAGTTTAGGAAATACAGATATTTAGGAATCTCAAAAAAATTACACTTTTCAAAAATACAATAAAACAAACCTCTTTAGCATAAGACTGTATCACTTCCGCGGTTTCTGTTTTTCTTTTACATCTCTGCTTTACAGAAATACTGTTGTTGTCCAAGTCTTGCATGAGTTTAAAAAAGGCTAATTCATTAAATAACACTTCAGAGATCTCCACGAGAAGATCCTCCCCACAATCTTTTAATTTTCTACCAGCAAATTTCGCCAGTGAATCCTGAGAAGAGAAATAAATATTCAGTTTTTGAAACAGGCTTTCAGACTTCAAAGATTAAGTATTTGCCATATTCGTAATAACTCAAAATTGGTTAGGTATATAACAGCCCGTACTTTGTAAAAAATATGGTTTAGCATCTTAAACAGATTTTAAGTAGATTCTCTAGTCACATAACACAGAACTTATCAAGTTACTCATTTAAACTCTATACTTGTAGAAAAAAAAAAAGAAGATAGAGAAAAGCAGCCTATTGATTTTCAGGAATTTACACAAAACATTCTCAAAGAGCATCATCAGAGCTCTCCCTGAAGACAGCCACAGGCAAGAGATACACCTCTCACTATCTGGCAGATATGGATATCTGGCAGCGATGGAGAAGAAGGTCTGTACATGGTAAAGCCTTAATTTTAGGAAACAAGGAATTGCTGTATCAAAGCTGAAGGAGAACAGCAGCTATGAAGTTCTAAAATATGACTTCAGGAAAAGCTGGTTTATCCTCTTGCTCATTATCCAAGTTGCAACAGTGTTGCAAAACAGCACCAAAAAACTGCTCACCTGAAGTATACTGCCAAGCTGCTTATGGAAGAACTTCACAAATTCTTTACTTTCATCGTTTTGTTGTGTGAGAGTCAAGACCATACGTCTTACTGATGTCAGTAATTGAGAAGAGCATACTTCATCCATGTGTTCCTAAACAAGTATCACAGAATGAGCTCAGTTACCACTTAAAAAAAAAACAACCAGCCATCAACTCAAATACTGAAATTCATTTATAAAAATATCACCTGTCCACTGAAGGAACACCACTCCACAAACAGGTCCTAACCCATCTTGCAAAACAAACTAAGTGGAACACCGTTGCAGCGGATACCATATGTCATTAATGACTGATTGGCCATGACCCACAACGCTTAATCTCACTTTTCCAATACATTACTACACACCAGCTTTCAACGTCTGGACAAACTAAGAATCTATATATATTATGGTTGTGGATCCAAGTGTATTAAAGTTTATGTTAAGATTACTGTTGTAAGTTTCCTTAAAATTGCAAACAAAAGAGAAGTCTTCAGGCACTGAGACTGTCACGTCAACAATATACACAGTTTTTAAAACCAGAATCAACCAAGTACCTTATCAAGCAAACCTAAGCTCATACACTGAGCATATTATAAAAGCGAACAGGGAGCTTACTTCAGCATTTTACAACTCAATCTTCTCTGCTCTTTAACCTTGCAAAGAATGAACTGTCAATATTTCTCCTCTGTATTCACAGAAGTTTACAAGCTCTCAGCAACTTTAATGATATTTGCAAACAGGAAAAATAGGGCTAAAACTCACAGAGCTATTCTTCAAAAATATCTCAAGTTACATCATATGTAACAGTTTCAATTAAAATTATCTCAGTTCTCTTTGCTAAAAGGCAGCAAATATTTCAGAAGTACATTCTCAAACATTTCCCAGACAAAGAAATCTCTGTTCTTCTTGATGTCAAGTCCACCAGCCTCACGCAATCTAGAAACCTTGCCATTTCCTTCTCCTGTTAACAAATCCACAGAATCTTTCTGCTGGAGTATTTAATCGTTACTTCATCCTCAGCAAGGTCTGCAACTTAACACGTATTTATTGGCAGTTGTTGCTAACACACAAATTATCCATTTTAAATAATATTCTTCCATGCAATTATTCAAGTCCTTTTCCTGTTCTCCAAATTCACATATTATTGAAAAAAGTTCTTACCTTTAGAAAAGGAATGACCTCTTTCATAATTGCTTTAATCTGCCGGTCAAGCTGCTGAGTATCTATACGAGGACATGGAACAGCAGAAACTTCACTTGACAGTGGCACAGGAAGACATTCACTGGTACTTGGACCTCAATAAAAAAACGCACATTTAAGTCATTCAACATTTTTATTAAAGAAATACAAATTTCAAAAAACATACATTGTCCTTTTTAAAAAATAAATCATATTTACTTAAGTTGAAATTTTGCTAAATTTTCAATACAAATGAAGAGGAAAGCAAGTCAACCAATTAACTGATTCTTGCTATTTAGAATAATTATTTTCTACAACTAAGCAAAATATGTATATATGTGCATACCTTCTAATTTAGCAGCAGAAGCACCCTGAAAATTACTAGAGCAGCCCTCAGAGTCAAGGGTACTTTCAGCTTCAATTTTCATACGCTCATACTCCCTCATCCTAGCCAAAGCTTGATCTAAGTGAATCACTGTGTTGCCTATATTTAGAATAAAAACACCTTTTAATCTAAAGTTTAACTGATAGACAAGTAAACAATGATAAAAATTAATTCAAAGCCACAAGTTTTGAAATCTACACATAACTGTAGTTGAGTTATAATATTTTACTACACACTTTGATCAACTCAAAGGGTTTCACAGGTGGCTAGTTTTTCTAAGTGTTGTTTTACAAAACGCAGTTACGCACTTAAATAGTATACTGTTCTTTGATTTTCAGACTAGACAATTGCAGGCATTTCAGGAGGGAGGGAATAACACAACATTGTAAATCACATCACTCTCACCAAGGTCATCAGTGGCAAAGGGTTCAAAATTTGAAGATGTAGACATAGTACTCCCATTGTCTGCATCATTCTGATCGCAACCCTGACATGCTTCAGTAGAACAGTTCTTGCCAAAAGTTTCCTAAAAAACACCAAACAATTGAATACAAAGCAGGAATGCACCATCCTCTCACAGATGTGTCAACAAGTCAGCACAATTCTTCTCAGCCACATGCTGTGGTATCAAGACCTGTCACCAGGCTGCCTGACTGGGGAACAATCTTACTTTCAGGATATAAATCCATCAGGTGATTCTACCTTGCTTGTTTTAGACATTTCAACTATAAAATCCATAAGAAACTGTGGAGAGGCATCAGTGATTTCTTAAATACAAATAAGCAGAAATTCCTTGGGAATCTTGTGATTGATACCTGCCGTGACCTTACTCACCGGAGTATTTTGACTCTTCTTGATTATCAGTTTCTGATTTACGTCCCTCTCCATATTCTATTCCTCCCTGACACATCACCCATTTCCACCCAAAAATCCTACCATGTTTAATCACTTTTGCATTAAGATTTTCCTGCATTTCTTTGTTTCGAAAAGTCTGTGTAAGTTGCTATTAATTTTAGAAAAATTCAATCGCTACTATGAATATTTGAGTACACAAACATGCATGTAAATTGAAAAGACGGGAAAAGTTGACAGTAAACTAGCTTCTGAACTTGAAAACTTACATCATCTGTAGAAGCAAGGCTTTCACTGGGAGTGAGTTCAGAATTTGATGCCATCCATGCTGCAGAATTCAGTGATTTTGCGCATTTCTCTTTTTCATTGTTCTCAGATAAATGTCTGGTCACTATATCCTGGAAAAGGTAATAAATCTATACTGTGAAAAAGGATCTAAGATTTGTTTGATTCATACACAAGGTCAAAAATTTTGAGCATACCTGTAGAGCATATAGAGCCCTTTGCCTCAGGTAATCTGTATTTAGCAGCTGAAGCTCATGGAAAAGTTCAATAAGAAAGTGGGGACGAGACTCATTCTGAGAAATAAGAGTTGCCACTTCAGAATAGATTGTGTCTCGCAAAGCTTCGAACATAGAAAGATCACTACCAGTTTCTGTAGAAAAAAGGGACATTGTTAAGTACTTGACATGCATCCAGTTGAAAGAAAACTGTCTGCTAGGTATGCAAGTTACAGGTACACAAATTATATCTCAAATCATTGCAGATTCCCTTGTATAGCTGCTTTCTTAAAGTTTACTCATTTCCTGAAGGGCAACAAAGATTTAAACATTCTGAAATAATACCTTATGCAATCCTTTATATATATAAAAAAATATAAGGCATAGTAATAATTTTCTTTACAATCCTGAACAATACTTTTAGAAAGTATTTGTTAATAAAGAAAATATTGCGCACTTTACAATGTTGCTTCCAGAATAGGTATTCAACACTGAAAAATGGAGTTTTAAGATAGTTCAAACGAAAGGTCTCCAGTTGATATAATACAAGTAGGCCACACCTTTGCAACACAAGCAACTGTATTAAGAAAGCTCCAGACTGAATTCGAGAAAGTCACTCCTTCCCACACCTCCCATACAGGCATAAATCCTACGTTCTCCTGTATGTCCAAATATCACTTCCCACATAAAACCTCTTACCCTTAAGCCCTATTAAGTATGTATGAGAAAACAACGTGTTCCTTAATAAGCCTCCTGTTCCTTTTAAAATTAAGGATTATCCTTACATCACAACAGTTAAATTATTACATATATATTTTGGCAAGTGTTGAATGGAAAAAAGTTAAATTTGGAAAACTCAGCTTAGTTTAACAGATGCATATTTGTTAGTAGTTAAGTTAATGAAGTTATTAGCGGTACAGCAGATGTTACTGTGCAATCTGACTATCTGCAAATAGTTTACCAGTACTTTTAAGCACAGAGGCAAGCTTTTTCAGCCTTTAATAAGCCACTAGAGATCTCTTCCCTCCTATTAATAAAATATAATAGTAGCTTTTAAACGTAATAGAAATGCCTACTGAAATTAGTTTTCCGTTGTAGTATCTACCTGAGTATTTTCCACTTGTAATTGGGACTAACCACGAACATGATAAACACATTCTCCACAATTATAATTCAAAGTAGTTTGTACCGTTGCATTTCATGCAAAGTACAAGTAACTTCTCTCGCCTCGTTTATAGAGAAGGTGCTGCAACAGTACTCATTTTGAACATCTGCTAAACAGTCTGAGTTATAGGACTAAAGCTAAGAGGAAAAAAAAAAAGTAACAGGACATTGTTGAAGCTAAGCAATGAATGCATTACCTGGCGCTTCAATGCATGCATTTCTGTTAGACTGCTGCAGAATTCTCCTAGCATGCGCTGTAGGAAAGTGGGGATAGACAGTGATAAACACAAAAATGCGCACCAGAAATAAAGACAGGGTCTATACAAAACAGCAGGAGGAAGACCGTTTAGTCATCCAAACCACATCAAAGCTGCTTATTGTGAGAACTTGATTAGTAAAAGTTTATTACATATACCAATAAACAGCTCTTAGTGGGGACACAGCTACAATGAGAAAGCTGTACATCGTGCTACAATGAATAAAATATCTGCATCTATCAAACAAAACAAAGGTACTGGCAGAACCTAAAAAGACACAGAAGAGAATACTTTTATGATCTAGATGCAAGAAAAGCAGTGCAGACGGCAAAAATGTAAGGGTTTATGTGATGTTACAAGACTGAATTTGAATGATATTTGATAGAGCTCCTTTAAGCATGAATAGAAAGAAAACATGTATGCAGTACAGGATGTAGTTTAAACACTAAACAAATTTTCATCTGTTCAGCAGTTACTTTTCATAGAAACATCAACAAATTGGGTGAGTTTTTTTGCTGGCTAGGTTTCTGGTTGGTTTACAGTAACAAGTTTATTTCTAAATTATTTTCATCAAGCATCTGATCTACAGAAAACACCTAAAAGCAATCAATACCCAACTTTTTGCATACTTTTATGTTAACAGCACCCTTAGAAATTAAAAAAGAAAAATCCACATGCTAAAAATACAGTATTGTTATGTTGTCATAATACATGGCTTTTAAATAACACGCTAGCAACTGAGTATGGAGGACCTTTACTCAGAGAAGTTCACAAAATAATTACTGACATTCAGAAAAGAATACCTGAGGACATTTCTGTAGATCTACTGTATTTAATTATTTTTTCCAGTTGTTCCCGATTCCTTTTGCTGAACACCTTTGCATGAACAACCTCTTCAGAGTGTCTGCTTTTATTGCTCTTGCAGGGTTCACATGCACTAGAAGCACTTGCACTTTCATAACCTTATGGGAGGGAATGAAAAGGAAGAAATACAAAAATAGCTTACAAAATGTTTTATTACTTCTAAAAATTTGTTCGAGGGCAATCTCAAAGATGCAAAACACAAATGATGTTTCCCAGCCAAAAATTTTCCTCTGCACGCTGAAGCCACACAGCAGCACTAAGTCCCTAGTGACAGCAACAGTACTATACATACCAGTACTGTCCCTCTCATTCAGTATTTTACTGAGGCCCATCCTTCAGCAAGTCGTCCACTTTGAACAAGACGACATAATGAAGAGGAAGATTCTCCTGGTGGCTTAATTCCAAATCTTAGTGTATATGCATCCACTATCCATTCAAATCAGATGTCCTAATCAGTTACGCTTTTTATTTACTGAAGTACTAAAAAAATCTTATGTAATTACATTATGTAAAATGAATTCATATTTCAATAATTTATTTTCATTATTACAGGTACCATTTATGGAGAGTAGATTTTCTGGAATGTAATGATTATAATCCAAGCTGAGTTTGCTATGGTATCTACGGTTACTTTACAACCTACCAGTATTTTTCATTCTGCCTTTTAGCTGAGCAGAACTCTTCCTCTTATTTTTCGATTTGGGTGTTTTATCTTTTGATGCCAAGCTTGCTTGTGCTGATGCTTTTCTAGATTTAAATGTCTTTGTCACAGTAGTTGGGTCTACTGGATCAGGCATGCTACTAAAACTCTCCAAAGACTCTTCATCAAACTCTCTCCTCCTGCTCGTATCAGACTGATTTTTATGACTGGAAGCACTGTTCTGTCCTGAAACTGCAAAACCTGCTTTCATTTGAGACTGATCGTCTTTTTTCACTTCCTGGCTATCATTAAGCGAAGCTGATCTTTTTTCCATTTCCTCTTCAGGTTGTCTATGACTCCTTCTGTCAGGAAAAAAAAGAAAGAAACACCACAATATACCACAACCTAGTCTCTCAGGTAGAAACAACACACACTACTACCAGGCCAGTAGCTCTATCCATAATGCAAGTTATCTGCCCTAGTTACTTAGTCATCAACTGACCACTGGGAAAAAAAAAAAAAAAAAAAAAAAAA
>Ga0065711_1038771_pt1 | contig 18432 bp, 18 predicted proteins | sample Hoacrofraction12_FD_59098 | JGI IMG/M metagenome (GOLD analysis project Ga0065711, IMG submission 59098) | Hoatzin crop microbial communities from Cojedes, Venezuela - Epithelial fraction 12 v2 (version 2) | ecosystem: Host-associated > Birds > Digestive system > Esophagus > Crop | place...
TTGTTGAACCTCATCAGGTTCCTCTCTGCCCAACTTTCCAGCCTGTCCAGGTCACACTGAATGGCAGCACAGCCTTCTGGTGTATCCACCACACCTCCCAGTTTGGTGTCATCAGCAAACTTGCTGATGGTACACTCTAACTCTTCATCCAGTCCTCAAGGTGTGCATCCCTGTACAATTAGGGAAAAAGGCCTTTATGGCAGTTTGTGCATTTATAAAGTGAGTATCAAAAAAATGAGGGGGAGCCCAGATGAAGCTTGGAAGGTTGGTGGTGCTTCTGTTCCTGTGTGCACGAGGAGGCCCCTGCTCTGGACATCAGCATGCAGTGCATTTACCTACGTGGGTCCTGCCTGGGCTGTGCGAGGGATGGATGGAGCTGCCTGCTTCTCAGCCCTGCTTGCGGGCAGGCTGATGACACCTTCCAGGGTGTTTTGCTGCTGTTTTATCCCCAGAATACCTGGATGGTACCTGAATACCTTTCTCCTTCCTGGGGGGTGAGGAGATGGTGTTATCTCTGCTCATCGGAAGAGATGGAGCTCGGGGCTCTGCACGTCCCCCTGATGCCAGCCGGCAGAGCTCGGGCGGGGAGCTGGGTTGAGCAGGTATTTGTTTACACGGTCTGGGGAACCACAGTGGTGTTACTTATTCCTGCTCTGGCTGGGGTCCCGGCAGCTTCTGGACGCTGGCAGCTTGGCGGTGCCGGCTGGGAGCGCGGCAGACACTGCTGCATTTCACAGCCCCGCTCAATGCCCCTGTGTCTGCTCTTCCAAATATTCACACCTCCACGGGAGCCTCGGGATGGGGGAGCTGCTGGTACGGGGTTCACAGTATGGGGGACAACCCCAGGTCTGCAGGGGTATCCCCAGTCTTCAATCATTCTGGCACCCACTTGTCCCCTTGCAAGCCATTGTGGAGGGGGGACATGGCGTGGGTCTGGCCGCCAGTTTGGGCTGGGGCCATGGCCAAGGTATACAGGACATGTCTCGGGAGAGAGCGCTGGCCCGGGTCGGCTCACTGTGCCCCGTATGACCCAGGTTTTCATCCCGCTGCTCCATCCGAATGCCTCTCACGTCCGCCTCCTGGGCTGGGAGACGTGGCACCACCGGCTGCGGGGGGCACAGGCAATGGGATGCTCCCATCTGCTTCCCCTCTTGCCCTTCCCTGAGGCCCAGCCACTCAGGGCTGTTGAGTTCGGCCCTCCCTCTTACCTGTGAGCTAGGTTTTCATTTGCATGCAGCAAAGTGCAGGTTTTTGTGCACAAGTTCCCTCTGTGTGCCCAAACCTTGGCTTTATTGGCTTAAGTATTCACATGGGTCCATGAACTGCTAATGCTGAATAAAGCTTACAGAGAAACTACCATGACAAAGCAGGGAAGGGGCAGAGGAATGGCACTGAGCAGGAGGGGACCCTTATGTCCCTTGAACCCTGTGGATTTGCAGGGCTTATGCCTACAGGTGTGTTTAACAAACTTACAGCAAGAAGAACCGCCCAGCAAGCGAGTGGCTAAGCGGGTACGTGTGCCTGGCCATGCGAGACAGCAGAGCAGCAAGACGAAAGAGCTGGATTTATCTCTGCTCCAGCACTAGGAACGACCCACTTAATCCCAGATCACCTAAGACCAGACCAACCTTTTAAACTGGGGAGCTGAGGAATGAGAGGGGAGTAATTCAGCTAATTACGCATTGCTCTGGTCTGATCCCTGTGACAAGGGCTTTGCCAAGCTCCTTGGCTGTGGAGGGGTCTGGGGGATGGCAAAGCAGCCAGGCTGCCATTCATCCCCTGGCACCTGCCAGCCCCTGCCTGGCAGTGCCTGCCTGGTTGCCGTAAACCTACTTGAAAAATGTCTCCCAAATTTGGGCGACGAAAGCTGTTTGAAAGGATATGCAAGATGCACCGGGTCAGAAATCTTAATTAATATTTAAATAGCGTGGTGGAATTTGTCTAAATCCTGCTAGATTAAATGCAGACATGGTAACGGGTGAGCTCGAATTTCTGATGGAAATTGCAGTGAGCTATGCTATACAGACATGCAGTGGACTAATGAGTGCTCAGAAGCTACAGTGCCTTCAGTATTTGACCCAAATGCTGGTGTACAAAGGATACTGTACTTCTTGTCGGGAGTTATATTTGTAGATTATCCCTTTAGCTATGGACAAAACCAACAGAAAGGGGAAAGCACTGAAAATAAGTGAAACTGAAAAGGTGCTTGTGGTCACCGAATCTCACGATTCTCTTCAGTGCCTGATCGCAAAGGATGGGGATGTTTCTTAGAGCCCCTGGTCGTAGCATAAGGGTTTCTCTTTTTAGCACAAAAAAGAAAAGAAAGAGAAGGAGGGTTGCCCTTCCCACAATGGAAAAAATGATAGCTTCGTGTTAAATCCCTTAATATTTCCCAACCTTTCCCTGGATGTGTGCATTCTGTGTCTCAGGCTGCAGCTTTTTGTGGTGCCTTGCTTCCAGCCCAGCCAGGGCATTTCTGGGCAGAGGAGGATGAAGCCAGGACAGAGGGATGCATTTATCCCCCCCCATCGCTTGCTGTAAGGCCGAGGTGACATCACTTCACCAGTTACTCACACCATATTAATTTAGCTGCACCTTATTTTGGAGAGCTGGAGCCTGAGGCTTTGCCATTTCCTATGGTCTCCTCAACCTGGATGAGGTTTCCTGGCTGTCAAGACAGAGAAGCAGGCAACTTTTATGGCAGAGCACTGCCGAAACCCGGCTGGGGATGAATAGAGCCCATAAATAGAAAACCTGGAGCAGCAACTCTGCCCAGGCACGCTCCGGCTGGAGGAAATCAGAGAGGCGGAAAGGATCTGGTCCTACCTGTGGTCCCTTCATTAGGGTGGGCCAGCTCTGCAAGGACAGTGGCTGCTGGCCACGGGGACGGGCTGTGAAATGTCCCCAGCTGGCCTGCGGGTTGCAACCATCTCCTGGCTGCGGAGAAGTGCCCTGGCTGGGAAGCTGGGGCTGTGCACCCACCCACTGCTGCTCCTTTTTCTTTTTTCTTTTTTGCGTGGTCAGACCGAAGGGCTGTCCTCTGGCCCATCCTTCCCCACGGGCGGTATGGCCCGGATCGGCTGCCGTGCTCTTGCCAGGGTGCCCGGAGCACGGGCCAGCTGCGTGTCTGCCTGTTTGCACTGGGCAAGGAAACACCCCCTGTGCTTTCTCAAGTCTCTGGCACTCGCAGAGGAAGGCTGCTACCACCTCAAAACCATTTGCAAATAACTTCTGTTTGCTCGGACAAACACTGGAAAAAATATATAATTTTTTTTCCTCGCAGCAGTGTGTTTATTGCCCACTGTGCTGGAGTGCGGGCTTAGCCCCGAGTGCTGCTGAGCACTGTTTCTAATTGTCTGCTTTCAAGGTGGCCACAGTTTCAGCTGTTTTTCATGAGTGATTTTTCTCCAAGCAGTGTAAATGCTACTGTTAAACCTGGCTTTTCTGTGCCCGGCTTGCAGCAGCTCTGCGTCCTACCCAGCAGAAGAATTAGGGAGCGTGGGCTGGAGAAGAACCTTCCGTATTGTTTAAGATGATGCAAATTGGGCTGGAGAGAGGATCCCCCTTGCCTTCCTGGGGGCAGAGGTGGAATGACGGTGCATCTGCAAGCCCCCTGCCTGGGTCTGGTTGCGTGCTCTGCGGAGAGCCTGGGAACACACTTAAATCCACCATGGTGCAGGCTTAGCATTGAAGTGCAAGCTTAGCGCCCATTGACTCACAGGCTTTACTTACTGTATGCACAGCTGGAGGAAAAAAAATAACTCCCTAGTTCAATTGCATAGTTAATGCCCTACCTGAGGAAATGTTTTTTCCTGCCTGAAGTCGGAGCGAGGTCTGGCAGCTGGGCGAGCAGAAAGAGGCCTTAAGGCTTCGCTGCTGTTTGCTCAAGCAAACAGCTGTGGCAGTGTCGGATGTTACCAGCTCTCCCAGTTGCTTCTCAGCATCCCTGTGCCGGTCAGGAAGGCAGGGAAGGTGCCCTCTCCTCCCTAGTTGATATTCAGCATTTTACATGGCGTTCAGTATCCCCAAAGCAGGGATGCTGTGGTCCAGGGGTGCCTGCTCTCTCACTGTCCCTGCAGAGCATCCTCTGCCAGGGGGCTGGGAGTGCTGGTTACTCTCCAAACAGCTCTTTTCACCTTACTGAGCCTGGCAATGTGGTATCTCCAAGCCACAAACCCTTCCGAGCCTGGTGGCTTAGCCACCTGCGCCGCAGAAGGTGAATGTACATGATGGAGCTCCCTTTGGTAGGGGAAGGTCCCCCTCTGGTCCCTGTGGCATGCTCCTCCTGCTGCTCCTGCCTCTGATGCACCTCCAAGAGCCGGGCCAACTTGCTGATATGACAGAAAACAAATGACCCTGGGAAAAGGTGTCTCTTCTGCTGGTTTAGTGAGTTAGAGCAGCTGGGCTGGTGGTTGAAGAGAGGTGGTGCAAGGAGAGGGGTAAAACCCTGTGGCTGAAAGCAGAGCCGTGAGCATCCCCCTCTGCCCTGCTGCCAGCTGCTGTGAGGCTTGGTACCCGTGAGCCAAAGCAAATGTCTTGTTTTTTTTTTCTTTTAACCAAATGGCTTCAGATGAATCACAGCGCTGCCATACCTTGAGCAATCACAAGATTTCCTTCACTCTATGGTGCATTAATTATAAATATTCTGCAAATTGCAGGGTATTTACAGCCCTAGGGAAGGGCACCATCTACAGTCGGAGTGATATAGGTGTGTATTTTTGCTGGCCACCTCCAGGAGGAGCATAGCCCAGTGCAAAGGGCAGAATTTTGAGCATCGGCTCGTCCTGGTCCTGCTGACGGACCTGACTTCCCTGAACCTCTGTTCCTTCATCCACAAACCAACACAATGCGCCTTGTACCCTGTGGCTGGGAACGCGCCAGGTATTACTAATACAGATTATTACAGTAACGTATGGTCCCGTGTGTAAATTTGGAATGCTTCCCTGAAGAAAACCACTCAGATACTAAAAGAAAACATGCGATTTTACTGTGTTAGGTCAGAGATTTCAAGGGAGTTTGGATTTGCCCAAGTCCTGTGAAATTTCAGTGGGATTTGGGAAACGAATCTCCTAAATCCTGGTGAAAGGGGTTTCCACAACAGCAGTGGCTTTTCTTTCTTCCCCTTGCGTTTATCCAGTGGATGAACAAATAAAAACAAACATGAAAGTAACGGGAAGGATGATGCAAGGGGCAGGAGGCTGGTATCTAAGCTATGTTATTACAGAGAAAATGACCTGGCACCGAAAGAATTAAAATAATGTCATTCCTGTTTGCTCTGGCTCATTTTTAATACGCCAGTCACCTTGACATTTCTAAAAGAATTTTTCAAGTATGTAAGTTCAAAAATTATGCAACTTGACAAAAGCAAGGAGGATATTTGAGGCTGGTGGAATAATTTGGGAGCTGGAGGCAATACGTGACCCATGCCCCATGTGGGGAGTGGTACTGGTGCAAGGTAGGCTGGATGGGGCTGGCTCCTGCACCCGCACACGGGGAGACAGGGAGGTACAAAGGGGTGAGGTGAGGGGATGGGACAGCTTGGGGCTATCCCTGTGTGCCAGTGCCAGGCAAACGGGGGCCATTTGCTGGCAGCAGCGCAGTAGATGCTGTCCCAGCCCACCTTTTCTAGGGATGCTTTGGGTATTTAACGTGTTGCAATTAAAAAATGGTGTGTGAAAGTAAACCTGGCTGGCTGGTGGCCTTCCTCCCGCATCCTGCCAGCCGTGCTGCCCCGGGAACCCTCTGCCTTGGGGAATGTGAGCTCGGGAGGGGGGCCGGGCCACCACACTGAACCAGAGCAGGGGAGGTGGGGGCACATCTGCACCCCCATGTTCCAGGGTGAAGCTGGGTGATTGCTCATGCAGAAGCCATGGAGGAGATCATTTGCCTGTATAATTGTATGCTTTGCTGTTAAGCGTATTGATTCTGAAAAGTTAATCAGACAATTTGGAGGTGCTATATCTAAAAACATAAAATCCCATTAAACTGATTAAATTAAAACTGAATCCATCTTAAATAACCCCATGCAACTTAAAATTGTTGAAATAGCATATTGTATTCAAATAAAATTATTTCAGTCAAACAAGGCTGCGAGGAGCTCTCACCTGCCAATGCCTTGTGTGTCAGCGAGTGCCTGTGCCGGGAGCAGCGTGAAGGGATTCCTTGTCGTAAAACAGAACGTGTCTGCTGTGTTTTGGGACCATGGTGATGTTGGTGAGGGTCTCTCCAGGACAAATCCCTACGTGGTGCTGCCAGGGAGAGGGGTGTGACTGATGAACATGTGGCCACATCTGCATGAGGGATGTGGCAAAGCCTTGACAGCCTTCTCCTTGCAGCTGGTGAAAATGCGATGCTTAGCAGTGGTCTGTTCACAGAAACATCAGGTTATGTGACTGCACCTAAGCTGTGGTGTATTTTCAGGTGTTTTATGCATCATGGTGAAAACTGAACAACTTCTTGAAAATGATGCTTTGCCGTGTGCTTTTTGGAGTGACTGTTAGTCCTGGGTGCCCACGTGAGATGGTGTTTGGGGTCTGCTCATCAGCTTGGAAGTCAAAAGGACTTTTGGTGTGGATGTAACATGTATTTTACAAACCTGGAGGCTGCAGCCTGCAGGCAGAGCAGCGCAGGGTGCAGCTCTAGCAACAGTGGAAGTGCTCCAGAAGTGGTGGGGGATCAGATGGGAACAAGCCTGCCACGCCGGGCACATCGCCCCAATACGTGGCAGGTAGCTGAGGTGCCCCTGGAGTGGCAGCAGGACCAGCCACGCGTGGGCCTCGCAGGCACAGCCTGCCCTCGGGGCACGCCTTGCCCTGGATCTCACAAGCCTGCAGGGCAGAGACCTTCTGACGAGGTCAGTGCCGTGATTTAAGCAACACCTTTGCTAGGAGGAGGGAAGAGATAGCGCAGGGCAGCCATGAGCCTGGAGAGAGCGCTGATCCCTGCAGCGTTCCCATCCCTGCTGTCTCACAGGCTGCAGGCTCTCGCTGCAGCACGCCGGCTCCCCAAATCAGCTCTTCTCCAAACGGGTGCCCGCTCTCGACAGGAGGCACCCAGCTTTGAAAACAGCTTCCCAGCTGTGGAGTGCGGAGTCTCGGGCAGTTGCGGCAGCAGGAGATGATTTCAGCTGTCTGAGGGACAAGAAAAGGTTTTATCTGCCAAGAGCCGAGTTCAGGATTGTTTCTGATTGCATCACTCAGCTGAAGTGCTGCAGGGAGCCGTATGCCTTATATTGCCTTAGTGATGTTATCGGCTGGCACCTGGCAAAGCAGGACTTGTGACTCGGAGATAAGTGGGGGATTGCTCAGTTAGTTTGCTTCCAAATTTGTTTATTTTCCCCTTTCTGAGTCTACCATCTCTCCTTCTTGACAAGTTCAGATTGCAAGCAAGCCTCTATTTATTTGTAAAGAAAGTGCTCCTTTTCACCTCTGCAAGGAAGCAATAGTAATAATAATTGCATCCCTGTGGGGAGATGAAGACCAGCTCCCATCCACCCTGATGAGGAACTTCGTGCAAGGGTCCATCCGTACCAGAGTGCTTCCTGAGCATCCTGCTCCGGGTGGCCAGCAGTTTCCTCTGGAAGGCGCTCCCCCCGCTCTCCTGTCAACCTAAAGGACTGCTTTTCCAAACAGGACAGGCACTGGCACACCAAGCTCCCCGCTATTGGGAGTGAGCAAGCACACAGGCTAGATGTTGTTGAGGATGGCGATGGCCTGGCAAGCGGTGATACCAAAGCCCCATGCACTGCCGTGCTACGTGTGCTGCTGCCTCCCTGCCCGTGGGCAGACTTTTACACATACCTTTCTTTACACACAGGGTCACCAAAGGCTAGGAGAAAGGCTTACCATGGGCAAACTATGCCATGTCACCACTGTAACCTCTGGAGAGTCTGAAGGCGATTGCAGGTGGCTTGAGAACATGTGTAGGCGAGTCAGAAGAGTTTGAAAGGACCAGAGGGCTTTAATCCTCGTGGGGACTGAAGGACCAGAACAAGCAGCAGCGGTGCGGTGGGGAGAACTGTGGGTACCTTTCATTTTTCCCCGGGCCCTGGCTGATGTGTCTGCCTGAGCAGAAAGTGTGCAATTCCTGAACCTTTCTCAGCTCCCTCTGAGAGCGTCTGTTTACCTTTGCTGGCCCCGTGAAGCGGGCAGGGGAGGCATCAGCATGCTAAATTTCCAGCCCTGACCTCTGCAGCGCTGACATGCTGCTTTATCTCCTCCGCAACCGTGGGTCTGCTTTTTGCAGCATCCCGAACAAAGGATGTGCCAGCGGCTGCCGTTTTTCACGGCGTCGTTCATGGCTGCGAGCTGCCACCGGAGAATAAATCCTGTCCCCCCCCCACCTCACCAGCAGCCGGGAACCTTCCTCCCAAGGCCGTCGGGTGTGTGCCAGGGGCGAAGCCCCCCGCTCTGGGCCTAATCCCATGGCACAGCGAGAGGAGGGGAAGCGTCCCCTTGTGCAGCCAGGGGAGGGGGATAATGGGGAGCGCATTAGCATCTCTATGTGCGGGGGCTCGGGGAGCAGCGGGGTGCAGGGGCGCTTCCTGAATCCACATCCTGGCATCCCTGCCCTCCCAGCTGCTGTTTGCCCACCCGAGATGCCGGGGCTGGAGGCAGCTGTGCCTCCGGGGCCAGGAAGCAGCATCCTCCTCGTCCTCGTCCTCGTCCTCCTCCTCCCGCCCCGGGGGCTCTGCATCACAAGGCCCGGGGTATTTCCTCGGCCGGGCGGGCTGTGTTTGCCGGGATCTCCGGGGAGCTGATGAGGTGCTAATGCGAGGGCTGCCGGCGGCTTTTCAGCCTGCAAACCGCCGGCCGTGCCGGGAGGGGGGTGCCCGGGGGGCCGGCAGGCAGCGAGGGGCTCACCCCCGCCGCTCCTCCATTGCAAACGCCCGGGTGAGAGCGCAGCTGGGCTGGGGGGAGCGGCCGGCGGGGAAAAAGCCGCGTTTTGCGGTGGGAAAACCCCAAAGAGCCCGGGGGCAAGGCACGGAGCAGGGAGGGCAGGGCAGGGATGCTGCGGCCCCGGCCGGGGGCGGGAATGGCCGCTGTGGGTTGGGAAAGCTGTCCTGTAAGTGGGTCTTTTGTGATGGAAGTGGAGGGGGAAAGCGGGGGGATTAGTGAAAGTTGTGTGCTGCGGTGAAAGTGGTGATGCTCTGGTACCCTCGCACTGCCTTCTGCAGCGTGGGCAGGGAGGGGCCAGGGGCTGCGCAGGTCCCGGCCGGGCAAAAGCCTCCCGGCAGAGCAGGGGATGCTCGGGCGGATGGGGCAGCTGCAAGGCAGGAGCTGCCAGTGGGCTTCAGCCAGCTGCCTGCACTGGGCATGGCTCAAACCCACCCGTGTTTGCAGTGGAACAAGGCCCGAGTGGGCAAAGCAGAGCCGTTTGGGTGCTATCAGCAACGGTGTCAGTGCAGACCACCCTGCCCTGCACATGGGCAGAGCTTCGCTGATGGAGCTGGGGAAGCAGATGCCTCCGAAGGCCAGGTCCCCTCTGACACGGCGTGCAGAGCCCGTTGGTGAGGGCAGGCTGAGGTGGGGACGGGGACCAGGGCGCAGGCACCTGCAAGGGCCCGCTGGGACTAGCACAACCAGCCCTCGGCAGTCCCGGGTACTGGCAGAAGGAGGTCTGGCCCAGGAGGGTCCATGGGCTCTCTCCTTTCCCTTCCCTATACAGGCACAAGAGCAAGAGAGATCCCAAGAGCTAGAGCTAAGGAGAAATCATGCCTCTTTCTTTCCTTTTTACCTTTTTCAGCTTTCTGTGGTCTGGCCTTTTTGTTGCTCACTCATCACTACACTCTCTGACCTTTGTTTTCTGATTAAAGAACAAACATGTTCTCTGGGGCATCTTTTGATATTAAAATAAACATGTGACATGTCCAGACACCCATTCCTACTGCTTTAGTGTATAAAAACATACCCAGAGTATAAAGCTTGATATATAAACCATATAAACCGTAATCCATGTACTTCATTTAGTAAATTCTGGTGGATAAGGATGTACACACAGCACATCTACAGATGGGTATCTGCAGAGATAAGGGCAAGCCTGGCTGTTTGCATACAGAGCCGTGGCTGATGAGGTGTGTAGTGGTCCTGTGTCCCTGCCAGAGTGGATTTAACTCATGTTGGGAGACCTCAGGGAGCTCCGTCTCCTGTGCAGAGATTGAATTAGCTGGGCAAAAGGGCTGGCCTCTGCAGTCGCAGAAAAGGGCCAGGGTACGGAGACTGGGAGGCTGCTGCTGGAGATAAGCGGTGCCCTTGCTTCCCAGCTGGGATGAGGACTGGGTGGGACCGGGACATTGATGTCCCCAAGGAATGGGTCTCCCTAGCTGGGGAAGAGAAGGGAAACCAAGCAGTCAGGCTGCTGGCTCGCTCCTGCTGCCTGCAAGCACGTCCGGCCCTTCGGACCGTAACCAGTGCGGCTGGACAGGGCTGGCTCTCACCCAAATGGACGAAGTGATTCGGCAGTTTGCACTCATTCCTGCAGCTTTGCGTGTGCAAATATTTGGAGGAAAATATCCACAAATGCCTCAGATGTCGTTTTTGGTTTTGGTTGGGGTTGGTTTTTTTTTGATATCTCTTTTTCAAGCTATAATCATTTGGTTATTCATGAAAAAAAAGAACAATTAAGAAGAACTTGTGGATGCTCAGGTGTCTCTTTAGGCTCAGCCCTGAGGTCCTGACTCATGGCTTCCCCTCTGTAGGGCTGGTGTTGCCTGTGGAGGCTTGCAGATGCTACCAGACCCTCCAAGGAGCTGTCTGCTCACCGGCCCACACGTGTGCCACATGCTGCCGGCCCCACGGCTGCCGAAATGCCCTGGCACACACCTGGGGCAGGGGGCTGCCACCTCTGCCCCACTCCCAAGTGGGTGCTGCTAGCAGCAGATGGAAATAGCAGCAGCTCTGTTGACTTACAACCACAGTCCTGACTTTAATGGGCGGCTTTACTCCCTGACAGCTATGGATTCAGTCTTTTTTTTAACAAGCCTCTCTTTTTCCCTGCGTGTGACCCATTAGCTTCTTGAACCGAGGGTGTGTGAGGAGGCAAGGGTTCTCCTTGTGTGCTGGGGGTACACGTGAGCTGCCCTCGTCTCCCCTTTGAAAAAACAAACCCGAACCCTATAAGCATAGAAGACACTTGTCTGCGGCAGTCTCTGCACCCCCGGGAGAGGCAGCCAGCGACTGCAAGCCGGTGGGTGCTGCTGCACCCCGGTGAAGGGCCGGCGGGCGGTGGCAGCCCCAGAGTCAGCCCCGGGCGCCCCAGCCACGCCGCAGGGTGATGCCTCCCCACGCCAGCCCCGGCAGGAATGTTTGCTGTCACCGCAGCCTGCGGCGAGGAAATATTTTCCAAGCAAAAAAAGGCCTCCCAGTGTATTTTGCACTGACGGCTTCCAGCAGCCCTCTGTAGCCGTCTTGTTCTGCCGCTGCCGGGACACCTACCCGGAGGAAGAGAGGAGGCGAAGGTGGGAGAGCTTTAAAAAGCTCTGGTTAAGTTTGTTCCACCCTGGCCGTCCCCCCTCTAGAGCGGGGCTTCAGAGGCTGCAAAACACCCAGTGGCTGCTTGGAGGGGGACAGATGGTTTCCTGTCTGCCTGGGATGCTCAAACCCTTCTGCCCAGCATCGCGTCCCAGGGGAGGAGAGGAGAAGCAGGGTCCCACACATCACAAAGCATGGCAGCTTCAGGGAGGCTAAGGGAAGCCCCGGCTCCTTCCCAGGCTGCGCTGTGAATGTAGGTCAAAGCCCTCTCCTCACTGAAATCCAGTGACGACGATGGTGTTACAGGTTGGGCTGAAATATGTACCTCCGGGTCTTTACTCTGGCACTGAAACAAAACGTACTCAGAAAACTGTGAAAAATAAACCCAGCTTGTGAATGCAGCTGATTGGAAGTTTTTCCAGGAGAAAGTGCTGTCTGACCCATGTAAAATCATTCCTCGGGCATGTGTTGATTTGGGCAATGTTTCCTCTGAAAAAAAAGATCAGAGAGAGGGGGGGAGAAATGTTTGGAGAGAGCTGGAGCCGCCGCCTTCAGCGGAGCTTTTCCATCCCCACTGCAGAACGGCTCTCCCTTGGAAATGCACTTTATTTAGCAGCCTAAATGCACTTTACTTAGCAGCCCGCTGCCTAGTACGTGCTGCCGTCGCAGGGAGCAAAACAAAATCGTCTGCTGTGGACTTGGCTAAGATGCGGGTCCCTGGTGGGGATGCTTCTGCTGCCTCTGTGCCTTTCCCCCAAGGACACAGGAATGCGACTTTTACCAGGAGGGAAACACTGGCTTAGTTTTAGGGGAGGAAAGGGTCTCAGCAGCACGCAGGAGCCGGCCCTTGGGAGAAAGCCTGGCGGAGATGAGCCGTGCCGATGGGCATTGCAGCTTGGTCAGCACGTCCCACTTGGGACAGGCAGCCTCAGCTCTCGGGCTGCCTCTTCCTAAAAACACCTCATTTCCCACCAGCCTCATTGCAAGAGTTTTCGGGGCCGAGAGCAGGTGCCAAATGCTCGTCCTCGAGTGGAGGTGGGTTTTTTCATCAGGAAGATTTTTTCTGAGCGGAAGGAAAGGCTTACTGAGCCAGATGAACGTTTGTCTGGTAAAAGTTAAGCCAGTCATGTAGTCAAAGCTTTCCTGGGTCCTAACAACACGGGTCGAGATTAAATTTTTCAGTTGGAAATGAGTAGGGTGGAATTAAAACGCTGTGGCAGCTAGAGCGATGGGTGTCACTGGCCATGGGGCAGATGGGTGCCCCTGGGATGGGGTGCCCATCCCAGACTGAAAACACTGCTGTAGTCTGTCTGTGCAAAGCTTGAGGCGGCAGGGGCACAGATGTCCTGGCAGACCTGGGCTCGCCCCACCGGGGTGGCACCAACCCCTCGCCCCAGGGCAGGCTCCTCGTCCCGTCGCACAGGAAAGGGCTTGTGCGCCCACAGCTGACCCTGAGCAGATTTATTGGGTGATCCTGGGCTGCTATTAGTGGTCAAGGAACCGCAGACTCACAGACAGGGTTTGAGTCCCAGGCAAGCTCCTGTGTTTTTTCGGAGCAGAAATCTCCGTTCCGGCTGTTTTGCCGGTGGTTCTGCCAGGGACACCTCGTTCCCGCGAGCTGCCGGCTCTGGATGGGGCACCCGGAGAGAGGGGTCCCCTGGGAGCAGCAGGCTCCCCCTGCACCGCCCCAGCAGCTGGGGGGAGCAGGGGGGGGACACAGAGGGGAGTGATGCAGGGGCTCCCAGCAAAGCGTGCTGCCTTGCTCCCCGAACTCGGAGGAGCCGCCGCGCTCGCCGAGCGGTTCGCCCTGCTATTTATACCCGCCACGCGCAAGAGGAGCCTTTCAGTATAAATGAAGCTATTTTAAAGGTCTTGGCCAGGTATAACTGGTTTAAACAAGGCCGGTAATGACTCAGAAGGCTATAAATGTCCGTTAGAGTCCTCAGCGAAGCTGTCAGGGATTGATCTCCTCAGCAAGCAGCCTCCTGTTGCAATGTGAAAGCCGGGCAGTCTGTGCACGGTCCCGTCCCCATACTCCAACACCAGCCCAACAACAGCACCCCTTCAAACCCCCTTCATCCACGGCCTGAGGGTTCGTAGATGCAGTTCCTCCACAGTGATCTGGAGCTCCGTATGGGTACAGGCCCTGTGGTCCCCACGTCTCCATTCTCCAGCTGGAGGCTGCACAGCTGCATCCCTGCCGCAGGCTGAGCATCATGAGGCACTGATGGGCTCAGGCACAGTGGGATGCCCCAGAGACTGGTTTGGCTGGACACATCTCTTTGGTTTTATGGGATGTCTTAAGTCTTTGGTAACCGGGTCCCTGTTTAAGGTGATGGGGATGGTGGGCTGGACCTGGGGCGATGCGCTGGACTACCTTGGGCTGCAGTAGCGCTGCTTTATCCCACTCAGTAGCAAAAGCCACTGCATTCCTCCTCCTCCAGTCTCTGTGGAGACTGAGGCACCTCCAGACTACGCCAGGCTGGAAGGTTTCCAGCAGAAAGGGGTTTTGTTAGGAAATAACAGCGAGTTTTTAAAGCATAGGTTTTGGGAGGAGTGTCTATATTCAATTTTTCTGTTTGTTTTCTTATTGTAAAACCAAAGACATTTCAGTTTTCAGAAACTGATAATTAAACATAAAAAATATTTTCCCTGAATGAAACCAAAACCTGAATACTTTGGTCAGCCAGGTAAAACTTCCCCTGCCTGCCAGGGCCTTTGGGGACGAAGCTAAGGAAAACATCCATGGCAGGTCTGTCCTGGGAGGTGAGGAAGACTTTCTTTTCTTCCTTTCTTTTTCGAATCGGAAAGTCAGCATTGCTGGGTATTTCCCTCAGCATCTTGCTCAGCACCTCCTTCTCCCTCTGCCATGTGAAAGCAGGGGAGCTGGAGCGGCCCCACACACCCCAAGCACTGGGATGAATCTGTAGCTCCAGGTTTTTCGCACCCAGCCTTCTCCCCCAGTCATCATTCCAGATGCCTGCGCATCTTGTTTACCCAGCAAAATGCGCTCGTAGAGAAAACCAGCGCCGGGGCATCACGTGGGCCACAGTAAACAGCCAGCAGATGCACTCTGTTTATTTTGCTTCAGAGCCTTTCCAGAAGGCACCGTTTTGCTGGTGGGTTCCTCAGAGGGGGCTTTTGCCCGTACCCGCATCCTACATGGCAGCAGATGCCCGCTCCCGGCAGCCCTGCCAGGGCTCAGCAGCAGCTCTGGTCCCACCGGTGCCCATCACACCATCGCTGGGTGCTGGGCGCCAGCGAGGTCCCTGCCTTGGGCTGTTGTTGCACCCAGGGGCCATCAGTAAATGCTCTTAGGTTCCCCAGTTGCCTCTTAGGAGCCGGATGTCCCCATCGGTGCCAGTGCCGGCACTTACTGAGCATCCCACCGATGCCGGTGAGCCGGGGGGACCTCCTCTGTGCCCATGGGGGAAAATAATGGGACTTTATTTCCACCCCCATCACATTTGTCAGCGACTTCCAGGGTTTCATTTTACCTTGTGGTGCCAACCACTGATTCCAGCAACTCGTTACCTTCACTGGCATGTTGAATAATTACAGAGTGGGGAGGAATGTTAAAATAGCACCTGGAGGACTGAATACGCCAAAAATAGCCACGGCGGCCATGTCCCGACCGGCCAGATCCTCAGGTACACTTGCGGATGAAGTGAGTTTGTCTGCGATGGAGTCCCTGAGAACCTGGGACCGCGGGATACCATTCCAGTACTGAAAAGACAGATATCCTTGGGCTCTTGATCAGATATTGTAATTACAAAATTTTTGCATACTCCTGACTCTTCCATGGTTAGATTTGTTAAAGCCTTGGAAAATATTTTCATGAATTAAGAAGCCCCATTAGATGTTGAATCTAATTAGCAGAGACTTGGCTGTAGAGTTCTTCAAATAGTTAAGTCAATATTATACGGTGTAATTGTGGTAATTCCCTGGCGGTGCTGCAGCTGACGACGGCCTGTTTTAGTGCGTAGGTAACTCCGCGAACGGGGGAGAAACTCTCCCCACCATGGAGTGTCACTTGTTTCAATGGTTCCCATCTGAATCCTTGAATGAGCAAAGGATATTGTTTCCTGACATGTCCTGCAGAAATTACGGGAACTCTGGAGGCGTGCTCGGGAGCAGGACCCTGGTGCACGTTACCAAACCGATACTGGACGCGACCTTGAGATCAGGCCGTGCTGGAGAGCTGGGCTGTTGCTAGCTCTGCCATGGGACTGCCCAGCGGGCTTTGGCGAAGATGCTCAACCTCTCTCCAGCCTATTTCCCCGGTTCAGAAATGTGACTCGTCACCACCCTCCTCCTTCTCCTCCAGCTGTCTGTTCTTGTCGGAGTGGAAGCTCCTGGGGATGCTCCCAGCCTAGCAGAGCCCCTTGACCTTACGAAGAGCTCCTTCCAGGGATTCTAAAGGACCAAACTGGGAATAAAGCCAGCAAGAGGGAGTGCTGCAGGCAGCACATGGCGCAGGGGCATCGATGGCAGCTCCCCTGCTCCAGCTCCACCTTCACCCTTCCCTCTCCCCAGCTCAGACCCAGCCGCTCCAGCCTCTTCCTCAAGTACTTCCATGCATCGATTCATCCATAATTTTCAAGTCTTACCAGGGGAAGGCCCCAGTAAATCCCGATGGTAATTGCAGTGGCACTGTACAAGCATGCCGGACTGCCTCCCTTCCTGGCAGACTGGTTGCTTTTGTCTCTAACAAGGTCTGCAGCTGCGTGGACTCCTTTTGCTTCTTGTTATTGAAATGCCTCTCTTCCTGGGGGCAAAGACTGCTTCTATCTCACAGGAGAGCCCCTTCCTCAATTAAAGAAAAAAAAAAGCCAACCATTTATTTTGAAACAGCAGTGCAATTGGGAGAGTTCATTATATTGGATTAATTACGATAATTATCAGTAGAAGGGAGATAATTACCCTGTTTGTTGTCGAGAACAAGGTAAGGGGTTCTTTTTTTTTTTTTTCCAATTATTGTTCTCTTTTGCACAGACCAGCCCGGTCATGGGGGGGGCGGGGGGCACAGGGGAGGCAAACGCCAGGACTGGGGTCTCTCCCACTTGCCACCAAAGCCCAACCGTGGATCTCGGTTCAGAAGCATCCTTCCCCTCCCAGCAATGCCCTGCACTGCCGTGGTCCTTACATGAAATGGCCATTGCAACCTGGGCGGCTGTACAGGGCAAGTGCCCGTCCCTGGGAGCGCTGGGAAGAGGGACTGGGAAGTGCTCGCTGCCTTTGTCATTGCTGCAGGTGATGAAGATGGCCAAAAAGCGCCCCAGCTCCTGGCAAAGCTTCACACCGGCCACCAGCCTCCTACCCCTTGGAAGGGAAAGATCGCTCCTCAAGTCATGGCTTCTAGTGCAAATAAGAAAGTAAATTAAAAATTAAATTTAAAATAAATATTGGTTAAATATTAAAGAGAATAAATAATTTTTAAATGGCTGGTGTGTTTCTCGGTAACCCAACCAGGTACGTTTAAATAAAACACGACTGAAAATTTTCAGGTTTTGTCATCCTAGGTATTTTTAAAAATGTTTCTAATAAGGCAAGACTATGTATTTTTCTGCTCTCTTAAGACATTAATTTTAGCAGGTTTCCTGAGGCTAGCAGCATGGAAGGCTGCCCTTGTGAAAGAAGGGAGAAGGAGGTGGTGGCTGCAGGGCCCGGGGTGCTTACAGAAGCAGAGATCCCCGTTGCTGCCTGCTGCGTTGGTCACACATCCAGCCACCTTCAGACAAGCCACCGTCTTTGCAGGCCCACGTTTATGAATGCAAATGCTTGCATAGCTCAGAAAGTTTGCGTCCCTGCGTTACAGAGACAAAGCCTTTGTCTGAGGACGAGGCCGTGGTTGCTGTAGCTCACCCTTGCACCATGTCCCTGAGATACACACACCAACAATGTTCTGGGCACGCAGACCAGGAGGGACACCACCGTTCCTTGTGACACAGGGGGTGTGTGGGATGAGGAGAGCTGCTCCACGTGCAACACACACTGCGTGGAAGGTCTTTCACGTCCCAGGCAGGGCAAGAGACTTGGATCGTGGGACAGCCAGTGAAGGGTGCGACAGCAGACCAAGAAGGCAAAACTGGATTTAAGTGTTGGGGCTGGAACAACAAGAGTAGGAAAGTCCTCTGTAGCTGAGGAGCGGCCTCAAGCCAACGTTTTGGGTCAAACCCCAAATGAACAGGACTCTCGTGAAAGCAACGCTCCTTTGGTGGTCTGCAGCTTCATCTTTGGTGGGAACAAAATTCAAAGTCCTACTGCTCTGAGGGGTAAACAGCACTTCATAAAGAGCGGTGCGAGACTGGGACCCGCAGAGCTTCGGGCGGGCATTAGCCTCCAGGCTGAAGGTGGGTGAGTTTATCACAGGGAGAAATTCTCCTTATGCCCTCCTTCCTCCTCCTCCCGTGGAGCTTGCCGGGAACTTCAGTACCAAAGCCAGCCATGCTGAGAACACGCGCTCACCTCCCACACCTTGTGTTCAGAGGGAAAAATTGATGCTAAAGCCAACCACACCTTTCCCTAAATGGCTGAAGTCAGCTGCGGAGTGGGGAGCGGAGCGGACAGGATCTTTGAATTGATGATGCTTGTCATGTCCAGTCGCCACGTCGCTAATTTTACTGAGCTCTCCCCTCCTCAGCCTTCTGACTGCTGCTCCAAAGGAGCACAAAGCTCTGCGGAGATGCGTTAGGTCGGAGAGTCGTGTCTTGGGCTGTGCTGTCAGCCCCGGGGTGCACCTAGCCCAGGAGCCCCTTTCAGCCGTGACCCAGGGCAGGTGATTTGGGGGTGACCATTGAACGCCCGGTGCGGCAGGGTGCTCCCCATCCCCCGGGGAAAAGCCTCTCTCCGCTCTTGCCGAGACGGAGCGTGCCTGAGCCGGCCGGGGCGAGACCCCCGCCCCGGGGGGGTGCAACACCGGCACGGCGGCCCCCGGGGGTCCCCCGGAATGTCTACCCCCGCA
>Ga0065711_1038772_pt1 | contig 18429 bp, 12 predicted proteins | sample Hoacrofraction12_FD_59098 | JGI IMG/M metagenome (GOLD analysis project Ga0065711, IMG submission 59098) | Hoatzin crop microbial communities from Cojedes, Venezuela - Epithelial fraction 12 v2 (version 2) | ecosystem: Host-associated > Birds > Digestive system > Esophagus > Crop | place...
TTATAAGGTCCCCTCGCAGCCTTCTCTTCTTCAGGCTGAACAAGCCCAGTTCCCTCAACCTCTCCTCATAGGAGAGATGCTCCAGTCCCCTCACCATCCTTGTAGCCCTCCGCTGGACTCTCTCCAGTAGTTGCTCATTTTTCTTGAAGTATGGACTGAGTGAGGATTAGGGTTGTCCTGGTGAGGAGAGAGGGAGTGAAGGAGGGGAACCATCCAACAGAGAGTTTCCTAGCTTGTTGTTAAACTCCAATATACAAATCTCAAAAGAAAATATTGACTTATAAAATGACGGACCTTAGTCAGTTAAGCAGTGTTTTAGCAACGTTGGGAGTTTATTGTCTCAGATTAGTTGTGAAATATCACTTCCTTTCAAAGAGCTGTTTATGTTGCTAGAAATGTGGAAAACCATTTTTTTAGGTTGGCTACACATTTTGTCTGGGAAGCCTGAGAACACCCCAGTGTCATTCCTCTGGACTGTCTGTATTTCACTTATTCTTAACATCTTGTGATTGTCTGTCGACTGTGAAAGAATTTCATGGCAAGTTAAGCCAGTAAAAGGAAAGAGACTTATTAGGCAGATTCAGTTTATGTGGTGTGTAAAACAGATGCTTAATAAAATTAAGGGTACAATTGAGGCTCTCTTTTCTGCTACCTAAATTGCCATTAATATATTCCTGTGTTGAGTGAATAGTGCATTTGCTGCTCTCGTTCTCAGCCCAGTGGAAGGAAGAACGAGGACTGGTATGCGGTGGCATGGTTTTACAGGTGCTCACCTAAGCTAACTCTCCAGGGTATTTTTTTCTTCCCTCCCTACAGGGCTTGCTCTCAGAAATCCTCAGAAAGGAAGAGGATCCCAAGACTGCCTCGCAGTCCTTACTGGTAAACCTTCGGGCTATGCAGAACTTCTTGCAACTGCCAGAAGCCGAACGAGATCGAATTTACCAGGACGAAAGGGAAAGGAGCTTGAATGCAGCCTCTGCCATGGGCCCCGCGCCTCTCATAAGCACACCGCCTAGCCGGCCTCCACAAGTAAACCGCTCTCGCTGTCTTTGAGATGTGCTTGTTGTGTTTCCTCCCTGTCCTGCTGGGCGATGCCTGTCTTAAAAAGAAGAAAACTTTTACTGTTGCATGTTTTAAACTCTCGTAGAATCATTATTTGCAGTCTGTATTACAAATTAAATTTAAGAAATATGATGGATGATAGTAGCAGTTTATTACTACCTATTTTCTAGTTTTAAGATAAATTCTATCCATTATGGCCCCTACAGAGTTTTTTTAGTCATTTTTTTGAGATACAAGCTTTACTGGGGAAGATGCTGTCTTTTAGCTGTCTTTTTCTCCTGTATTTCTCAGGTGGGGTTTTTAATGTTAGAGATTCAAATAGAGATTTTGAAAGATTTGGACCACTAAACTGAGTGGGAATGGAAGCAGAAGTATGAGTGCGTTGTATTGCCTAAAAAAATTGTCTTCCAGAAAACAAACAAGTAAAAGGAAAGGGATGGGAGAAAGAGGACTCCATCCCAAAATGCTGGGCACACTTTCTACAGGTCAAGCTACTGACAACAGGATAACGTAACAGACTTACTATATCCATTGCTCTGAAAAATTTGGATATGTTCATTTAAGATTCATTTAGTATTTGTTCAAATGAAACTCCTATTGATTTCTGTAAAATCTAGTGGGACTATTGGTTTAGTTCTTTCAAAATTACGAAGTTATGAAGTGGGATCGAGAAATTCAGTGGTATAGTCCTTGTGCCTATCAAGGAAACGCTGATGCTGATTTTAGGGTACATGAAATATACAGGTGTGAGCCATAGAAGTGCATGGGATTTCCACAAAGAAGCATCATGGTTGTGAATTAAACACTCAAAAACCCTATTTTTTTCTGAAATACCCTGCATTGCTGTGGCTCGAGGTTGTACCTATGCAAGGACAAAAGAAACTGATGTGCAGTTATGTGGGAATCATGTTGTATATGCAGTCTAGATTTGCAAGGCTTTGGGATTGTGGGAATTTTGTGATGGATGAGTATATAAACATAGCAGTTTTTCACTAACCAGACTTAGGCTTGTGCTTATGACTATATTCTGTGCCCATTCTGAATGCTATAAGTTCCTCGAGATTATTTTTTCTAGTTTTCCTGCATCTAATGGATACTAAGGACCACATTAAAGAAACGAATAACAAAATGGTAGGAAAAGGGAGGACAGAAGATCACTGTGACCTTCTGCAGTACTTTTCACAAGAAGAGAAAAATTTCTTAAGAGAAAGAACAAACTGTGCTAACGGTCTAGTTTGGTTATCATTGAGTTTAGTCTGTGAAATCCACTACAGGTACTCTTCAAGATAAAGGATGAGAATCTATTTACACAGTAATGCTTTAGTGGGAAATAGTTAAATATAGGTAACTGTGTTTAAAATAACATTTAAGTTGTTTTAATATCTGTACCTGTTCCCACAGCTGAAGTAATTCAGAGCAAAGGCTAACTCTCCTTCTTAACTTATCTGTTTTTGCCAAGGTAATGTCTCACTCTGTCTCAAGTGGTCTTGGGCAATTTCACAGCTAAAGAACAGAGTTAATTACAGGACCTTCCAGAAGGATGTCAAGTCAGAGGTAGTCCTTGTGTTGGTTTAAATTCGCACTTTAAACTGCATAAATCCCTTGCAGCCAGAAAGAAAGTGAGACTTAGGGGTTTTCTTAGCTGACAAAACATACTGTAAGTCCAAATTTAGGGGTCGGGGGCAGGGGGGAGGATAAATCTGTCTCTACTCTGCTCTAGTTTATAATTACATTTCATTTTTTTAGTGGGAGTCAGGAGTATAGCTAACCTAATTGCGACAGTTCAAAGTGGAAACAGCATACGGTTTTGTTTTGATCCTTTCTGAAAGGAAAACAGGTCAACAAAGAAACCTTATAGACTAATACTTGAGGTCTACAGGAAAAAACAATTATTTTTCTAGTTGTTATATTGTTCTCTGTCATTCAGCGAAACATATGCGCTTTACCAAGTGGATGGACCAAGGATGTAGAAACCTCTGAGTTGGGATTGTGTGCGACCTTTTTATGTGTTGCCAGAATTACCCACCTATAAACATGCGTAGCAATTGCTACGTGCTACCAAGTGTTCAGAGCCCTAAGTTTAAAAATTGAAATGTTTGTGTTGGCAACGTAAGTACAATACTTAATGCTAGAAATAATAATGAAATTATTCTATTTGTTGCACTGGCAAGTATAACTTTACAAATCATAGCAGAAATAAATTATAGTCAGGATACTGCAAAATTATTAATGCAAACAACTACTGGTCTGATACCCCACCAAATGTCCACAGTTTATTGAATATTTGATACTAAGGAAATAAAACTACTAGCGTCCTTACTACTATATTTATTATAAGCAATTATTTAAAGTTCACTATACAGGAATACAGCATAATATTTTTCTAGCTTAGCTATGAGCTTCTTGGATAACTATTGAAAGACAAAACAGACCATTTATCCCGACAACAGAATTTACACAAGAGCCAAGATATTTAATATTAAATCTTTAGACCAGTGTAACATTTGAAACAATTAAACTATGAAACCATGAAAAATAGGAGCTAATATGCCACACATGAAGGTTTATTTTGCAATTGCAAGTTATCAGTTTCGGAAGGATGTGAAAATAAACATCCTGAAAAGGATCTATTTTGCATTTTTGTGTTGCCAACTGGTGGCCAGACAGTAGAGCGGACTTAACCATTTAGCAGCTGAGCTTGTTCTGTATGAATTTTGCATACTGTTGCATACAAAAACCAGAACACGTGACCTTGGAGGTCTGACAGGGTGGTAGGAACTCACCAAGCATAAACCCTGGTGCCTGAGTTAGAAGGATCTGTGTTGAATTTATCTCATTTTTACAGCATTCTTACTAGTTGCTACTTGAGCTAATGTATCTGGATTGTTTCCAATTCTTTTTTGAAATCCTTTAAGAAGCTCTTTGTCCCCCTTTCTTCTCCCTTTCTCTCTGACTTAAACAAAAAAGCAAAATCTTACTTTTTTTTTTTTAATTGAAATCATTAGCTTCTAATGTATGAGCTTTTGGAATATGCGTATAGCCCTCTAAGCTGGTCAAGTTGTAAAAGTCTGCTACTGTCTTCCACGCTGGCGGACTGAGCGTGGGGAGACGGCATACACAGGAATTTTTCCCTTGGATGTTGTCCATCTTGCCGTCTCCTGGGGCAGAAGCCTGTCTGTCAGGCTCTTTCCTGGGGCAGCAGAGCTTATAAATGTTAGCATCTCCATCAGGTAGGTACTGCATGGAGACATAGTTGAACCTCTCCAACCTAGAACGAATTAAAAAAGATCCTTTCTTGTTCTATTTCTTCTATTAACTTTTTTTTTCCCTCTTCAACACCTTCATCTTGCAGATCGCCCCACAGAGTTCTTTTCTGGGTATCCCTAAGTCAGGTTCAGAGGATGAGTCTATTACACGTTGTGTGGGAACAAGATAATATGGGGATACTTCAGAGGATGCTGAGAGTGGAACTATGTTCAGGGTGGATGGAGTTCCCAGGGAGGTGCTAGGCATGGCCTCTCCCTCTCATCGGCGCAGTTCAGGGTGTGGGGAGAAGTGGATTACCTCCTCCATAGTATATCTTGGGAGGAGGATGGAGACAGGTGACCAAGTCACAGGTTTTCTTTTCCAAAATATTCTGGTTGAAGCTTGTTAGCCATCCTGCAGTTATGAACACTTGCTTCTCAAGGCAAATAATCTCCATTCCAGCAGAGCTGAGGAGGAAATCCTTCTTGCCCCTCTCATTCCCCAAAGAAAATTTGTGGTAACTCTTGGGGTCCATCATCATTCTGTGTAAAAACAGAGTACGTGTAATGTCAAGAGCAGCATATCATTTTTACAAGGCAACATTTTAAGAAGTAGCCACAAATCTTGCATGAGTCGTGGTTCTGGGTACTCAGTTGACAGATTTCCTGGCCTTCCTCCGACTACAGATAAATTACAGTTTCTTCATGCTAAAGCAGTTTCAGCTTGGGTCCTAGAGATAGGATGTCACTCTTGAAAGACTGGTCTTGAGGAGGACACTGCTTTGCTGATGTTTGAGGACCAGTGAACCTCCATTGCAAGGAACTCCGGATAACACCAGCTCCCATGAAATTTGATGGTGGAGCCCTGGAGTTCAAACGTATGCACACCCCATACATCAGCAGCAAAATTTTTATTTGTAAGTCTGAAAAATTTGAGATTTAGGTTGATAGTGTTTGTGCCAAGCTGCATTTTAATGAAAGTAAAAAATGAAGAAAATAATAAATGCAACCCTCTCACCCCCCTGCAAAAACCACCATGGAGAAGAGTTAATAGAAACCCTGACACTTAACTATAACTGCGCTTCCAGGCGCCACTGTAATAATGGAGTAGTAAACCTTGTCCTGATAAAAGCTGTTCTGAAAGCAACAGCATTTATTGTACCTCCTGTGCTATTTGCAGAGCAGAACTGAAAAGTAGTTTGTTTTGCCTGGAATGAACTACTTTATGAATTTTAATGTACGATGTATTACTAAAAGCTAAACCAGGATTAAAGAAGATTTTTGTTCCCAAGCTAAAACAGTACTTATAAGAATGTGTTATAAAAGATTTTTTTGTTTCAGTTTCAGTGGGGAGGGAATGGGTTTCCATGTTTGTGAAAACCTCTTCAGATTGGTTATTCTTTCTATAACAACCTCTCCTTTGTTTAGCAAATTGAATTAATCCAGAACTTCTTGCTACTGTAATCAGTCTTATTTGATAAGATATATCTGGGCAGGCCAGAAGGGGGTGGACATGTTGGGGTTTTTTTTCAAGTATTTTTAAAAGACTAAATTGATTGGTGGTAGGACGATGGCCAAACAAATTTCTGATTCTCAGTGTGTTACATTTGTAAAAGAATGCTCCCCTGTTCACTAGTATTTGCAAAATTTAGTTACTGTCAAAAAAAAAAGAAAATGTAGCTGATCTATAGCTTCTTTCCTAAACAGAAAATGTGGCTGTAAGTGTGGGCGGGGTGGGAGGTTTTGCTTAAGTGTGGATGAGATGAGAGATTATGTTTTGTTTTGGTTTTCTCTCCAAAGTGAATACTTTTTCCACCTCCTCTCGCAAGTCCTGAAGTTGCACCATTGAGGGCTTTTTTGTTTTCTGTTGGGTTTTTCAGAGGAGGAGGGTGTTTTTTCAACCCGGCTTCAAACAGCGTCTGTCTTGAACTCAATTCTAAATTCAACACAACAGCCTGGATGCTAGCTATGGATAAATTATGAAACAGTTTTATGTATGGATATTCTCCAAGAGGTTAATTAGCATTATTGCATGGAATTCATCAGACCAGAGCAGATCAATGGTCCATCTAGTCCAGCCACAGTCTATACCTGATCTTTGAAGAGAAATTAGTAAGAGGTGGGGGAAGAATTTTTATACTTGGCCAATGATGTAAATTGGAGAGGGAGAGGGCATGGCAGTGAACAACAACTCTTGATAATCCCCAAACCCATCATATTATAACTTTAAGACTTTTATTCTCCTGGAGCTCTTTGGGTTAATATGGCTTTTTGATGCCCATATTAGTGTTTTCTGCTGTTCAGTTCCTAATTCAATCTCAGCAGAAGGCAAAAGGAGTTTGTTTGTTTAGTTTTTTGTTTTAACTTCAGTGACATACTAGATGCTGCTGAGTTTGTTGTACCTGTATAAAGATGGAAGCAATTTGCCAACCAGAATGAGGATGTTCAGTAATTCCCCTGGGTTAAATGCATATCAGTATTAAACTGGGCATTGAAAAGTGTGGACCAAGATGCAGTTTAAATTATGTCTGCAGTGTGGTGTGTGAGTCTTAGTTTCTGATGATCTGGGTGTTCACAGCTCAGTTAAGTGGTCTGTGAAGTACTGCTACAACGTGAAGCTGTCTTTTGAAGCTGAGTAGCAATCAAACAGGCGGTGTGCTTTCAGACAAGAGACATTTTGATCAGGATCACAAGAGCAAACTGCTTCCTTTCCAGACGATGCATGGACTTGTGTATGCTAGCTCAATAACCTTCATCTTCTCGCCTTCCCCTCAGGACCCTCAAAGATTAGTTACAAGTTAGAAATACTTCTTTGGGAAGGACTGAAATAACTTTGCCAAAATTTAAACCCGAGGTGCAAGAAGGTGTATTGCCAAAGCCGTCACTTTTTCATTTTCTAATTTAGCTTAGCCTGATTTTTACACACAAGCAGAGGCTGTCTCCATTTGTATATTCAACAACCCCATTAATTGTCAGTTATCTTTTAGAGAGTCCTTTCCATTTCAAGGTTACAAAATTGCTGCTGACTTTGTAATTTTCAAATGATTTCACTGTATGGCGCTCAGGAGATGCGCCTGCTCTTGCAGCCCCATGCTGATGTGCCCAGTGCGAGGCATGCGTTTTCCTGCTCTGTGATGGGAAGAAGGGACATTTGTGGTGCTGCTCCTCACACTGCCCACTGCCAGGTGCCTCAAATGTTTCTGAGCAGCCGTTGGCCCAGGCTTGGCCATCCTCTACTGCAGTGTCGCCTGTGAAATGTCACACTGCAGGAGAGGATAAGCCTCACTCTCTGGGTCTCAGCTGCGAAGTACCAGTTGTCTTCAAATGAAAGCAAATCACCCGATAAACTGTATGCCACATTCTGGGGTTTGTCTCCTTTTCCTTTTTCATTTAGGACTCCTGTTTCCGGACACCAGAAAGTGCTAATGCCTGCCAGAAGGAGGCAGGCGGAAGTATGTGTGGACACCTTGTTCTTGCTGGGGTTTCGCCCCTTGCAGCTAGTGGGCATGTGTTAGCACAGATCCTGAAAAGCCCGACAGACAAATCAGGCTTAGCAAAAGTGGCATGCACTCTCAGTTGCTGGGCGAGATTATTTTATCTTAAAAGCACTAGAGAGGATAGTTAACACAAATTGAGCGTGACATTTCTAGGAAAAAACGGGCTGATGATTTGCCTAAGTATGTCTCTTGCCCAAACCCTTTGACTCTCATATCATGAGACCTGTGACATATGAAAGCTCACAGAGAGTGAGATTAGAAGGTGAATTATCATGTTGTCATAATTTCCCTTTGAACCTTGAGGGATTTTAGAGCGGAGGAAAGTGCTGACTTGCACTGGGTTAAACTGATAGTGAAAGTGTGGTTTTAGACACATACTTCAGAGTAGGCTGAATCACCCTCTGGAAGTGCCAAGCTGTGTCCATTAGATTTAGAGGTAGCCTGAATGACTAACTTAGGCTAGACGTGTAACTTCTGAATGGCTAAATTAATTGAGCTCTCAACAACGTCAGCGTTAACCAGTAGGTTTGAGTTGAAATCTAAAGGTTTGATTTTGCATCATACCTTGTGGGTTCTTGGCAGAAATCAGTCTTTCCCTTCCTCTGGTCCACTTTAGGAGTAGTGGTCCATTAGGTCCACTAATCTTGGGCAAGCATTGCCAGAGTAGCTGCTGAAGAAAGGCGTTAACATCAACTATTGAGAATATTGTAGGACAAGCTGAGTACCTGCTGATTTTTTGCACCTCTCAACTGACATTGCAGAAACTGCACTGTAACCTTGGTGAGAAGATTCTTGGTGTTGAACCCTGACTTCCATCATTTCCAGAGGATGGAGGAAAGGATAGTCTTCTGCACACCATGGCACAACTGATCTGGTTTTTGTTGTTTTCCTTAATGCTGCAGATGCAGCATACAGGTGGTAGTGTAATCATTCTGTCTTGTTTTCATATGTTGTGTTTTTTTTAACCTGAGCTGCAAGAAGAATAAATATTTGATGTACAGAAGTGAAATACAACTAGAATTAATAGTGTTAAGAAAGCCCTGTCTTGATTGCATGAGCGAGTGGTTAAAATGTGCCTTATTCTGAAGTATTGTTTTCTTAAAAACAGCTTAAGAATTAAAGTAATAGTATTTTAGAAAGTTAAATCTAAAGCCACAACTTTTCTACATTATCATACATTTGAGAGTACTGAACACAAGGCATGAATCAAGATATATCTGTCAGTTTTTTGTTACGTTAGAGATTCTTTTACGCTGCAGTTACAGTTTTGACTTAATTTACATGGAGCAAAGAAATCACGTAAAGATTCACAAGTCTCTACAAGAATGTTTGACAGGTTTCCACCTAATTTGTGTTATGACATTGAAATTCACAGTGGTCAGTTAACAATAACTCATATTTCAGATGCACTCACTTGTTACAATGTGCTAGATTTTCTTGTTTCCCAGTTGCCTAAACCATGGATAACTTACAATGCCAAGTCTCTGAAAAGCTGAAAGAATATCAGAGCAAGATTTAATAAAAGGAATAAAATGGAAAGGGGAACTACTTGGGGAGGGAAGAAGAGGAAAATAACTTTTTCATAATGAAAAATGTCTCATAAAATATATTTTCTAGGTCAAAACTGCTACTATTGCTACAGAGAGGAATGGAAAACCAGAAAATAATTCCATGAACATTAATGCTTCCATTTACGATGAGATTCAGCAGGAAATGAAGAGAGCTAAGGTGTCTCAAGCACTGTTTGCAAAGGTTGCGGCAACCAAGAGCCAGGTAAAGTTCCCGGGGCGCAATGGCCTCCCTGTCCTGCGTGCTTTTCCCCCGCTTTTGATCTGTTTCTGTGTGAGTTACAACGAGTGGCCAGGTTAGCTCACCAGCCTGGTACCACAACTGAGAGCTCCTTGCTGAGTCCAAAGGTAATGCCTGGTTACCCTAGACCGGGCAGGGTTGAGAAGCAGCTTCCCGAGATGCATCCCTCCCTCTTTCCCACCAGCGAGGTGCCTTCGCCGTGCACCCGTGGGTCTTGCGCGGCTCAGAAAGCATCAGGTTCATCAGTTCCTAGCTGGCGTGGACATGGCAAAAGCTGTGTGCGAGCTATATGTACTGCTGCTAAATTCATCTCGAGGTTTTGGTCTTTTGCAATTATACATGCTGTAGCGAGGAGTGCTGGGGTTCATTTCTTTGCGAAAATATTTAGTTGGGAACGGGCTTGGGTGCAGCAGACCAGCTGGTGAGGCTGTGCATGGCAGGTGGGGCAGCAGTGTCCACGTTAAAACCAAAAAGAATCCCCCAAAATTCAGTTAAACAAGTTACATCTGAGAAAACATGTATAATCTTTGTGGAATACAATGGCTGCTTGGTTACCTGCGCGTATGCTTACATATATATTGCATATTAAGTTTTAAGCCTTTGTTGTGTGGTTTCCTGTTCTGTTTTCTTCGACTGAAGAATTTCTGTCAAGTTTAGTGGCAGGAGAGGGAAATCAGCAAGCATTTGTTAGGTATGATTATCATAAGTGACATGTCTTCTGAGAAAGATCACCGGAGTATGCAAAAGCATGGATTTAAGTGAGAATGTACTCAAGAAGTAAGGGAAAAACTTATAGAAAAATGGGAAAGACTAGAACCATGGTTGTACCAATGCTTGAAAGAAATGGTAAAGGCACCAATTCTTGTAATGTTGAATCTTCACAGTAGATTAAATGCTAAGTTCACTTAGTCACTATTCCTTTACTTTTCTAAAATTGCTTCACAGAAAAATACAGCGTCTTCCAGGGAAAGCTGATAATGATCTGTTAGACCAACGTTTCTTGGGCCGTCAGCATTTTAGTGCTGGTTTTCTTTTTAACAGTCCTTAACTTTTGACTTCTGCGTTGTTCACATTTTGGAGTTTACTCCATTTCATTGTACAGAAAGGATGTTGTCTCTTAAGTTATATGCTGTAAGGAGCATTTAAAGGGATATTTTGGAAATGTTATATCAAAATGATTAAACTCAAGCTGTGGACTGTAAAAATTAGAGCTTTATAGGCCACATGCCTGCCTACCCTTCAATCACTGTCAAAGTGATAATTTCTACAATAATATGTTTCTTTTATTGTGGGATTCTAAACACCAAGTGCTGTTTAAACATTAAACTGAATTGTTTATGTTAGTGCTGTACTCAGTGTGTCATACATCAGGCCACTATAATCTCCCATGGAATGTAAAAATTCTGTCATGAATCATGGCTTGTATATCGGAAATTACTGTAATTTTGATTGGAAATTACAGGGCTCTTGAAATGTTTCTAATTATGATAGAATGTTACCGCAGCTTCCAACCTGTGTGCTCCTCAGATGTCTTTATTTACCTGTCAAGACTTGGGGTTAGAGAACTGTCCGTTTTCTCCACCTTCCCCTTTCCATTGCAGTTCTCCGCAAAACTAAGGTATGAAGCCTATCTGTCGGTCCATATAATTTTGATCTGATCTGATTTCTGTGATAGTATATTTATTGAAGTGCGTAGTCTTAAAGTTTCTAGGCAGGACAGTTCTTCCTTTAAAAGGCACAGGTAATAAAAGTGAAGCACAAAAACTTCCGTAGGATGTGGTGCAGGTTTTTTAGAGTACTGGTATAAAATTTAGGTTCTTGTACAAACTTTGCTACCAAGTATAGAAAACAAAAAAACGCCAAATGTGTAGCTCTTTTCCTTTTTATTGTGGAGAGTATGCCTGTATTCTCAGAGGTTATTTTTCTTCCCAGTTCAAGTAATGCAATGTTAATTTATGTGTTAAGCAAGCTTTCAGGTCTGTAGTTAGCCAAAGTGCCGTTTGTAGTGGAAAGCTGCTTTACAGAAGTAACCTCTTCGGTAACCTGGATATGTTGGGTATTTTCTAACCAGTTGACTACTAGTCAGCCAATTCATAACATTTAAATATGTAGCAAAGCCACGTATATTAAAGGAGATACCTGTATTGTAAAAAGATCTGCACTGGAGCTTGTCAACATTATAGAGGAATATTTTGTGGGGGGGCAAAGAAGTCTCCCTTGCACAAAAAAGAGGCTTGCTCAAACATGTTCTGTAAGAGAAGCTTTCTTGAGAGAAGTCCGTTGTGGGTTTGTTTTTTTTTAATTTGGGGTTTCCTGCTCAGAACTGGAAATCCTGGCATAATGACTTCCAGTTATAGTGAAAATTCTGGAGGACACTTATTAGAAAATGATGCGTTGGTTAACAATTCTTTTTTTTTTAAATCAGCAAAAATGAACGTTGCTGCTCTTACCTTATTTTGGATATAAAAATTTGCTTAACTCCTGACTGTAGTCTGGAGTTCTGGTATAAAGCTGTATGTGACCTAAAACAGCTCTGCCAGTGGACAAAGATAGTTGTTTGCTGGAGGGCCTTTTTGTTTATATTTTTTATTTTAAAGACCTGATTTGGGTCAATGTTAGATTGGGCGTCTAAGCAGCCAGCATCTGCAAGGTGCCTGGGCTTGCCTGAGCTGGTAGACTGCAGATAATGTTCTGCTGACTAGAGCACTTTGTACAGAAAAGCTATTAAATGATGTGCTACAGAAGTTTCTATTTAGGTAGCACCGAGGTAGAAAAGGAGCATCTTCCCTTGCGCTATGTTAATGTCTTTGGCGAGAGTTACCTGATTGATGGAGGACCACATACGGACCTGATGCTGAACAAACCACCTGGCTCTAGGTTCTCGGAGTGGCAAAGGTCATAGCACAGGGCAAGGAAGGGGTGACAGGAGCAGGAGAAGGTCACAATGAGATTAGTGAGACTGTGCTCCGGCTTAGGTGAGTGATGATTTGCGTACTTGTAGCTTCACTTTGCTGGTGGCTTGTTGGCTTTCCCAAAGAGAAGGGACTATCTGGCACATCGGTTTGAATGAGTTTGGGGACTTGGCTAGAAGAGTCCTTCAAATGTTGAATTCTATTCCTGTATAGAAGTGTATGCATTCTGTCGTTAAGGATCTATGTATTATCTGCAGAATAGGTCCAAATTCTGTTAAATTCAAAATATATGCTTTAAAAGTTACTATGGTTATAATGAGGAGTTAAGGAAGACCTTAGAATTCAAATTGCTCGGATACATCATATCTCTGGGGAATTTTAGAATTGTAATTGGCAAAACACCTAACATCAGTATTTAAAATCTTAAATACTATTTTAAATACTATTTAATCTTAATACTTATTTATAATAGGCCTACGCATTTTTTTGTTAGGTTATGTTGAAAAGAGAGCTTTAGAAAAATACATGCAAACAGAAGACAGAAAGGTTTGCCAAATGCTCTGTGTCTGTTCCCAGGTTGTTGTTTTTTAGTGGTAAAACAGCTATACTAACAATATTGTTTACTAAAATTTAATTAGTGCACCTGAATGAGTCAGAATGAAAAGAATCCACACATATACAGCTTTGTGTGGTATACATTACTTTTGCAATTTAATCATACTGGGTTTTTATTAAATTTATAACCTGACAGTCTGATTCAAGTAATTATGAAAGCACATTCTTAATTTCGTTATTTCAAACAAAAAAAGTTGATTTGTATAATGATCATTAAGGCATCATGGTTCAGTAACTGTGCATTGGTTACAATGTTTTCATGTGGGAGCCAGGGATGAGTTTTTTCTTGATGGTGACAGATGCTGAAATCTAATTCTATTCCACAAAAACAAACTAACACACAAACAAAAAAACCCCAAAAGTAAGAGCCCTGAGAGATAAGGCAAGTAGAGACTTGTCATGTTTCTGTATGTTTGCTGTGTTTTGAGAAGTTACATTTATGTTAATGGCTTATCCTGAGAAGCTGTGGCCTGCACGTGCTAGTATGAAGCAGGGAAGAAAGCAAAACTTTGCTGAAAATCAGCTTACATTGCTAAAGCTTTCTTAAATTTAGGAAATTACAGTTTGCAAAAACCGAAGTAATATCAACTTCCGTACCTCTGAGAGTCTCGTGTGCTACGGTGTAAGGCCGTTAGCCTACATTATTATACCTAAATAAGTTTGTTTTATAGTAGAATGCATAGATAAAATCGATACTTTTCTGCAGCGTCAATCCTGTCGATTGCTGAATTTGGCCGGATAGGTGCCAAATGCCCTCCCTTCTCACTGAATCAAGACGCCTGTATGTTGAAGGCGAGACACTTGGCTCTCACAGAACCATGCTCCAGTTTTAACTTTAGTATAAATCTAATGGAGTACTGCCCATACCTCCAGAAACCTCATCTAATTACGGAGAGTTTTGACCCGTTACTTCTGAGCTGTTGCACCATGTTGCCCAATTTCCGGTCCTTCCGTCCCTGTCTTTCATTTCAATTAGGCAGTTAGCCCCTTCGAAATGAGTAGTTTCGCATGCTGAGCACGGCGGTGAAATCAGTGGTTCAGACCATGTTAGAGACTCCATCCTAAGCCATCACGAAAGTATTTTGTGTGGTGGAATTTTATTAGAAGCGTTCAACTTTTTGCCTTAGGATGCACCTGGAGCGTCCTTCTCCGAGAGGCTGCACAGGGAGGCGTGCTGGATGGGCGTTAGGCAGAGCACCTACCACTCTCGAGGAGATGGGAAGGGGTTAAATGGGAAGGGAATGCTAAGCATTGGCACTAAAACTGCTTTTGGCATGCAAATACCATGCTTTTCCTGACATAAATATTTTCAGAATAGGCCATTAGAGTTCAGGTATATAAAACCTTGCTTTTACTGGAAATTTTAATGTTGTAGTAAACCCAGAGATTTATAGTGAAAAACTGATGTCTGTTATCTCACTTTTATCTTTTTAACCAGCAGTTTTATAAATGCTATATCTTTGATCTGGCTTTTTCCATCTAGAGACTAAGCTATATACTCTAATAGGAAAGTATTTTTAAACAGCTTCCCACACCGAACAAGCATGGTATTGTGGATCTGGCATGAAGATGTAACATGCCATTACCGCAGATATAAAACGATCAATTCAACCGTTTTCCAGTGGGGGGAAAAGAAACCTTTTTATCACCAAGCGTAACCCTTTGGTAACAATGTGGCTTCAAGAGTGGAGTCTTGAAATTTATCTCCAAAGCTGTTTCCTCAGGGCACTGAACCTCGAGCTGCCCCAGCGGGGTCCAGCCTGGTGGGCAGGCGTGGGCTCGGTCCTTCGCCCGTCACCTCACTTCTCCTCCATGTCGTCTCCCACCTTTGTCTCCCTCAGACCAGCTGAGTCACTTCCTGGGTTTAAATCTTGACTTAAAACCCTTGTTTTTCACCTCCCTTGGCATACAATGGATTCTCTGTGGAGCAGGGAGGGACACTGCATGAGGAGATGCGAGGTGGAAACAAAACGTGCTCTGAGGTCTGCTGTCATTTCACGGGTCCACCTGGAAATAAACCCTTCGCCCTCATGGGAAGGCAAGATACTGTAGTTAAAAAAACACTAGCTGCAGAAGTACACCACACAGCAGCCTCTATTTATTTTATTTTATGTTATTTTATTTTATTTTATTTGTTTTGTTTTGTTTTGTTTTGTTTTTTAATTTTCCTCCCCCCTCCACTACCCGGGTATGCTTGCTCTGGCAGTTGAAGAGGTGCCTTGAGCAGCCGGAGTCGGGACGGGATCGGGTGTCAGCGGGTATGGGAGAGGAAGAGTGTGAACTGAGAAAGCAAGATGGGCTTCTGCACGCGATCAAGAATTGCCCCATAAAGCGGCATGTCATTCAGTGAAACTGTGAAACTTGGCAGATAGAGCCGATTTGTTTCTTTCACAAAATATCACGTTGCAGAGTCATAGTGTGTTCTGTCTCGCCTGGGTGGGAGGGAACGAGATTTTCATGTTTCTATTGAGGGAACAAAATGAACCCTTGGAGCACTCCAGGTCCGTCCTCTGCCCCCATATCTTAATTTATTTTACGACATCTCATTGCAGAAATAAAGGTTAAAGCCTCAGGAAATTTCTTTAGGATTTTTTTTTCTTTAATTTTTTCTCAGAAAGAGGGTAGAGGAATTGAGTTAACTCGCTTGTCGCTCTATCTGGATAGACCTGGAGAAGGGCGAGCATTGATCCTGGCTGTATCCCACATTGTTGGTATGACCTTGGTGGAGTGGGTTGACTTCAGGGAGTCTTGGGTTCCCGCTAGTAAAAAGTAGGCAGCAACTTCTTGAATCAACAAAAACGCACTGAAGAGAAACCGCCTTAAAACCTCCGAGGTGGTTCATATCAGTGTGCAATAGCCCATGGAAATCTGCATAGAGGGGGGAAAAAAAACCCATTAAAACATGAAATAGTTCAAGCCAAAAAAAAGGTACAAAATGAAAAATACTTCACTGGTAAGAGGATTATATTGACCTCTTCAAACAGCTCCTTGGGGCCAGACAGCCCTTGCAACAAGTAAGGCAAGGGCTGGATGTGTTGACACACCGATGAAGAAGTGTGCTGCCTGAGCGTGCTTCACACCTGGGGTGAGATCGGCTCCGGCTGGAGGTTCCCGGCCGGGCGGGCTTGCAAGCGCTGCTTACAACCTGCGTAGCGGCCCCTTACAGGACCGGTAGTGTCTGTGTACGGGAGCCCTAAGTAGAGCTTCCCCGGGGGGACGCGGAGCGTGCCTGCCCGGCGTTCCGCTGGCCCAGAGCGAATGCTGAACGCAGTCATGGCCTCGGCCAGCGGACCGCCGAGCACCTGGCGGGATGCAGCCCCGCAGGGGGCCAGAAACAGCAGCGGGGGTCTTGGTTGGGTGGGGGCTTATCTGGTGGAAGGAGCACGAATGGGTGGGAGGACCTAGGAGGAGTACAAGCTGAAGTCATCAAATGTACAAATGAAAAAAGAGAGCCAAGTGGAGAAGGCTCTTTACAAAATACAAAATTCTGTTCAAGCAGCAAGACGGCACAACATAAGGAATGTTTGCTACATGTTATCGAAACTGAAAAATCAGAGTATGGAATGAATTATGATTTAGCATAATCCATAATTTTACAGTTTTCATTTTGAATTATTTATCTTATATGATTTGATTAAAGATAAAGCTGACTGACAAGATCTTGCACATCTCTGCATGTCTTAATGACAGATGAAAAAAGCCCTCATTATAACGTCACCATTTTTAAATTTTTATTTGTATTGTTTCTATGTATCTCCCTTTTATTTTTAAAGCATATTTCAGAGACGCATTGTGTACACGCGATTCCATAGCCCATCAGGCTTCAGTGTTGCCTCAGTACCTCTGATTCAGTAAATCAGATCATAGGCAGCATGCTGTCATATAATAAGGTGTCTGATCCTTATTACCAGTTTGTTGATGCACAGACTCCTTCAAATTGACCATTGCAACACATGGTTTCCCCTGAAACTAGCTGTGATAATTAGCGTGGCTCTAATGAGACAGAATGTCACTGATCTTGTGCTGAACTGTCGAGTATCGACGCTACGGATGGGAACTGTCAAAGCTTGCCATCTGTGACAGAGCTTGGCATATTCCATTTGCAAGGTAGAGCATGCTCAATAGACTGTTTTTAAACAAATGGTCCATTTCTTGATTAGGGCTCTGTGTTCTGTTACCGTGGAAGACTTTATGTCATAGTTAAACTTTTTTCTTTTTTTTTCCTCTTTTTTAGCTGGGGTAAGCTTGTTAGGAAATGAAAATGTTACTAACTCTCAAACCGCTGCCCTCGATCTTCTGTTAGCTTTTTGGGGAGACGTGGGGGGTTGCTGGTCACATACGTGTTCTTCTTCCTTCCCCCGGTTATCTTAATGTAGTTCTTCTAAGGCTGGCGCTTCCGCAAGGCTCTTATCTGATTTTTTTTAAGCAGCGAGGGATAGGGACGGCGTAGTTTTGAAGGACAGAGGAACGAAAATTAAAAAGTCTGGTGTGACACGCAGCGGGAGCACGTGCGCCTAGGATGAAAGAGTGAATCGGTCAGGAGAGCCGGGCGCCCAGGCTCCCGAGACCGGCCCTGCAAAATGCCGTGCAAAAAGTCCAGCGCTGCTTATCATTCCAAAATATGCTTTGTTGCTTTTTATTTCCTCCTTCTCTGGCAGACCACACAGGGCTTGTTCTGAAGAACATTTTCACTAATCTGATCAGGCAGCCAAATACGCCGGGAAAACTGCTTTAATGATCCCACTAATTACCTCAAGTCAATATGAACTGTATTATTAGACTGAGGGAAAATATTCCATTAGGTCTCCCCCTTGGGAGTTTCTCCGCTTTGTGATGTCACTGAAGCCTTCGCCCTCTCGCTTGTAATTAATTTTATTTACACACGCAGGCACGCACAAGGTCACACCTGCACAACCGGAGCTGGCCAGGGAGCTAGTGGCACTCAGGCTTAATCAGATCTGTCATAATTACCATTCTGCATGTTTCTGACACACGCTGTGAAATATTTCAATTTAACTGCCGCTACCAGCACAACCAGATGTAGTGTGAGTGTGGCTGCATTGGAAATATTATTCCTCAGGATAAACTCTCTCCTCCTCCTTTTTCCTCCCACCCCCTCTCCCTTTTACAGCTAATGTGGCACAGAAGCTGATGTATCCTGTAAATCTTGAATGCAGCGCTAGATTGATAACAGCAGATTAGACAGTTTAACCACAAACAGCTTGTTCATTTTTCACAAATGAAAACCACATGTGGTGTAACTAAAATTTCAGGCTCCTTTCCCCCCCC